>MOXG01000065.1_pt1 | contig 21999 bp, 18 predicted proteins | sample 1471191 | NCBI WGS metagenome assembly MOXG01 (sample SAMN05806437, study PRJNA327811) | mollusc metagenome | isolation source: Phylotype C (NB3) bacterial symbionts from gill | host: Thyasira cf. gouldii | place: Canada: Bonne Bay, Newfoundland | collected 2010-08-19
GAAGAATCAAAGCGTTAGCTTTTCACTCCCCTCGACCCCAACCCTCTCCCTGAGGGAGAGGGGCTAATGAACTCCGAAACTTGAGTTATTAGCTGTTCTATCGAAGATTCTAGTTGTCATGGATCATCCAGAGTTTTCGATATTTCCCTCCTAAAAGAGTATCCGCTTACTTCTCTTTTAGTCTACTCATAATACTCAGACCCTTTTTACGTTGAGCAGTGATGATTTTCAGATCTCTCAGGGTTTTCTTCCTGTTTTTTTTCACCTTTCTCCTTAGCTAGTCTATTTTTCAAGGAAAGCTCCTTTTTTCTTGAGCTTTTTTTAAAACCACCTTGATACATACGACTTGATTCTGATGCTTATCTTTGTTGGCATTCAGGAGTTTTTTGGCTTTCTTTATCAGTATTGGTGTTTTCATATCATTCTTATGCCTTACCTTCTTCGATTTGCATGATCTCATTGAGCTCATCTTCATCAAGAGTAATAGCACGCTCAGCATCCTTCATTGCCTGATCACCGGCAGCAAATAGTGCTTCACCCATCTGTACCAGATTTTTAGTTACGTCATAGACATATGCAGAGTCATTCATCAATGATGTAGCCATCTGGGCGGAAATTCGGCCTTCATGAATAAGCACCTCGAGCATACCGTTATTGGTGGTGTCATTCTCCTCCATATCCAACTTAATGGTGTCGAGAGAGAAGATAGCTGTATAGTCTTCCCGATTCTCTTGTACAACGGAAATCTGGCGTAAGACATTGCCCATATTGACGCGAATCCTATCGTATTCCGCACGAATATCTTTGTTATCTGACTGAATATATTTCGCCATATTCTTGTGCAGATGCTTGGTATCTTTTATCGCTTCAACGATGTCTCTGCAGGCGGCGCGCAACAGGAAAAGTTCATTATTTTGATCTGGCATCATCACCATTTGTGCTTTACTAATGTAGGTAATGATATCGCTGTATAGATCCTTTACATTTAGGTTGTACTGTTCATCGATATCAATCTCAATGACCTTATTATCTTCCGCTATAACCGTTTCCAGATCCTTGTCGGAGAGTATGTCGTGACGATGCAGACTAAGACCATGGGCAATAATCGCAAAAGCGTTCTCATAAAGATGGATGCTTCCTTACGGACCGCCTCTATTGCTGTATCCGGGAGTTCCAGTGCTGATTCGTTCAGATACTTGGGTTCCGCCAGAGGTATTTTTCTTTCCGGCATCACATTCGTAACCAACTGAACAAGTTGGTTAACGAACGGCACCATGATGATGACACCCGCTACATTGAAAATAGTGTGGAAGACGGCAAGTTTGAGTGTGTAGTCATCTTCCGCCAGACCGATTACAGAGGCAATCATATCAACCATCCCGATAATTTGATTCATCATCAGCATGAACACTATTCCGGCGGCCACTTTGAATAGTACATCGGCCAAGGCGAGTCGCTTGCCTTCAGTATTGGATGTCAGAGAACCAATCACGCAGTAATAGTTGTACCAACGTTGGCACCTATAGCCAGAGCAAGGGCGTTGTCATAAGTCACCTGCTGCACCGAAAGCGCTGTAATGATCAACACCAATGTGGCGTGGCTGGACTGCATAATAATAGTCGCCACGATACCAATAAGAGTAAATACCAGCACACCTGCAAAACCTTCCATCGCGTAGTCAGTCAGACTAATTTGATTCTGGAATGCCTCAAAGCCCTCTTTCATATGGTGAATACCGAGAAAAAGGAAGCCAAGTCCAGCCAGGATGTAACCAAACCCCTTCAGGGATTTTGATTTCTGGAAGATCATGACGACACCAAATACCAGCATCGGCATAGCATATGCGGAGATTTTCACCTTTAGACCAAAGCCTGCAATCAGCCAGGCACCGGTAGTGGTGCCGACATTGGCACCAAAAATAATACCCATGCCCTCCACCAGTCCGATAAGTCCGGCGCTCAAAAAAGAGATGGTGATTACGGAGACCAGTGAGCTGGACTGCATTACCGTAGCTGCGGTGAAGCCGAAGCTCAGGCTTTTCCACATACGGTCGGTACTTTTACGCAGAATTTTTTCCAGTGTACCGCCAGTGAATGCTCTGAACCCCTCTTCAAGGGAGAACATTCCAAATAGAAAGATAGCAACACCCGCTGAGATTTCCTTGAAATCCGGGCTGATCCAAAATCCGTAGGCCAAAATAAAGAGCATTGTTGGCAATATAATTTTTCTAAGCATTTTCAGTATTTCTCATAACAAAGGTTTTAAAAGACAAATAAAGGGGGGTATCTCAAGGTGTCTCACAACAAGTAGAGATCACCTACTAAGGGCAACCACAGGGAAGGATGAAGATGGCTTGCCTTCGAACCGTCCACATGGCCAACCACCATGTAGGAACGAGATACCGCAATCACCCTACTTATTAATTGATGGATTATGGATTTCTGTATCCGACAGAGAAGGGAAAACGGAGCCATCAGAAACAGATAAGATGGCTAAGACGACAAGAACCATGGTTATTGCCAGCATATTTCGGAGTTGGACCACCCCTTTTTTATTCTGCTGCTTGTGACTGCGTTTCGAATGATCCACCGGCTGCTTAACATTGCTGGTTGAATTTGACATTGCCCGCTCCTCATAAAGTAGAAAGATGCCATAAAAATGCAACAATCAAGCCAATAGGTAGACCGAGTCTATAATTAAGGTATATTTATAAGACATTCATATAGTTAGATGTTTTTTACTTTATCTATAAATGGTTGAATTGGGGGTGTAATCAAATAGAGATCAAAGATATCTTGCTCAGGAGTACACCCAATCAAACAGTAGAATCAAACGTTGAAGCGTGTGGCTATTCTAAATAGTGCCAGTAGCCGAGAGACTGTTGCAGTAAATGAGGCAAAAGCGCCTGTAAGGGCTTGGGACTGTCGTTAACTTCAAAGATATTTCTGCAGAACCGCTGATTATTACCACTGAGTGTGTAGGTTTTTAGTGAGGCGGAGGGTTACAAAATCGTTAAGTATGAAAGTGAACAATATTATCATCTGGTTACACCCCCCCTGCAGATTCAAGTCAAAAATGAGAGTGCATCAGTTGTGTGACAAGTCGGACAAAAGCGAGAAGATTATTCACTCATCTTTTTCGTGGACCGTGTGAGACGACGGTTCAGTGCAGGTCGGGATATGCCGAGTAACTTGGCCGCGACACCCTGATTTTCATTGGCCCGCCGCATCGCTTCTTGAACCAGACAAGTCTCGGCCTGGGTCAGCGTAGGAAATTGCCCGGGAATCAGAACCAACCTACCGTCTTCTACCTTGTCAGGCATGGATTGCTTCGTCTGTTGTATCTGTTGCTGTTTATCGACGGCTTTCCTGAATCGATCAAGAGATAGCACAGGTCCGGAACGGTGAGAAGCGACGGCATCGTAGACTAAGGCACGAAGTTCCCGAATATTACCAGCGAAATAATAGATGCCGAGTAGATCGTATAGCTCTACAGGGACGGATGGAATATCTTTACCCATGGATTGAGCTGCTGCTGCAACAAATCGCTCAACCAGAAGAGGAAGATCTTCCCTTCTGTCACGCAATGGTAAAAGTTCGATCTGGTGTACCGAAAGACGAAAATAGAGGTCGGAGCGAAAGATGTCGTCTGCCATCCTTTGATGCAGGTCCCGGTTGGTTGCACAGATGATGCGGACATCACTGTTTTTGGCAATATCCGAACCGAGTTGGTAGTACCTCTTTTCCTGCAGCAACCGTAATAGCTTTATCTGGGATGCATGGGACAAATCGCCGATCTCATCGAGAAACAGGGTACCGCCTGCCGCTTGTGAAACAAGTCCTTTTCGCCTCTCCGTTGCCCCGGTGAAAGCGCCCTTCTTGTGTCCAAAAAGGGTATCAGAAAACAGCGTATCATCCAGGCCGGCCACATTGACCGGCATCAGTTCTCCTTTTCGGCCACTCAGCTGGTGAATCGTATCTGCCAACAGCTCCTTTCCAACACCGGTTTCACCGGTAATTAAAACAGGTTCATTTGAATTTGCGATAGCCTCTGCATACTGGAATACCGAGTGCATCTTTTTGCTGATGGTATCGAAGGAGGAGAAGGTTTGTGCATGATCGAGCTTGTTGGATAGCAGGTAGTCCTTGAGTACACCTACATGCCTGCGGAGAGATCGCACCTCTAACGCATGTTGAACGCTGGATACCAGACGACTCTCTTCCACGGGTTTGACAAGATAGTCGAATGCCCCACCTTTCATACTCAGCACGGCAGTTTCAACATCCTGGGCTGCCGTCATGACAATGACCGGAATCTCAGGATAGTCCTTTACTATCTTCGGCAGCAGATCTATCCCTGATAGGTGAGGCATAAAGAGGTCGAGTACTATAGCCGCCACCTCCTGCTCCTCAAGCAGAGGAAGGAGGTCCCGACTCTCTTTCAGGGTCACCACGGGTCTTATGCCAGCACCCAACAGCAGTAACTTTGAGCTGTGGAGAACGGTTGCTTCATCGTCTACAAGCACAAGGGGAAGATCATGGGAGGTTTGAAAGTTCATCTACTTCAGATCCTGTCATTCACCGGTAATCGCAGGGTGACCAGCGTGCCTGCAGTTGACGACTTAAATGTGATTGACCCACGATGGTTCTCGATAATGGTACTTGATATGGATAATCCAAGTCCGGTACCTCCTACTTCCAGTTGCGTAGTAAAGAAGGGTTCTGTCACCCGCGGAAGATCACCATCTGCAATTCCCGAACCCTGGTCCGTCACCCTGATCAATAAAGACCCGTTCGCAGTATCTGCGACCGATTCCACCCTGACCCCATGATCTCTGTCCGCTAGAGATTGTAATGCATTGAGCATCACATTGATGAATACCTGTTCGAGTTGTTGCAAATTCCCCATCACCGGAGGGAGGTTCGGTGCAAGCTCCATCTCCCAATGATCAGTATATTTTTCGATGGTACTCTTCAACACTCCGGTGGCCGCCTGCAGTGCAGTGTTGATATCGACCTCTTCATTGAGATCACCCCGGTCTTTTTTCCCAAGATGTTTCAGGTTCTCTACAATCACCTTGATACGGCGTGAATTATCCATGATCTCCGAAATCAAGCCGCCTAGTGACTCACCTTCTTCAGCAAAGGAGAGCCCACCCAGTGAGAAGTCACCCTGCTCCCGGTAATACTCTCTGAGCACAGGCATGGCATCATCCCAGACATGGCTATATAGCGCTGCGCTTGTCTGGATCGCATTGTTTGGATTATTGATCTCATGGGCGACGCCTGTAGAAAGAACCCCAATAGATGCCAGACGTGCATTACGGATCGCCTGTGTCTGGTAATTGCGTTTCTCGGTAATATCTGTGGCAATCACCATCGAAGCGTTGACCTCGCCCTCTTCGGTAATAGGTACGATCCTGATTTCCCACCAGGTGGATTCATCACCGGCCTGATACTGGAAATAACTGACCTCACCATTCTGAAAGGCCTTTGCAAGAGTTGTCTGTACTCCTCTTGGTAGATGGAGGGCAATAGATCGGCGGAATCCACCCTCTCGCCACGGTGACTGGAAAGCTCCAGTGCTGCTCCGTGATTCATCAAAAGGATTTTTCCTGTCCCTTCCACTGTCATTATCCTATCCGGTGACTGATTGAAGATCGTTCGCAATTTGTTTTCTGAATCACAAAGCGCATCTTCCGCCTGTTTCTTCTCGGTAATATCTTCGGCCACCCCGACAAGACGGTAAACACATCCCTCATCATCATGTACCGGAAAGGCATTGTCTCGAACCCAGCGTTGGGCACCATCCGGCCTTATTACTCGATAGATAGTCTCTATCGGTGCCACCTGCCAAACCGCACTATCGAGCGTTTTTAACCATAGAGCTCGGTCATCGGGGTGGATTGCATCTGAAAACAGTTTTGGATTGTCGTACAAATCCTGAGATTTGATGCCCCAAATGGATTCAATAGCCGGACTCACATAGAGAAAATTACTTCTATCAGCTGATAGTGCCCAAAATACATCGTCAACCGTTTCGGTCATTTGCCAGAACAGTTCTTCACGATCCTTTAGCAACTGGTCCATTCTCAGGCGTTCCTGCAAACCAAGTTTCATCCTGAATAGATAGGTGGAGAGTAGTAATGTAAGTAGGATACCTGCGAAGAGCACAACAAATGCCCCCTCTTCAAAAGCTTCTGCACTACGAAAGCTTTTGTTGGGAACTGCTGTAATCGACCACTTTCTGTCCCCCATCTGTACCACTTCTGTCAGAAGTGTATTTTCATTTGCCAGCCAATCCTGCACCTGGGCTTCGTGAAATACGGCGGTAGGATTCAGACGGCTGGCGTAAAACTCCAAAAAACGCATCTCTTTCTCAGCGGAATCATCCTGAATAAGAAGATCGACTCCTCGCGGCTCAAGGTAGCTAATCGCAGCATGCGCCAGCTCATCCAACCTCAACACCGCCATCACGAAGCCAATCAATTCCTCTGTTCTTTCGACATTGGATACTGTTCGGTAGAGTGGAAGGCAGGCTATCACCCCGTAGTCCATATCACTCTTAGCAGATAACTTGAGACGTCCACTTACTGCAATCTCCCCTGTTTCCTGTGCTTTTTTTAGAGCACTCGTTAGTACCGGTCGGGAATTGGCGTCATCCCAAGGTAAAAAATTCGTGTCTTCACGGAGTTCAACATAGGTGAGAGAGAAATTGTTATATAGCGCTGCGCTTTTCGGTATCTCTTGAGAACGAATTGAGTTAACCGGCCTTTGAAGAATCAACCCAATTGCATCAATGCCATGGTTCCGTCTGAGAAGTGAGCCTGCGAACAGATGAAAACGCTCCCCTTCAGTCCTCTCTTCTGTCTGAACAAAGTCACGAACCACTTTCACCGGCTCTAATGCGCTTTCAAAAACCTGTTTTAGTAATCGATTTCTATTGTGAGCAACCCAGTTAAATTCGATCTTCCCTTGGGCGTTGATCTGTTCGTTAATCACCCAAAAGGTGATGAATGACGACGTCAATCCAATACAGGCAACAAGCCATATAACAACATGGCTTCTAAGAAATATTTTAATACTTTTTTCTGGTAGGCCAACACGTAGCATCTCTATAGCCTTCATCACTATCGGTATGTGGACTTCGTTCCACAACAACATCTCTCTTTTTAGCGAAGCCCTGAACAAATAAGGCCGGCAACTCTATCTGGAAGGGAGGAAGATATTCCAAGTATGCAGTGTATTTTAATTGACGCCAAGAAGTATGCCTCCGAGTCCAAAAATCTGATAGCGAACTTTTATCACTGGACTCGACAGTGCATCCCTATTTCGCTATCTATGGAACTACCTGACTAACCAAACCATAAACTGACTTCCATCCAGCAATAAGAACTTCCTGCATTCGGTAACTTTTACATAAGTCTGGCCGAATTGAATTGTGCTCAGGAGGCGTAAGATCAAGGGGTCTATCACAGCTGAGAGCAGGCTATTAGCAAGATTTTCGGTCGACTTCTACTGAGAGCAAGGCAATCGGTCATGACCTGTTCATAGGTTCCTTAGGTCTGACACCCCCTGATTGGATCTATAGGCACCGCCACCTTAAACGGCAGTTGACCATGACCTGATATTTATTTCGATATTTCTGGAATATTGATTTTTTGATCATATTCACTATAATCCCAACCATGGAACTGGAAACCACAGCCAAACGACTTGCCGAATTGGGCCATAGTACCCGGTTGGCGATCTTTCGCCATCTGGTGAAGTGCGGCCCTAACGGCTGCCCGGTGGGTGATGTACAGAAAATGCTGGATATTCCCGGCTCCACCCTGTCGCACCATATGGCCGCTTAATGTCTGCCGGGCTGGTGGAACAGAAACGTGATGGCCGCACTCTCTACTGTCGACCGGTCTACAGCGCACTGGATGAAGTGATCAACTTTCTCACTGACGAGTGCTGTGCGAATCACTGTACCGTTTGATTTTTGATTGCAAATATATTTCGATCTTTATGGAAATTTAGGAAATAAAATGTCGCTCGAACAACTACTCCATCGCCTGATGGAAACCAGCCTATTTGGTCTACAGCTGTTTGCCGAACTGGCGGTTCTCTTTGTACTGATCAGTTTTTTGGTCGGTGCACTCCATGAGTGGCTACCGGCGGAAAAGACACGTCACTATCTCTCTTCGCGCCACGGCAGGGGCTACTTGATCGGCGCACTGATCGGCTCCGCTACCCCCTTCTGTAGTTGCTCTACTGTGCCTTTGACTCTCGGCCTGCTGAAAAGTGGTGCGGGCTTTGGTCCGACCATGACGCTGCTATTCACATCGCCGCTGGTCAACCCCATTATCATCACTCTTTTCTGGGTCACCTTCGGTGTTGAGATGACACTGCTCTATGCCGGTATGGCGGTGTCAATGGCGATTACCATCTCCTGGCTGATGGACCATGCTGGATTTGAGCGTTATCTGCGTCAGGATGCTCTCGTTACAAAGCCGGCAGTAGCCACTATCTCTGTTGACAGCATACAGATGAGTTCGGGAGTTGAACGCTCCATGACGCCACAGAGTGAACCTGTCGCTGTCGCTTTCGATATGAGCGGAACTGCGGTCACAGCTCCGGCTTTGAGTGTTTCACAACAGCGCTCGATCAAAGCGAAACGCCTGTTCAGAGAGGCGGTCAATCAATTCCGCACCTTTCTTCCACACATCATCATCGGTGTCGCCATCGGTGCCTTTGCACACGGTTTCGTACCCGATGAACTGTTGGCCCGTTATGCAGGGCCAGACAATCTGTGGGCTATCCCGGTGTCGGCCATCATCGGCGTCCCCCTCTATGTTCGCGCCTCTACCATGATTCCAATCGCCATGGCCCTCACTGCCAAGGGTATGGGGTGGGTGCAGTGATCGCTCTTGTGATTGGTGGTGCCGGAGCCTCCCTGCCGGAGGTGGTGATGCTCAAGCGGATGTTCCAATGGCCAATCCTTAGCGTCTTTCTACTCTCTGTGTTCAGCATCGCCATCACCACCGGCTATCTGGCAGAACTGATCTATTGATTGGAGGGCTGAACAAACCACCCCCCTCCACCTGCTGAATCGTATCCCTAACCATTTCCCACATCTGGCAGGATACTAATCAAACAGTTCACCCCAGAGTGATTTCCTCTTCTGCTCAAGTAGACTGGCTATATTTTTATAGCCCCCTATCAGGCGAGGTCTATTGCCTGTTCACGTTTTTTATTTCGAATTGCAGGGTTGGCACCAGAATCAAGCAGTAGACGCACAGTTGATGCACCTCCTTTTTTCGCTGCCAGCATCAGCGCTGTATCACCATTATTATTGTGCAGATCCAATGTGGCATTTAATTCTATAAGCAACTTAACAATAGTGTTATGACCCTGATCGGCCGCAAGAATAAGTGGTGTATTTCCCGCCCTACTGGGGTAGTCCACCTGACTACCACTGGATAGCAGCAGCCGTGCAATAATACTGTACCCCTTTGAAGCCGCACGGGTTAATAGTGTCTGACCGTTATCATAATATTTCTCAGGATTAACCCGTTGGCTAAGCAGTATCTGACAAGCCCCAGCATGGCCGTTATCAACAGCATACCAAAGGGCTGTGAACCCTGCCGCATCACTAAGGCCTGTCTCTCCACCATGCTTAATCAGCTGTGTTAGCAATTGTGGATTACCCTTCCGTGCAGCCAATATCAGTGCTGTACCATCTGACATGCGACTCACATTGGGATCGACACCAAGACGCAAGAGCCGCTTTGCACTCTCGTATCTCTGTGCCGCCACAGCAAAGTGCAATGGAGAGCCCTCTTTGGCATGAACACGTATTGCATCCGCGCCGGCCGAGAGCAGCATATCCATAATCACAGGATGCTCCAGTGCTGCTGCATGAAACAGCGGCGTCACCGCACCCATCTCAGCATGATCAGGGCGAGCCCCCTTGTCGAGGAGTAAACGGACAATTGTGTCGTGACCTTGGTGCACCGCCCGACCCAGAGCAGTGAAACCTTCCGGGTCTGTCGCATCGATATTGACGCCCCGTTCAAGCATCGTCCTGACCAATGGCAGTCTGCCCCTGAAGGCAGCAACACTGAGGGTTGGCCAGCCATCGAAAAGCTGCGCCTCACCCTGCTCGGTTTTGGCAAGCCGCTCCGGTAGATCTGGTCGTGATTGAACCTCCTCTTTCTTTGGTACGGCTGCACCTGCTTTTAGCAGTGAAGCGACAGCGGCTTTGTGGCCCCGAAGCGATGCAAGGTGAAGAGCTGAACTACCAGACTTATTGCGCAGGTTGACTTTGGCTCCCTGTTTCAGGAGGTAGCGGGTGGTTTTTGTATACCCCTTTCCAGCAGCAAGTATCAGGGGGGTATTGCCATTGGCATCTAGAATATCAATGTCAGCCCCTGCTTTGACCAGCAGCTTAATATTTACAAGATTACCTTGAGCAGTGGTGGTATGCAGAGGGGAATCACCAACTCCATCCATCAAATCGGGAGAGGCACCTCTTTTCAGGAGTAACTTTATGATCTCTTTGTGGTTGTGCAGAACCGCCTCAAACAGTGCAGTTCGCCCATTATCATCCTTTGTATCAGCCACAGCGCCGTTATCGAGCATGACGCGTACCAGCTCTGTTTTTCCAGCAGCTGATTCATTCACAATTGATCGCTTTTCCCTATCAGGAGAGTCGCTATCATGGGCTCTCGTGAATCTATTCTCTTTAAGCTTTCGTTTGGCCAGGCGGTGATCGGCTGCTGCTGCCTTTGAAAACCAATGTCTCGCTTGCTTCAGGCTGGCGGCCACACCCCAGCCATTTTCATATAAGGTACCCAAACTGTATTGGGCTTTGACATGCTGCTGCTCGGCCGCCTTGAGGAACCACTTAAACGCCCACTTACTATCTTTGTCGACACCACGGCCTGTGCGGTACATTCCCGCCAGTTGAAACTGTGCCTCCTGATCCCCTTGCTCAGCGAGTTGCCTGAAAATGGAGGCGGCTTTGGTGTAGTCCCTGGCACGTATGGAGGCCTTTCCATCATCAATATTCCACTCTACAGAAGCCACTGACTCTGCACTAATGAACAGTGCCAGGAGTAGAAAAAGAGGAAGCCGATAGCTCAATATTCCCGATTTAATCCGTACCATGCTTGGTCTCCATTTCAATCCCGATCCCTTTTAGAAAACCAGTAGGTAATACCCCACCAGCACATATGATTGCCACATCATTGGCTATTTCCAGCGTCTCCCCATCATGATTGATAATGGCATGCCTGGTTGTAAATTTTCCCACATTGGAACTCATAAGCACCTTAAGACCACTCTCTTTTTTAGCAACTTCCACTCTCTCCCTGTTTTTTCTCTTTGCCCGTGTAAATGATTCACTTCTATAGGAGAGTGTCACCTCGGTACCAGGCTGTTCGGCAATAGTGGCAGCAGCCTCCAGTGCACTATCTCCTCCTCCAACAACCAGAATATTTTTTGCTCGATACTGTTCTGGATCGACAAGCCGATAGACCACTTTCTCAAGCTCCTCACCCTCTACGCCAAGCTTTCTGGGAGTACCACGACGACCAATGGCCAGCAGTATATTCCTGGTCTCATACCGTCCATTGCTGGTGGTTACAGAAAACCCCTGACCAGAGGGGGTTACCGATTCAACACGTTCATTGTAGTTAATCTTGATAGCACTCTTTTTCTCAACTTCCCGCCAAAACTTTAGCAGTGCCTCCTTCGTCGTCTCTTTAAACCGCATCTTGCCGAATAGTGGAAGATCCACGGGTGCAGTCATAACAATCTTACCCCGGGGAAATTGGTATACGGTTCCCCCTAGTGAGTCCTGCTCAACCGTCAGGAAGCGCATTTTCTTCTCCTTAGCGCGCAGTGATGCTGAAAAACCAGCAGGTCCGGCACCAATAATCACAACATCCAATGGAGCATTGAGGGTTGAACGGCCATTGTTACTAATTGCATCGATCGCCTTACGGCCCTGCTCAATGGCATTTCGTATCAAACCCATACCACCGAGCTCTCCGGCGATGTAGATGCCCTCCATATTAGTCTGAAACGACTCATCCAGTTGTGGAAGATCAACGCCTCGCTTTTCAGTGCCAAAAACGAGGGAGATAGCATCAAAGGGGCAGGCAGTTTTGCAGGCACCGTGGCCGATACAGTTTGTTGGTGCAATCAAGGCGGCTTTACCCTCAATCAAACCAAGCACGGGATGGTTTACCTGTTCAGGGCAGGCATCAACACAAGAACCACATCCCATGCAGAGTACTTGGTCAATCACCGGGTGAAGAGAAGCAGGCTCAGTAAGACCGGCTTCAAACTCCTCATCCATAATGGACTGATTACCTCACTTTTGAGTCTTCGCCTGCTGTCAATGTATATCCATAATAAAAGCAGCGGTAATAGATAAAATGTGAGTATGTCGACAAAGTTAGAGTTCATCCTGCCCCCGCATATCTCGATTGTGATCATCCTCGCAAAATAGGTTGGAAGATTTATCCATGATGCACGTTATACCTATTATGTCGGGCGCACAGTTGAATAAAGAGTAGCCGACTGTATCTGTTTTCAAGGCTTTGTGCCTCCGTACGAATGACTGGACATCATCATGCATTTGAATGCAATGTTTACTAACACAGCTCGGTCAAGTTCCAGCAATGTGATGGAAATAACATTTCTGTCAAAACTGTGGCAGTCGTTCAAAAAGCTTACTCCTGTGTTGTTTACTCTATTTTGTAGCTGGGTCCTGTTGGTTGCTTGGAATAGTAGAGAACAACTGATCTGGACGCCTGAGAAAGGAGTAGGATATTCACTTGGCATCATCGGTGGCGTGATGATGCTCACGTTACTGCTCTATCCATTACGCAAGAAAACCGGCCTTCTCGGACGGAAAACCCCCGTTAAGTACTGGTTTAATCTGCACATGGTACTGGGTGCCCTCGGGCCTGTGTTCATTATTCTTCACTCTAATTACACCCTCGGATCGATCAATGGAAGAATCGCCATGTTCAGCATGCTGGCAGTGGCGATAAGCGGCATTATTGGCCGTTATATCTACACAAGGGTCCACCGTGGACTTTATGGGAAACGATCCAGCCTGAAGGAGTTACAAGCCCGTTCGGCACATTCAAGTGAGATGATGGCGCTCTTCTTTGAACTGATGCCTGATGCAAAATACCGGATAAGCCGTATTGAGAAACTGGTATTGTCGCGCCCCTCCTCTTTATTAACGCCGTTACACTGGTTTTATTCCCGTGTAATGATCACTTTTTTCTATCTGCGCCTTTACTGGAATTTATCAACTGCACTCCGTATGCAGGAAGAGAGATCATCATCAAATGAAAAGCACCGCCTGATAAAACAGTCTCTGCGACAACATCTTGGTCAACACAAGTCCATACTCATTAAAACTCTTGAATTTCAGTTCTATGATCGACTTTTTTCTCTCTGGCACCATCTGCACCTTCCACTCTTTATCCTGTTAATTATCACAGGATTTTTTCATGTCTATGCGGTTCACACTTATTGACATGAGATCACACTTCGATCTTTTACGGTGCCTGGTATTGCTGATGATTATCAGCAGTTGCGGACAGGTCCAGGCGCTCTCATTCGATCAATTTCTGATGCCTGGAAAATTGATTGAAGGCCACAGTCGCTATGAGACGAAGTGTGAGACTTGTCATGAGAAATTAAATAGAGACCAGCAGAATGATCTCTGTCTTGCATGTCACGATCACCGAAATATCGCAACCGATATGAAGGAGAAAAAAGGATTTCACGGTAGGTCGGCAGTTGTATCGAAAGTATCCTGTAGCCACTGCCATACCGATCACAAAGGGCGAAAAGAGGATGTCGTTCTATTTGATGCTGAATCATTCGATCACACGGTCAGCGACTTCAAACTAAAGGGAAAGCACCAAGTCATCGCCTGCTCCGGGTGTCACCGCACCGAGGACAAATACAGTCAAGCCCCTCTCGAGTGCATTGACTGCCATAAGAATGATCAACCCCATGAAGACAGGCTGGGAAAAGAGTGTGACAAATGCCATACCAATAAGCAGTGGAGTGAGCTTGAGTTTGATCACGACAAAGACACCGATTTTGTATTGAAAGAGAAACATACAGAGCTTGCTTGCAATATTTGCCATGTCGAAAAACGTTACAAAAATATCCCTAAAACCTGTGTTGCCTGTCATCAGGTGAACGACTCACACCGTGGACGAAATGGTAAAAAATGCGAGACTTGCCACCGATTAGATGACTGGAAGCGTGTCAGATTTGATCATGAGAAGGAGACAAAGTTTTCGCTTACAGGCATACATAAAAAAACCCAATGCTACAACTGTCATACGAAGAAGATATATAGCAAAAAGAAACTGCCTAAAGATTGCTACTCATGTCATCGGCTCAATGATGGCCACAAAGGTGCTAACGGTGATAAATGCGAGAAGTGCCACTCTACCGAGAGTTGGGAGAAACAGAAGTTCAATCACGATAAAGATACAAAGTATTCTCTAAAAGGCGGCACAACAAGCTTGCCTGCCAATCGTGTCACAAGAATAGCGCCAGGAAGGAAAAACTAGAGGCAGGATGCATCTCCTGCCACCTTGATGATGATCTCCATCGCAATCAGGAGGGCAAGGAGTGTGAGTACTGTCATAACGAAAATGGCTGGGGGGATAATGTTTTATTTGAGCATGACCTGACACACTTCCCCCTTGTTGGACAGCACGGTACCGTTGCCTGTGAGTCCTGCCACTTCTCCCCTGCATTCAGAGATGTCGATAAAAAGTGCAGTGACTGCCACAAGTCTGAAGACACCCACAAATCAAGACTTGGTGATAGATGTGAGCAGTGCCATAACCCGGCAGGTTGGGAGTTATGGACATTTGATCATGACAATCGCACAGAGTACCCACTAAAAGGATCACATCAGGGTTTGGTCTGTCACGCCTGTCATCATGGAGAGATTAATGATGACAGAAAACCATCAAAGAGCTGCATCTCATGCCACCGCAAGGATGATACCCACCGCGGCAAGTTTGGACGTGCCTGCGGTCGCTGTCATTCAGAAAATAAGTTCACCGAAATCACCCTGGGCCAGGGTGGACATCGTTAACTACAAAACATTGATCTAGAAAATGAAAATAATAAACGTGCTACTTCACTCTCTCAAATACCTTACGCTGCGACTTGCGATGATGGTGCTGATTGGCGTGCTTGCAATCACCGGTATCTATGAAAATAGTATCAGGCAGGCACATGCAGAGGATGGTTATGAACACTTCATGACAGGCTATCCACTGAATGGTGCACACAAAAATATTGTCTGTGAAACATGCCATATCAACGGTGTTTTTACTGGTACACCTACCCAGTGTGACAGATGCCATGACAACTCCAGAGCCCAGGGAAAGCCGGCAAACCATATCAAGAGTGATATGCACTGTGATGATTGCCACGTAGTTGCTTCCTGGGCGGATACCATTTTTGATCACGCAGGCATCACTGATTCCTGTATCACCTGTCACGATGGGATAAAACGAGAAGGAAAATCGGTAAATCATGTAGCGACGGGGAATGACTGCATGCTGTGCCACACCTCATTTAGCTGGAAAAGTGTGAGGAAATTTGATCATTCAGGAGCCAGTGGAACCTGCTCAAGCTGTCATAATGCACGAGTGCCACAGGTAAGGGCGCCTCTCATTTTGAAACATCACAGCAGTGTGATACTTGCCATACTACCAACAATTGGGCATCTGCTGATTTCATTCATATCAATGTGGAGAGAACCTGTAGCAGTTGCCACAATGGAAAGTCTGCGACTGGAAAACCATCAAAGCATATCTCCACACCAGCGCAGTGCGATAGCTGCCATATCACCAAACAGTGGTCTGAAGTCGATTTTGATCACCGTGATGTCAAGGGTACCTGCTCCTCATGTCATGATGGAGCATCTGTAACTGGAAAGTCAGACAAACATATACCAACTACAGGTGAGTGTGATATCTGTCATACCATCAAGAAGTGGGCAAGTACCGTCGACGTTCACAAAAATTCTACGGGAACTTGTTCCTCATGTCATAACGGAAGAATAGCGGCCGGTAAATCAGCAAAGCACCTACCGACAAAAGACCAGTGTGATATCTGCCACACCACCAAAAAGTGGTCTGATTCAATCTTTATCCACAATAATGTGGCAGGTACCTGCTCCTCATGCCATAACGGAAAATCGGCCACTGGAAAGTCGAAAAAGCATCCTTCGACAACAGCTCAGTGTGATACCTGTCATACATCGACAACATCGTGGAATCTGAGCAATTTTGCTCACTCAGGGACAACAGGCAAGTGTTCAACCTGTCACAACGGTAAGAACGCGGTTGGCAAGGGGGCAAAACATATAGCAACCGCTGGACAATGTGACTCCTGCCATACCTCCCATAGCAATTGGAAATCGCTGAACTTCAACCACTCAGTAGTGAATGGAAGCTGTTCCAACTGCCATAATGGCTCTGTCACCAAGGGGAAATCGGCAAACCACATCAACACCACGAGTGAATGTAGTGTTTGTCATAGCTCACAGAGCGACTGGCTTAAAGTGAATTTCAACCATAGTGACGCCGGAACAAACTGTTCAAGTTGCCATAATGGAACAAGTGCCCAGGGGAAATCGAGCACACACATCAAATCAAATGCACAGTGCAGTGTTTGTCATAAATCACAAACTGTCTGGACTAAAATCGAATTCGATCACAGCTTGGCAGTGGGAAGCTGTTCAACCTGCCATAACGGTACCTCGGCGGCCGGAAAGTCCTCTAAGCACGTGCCAACAAAGGCACAGTGTAATAGCTGTCACACATCGCAAAAGTCATGGAGCACCATTAACTTTAACCACAATGGCGTCAGCAAATCCTGCAGCATCTGTCATAACGGTGTCACCACAAGTGGTAAGTCGACTACCCACATAAAAACGCAAGGACAGTGTAGCGATTGCCATCAATCCCAGTCCAACTGGCAGAAAGTAAGCTTTAGCCACAAAGGTATAACCGATGGTTGCACCAGCTGTCATAATGGTTCGTCTGCAACAGGAAAAAATGCAAAACATCTCAACACGGCTGCAGATTGTCATGTTTGCCATACATCACGGACAAAATGGAAAAGCACAAAATTCGACCATACAGCTGCTCTTGGAAGCTGTGCGAGCTGCCACAATGGCATCACTGCGACAGGCAAAAACACCACTCATATAAAAACCGCTGCAAAGTGTGACAGTTGCCATACATCCAATTCCCAGTGGAGTAACGTACGCTTTAGCCACGCAGGCATAAGTGGAAACTGCACCAGTTGCCACAATGGCGTCAGCGCTACCGGTAAGGGGAGCAAACATGTCAAGACAACGTCTGCTTGCGAAAGCTGTCATAACACCGTCACATGGGATGTAAAAGGATTCAATCACTCAGGCGTTTCAGGGACTTGCAGCAGCTGTCACAATGGATCCACTGCAGCAGGTAAGTCGGCATCCCATATCAAATCAACTTCCCAGTGTGATAGTTGCCACACCTCACAAAGCCAGTGGAAGCGTGTCACCTTCAACCACGCAGCAACCCAAGGTAGCTGTTCCAGCTGTCACAACGGTACCCAAGCGACAGGAAAACCGACCAAGCATGTCAAAACAGGTGCTCAGTGCACTGTTTGTCACACCTCCCAGACAAATTGGCGATCGATAAGCTTTGATCATGGCAGTGTCAACGGCACCTGCTCAAGCTGCCATAACGGTGCTACTGCCACCGGCAAGCATGCAAAACATCTGAAGACGGCAGCTCAATGTAACAGTTGTCACACCTCCCAGAGCAACTGGAAGACGGTACGCTTTGACCATGGCAGTGCCAGTGGAACCTGCTCCAGCTGTCATAACGCTCCACCGCCACAGGTAAACACGCCAAGCATCTAAAGACCGCAGCCCAGTGCAATAGTTGCCACACATCCCAGAATAACTGGAAAACAATACGCTTTGATCACGCCAGTGTGAGTGGAAGCTGTTCCAGCTGCCATAACGGCTCCACTGCGACCGGAAAACACTCCAAGCATGTGAAGACTTCAGCCCAATGTGACAGCTGCCACACGTCACAGAGCAGTTGGGGCGCAGTGCATTTTGATCATGCCAGTGTTAGCGGTACCTGTTCGAGCTGTCATAACGCTCCATTGCCACAGGAAAACACTCAAAACACCTGAAAACAGCAGCTCAGTGTAACAGTTGCCACACTTCCCAAAGTAGCTGGAAGACGATACGCTTTGATCACGCCAGCGTCAGCGGCAGCTGCTCCAGCTGCCATAACGCTCCACCGCCACCGGTAAACATTCCAAGCATGTTAAAACATCGGCTCAGTGCGATGTTTGCCATACATCACAGTCCAATTGGAAATCGATACGCTTCGATCACGGTAGTGTCAGCGGCAGCTGTTCCAGTTGCCATAACGGATCCACTGCTTCCGGGAAACATTCCAAGCACGTAAAAACATCGGCACAGTGTGATGTTTGCCATACCTCACAATCCAATTGGAAATCGATACGCTTCGACCATGGTGGTGTCAGCGGCAGTTGTTCCAGTTGCCATAACGGATCTACAGCCACCGGCAAACACTCCAAGCATGTGAAAACATCGGCACAGTGCGATGTCTGCCACACCTCACAATCCAGCTGGAAATCAGTGCGCTTTGACCACGGCAGCGTCAGCGGCAGCTGCTCCAGCTGCCATAATGGATCTACTGCCACCGGTAAACACTCCAAGCATGTAAAAACATCGGCCCAGTGTGATGTCTGCCACACCTCACAATCCAGCTGGAAGTCTGTGAGTTTTGACCATAGCAGTGCAAATGGTAACTGCTCTAGCTGTCACAATGAAGGTACTGCAAGAGGAAAACCGGGGGGGCACTTTGTCACCACAATGCAGTGTGATAGTTGCCACCGCACATCCGGCTGGACACCCTTAACGGCCTATCAACATCTATCAGGTGGTTATCCAGGTAACCATAGTAAAAACCTGAGCTGCAGTTCATGCCACAAAAGCAACAGCCAAATAGTCAGCTGGAAATATCCTGCATATAAGTACTCATGTGCAGGATGCCATGCAAATGACTATGAGCGCGATGAACACCGTAAAACAGATAGCCCTAAAACTTATTATACCGTCAGTGAATTGCGTGACTGTGCGGGCTCGTGTCATCGCTACAAGAATAGCTCCATGACCACACGAACAAAAACCAGATCCAAAGAACACAGTGTCTCCAAGAGAGGCTGGTAATCAATAACCTATGTTAAGTGACCACGAACCGACATGATAAAAAAACAAATAAAATATCAGGCTAATGAAGCTTCTACAGATCCTTTTACTAATGGGCTTCAGTCACTATAGCTAGGGGCAACAACCAGAATCATGGATCATCTTGATGCCGACATTGGCCAAGAGGAAAACAGGATCACAGTTCATTTTAATATCCCTGTCCGCCTTGTGTCTCAGCTTATCAATAAAGCGGGCAATGAGATAACTGTCCAGCTACAGCCAACGCTGACACCCGGCTTCAATAAGACATTACTTGATACAAATGAAACGCTCAGTTGGCACTCATCAGCAGAAATTCCATTGCGGCGGGTTGAATACCGGGGTGAGACCATTGGCCTATCATCCCTCTCCTACTCTTTTGCGACGCCCATTATCAGTTATGTTATTGAAGAGAGCGGCGATGCTTTCAGCATATCTCTGCTACTAAACAAATCGACCACAGTGAGGGAGATTAAAACAGCCGCTGTACCAATGATAGTGACACCGAAAGAAGTCGCTGATGGGCCTGCAAAAAAGCAAAATAGAATAGCAGCCCATCCTTCTCCACAGAAAGGCTATGTAGTAAATCTTGCCTCTCGCAAAGTGCCTATCGACTTCTCTAAGGTGGCGCCTATTCCGGTGGCTAATGGAAAGCAGCTCTATACCAGTAAAACAACACTTGAAGATCAAGTATGGTATCGACTCAGACTCGGCATTTATAACACAGCCGAAGAGGCCAAAAGTGCTCTCAAGGAGATCAAGCATTACTATCCAAAAGCATGGATAGACCGTGCTAAAGCTGGAGAATTAATTGCAAAGCCATCAGAGGGAGCAGCCACACCTTCGATAGATCAAAAACTTGAGGGCGTTCGTCTACCCAGTCGAGGAGCCGCGCCTTCAAAGCCTTCGGATAGAACAAGCAGGATGATACTCAAGGCCCGCGAGGTAATGACTGCTGGTGACTACCCTGTAGCGATACGCCTACTGACTGCTGTACTGGAAGACAGTAACACGACCTATCACCATGAAGCGCTTGAGATGCTGGGGCTTGCACGTGAACAGAACAAGCAGTTCACCCATGCGACCACCCCTCTATAGCCGCTATCTCAAACTCTATCCTGAAGGTGAGGATAGTCAGCGCGTCAGCCAACGACTCGCTGGCGTGGTATCCATTGATGCCGCACCGAAAGAGAAGCTGCGTGAGTTAAAAAGTGATAAATCGGAAACACCCTGGGAGCTATACGGTTCACTCTTCCAGAATTACCGCTTTAATGGAATCGAGAGTGATTTTTCAGATGATGACGAGTCCGTATCTCAATCTTCATTGGCGACCGGGTTAAGTCTGTCAGTGAGAAGAGAGATTGATGACTATGAGATCCGTGGTGAGTTGTCGACCAGCCACACAAAAGATTTCCGTGATGCGGAGGCAGATGATGCATCCCTTTACGACGCTTATATCGAAGTCGCTGCACAAAATGACAGTTGGCAGGGACGCATGGGGCGCCAGAGACTCAACTCCAGCGGCATTCTCAACCGTTTTGATGGGGCTGTAGTGGAGTATGAGGTAAAACCCGATATCAGGATGGTATCTACGCCGGTATTCCGGTTGAGAGTACCAGCGACCTGTTCATCCGTGGGGACAAACACTTTTTCGGGGCCAACACATCCTTGGAAGGAATTATCGATAACTGGGATTTCAACCTGTTTTTGTTTGACCAACGTGTCGACGGTCTTGTCGATCGTAGAGCCATTGGTGGTGAGGCACGCTTCTTCGACGACACAAAATCACTCTTTGGACTTATCGATTATGATATTTACCACGATGTCTTAACTACCACTATGCTGCAGGGTAGTTTGTCATATGATGAGGATACTCAGATATACACCACTCTCGACTACAGAACCTCCCCTTTCACAACCACTTCAAGCGCATTGACGGGGCAAACCGTTACCTCCATAAGTGAATTGAAGGGCTTGTTCAGTTCAAACGAAATCAAGCAGCTGGCGAAGGATCGCAGCGCCCGCAGCCGCTCCCTATCCATTGGTGGTTCAAAGACACTCATGGAGCACTTACAGGTCAGTGCTGATCTGACCGCAAGCAATACCTCAGGCACCCCTGCATCTGGCGGTGTCGATGCGACAGATGCGACGGGGACAGAATATTTTCTGACCCTGCAATCAATCAGTAACGATATCCTCAAGGAGGGTGACGTTGGCATATTGAGTTTGCGCTATTCAGATGCATCCACTACCCAGTCCTACACTCTGAACGTGAACAGCCGTTATCCAATTTCATCCTACTGGAGAATTAGCCCTCGTCTTAATTTCTCATTCCGTGAAAATAAGAATGATAATGGCGATCGTTTGGGTGTCGGTGCATATATCCATTCAGAGTACAGAATACGCAATGACCTGAGCTTTGAAGTCGAACTGAATGGTGACTGGTATAGAGACAGGACAGCAACCAGCGAAGATAAGTTTCTCGACTACCAGTTTATGGCCGGCTACCGCTGGGAATTTGGCAGGTAACAAAGTCTCACTAAAAAGTTCCAACTTCCACCCTTCCCATTGGAGTTACCAATAAAATAGTTAAATGGCTGTGCACAATAATCCAGGACCTGGGGTAGGAGCGAACTTGTTCACAGAAGAACATACCCC
>MOXG01000066.1_pt1 | contig 21169 bp, 29 predicted proteins | sample 1471191 | NCBI WGS metagenome assembly MOXG01 (sample SAMN05806437, study PRJNA327811) | mollusc metagenome | isolation source: Phylotype C (NB3) bacterial symbionts from gill | host: Thyasira cf. gouldii | place: Canada: Bonne Bay, Newfoundland | collected 2010-08-19
AGCCGATAATGTTGCCGATGGCGATGTCGTGCTCTTTTTTTAGTGCACTGACTATGCTGGCCGCCAGTTCCGGCAGGCTGGTGCCGAGAGCGACAATGGTGAGGCCAATTACCAGATCACTGATACCAAAAGCGGTGGCAATATTGACTGCCCCCCAGACCAGGATTTTTGAGCTGACCAGTAGCAGTGACAGCCCGATAACAAAATAGAGCAGCGCCTTACCTGTGCTCATCTCATCCGGCATCTCAGCTTCAAACTCAGCCTTCAGGGGGTCGCCGCTGTTGCGCTCACGCATGGCAATGTGAACCATGCCAAAGAGGATCGCGACAAGGCCGATTAACAGGATCATACCGTCGAGCCGGCCCAGTTGGCCGTCGAACATCAGGATCAGGGTGGTTAGCTGACCGCCAACAGAATCGGGTACTCGCGCTTCAGGGTGTTTGAGTTGACGTTGAGAGGGACGATGACGGCTGTGATGCCGAGGATCAATCCGATATTGGCGATGTTTGATCCCACCGCATTACCTATGGCAAGACCGGGATTGCCCTGGGATGCTGCCATGGCGGAGACAAGGATTTCAGGAGCGGAGGTGCCGAGTCCGACAATAGTCAGCCCGATCACCATGGGTGAGATGCCGAGGTTACGGGCAATGACAGAGGCACCGGTGACAAAGCGCTCGGCGCCCCAGACTAAGAGCGCGAATCCGGCGATGATAGCAGCAATATCCAGAAGCATAAGCGGGACGATAGGGTTGTTAGGGAAATAATTAGCAGGTTGATATAGGGCTGTTTCAAGGAGCCGATCGTGGCGGGGATTGTTTCAGAACCGGGGGGATTGTCCAAGATTAGTCAGCGTTATTTTCCAGTCGCAGCCCTTTCCGTAGCGGGATTATTGACCCTTGGTGCGGGTAGCACCGCAACGACTGCAACAGTAGCGGGTAACCAGCATCCCCTGCTTGACGTCAAAAGGGTTGCTTTTGACCGGCTCCCATTTGTGATGCCCGTTTCGGCACAGGGTGTTGCCTTTATGCCGTCGGCTGAGACGGGGTTTCTTGAAAGGGAGAATATCCGCCACGGAGTCAATCAACAAAAAACTGCTGCTTCAACACTACTCGTGCTGTCTTATCGGTACCTTTGGGCTGTACTTCCAGGGTAAAGGTGAGTGTCTCTGCGTCAACGATGGTAAATTCGCCGATGTAATAGATCGCATCACCTTCGGTGATCTTGCGCAGCTTAATCTGCTGCATGCCGCCGATGAGGTTGGTCACCTGGGCATCGGCATATGCGGTTACTGCTTTGCCGGTAGTGCCGAGGACCTCACGGATGACGCTGATATTGAGAAGCCCCCTATATTTACTGCGGATGATGCCGTAGCCGGCGGCTATATTCGGTTGCAGTATGGCCGTGGGGATGGCGTTGTGGTGAATTACGTAGCCGGGAATTCGGGTGCTGTTTTCAGCTGTGGCGAGAGTGGAGAGTGCCGGCAGCAAGGTGATGAGTATGGCAGTGAGCCACTGTTTCATGATCGTTTACTCCAGATCGGGTGGTGTGGCCGCCATTATACACCTAGCCGGATGAGCCGCCCTTAACTAAACGGGGCTTTGGCTGTTCGTTTTTCGTCAGCAGAACGGTACTGTTAAGGGTGTTGTGTATATTGCGTAGTACGGTGAGCTGCTTGGCAATGGCGTTGTACTGTCTCTGAAGTTCATCCACCCGTTTTTCCAGGGTGTCCCGTGAGCGGCTCACCTTTTTAAGGTCCTGCAGTCGATGCTCCATCTGATCCTTGTGATCCCTGATCTGAAAGACCAGAGGCTCCAGTGCGGTTTTCAGCCAGGAGTCGACCTCCTGGTGTGCCTGGAAAAAGATATCTCTGGCCCGGCTCACAATGGCGACAAAGAAGCGTTTCACCACATAATGCTTCCCGGTCATCGTAGTGACCGGGCTTTTACGGAAAATCTCCGCTTCCTGGTAAAGTAGCTCCAGTTCTACCCTATAACGCATGATGGAGAACATCTTCGGTTGCACCACTGAGAAGTTGTGGTCATTCTGGAAACGCCGGTAGATACTGCGTATCAGTTTACGTGCCTGTTCACTCTGCTCCACCACTGTCTGCATATCGTTGCGCATATGATCGAACAGATGCTGCATGTTCATTTTCAGGCCTGCCGTGGTCCAGTTGTCTTTCATCGATGCGTGGCTTTTGCCGATAGATTTTTCCAGGCGTTGCAGGTCGAGGGCGCCACGAAGCGCTTTTGCCTGCTCTTTTAGCACCTTTCTACTGGCCTGGAAGTTATTCACATTGCGGATGTAGGCGGCCTGTTCTTCACGGGTCTTTTCCATCATGTGATCTATCACTTCCTGGCTCTTGCCGCTGAGATCACGTAGCTCGTTCAGTTGCTCCTTGATACCGCGCAGCTTGTTGGTGACTACACCGCGGGTGTTGTCGACCATATTGCTGATTTCCGCTGTAACGGTCTCCTGGATGATCTCCTGGCGAGAGTTGAGCACATCGTTGGATACGTAGTGCTCCAGCTTGAGTAGTTCACTGCGCTGCAGTAGCTTGTCATCACCCTTAATTTTACCAAGAAGTCCCTTTTGCGCAGATACCGGAAGATGGCCTTGGGAGATACGCCGAGGATGCTTGAGGTCTCTTTGCACTGTTTACGCACCGCTTGATTGATCGATGACTCATCCCGTAACTCATCCCACAGGTATCCACTTTGTTCAGTACCACGACCAAACCCCGTTTGCGACTGGTGTGGAAGCCCTTGATGTGGTTTTGCCACAGCTCCAGGTCGGTACGAGTGACACCGGCATCTGCCGCCAGGACGAAGAGAACGCCCTGGGCGGAAGGCAGCATGTTGAGGGTCAGTTCCGGTTCGCTGCCCAAGGCGTTGAGTCCCGGTGTGTCGAGGATCACCAGCCCCTCTTTCAGTAGCACGTGTGGGAAGCTGATGAGTGCATGACGCCACTTCGGTATCTCTACAGTAGTGGGTGGGGTGCTTCTGTGGGGATGTTGGTTGGGATCATACATGCCCAGCCGTACCGCTTCCTTGAGACTTACGGTGCGGGTTTGAATCACCTCCTGAAGACAGCTTTCTACCTGGTCGGCGGAGTCAAGATTAAGGGGATAGGTTACCCAGTGGGCCGGTTTTTTCTTTAGCTCCCGAATGCCGGCTTCCTGTAGCCGGGTCTCAATGGGAAGCAGTCTGACATAGGCCTGATCGGCCTGTCGGTCGTAAAAAAGCTCCGTTGGGCACATTGTAGTGCGGCCGGCGCTGGATGGTAGGAGTCTCCTGCCGTAATCAGCGAAAAAAATGGCGTTGATCAGCTCAGTTTTTCCACGCGAGAACTCCGCTACGAAAGCGATAGTGAGACGGTCACTGTGGAGGCTCGACAGACACTCGGTTATACGTTTATCAGTCACAGCGCCGGCAAGCTTGAATTTTTTCAGCCAGGCACGGTAATCATCAACGGTGCGTATGATATTGGCTTTCCACTGCTCGTAGCCCCGGAGCTGGTTTTCAAGCGCTGTCTGGTTCACGGCGAGATCCTTTTTTCTGCTCTTTTAGAGAATTAACGTCGTAACTGAACGGAGTATAGACAAAACATTCTCTACTGTCTTGTAATGGTTCACAAATCCATGCTGTTTGCCCGGTCTATCGCTATCGGCAACCGGTGCGGCGAGTGGATGCGAAAGCATTTGTTTCTGTTGCTTCCACCGTTTACGAGGGTAACATCGGCACGTCCAACGCCAAAGCTCTTGGCCAGAAAGCGGACAAGGTGGGCATTTGCCTTTCCGTCAACCGGTGGGGCGGTAATGCGTACTTTATATTGATCACCATGGGGGGCGACCAGCTGATCCTTGCCGGCCCGGGGTTGTACTCGGAGCTGTAGCAGCAGGTCCGTCCCCTCCCAGCGATACCAGCCGGGCATTAGAGGGTCCCCGGGCTAGTCATGATCAGAGACCGGAGGGAGAGAGTAGGGGTATCAACAACATTTTCAGCAGCACCAAGCCGATCATTACCACCATGGGAGAGAGGTCGAGTCCACCAATAGGGGGAATTATCCTGCGTGCCGGTCGCAGCAGGGGATCGGTAATACTGTATATCAGGCCGATTGCAGGGTTGTAGCCGCCGGGACTGACCCAGCTGAGAATGACCTGGATGAAGATGGCGAAGAGAAAGAGGTTGATGCTCAGCTCCACCAGTGCCGGGATGCTGTGGATAAGAGCGGCCGCTATCTGCAGACCGTAACCCTTTAGCAACAGGATCAATACCAGCTCAACCGTTTTCAATAGCCACATCAGTATCAAAGAAGCGGTATCTACGCCGCCGATGCTGGGAATTACCCGCCGCATCGGTACCAGTATCGGGGAGGTGACCTTGACTACGAACTGTGAGATCGGATTATAAAAATCGGCTCGTACCCGCTGCAGCACAAAGCGCAGTAGCACCACCATGGTATAGGCACCGAACATCACCTCAATAAGAAAAATCAAGGGGGCCGTGGCGTAGTTGCTGTCCATTATTTCTCCTCCAGCATCCGGGAGAGTTCAATCGAGCGCTCCCGTGCGCCCTGCAGTGCCTTACCGAACAGCTCTCGCAGCGATCCCTCCTCAAGGATGGAGAGGGCTCGTTCGGTGGTTCCACCGGGGGAGGTAACCTGTTGCCTCAGAATTGCCGGGCCATCATTACTCTCGATTGCCATGCGGGCGGCACCGAGAGCCGTCTGCAGGGTCAATAGGCGCGTTGCCTCAGCCGGTAATCCCATCGCTTTTCCGGCCGCTTCCATCGCCTCCATGACTAAAAAAAAGTAGGCGGGCCCGCTGCCTGAAAGTGCAGTCACTGCGTCCATTTTCTCCTCGCTGTCTACCCAGCAGGTGAGGCCGACGGCACGTAGTATCGATTCCGCCAGATTTTTCTGCTCATCGGTGACGCCGGGGGCGGCATGGAGTACCGTGGCCCCAGCCTGCAGCATCGCCGGGGTATTGGGCATAGTACGGACCAATGCCACTCCTCCACCGAGCCAGCGGTCGAGCTCTTTTTCACGTACTCCTGCCGCTATTGAAACAACCAGGGGGCGGCTGGTCTGGGCCGCTTTTGCGAGGCCCTGGACCACCTCTTTCATCATCTGTGGCTTTACCGCCAATACCACTATGTCCGCTCTGCTGACGGCGTCATTATTGCCTGGGGCGGCAACGATACCGAAACGGGCGGCGAGTCCGGCCAGCTTCTCTCCATCCGGGTCGCTGGCAATAATTCGCTTCGCTTTATAGCCGTCGGCTATGAGTCCCCCAATCAGGCTGGCGGACATATTGCCGCCGCCTATGAAGGCGATGGTTTTGCTGGACATGTCGGGAATTCTAGCGGTGTTGTGGTTCAAGGTTTTTCTACCTCATGGTTGCTGTTTTTCAGTGGTGTGCGTGGGCCGAAGATGTCGGTGCCTACTCTGACTATGGTTGCACCCTCTGCAATTGCCGCCTCCAGATCCGATGACATGCCCATGGAGAGGGTTTCCAGGGGCGAGTTTGAGGTTGCCAGCCTATCACGCATCAGGCGTAGTGCTCTGAATGGACGGCGTTGCAGTTCGATTCCTTCACTGGGGGCGGGAAGCGTCATCAGTCCACGCAACCGCAGCCTGGGCAATTTATGGATTTTGGTAACCAACTCCGCCGCCTCGGCTTCCGAGGTACCTGCTTTGCTCTCTTCATCATCGATGTTGATCTGCAGGCAGACATTCAGTGGTGCCAGATGGGCTGGTCGCTGATCGTTTAAGCGCTGGGCGTGTTTTATGGAACCAACGCTGTGGACCCAGTCAAAATTTTCAGCAATGGCACGGCTTTTGTTGCTCTGTATCCTACCAATAAAGTGCCATTCGATGCCTTTCCCTGATAGCTGTTCGATCTTCTCCAGTGCTTCCTGAAGGTAGCTCTCGCCAAAACAGAGCTGTCCCGTGGCAAATGCCTCCAGTATATCCTCAGCTGGTCGGGTTTTACTGACAGCCAGGAGCTGTATCGAGCTCTTTGCTCGTGAACAGTGCGCTACGGCCTCTGCAATGCGCTCTTTTACCTGTTGAAGGCGCTCGTGGATCGGATTATTCATCGTCTCTTTCAGGGTTGTCTATAATAATAGGGCTGGTGTTATAACTTATGGTTTCAGAAAGTCTGATTCTAGAGGAAAAGTGGGACAATTGTCTTTTCAAAGTGTTGGTTACTTTCTGGCGGTGGATGATTTCGGATTGTCAGCGGTTGGGTTTGTGCTTGCATTATGTGGCCTGATTCCAGATTCTTGGCATACGATGGTCAAAAATCACCTCATTCCTGTTACGATTACAATCCAGAATGGAAAAGATAGCATAATGCCTGACCCTCTCTTAAATAGTGCCGGGTGCCTTGTAGTGGGTGCGATGGTCGCCTTAGGAGAGAAGGTCTCAATATTAAATTTAGATACAGTGGGGGATGGCTCGTATGGATATTGCTGAGCTGCTTGCTTTCAGTGTTAAGCACGATGCTTCAGATTTACACCTTTCGTCTGGGTTACCACCGATGATCCGTGTCGATGGTGATATTCGCAGGATCAACGTACCGGCGCTGGACCACAAGGTGGTGCATGGGCTTGTCTACGATATAATGAACGACAAGCAGCGGAAGGATTATGAGGAGTTTCTTGAGACCGATTTCTCTTTCGAAATCCCAGGCTGGCACGTTTCCGTGTCAATGCCTTTAATCAGGATCGAGGTGCTTCTGCAGTATTTCGCACCATCCCGTCAAAAGTACTTACCCTGGATGATTTAGGCTGCCCTGAGTCGTTCAAGGATATTGTCGATGTACCCAGGGGGTTGGTATTGGTCACCGGGCCGACGGGTTCCGGCAAATCCACCACTCTGGCGGCGCTGATGGATTACAAAAATGATAATGAATATGCCCATATTCTTACCATCGAGGATCCTATCGAGTTCGTTCACACCAGTAAGAAGTGTTTGATCAATCAGCGTGAAGTTCACCGTGATACTTTGGGTTTCGCCGAGGCTTTGCGGTCGGCCCTGCGTGAAGATCCGGATATTATTCTGGTGGGCGAGCTGCGTGACCTTGAGACAATCCGCCTGGCACTGACCGCAGCAGAAACGGGTCACTTGGTGTTTGGTACGCTGCATACAAGCTCCGCTGCAAAGACTATTGACCGTATTATTGATGTGTTCCCGGCGGGTGAGAAGTCGATGGTTCGATCAATGCTGTCAGAATCACTGCGTTCGGTAATCGCACAGACCCTGTTGAAGAAGGTGGGGGGTGGTCGGACTGCGGCGTGGGAGATTATGGTGGGAACCCCGGCGATTAGAAATCTGATTCGTGAGGATAAAGTTGCCCAGATGTACTCTGCTATCCAGACCGGCCAGGCCAACGCCATGCAGACTCTGGATCAACATCTTCAGGAGTTGGTCAAGAAGGGGGTAGTCAGTCGCCTGGATGCTCGTGCCAAGGCGATGAATAAGGATATTTTTGTCTGATCCGATAACAAGGGAGCCTCTGAACAAGTCATGACCGATTGCCTTGGACTCAGGAGAAATTGATCGAAGGTACTCAGCTACGCTGAATACCATTCGGCCAGACCTATTCAGAGGTTCCCTAGCACCGCTCCAAATATCTAAGGGCGGTTTGGTAAAGTTATTTAGGGTATACCGATTACTATTTAATGGAATTATAGAAATGAGCGTGGATTTCAACGCAATCCTGAATCTGATGGTTCAGAAGAAGGCGTCAGATGTTTTTATAACCGTTGGGATACCTCCCAGTATCAAGATCAATGGGCGCATCATGCCGGTTGCCAAAGAGGTTATTACAGATGATCAGGCGAGGGAGCTGGTATTGGGTTTGATGACTCCTGCTCAGCGGGAGGAGTTTACCCAGACCAAAGAGTGCAATTTCGCTATCTCGCGGAAGGGGGTGGGGCGGTTTCGTGTCAGTGCTTTCTTTCAGCGTGATTCGGTGGGTATGGTGCTGCGGCGTATTGAGACCCGTATTCCCTCCATTGAGGAGCTGCTGTTACCTCCGGTGTTGAAAGACCTTGCCATGGGCAAGCGCGGCCTGGTGATCTTTGTCGGCGCCACAGGTACTGGTAAATCCACTTCGCTGGCCGCACTGTTGGGGTATCGTAATCGTAACAGCAGTGGTCATATCATAACCATCGAAGATCCGATTGAGTATGTTCACTCCCATCAGGGTTGTATCGTTACGCAGCGAGAGGTGGGCATAGATACCGAGTCTTATGACATTGCACTGAAAAATACTATGCGTCAGGCCCCAGATGTCATTCTTATTGGTGAGATCCGCTCCCGTGAAACTATGGCCAATGCGATCACCTTTGCAGAGACGGGGCATCTCTGTCTTTCAACTCTTCATGCGAATAATGCCAACCAGGCGCTAGATCGTATTATCAATTTCTTCCCTGAAGACCGGCGGGACCAGGTGTTTATGGATCTCTCTCTCAATCTGCGCGCGATCGTTGCCCAGCAGCTGATCCGGCGACCTGATGGCAAGAGCAGGCGACCGGCAGTGGAGGTGATGATCAATACGCCTTTGGCCTCTGACCTTATTCGTAAGGGTAAGGTACATAAGCTCAAGGATTTGATGAAGCGCTCAACCGAGCAGGGGATGATGACTTTCGATCAGTCACTTTACAATCTCTACAAGGAGGGCGAGATTACTTACGACGATGCCGTATTACATGCAGATTCTGCTAATGAGGTGCGGTTGATGATTAAGCTTGGCGGGGGTGATGAGGAACGCTTTACGGCCCGCCTGGAGGCGGCTTCTTTCATCGATCCAGAGGAGTTCTAGTAGTCTGTCGGGTTTAACCGTTTGAAGCGACTAATCCGCAGGAGCGGATTTGCAGCCAAATGGCGTTAAATTCGACAGGCTCTTCGCCTCCCGGGAACACGGCTATCATGTTCCGAGGTTGGTCCTTGGGCTGAAATTCAGGCGGCGCTGCTGGGAAATACCGTAGTAGCGTCAAACACCGGACCATCAACGCAGACCCGTTTCATTGCCGTGCCGGCGGGCGTATCCACCTCAATGACGCAGCCGGCACAGCCGCCCACCCCGCAGGCCATGAACTCTTCCAGAGAGACTTGACAGGGAACGTCATATTCCGCCGCCAGGGCGGCTACCGCTTCCAGCATTGGATGGGGACCGCAGGAGAATATCTCTACCTGCTGCAGACTCTCTGGGTCCAGGTATCCAGCCAGAGGCGGGCCAGGTCGGTGACATAGCTTGATGGCAGTGATCAAAGCCCTGGAGGCTGGCCAGGCGACTGGGAATGCCCCATCCATCCAGCAGCGGCATTGCGGCTGAGACATTGCCGGCGATACCGGGCACCGGGATCTCTGAAGTTGTCGCTTGGAAGGGGAATGGCACTTCGGAGCCAAGAATTGCCATCGGCCGGTATGTCGGGTTGTCGGCCAGTGCCTCGGCGAGGAAAATCATAGGCGGCATACCGACACCGCCACCGATCAGCAGAGGACGGCTACGTTCTTGGTGCACCAGAAACGGTGTGCCAATAGGCCCCATAATACTGATTATCTCTCCCTGTTTTCGCTCCGACAACAAGCGGGTTCCTTCTCCAACAGCCTTATAAAGAAGTTCCACCCAGCCGGATGAGGGGGAGACGCGCATGATCGAAATTGGCCGCCGCAATGGTCTGCTGGGGGTGCACTGAACGTGGACGAAGCTTCCCGGTTTGGCCGATGATGCACACTCAGGTGCCTGCAGTCTGAGGATATGTTGTTCGCCGTCAAAGGCGTCATGGGAGAGGATCTCTGCATCTTCCAGGAAAATAGTATCGCGGTGGCTCTTGTCAGTACTCATCAGTTGTTGTCTCGCTTATAGACGATATTGCCTTCAAACAGGGTGTGGGTCACCCGGCCGGTAAACTCCCAGCCGAGGAAAGGGGTGTTGGTGCTGGTCATGGTCTCCTCAGCCAGGTTTCCAGTATCAGTTTAGCCGCCACGGCATCCAGTTCATCTCTGTTCTTTGGTGGTTTGCCGAAGTGTCGTCGTGCTTCCATCGAGGTGAGACGTTCATCAGCCATATGTACCGGCAGCCGGTAGCGCCCTTCAAGCTGGCGGGCAAAGCGGCGTGCTTTGTCGGCTACCTGGGCATCGCTGTCATCCAAATCCAGTGGCAGCCCTACCACCAGTGCCCGCGGCTTCCACTCTTCAATCAACCGGCTGATGGCTTCCCAGTCGGGCTTCTGATTGACTGCCCGTAGGGTGGTTAATGGGGTTGCCGATGCCGTCACTGTTTGGCCTACGGCGATGCCGATCTTGGCTGTGCCGTAGTCGAATCCCAGTAGACAACTCACTAGGGAGCCTCTGAATAAGTCTGGTTCGATTTAGGCTGAGATAAAATTGCTCCAATTTGTTTAGAAGTGAGCGGTAATAGCCACTCTATTGCTGCGATCTTCGGAGCAAATTGGGGCGGTTTTAGCCAGCGTAAAGCAATCATGACTTATTCAGAGGTTCCCTAGGCGTGACCTGCGTCACCGGAGAGGAGGTTGATATCGACACCCAGCGCGAGGGCGGCGGCCTGCCAGCGATGGTCACTGGGCAGGTCAAAGATGATCTGTTCTTCTGCGGGGCCATTGAGCCAGCTATTTGACCTGAGCTCCTCTTCCAGTTGACCCTCCGCCCAGCCCGCATAGCCGAGCGATATGAGACTTTTCTCCGGCCCTTGTCCGTGAGCTATTGCCTCCAGAATATCACGCGATGTAGTGATACTGGTGGCTGCAGTGATCGGCAGGGTTGAGTCCCACTTACTGTCGTTTGTGTGCAGTACAAAACCCCGCTCGTTCTGTACCGGCCCACCGGTGTATATGATCTGGTCTATGTTTTGGGCGCTGTCGGCAGAGATATCGAGTTGATCGAGGATGTCACCGAGACGTAGTCCTGACGGGCGGTTAATGATGATTCCCATGGCACCCTGGTTATCGTGTTCACAGACATAAGTGACCGTGTGACGGAAATTCTCATCATTCAGGCCGGGCATAGCGATAAGCAGATGGTTGGTGAGGTCGATGCTGTTGTTCATGCTGCTAGTATCCGGCTCCAGCGGGGTGACCGCAACCCTACTCTATTTTGCAAAGAGCCGGTTACTTTTAAGAAACTGCCAGGTGCGGGTGATGACGATGATCTCTGTCTCCTCCCTGATCTCGGCAGGGAAGGGAGCGAACGGGGCGGACTGCTTGACGATACGTATTGCTGCGTCATCCAGTAGTTTATGCCCGGAAGATCTTCTGACCGCAATCTCACTGACATCGCCTCCCTGGCGGATCGAGACCTCTAGAACAAGGTTGCCATAAAGTTTTTTTCGTCTCGCTTCATCCGGGTAGTTGAGATTGCCGACACTTTCAACCTTGCGTCGCCAACTGTCCAGGTAGCTGGCGTACTTGTGCTCTTTAGTGCGGGCGCTGATGAATTTTTTTCTAGGACGCTTTGCATACGCTCTCTCCTTGCGTGCAATCTCAGCCGTGAGTCGTGCGATTTCCGGATTTGCGCTGGCCAGTAATTGGGCGGCGGTCACTCTCTTCTTGAGAGGCTTTTTTGGTGGTGTTTTTGGCTTGGTGATCACTCTCTTTTTTGCCGGGCTTTTTGGCTTAAGTACCTTTTTCACCTTTTTGGCGGAATTGGAGCAGGTTGCTTTACCGGGCGGTTCTGCGGTGCAGGGGGCTGTTTTGGAGCGGGTTTGGGTGAGGGAGCAACCGTTGTTGGCCGTGCCTTCTTCTCCTGGTTTCCGCCGCCTGCATGAGTGATCTGTGCTAAGTAATCAGCCTTTTTAGGAGCCTCTGTCTTCTTTGGCTGTTGTAGCACCATGATCTCCAGGGTGCGGTCTGGGTTGGCTGGACGCTTCGGCTCATCCAGGCTGAAGCTGATACCGAGGATAACCACTGCATGCAACGCTACGGCGACAAATAGGGTCAGGCCAAATCTATCAACAGGGGTGACGGTTGTACTGCCGTTCATCCGCTCTGCCCTGAGACGGAAACTATTTTTTTCAGGCAATGCTTCAGTGATGTGGTGTATCCCGACTTTTCACCTGGAGGCTGTATTAGAGGCGGTAACCCTGTCATTTCAGCTTTAGCTCGATGCTATCCATCAGGTCCGCGCTGATATTGAGATGGTAGAGGCTGTCAAGCTCCCGGATACAGGTGGGACTGGTGACATTGATCTCTGTCAGGTAGTCACCAATAACGTCAAGCCCAGCAAAGAGTATGCCTCGTTCTTTCAGAGCAGGGCCTATTTCTTGGGCGATCCACAGGTCCCGTTGTGATAACGCAACCCCTTCTCCCCGCCCGCCGACGGCCAAGTTGCCACGGGTCTCCCCCTCTTTTGGAATACGTGCCAAGGCATAAGGAACAGGTTCGCCATCGACCATAAGGATGCGTTTATCGCCGGCACTGATCTCAGGAACAAATTTTTGTGCCATGGCATATTTGGTGCCGTTGTCAGTCAGTGTCTCAATGATGACATTACGGTTGGCATCATCGGTACGGAGACGGAAAATTGAAGCGCCGCCCATTCCACCCAGAGGTTTTAGAATGATGTCATTGTGCTGTTCGAGGAAGGCGTTGAGTCGCTGGTGTTGGCTGCTCACCAGTGTCGGGGTGCAGCACTGGGGAAACCAAGCGGTAAACAGCTTCTCATTGCAGTCCCTCAGGCTTGCCGGCCGGTTTACTATCAGTGTGCCCTGGGCTTCCGCCCTCTCCAGAATATAGGTGGTATAGATATACTCCATATCGAAAGGGGGGTCTTTGCGCATCAGGATGACATGGAGCTGTTCGAGTGCGGTCACCTTTTCAGGTTTCAAGCTGAACCAGCTGCCGGTGTTGTCTGCTACTTCCAGTTCACGCGTAACGGCGAATGGGGTCTCGTCGCTTAGAAACAGGTCTGCCTGTTCCATGTAGTGCAGCTCCCAGCCTCGCCGCTGGGCTTCGAGAAGCATGGCGAAGGTGCTGTCTTTTTTTGTGTTGATGGAGCCGATAGGATCCATCACTACACCAAGTCTGATAGTCATGGGCATTATGATACCTGAGCTATTTAGATTTGTCGGCGACCTGTTCCCCAGATGGGGTTTTTATTGATACTTCGCTCCTTTCCACTCAATTTTTTAATCGCCTGAAAAATCAATGGATTATGTATTGTGTGTGCTCGATATCCAGCAACAGGCGAGTGATTTATAGTTGCAGTGTGCGATCTCACTTGTTACTTTCTGGACCGTGGTTTTTCCACAAGCCATCATCTTTAGGGATTGTGGCGAATAAAAAGCATTAAGAGTCCTGCAGCAGGGACCACACAATAACAATTTAATTATAAGGCCAACGTTTCGGGGTTGGTCAGAAGTATCAAGTTTTTAGGGTGAGATTAAGGAGGCTTTATTGCATGAATTTCGGAATACGCCGGAGAATACGGCGTCTGTGTCTGTGTGCATTTCCTCTATACGGTCTGGCGATGTTCTGTTGTCTACTTCCGTTCAATCTATCTGCGGCTGAGGAGGATGACTATCTCAGCGAGATCAATATGGAGGGGGAAAAGGTAGGCAAACGCACTGGACAGAGTCAACCTTCCCGTGACAGTGGTTCGACGGTGGCCCGGGAAGCAGGTCTAGGCTTTACCTCTGGGATGTCGATGGAGGAGTTTAGTGTATACCTGAAGGAAAAATATACCGGTAGTGGGGTGTTTTATAAGAAGCTGGAACCTCGGAGCCAGGAAGAGATTTATGAGGTATATCTTGGCGGCGCCCCCTATGCAGAAGTACGTAAAAGGATAATGGATCGTTTTTTGAAACGGCGTTGATGACTGGGTGTTCCCCTGGTGTGGGATGACTATTTGATCGGTTGCTGAAGCGACCGTGCAAGGGGCCCTGCTTCAGTTATGGTCTCCGCCGGTGGGGTTAATTTTGGAGTGCTAACAGTAATGAGAAAGGTAAATAGCGTGAGTTTTTTTCAAGTGCCGACATTAATTACAGCTTTTCTGCTGCTGGCCATCAACGGTGTGGTGATGGCTGCCGAGGAGGAGGGTGAAGTCAAGGTGGGAGGTTCCACCGTTGTTCCGCTTTATAAAAATAAGCCCTATCTCCACGTAATGCACGAGGGTCGCTCAGTCAAAGTGCAGCGCGTTCAGGATGCTGATTATCAGTTACGCGGCTATTTTGCAAAGACCATCAGAAAGTGTCCGCCATTCTGTATTGTGGACATATCGGTCGACCCTAGAGTTAAGACAGTGGGTGAGATTGAAGTTTTTGAATTTATGGAAAATCAGCTGCGGGATGGTATCGGCATGTTGGTGGACGCAAGGACCACCAGCTGGTTTGAGAAAGGCACTATCCCTGGATCTGTCAGTGTTCCCTTCACTATTTTGAGTAAGAAAAACAGTGAGGCTGAAATGGTTGCGGTTTTGAAATCTTTTGGCGCCAAGAAGCGTGGTGATGTCGGTGCTTTCACCAGCACTATGGAGGAGTGGGGCGTCATGGATAGTGAGAACAAGACCAAAGATTGGGACTTTTCCAGCGCCAAGGAGCTGGTTCTGTGGTGTAATGGCCCGGCTTGCGGACAGTCTCCACGCGCTATCAAAGGCCTGCTTAAGGCGGGATACCCTGCAAGTAAGATTTACTACTACCGCGGCGGAATGCAGATCTGGCAACTGTTTGGGTTGACGACAGTGACACCTCAGGGCTGAGCAGGCGTTGTCAGCGGAAAAGATTATTGTAAAGAGTCTACATAGAGGAAGTCAGGTGATGAGTGAAACCTTCGATACCGGTATCTCCGCTTTAAAGGTGATGGTGATCGATGATAGCAAGACGATTCGTCGAACCGCTGAAAGCCTGTTGAAACGAGCTGGCTGCGATGTGCTGACGGCTACCGATGGTTTCGAAGCGCTGTCAATTATTGCAGACAGCCACCCTGACGTGATTTTTGTCGATATCATGATGCCGCGCCTTGATGCTATCAGACATGCGCCCTGATAAAAAATAATAGTGAATTTAAGAAAACACCGGTGATCATGCTCTCATCCAAAGATGGACTTTTCGATCGGGCAAAAGGGCGGATTGTTGGCTCAGAACAGTACCTGACCAAGCCATTTACCAAGGATGAGTTACTGGGTGCTATTCGAAAATATGCACAGCGGGCTGCATGATTCCTGAGATGTTAGATACTGCATAACAACAGAAATCGGTAATAAATAAAAAGACTATGAGAAGCTTTTTCAAGAAAAACAGCTCGGCTCCCGAGGGAGTTCCAGGCACCGAGAAAACCGTACTCGTGGTTGATGATTCACCTACGGAGACACATATCATCAAGGGAATTGTCGAAAAGGGGGGGTATTCGGTGATTACCGCAGAAGACGGAGAGAGTGGTGTTGCCGAGGCGAAACAGACACACCCCGATGTCATATTGATGGATGTAGTGATGCCCGGGTTAAACGGTTTTCAGGCCACACGACAGCTGACGAGGGCACCGGAGACTGCTGATATTCCTGTAATTCTAGTGACGACGAAAGATCAGGAGACAGATAGGGCCTGGGGAATGCGCCAAGGCGCAAAGGACTATGTGGTCAAGCCCGTCGCCGCAGCAGACCTGCTGCAGAAAATCAAGAGTGTTCTGGAAAGCTGAATCCTGTATGGCCGTAATGACATCAGATGAGACGATTAAACTACTTCGGGATATCGAGAGTAGAAGTCGCAGGTTTGCTGCGGGACTGCCCCAGCAGGTTGAAGCTAAGCAATTTTGGAGGGGGTTCTTTTTCTCTCCTCCGCTATGCATTCAATAGCGCCCCTGAGTGAAGTTAAAGAGATCCTGAACTACCCTCCTGCCGTGACATCGGTTCCGGGTACCAAGCCCTGGATGCTGGGTGTGGCTAATATTCGCGGTAATCTCCTTCCACTTATCGACCTGCAGCTCTATTTGGGTGGCGAACCCACAAAGATAGGTCGGCGCAGCAGGGTTCTGGTAATTGATCATCAGGGGTTATATACAGGACTACTGGTCGGTGATGTTAGGGGTATACGTCATCTGACGGATGAACAGGGGGCGCCGGTGCCTGCACTGCCGGATAGCGTCAGGCAGTATATACAGCGTGCCTACAAACTGGAGGGTGCAGTTTGGTCTGTATTCAGTATGGGAATGCTGGCTGAGAACTCGGATTTTCGGGTTGCAGCCATTTAAAAGTTTTGGCGATTGTAAAACGATAGCCGATAGGCTATTAAATAGAGTTTTAAGACAATAAGCTCTTTCGGGAGAGAGACGGAAATGAAAAAAAGGTCTGCCACGGGGACGGGATTTGCGTCCAATCGAGTTATTGTATTCCTATCAGTCGGATTGCTTGTTTCGCTGATCCTGGCTTTGTTGACATTTGCTCATGTTAGCAAGTGGACATCCAACAACGAGTCCTATCTCGTGCGTGCCAGTGCGATGCAGGTGATTGCACTGGAGACTACAGAGTACGCGCTAACAGGTGCAGGTGGTGACCAGGCTGCTTTCGGCAGACTTAGGGAGTCTCGTGACTCCTTCGAGCGGCTCATAAATGAGTTGAAGCGCGGTGTTCCCGCACAGGGATTGCCTCCATCTCCAGCAGAGGTGAAGAAGGAGTTGCGGACGGTTGAAAACAGTTGGTTGGAGCTCCGCCAGCTAGCTGATGACGTGCTTTCAAATAAGGATCCGATTCTCTCCGTGCAGGAGTTTATCAATGTCATCACTGAATTTGTTCCTCAGCTGCAGGCGCTCTCAGAAGAGGTGGTCTCCAGTCTGGTAAACAGTGGTGCCTCACCGGGTCAGGTCGCTACGGCGTCGCGTCAGTTGATGTTGGCGGAACGAATCGATAAGAACGTTTCCAAGGTATTGGCAGGTGGTCAGACCACTGCCTCGGCGATCGATCAGTTCAGCCGAGATGCTGACCAGTTTGGCCGTGTGCTTGAGGCGATGCTTGAGGGTAGTGAATCTCTGGAAATTAAGCCGGTAGAGGACCTTCAGGCTGTTGCCTTGCTGCGTGAAGTGGCAATGCTCTTTAGTTCAATTAATGATCATGCCAGTGAGATCATTGAGACAGTTCCTTCGGTACTGCCGGCACTTGAGGCGGGTATACAAGTAACGTCTGTGGCAGACACCGTTAAGGATACCACCTCTGTTCTGATTAAGGCCTATGGTAATAAGCCGGGGTTGATACAAATTGCCGGCATCAGGGTGGGTACTCCTCTGCTGGCAGTACTCGCAGTTGTTGCGGTGCTTTTACTTATCTTGCTCGGCTACTCTCTGCTGCTTCAGTCAAAACGACGTGAGGAGGAGAGTAAGACCCAGAATGAGAAGAACCAGGAAGCTATTCTGCGACTGCTGGATGAGATGGGTGATCTCGCCGACGGTGACCTGACAGTGACCGCCACAGTTACCGAGGATGTGACGGGAGCTATCGCCGACTCAATCAACTACGCTATTGAAGCGTTGCGCAGCCTGGTAACGACCATTAACGAAATCTCCGCCCAGGTATCATCTTCCGCCCAGGAGAGTCGTGCCACGGCAATGCACCTTGCGGAGGCGAGTGAACATCAGGCTGAGCAGATTACCTCGGCTACTGACTCAATCAAATCGATGGCTACCACCATTGATCAGATGTCGGAGAACTCAACGGAATCTGCTGAAGTATCACAGCACTCGCTTGAGATCGCCGGTAATGGTGCCGAGACCGTGCGCCGGACCATCAACGGCATGGATACTATTCGTGAGCAGATCCAGGAGACATCAAAACGAATCAAACGTCTTGGTGAAAGCTCCCAGGAGATTGGTGACATCGTTGAGCTGATTGATGACATCGCGGACCAAACCAATATCCTGGCATTGAACGCCGCCATGCAGGCGGCTATGGCCGGAGAGGCGGGTCGCGGTTTCGCGGTGGTTGCCGATGAGGTGCAGCGACTTGCTGAACGCTCCGGTAATGCCACCAAGCAGATTGAAGCACTGGTTAAAACCATTCAGGCGGATACCAACGAAGCGGTGAGGTCAATGGAGCTACCACTACCGAGGTGGTCGCCGGTGCTCAGCTGGCGGAGGATGCCGGTGAAGCGCTGCAAGAGATTGAGACCGTATCGAAGCAGATCTCCGAGCGAGTCATGCAGGTGTCCGACTTGGCCCAGCAGCAGTCTCATGAAGCCTCTCTGATAAATGACACTATGAGTGTTATCCAGGAAATCACCACCCAGACCTCCGACGGTACCAGTCAGACAGCCATGTCTATTGGGGCGTTGGCTGATATGGCTGATGACCTTCAGAATTCAGTGGAAGGCTTCCGCCTCCCTGAATAATCGTCTGATAACCTCTGGCGGATGTGAAAAGCTGGTATGAGTAATGTTCGTGATAACAGCATATTAAAGTGGATCAAGGGTGAGCTTGACTCAGCCATTGATTCTGCTCGCCGTGACCTTGAAGGTTACATGGATAGTGACGGTGATGGTGAGCTGATCGATAGCTGCATCACCAAGCTCCACCAGGTCTATGGTACTTTGAGTCTGGTACAACTCTTTGGCGCCGCTATGCTGGCTGAAGAGATGGAGCTCGTTGCCCGGGCGCTCCAAGAGAAGACTGTTCAAAAGCGTGACGATGCCGCCGAGGCATTAATGCTGGGCTCGTGCAACTTCCAGGCTATCTGGAAAAGCTTGAGTTTGGCGCCAGAGATCTGCCCCTATTCCTTCTGCCGACACTCAATGAGCTGCGTGCAGTAAGGGATGCTCCATTACTTTCTGAAGTAACTCTCTTCGCCCCTGAGCTGGAGCGCAATCTTGCCTCCGGCGTAATTAGCGGTAAGCCCAATCCATCTCTCTCCGGTTTAGCGCGAAAGCTGCGTCATCCTTACCACAAAGCTCTGCTGGATCTTTATAGAGATCGTGATGCTGCGGGTGGCCTGCGGAGTATTTCAGAGATTTTTGGTCAGCTGGAAACAGAGTCCGGCACCGAGCAGGTTAAACGGTTATTTACGGTTGGTAAAACTGTTGCCATTGCCATGGAGGAGGGGGTGGTCGACATCGGTGTTGCCACCAAGCTCTTGCTGGGGAGGGTCGACAAAGAGATAAAAAGGATCATCGACCATGGTGAGCTGACGGTAGCTGAAACTCCTGCCAATGGCATGTTGAAGAATCTGCTTTACTATGTTGCCTGTGCAGAAAATGGAGATAATCCCCTTATCGCCGAGGTCAAAGCTGACTTTGATCTGGGGAATTCTTTTGTCAGTCAGTCGGATCTTGAGCGAGAGCGGGGACAGTTCGAAAGCCCGGGACAGGGTCTGCTTGACTCCCTGCGTAGCGCTATTAGTACCGACCTGACGGTGATCAAGGATGGACTGGATCTCTTTATTCGCAACGAAAGTAATGACCAGGATCGACTATTCGCACTTGGTCAGCCGATGCATAAACTGGCAGATACCCTGGGAATGGTCGGCCAGGGTGGTTTGCGTCAGAGGTTGAAGCGGCAGGCTGACCGGATTGATGAAATCAAGAGCACGTCGGATACACCCTCCGAGCAGGATCTTATGGCGATGGCCGAGGATATCCTGTTTACTGAGACCTCACTGGAGAATCTTTCAGCTTCCGGCAGCCACCAGCCGGTGAGAAGCAACGAGGAGCTCTTTACCGAACTCCCTGCTGGTGAATATGACCGTTTGATCAATTCGGTGATGCACGAAGCCGGTATCGATATGGCAAGAAATAAAGATGCCATCATTGAGTATATAGAGTCACCTCAAGAGCGTGGGTTGACAGATGAAGTCCCTGCAAGATTCTCTAATGTAGCAGGTGCTTTCCGTATACTTAATCTAAGCGATGCAGCTGCATTGATGGATTCCCTTGCCGCTTATGTAAGCCAAAAGATGATGGGAAACCAGGTTGAGCCCACACGGGAGGAGCTGGAATCATTTGCTGATGTAGTGACCTCTGTAGAGTATTTCATGCAGGCGGTAACCGAGGGACGGGGCATCCATCCTGAAATCCTCGAAGTGGCCCACGAGGCCATGGATAAATTGTCGTTGGCTTCTCCGGCTGTTGATGGTGCCAGTGAATCGGCGGGTGGTGAGTCGACTACCACAGATGACGGAGTAGTCTCTGAGGAGCACACTTCTGCAGAAGCTGATCTTGAGCAGGAGGTTCTATCCAACTCGGCGATCAAGCCTCCATTGGAGGATATTGATCCAGAAATACTCGATATATTTCTGGAAGAGTCGAAAGAGGAACTGGCAGTAATACAGGAGTATCTACCGCGCTGGAAAAGTGACCATAGCGATGTGGATGCGCTGACAGTCTTCAGACGTTCGTTCCACACGCTTAAGGGGAGTGGCAGGCTGGTAGGTGCATCCACCATAGGTGAGTTTGCCTGGTCGGTCGAAAATCTCCTTAACAGAATTATTGACGAGACCGTTGATGTCTCTCCCGCTGTGTTGGACATACTGGGTGAGACTCTGGAGATTCTGCCGCTTCTCATCGAGGCGAGGGAGTCAGGTTTGCCGCCTTCTATTGATGTGCAGCCGGCAATGGATAGGGCGTTTGCTCTGGCCAATCCCCGTGCTGCACATATAGAGCCTACAGCGGTAGAGGCTAAAGAGCGTGAGGACGCAGCAGCGGACCAGACCGCAGCTGATGAGGGCGAGGTGCTGCTCTTCCCTGGTGCCCACCATAATGATATCGCTGAGGTGGATGAAAGTGTCCCTGCGATCAGTATGGATGACACGCTACTAGGTATTTTTCGAGAAGAGTCGATAACCCATTTAGAGACTATGGGCGGTTTTCTTGAAGGGTGCCGCCAGACAGCGTATGACTGCCGGAATGACCGGGAGTTGATGAGGCTCTGCATACCTTACACGGCAGTGCCGACATGGCTGGGGTTGAATCCATTGCCAGGGTGAGTACGGCTCTTGAGTCTTTGGTTGAGCGCCAAAAGCCCCTGAATAATAGTGAAGGGAGCGTAGCGCTTGATCTGATAGAGCGTGGTACTGACGTGATTCAGTTGGTACTTGATGCCATCAATGTCCCAGGCGCCGAATTGCCGGATTGGGAGCAGCTGCTGGCCGAGGTCAGTGCCTGTGGAGAAGTAACCGTATCGGCAGAAGCAGAGGCCAAAGCAGAAGCAGAGGCCAAAGCAGAAGCAGAG
>MOXG01000067.1_pt1 | contig 21021 bp, 25 predicted proteins | sample 1471191 | NCBI WGS metagenome assembly MOXG01 (sample SAMN05806437, study PRJNA327811) | mollusc metagenome | isolation source: Phylotype C (NB3) bacterial symbionts from gill | host: Thyasira cf. gouldii | place: Canada: Bonne Bay, Newfoundland | collected 2010-08-19
TACAATCACTACAAAACGTCTCGATGCTGAGAACAAAAAAGATGATATCGAGATATCCAAGAGCAATATTCTGCTGATTGGCCCGACCGGTTGCGGTAAGACGCTTCTGGCCGAGACGCTGGCGCGGATGCTCAACGTTCCCTTCACAATCGCCGATGCCACTACCCTTACCGAGGCAGGCTATGTGGGTGAGGATGTCGAGAATATCATCCAGAAACTACTGCAAAAGTGTGATTACGACGTAGAGAAAGCCCAGACAGGCATCGTCTATATCGATGAGATCGATAAGATCTCCCGCAAGTCCGATAACCCTTCGATTACACGGGATGTATCGGGTGAAGGCGTGCAGCAGGCGCTACTGAAGCTGATTGAAGGTACTGTCGCTTCGGTGCCTCCCCAGGGTGGCAGAAAACATCCACAGCAGGAGTTTCTCCAGGTTGATACCTCAAACATCCTATTCATTGTCGGCGGTGCATTTGCCGGTCTTGAAAAGGTGATCCGTGATCGCTCGGAAAAGGGCGGTATCGGTTTTTCCGCCGTGGTTCACAGCAAGGATGAGACGAGCAAAGTGGGTGAGGTGCTCACCGGTGTCGAGCCGGAGGATCTCATCCGTTATGGCCTAATTCCTGAGTTTGTCGGTCGTCTCCCGGTGGTCGCCACTCTGGAGGAACTGGATGAAGAGGCGCTGATAAGAATTCTGACTGAACCGAAGAATGCGCTGGTCAAACAGTACAAACGGCTGTTTGAAATGGAGGATTGTGAGCTTGAGTTGCGGGATGATGCCCTGAGTGCAATCGCGGTCAAGGCGATGGGCCGTAAGACCGGTGCGCGTGGCCTACGGACCATACTTGAACAAGTCTTGCTCGATACCATGTATGACCTTCCGTCGATGGACGATGTCAGTACAGTCGTGGTCGATGGTCCGGTGATCAGGGGCGAGAGTACACCCTACATCATTTATCAAGGCGGAGAGAAGCAACTGGCTGCATCGGATTGATCTGTTAGGTGCAGTGAATTCCGCGTCAGGTAGTTGAAATTCGCCCAGGTAATCCCCACCCTTCATTAAACTGGCCCCGTTGCCGACAAAATCCCGATTCTTTGATGTATTGCAGCTGTTCACTTAATCCAAGTGTCGGCCGAACGGTTTTATTACCGGGTCATCAGAAGTCCCTTTCATAAGGAGTGCCCGCTATGGGTGAAGAGAATAAAGGCACCACCGAGATCATTGATCCTAAATCCATCACCCCTGTTCTACCGCTGCGCGATGTGGTGGTTTATCCACACATGGTGATACCGCTTTTTGTCGGCAGGGATAAGTCGATTAAGGCGCTGGATGCGGCAATGAAGGACAACAAGCAGATCCTCCTGGTTGCACAGATGAGTGCTGAGACGGATGATCCTGCTGTTAAGGATATGCATGGTATCGGTACCATGGCCAATATTCTTCAACTTCTCAAATTGCCGGACGGTACTGTCAAGGTATTGGTTGAGGGTAGCGAGAGGACTAAGGTGGGACGGTTTGTTACCACTGATAGCTTTTTCTCCGCCCAATCGAGCACTGTTCACGACAAGATTACCCTCGAAGAGCGCGAGATGGATGTGTTGATGCGCTCCTCAACAGCCCTTTTTGATCAATATGTGAAACTCAACAAGAAGGTTCCACCCGAGGTTTTAACCTCGCTCTCAAGTATCGACGATCCGAGCCGCTTGGCAGATACCATGGCGGCGCATATGTCGTTGAAGCTGGAAGAGAAGCAGCATGTGCTCGAGATGGCGGATGTGCAGGAGCGTCTTGAGCACCTGATGGTGCTGATGGAATCAGAAAATGATCTGCTGCAGATGGAGAAGCGGATTCGTGGCCGGGTAAAACGGCAGATGGAGAAGAATCAGCGCGAGTACTATCTCAACGAACAGATGAAGGCGATCCAAAAGGAGTTGGGTGAGCTGGATGAAGCGCCTAACGAGATTGAAGACCTTGCCAACCGCATTGAAAAGGCAGGTATGCCGAAGGAAGCAAAAACCAAGGCACAGAACGAACTGAACAAGCTGAAGCTGATGTCACCGATGTCTGCTGAGGCGACGGTAGTGCGCAACTATATCGACACTCTGGTTGGGTACCGTGGAAAAAGCGCAGCAAAATCCGTCATGACCTGAAGGCGGCGGAAGATGTACTTGAGGCCGACCACTACGGACTCGAAAAGGTGAAAGAGCGGATCATCGAGTATCTTGCCGTACAGCAGCGTGTGCGCAAGCTCAAGGGCCCGATCCTCTGTCTGGTCGGACCTCCTGGCGTGGGTAAAACCTCTGTAGGGCAGTCTATTGCACGTGCCACCAGTCGTAAATTTATTCGTATGGCCCTCGGTGGTATCCGTGATGAGGCGGAGATTCGTGGTCATCGCAGAACTTATATTGGTGCGCTTCCGGGTAAGATCCTCCAGAACCTCTCCAAGATAGGTACCCGTAATCCACTCTTCCTGTTGGATGAGATAGATAAGATGGCGATGGATTTCCGTGGTGATCCGGCATCCGCGCTTTTAGAAGTTTTGGATCCAGAGCAGAACCACACCTTTGGTGATCACTATCTTGAAGTGGATTTTGATCTCTCAGAGGTCATGTTTGTGGCTACCGCCAATACACTGAATATCCCGGCGGCACTGCTTGATCGTATGGAGGTGATACGTCTCTCCGGCTATACCGAGGAGGAGAAGGTCAATATCGCCATACGCTACCTGATCCCAAAGCAGATGGAGAATAATGGTCTTAAGGAGAGTGAGATACAGATCAGGGAAGCTTCCATTCGCGACATCGTTCGCTACTTCACTCGTGAGGCGGGGGTGCGTAACCTGGAACGAGAGATTTCCAAGATCTGTCGCAAAGTGGTTAAGGATATTCTTCTCAATAAACGCGACAAACAGTTGATTATCACCCCCAAGAGTTTGGAAAAATATCTTGGTGTACAACGCTTCCGCTATGGTGAGGCCGAGGAACACGATCAGGTAGGACAGGTAACCGGCTTGGCATGGACCGAGGTGGGTGGCGAGTTGCTTCACATCGAAGCGGCACTGGTTCCCGGCAAAGGCAGACTCAGTCATACGGGTCAGTTGGGCGATGTGATGCAGGAGTCGATTCAGGCGGCGATGACAGTGGTGCGTAGCCGTGCCGGTCTACTTGGCATTGAGGAGGACTTCTATCAGAAGTATGACCTTCATGTACATGTGCCCGAAGGGGCGACGCCAAAAGATGGCCCCAGTGCCGGTGTTGGAATGTGTACCTGCCTGGTCTCTGCGCTGACAAAAATCCCTGTGAGAGCAGATGTTGCTATGACAGGGGAGATTACCCTGCGAGGTGAGGTACTGCCTATAGGGGGCCTTAAGGAGAAGCTTTTGGCAGCTCATAGAGGCGGTATCAAGACAGTCATCATTCCAGATGAAAATGAGCGTGATCTGGTCGATATACCAAGGAATATCAAACAGCATTTGGATATAAAACCGGTACGTTGGATAGACCAGGTATTGGATATCGCCTTGACTCGTATGCCGGAGCCACTGGCCGGAGCGGAAGAGTCGGCTGCAGATACACCTGCAACGGCAAAATCAAAGTCCTCTGCAGTGAAACCGGGAGCAAAGAAAGGTGGTGGACTTACCCAGCACTAATGGCACCAATTCTGCAGAGTGAGGCTGTTTTTCTCAGCCACAAAAAAGTTTTTAACGAATAGAATTACTGTGCGCCTGAAAAGTGCATGGAATTAGGGTTTTTTGACAGGCTTTGCTTGACACTTATTCCTGGGCACTGGTATAAATTGAGCCCGTTTTCGCATACTCTTGCATTTCTGCAAGAGTTAACACGAATGCGCCATAAAGCTGCGCAAACAACTAAATATCCAAAGGGGAGAACACTTAATGAATAAGACGGAACTGATCGACGCCATGGCTGACGCTGCCGATATCTCTAAGGCTGCTGCAGGACGTGCACTAGATGGCCTTATTGGTGGAATTACTGAAGCGCTAAAAAACGGTGACCAGGTTTCTGTAATCGGTTTTGGTTCATTCTCTGTACGTGAGCGTGCAGCCCGTACCGGACGCAATCCCCAGACCGGTGCAACTATACAGATCAAAGCGTCGAAAAATCCTGCATTCAAGCTGGTAAAGCCCTTAAGGATGCCGTAAACTAGCGCGCCTTCATCGGGTGCTTAGCTCAGCTGGGAGAGCATCGCCCTTACAAGGCGAGGGTCGCAGGTTCGAGCCCTGCAGCACCCACCATTTTTGGAGCGGTAGTTCAGTTGGTTAGAATACCGGCCTGTCACGCCGGGGGTCGCGGGTTCGAGTCCCGTCCGCTCCGCCAGTATTAAAGAGAAGCGGGGTATCGACAGATACCCCGTTTTTTTTTACCCATAACATAGAAGGAATCTCTGATCAATTTCGTGAATTCGAATATTGAGTCCAAAATGTCCAAATTCTTTGTTGTAAATCTTCGCAATAGCCTGCTATTACGTGCGATTTACGCCTTGAATTCGAATATTTTGAATCACAATCTACTTCATTCAGAATTAATCAGAGGCTCCATAATAATTCACGAGTCCCATCATGCTTCAGTCCATTAGGGAAAGCGCTCAGGGAGTGATCGCCTGGGTCATTGTTGTATTGATTAGTGTACCTTTTGCCCTTTGGGGAATTCAGGAGTACCTCGGTGTCAGCTCAGACCCGGTGATGGTCTCCGTCAACGGTCAGGAGATCACTGAGAAAGCGTTTGATCGCGGTTACCGGGAGTTTCGGCAGAATCTGCGGGAACGTCTTGGAAAGAACTACCGTCCGGAATTAATTGACGAAACAGTTCTGCGCAAGGAAGTGCTGGCCGCTATGATCCGCAATAGCTTGATCATGCAGGCGACTGATCAGCTTAACCTCCGTGCCGGTGATGAACAGGTGCGCGGCACCATCCGTAGCATGCAAAACTTTCAGGCAGGTGGAGTATTCAATCAGGCCGCCTACGAGCGTGGAGTCAGCATGCAAGGGCTGACCCAGGCCGGCTTTGAAGCACAGGTCAGAAGTGGTTTGGTAAGTGAGCAACTTCCCAGAGCGATCTCCGTGTCAGAGTTTGTTACCTCTGCCGAGGTCAACGAATTGGTGCGGCTGAGTCAACAGAAACGAGCGTCGATTACCTGATTGTTCCCAGTGCCCGCTTTACCGGCACAATAGCTGTAAATGAAAGTGACACCCAGAGCTACTACGATGCTCATCATGATGAGTTTATGGCCCCTGAACGGGTCAAGGTACTCTATCTGGAACTGGATCTGGAGAATATCGCAAGCACCTTGGAAGCGGACGAAGAGGCAATGCTTGAATATTACGATCAGCACAAGAGTGACTACATTACAGAAGAGCAGCGTAGCGCCCGTCATATCTTGATCGCTGTTGATGCAACCAATGATGAGGCTGCTGAGAGCAGTGCAAGAGCGCTGGCTGACACCGCCCTTGTACGAATTAATGGAGGCGAGGATTTCTCCGCTGTTGCGAAAGAGTTGTCCCAGGATCCTGGTACTTCCGATATGGGTGGTGATCTCGGTTACTTCGGCAAGGGTGAGATGGATGACGCCTTCGACGCAGCGGCGTTTGCCATGAATGAGGGTGCGATCAGTGAGCCTGTTCGCACCGAGTTCGGTTTCCATATTATCCAGTTGACCGGTATTCGTCCCAAGCAGGGTAAGTCGTTTGATGAGGCGAGGGATGAGGTGAAGGTTGCCCATCTGAAAGATCAGGCCGAGCGACTCTTCTACGAGTATGCGGAGAAGATGAATGACCAGGCCTATGAAGACCCGGACAGCCTGGAGCCCGCGGCTGCCGTATTGAATCTTGAAGTAAGTGAGAGTGGCTGGTTTACACGTGATGGTGGTGAGGGAATCGCTTCATCACTGAAAGTGGCCTCAGCCGCATTTAGTGATGATGTACTCTCCGGTGGACATAATAGTGAGGTAATTGAGCTGGGTGCAGAGCATATGGTGGTGCTTCGCATTCTTGAGCATGAGGAGCTGCTCTCAAAGAACTTGCCGATGTCTCAGTCGAGATTACGACTAAACTCAAAGTGGATGGGGCTGGGGAGAAAGCCAGAGAGCAGGCCGACACACTCGTTGCACAGCTTAAGGCGGGTGCTGCCATTGATACACTGGCCCAAGATAATGGATTATTGCTGGAGCAGAAAGGTTGGTGGAACGAGATAGTCGTGATTTGCCTGCTGGACTGGTATCGCATCTCTTTGTTATGCCGCGCCCGGAAGAGGGTAAGGCGAGCTTTGGTCAAGCTCAGCTTGCCGGCGGTAATGTTGCAGTGATTGCCTTGAAGCAGGTGAATGATGGTACGGCTGATGACCTCGCGCAGATAGGGGGCGAAGCTGCAGCACGAAGTGCTCTGCAGCGCTCTCTTGGGCGCAACTATTTCCAACAGATGGTGGAAAATCTGCGTGCAGCTGCCGATATACAAATGGTGAAGAAAGAAGAGTAAATACTCCCTTTCAGCGCACAAAAAAGCCGCTCCGGGCTATAAGTCCGGAGCGCTTTTTGTATCACTCTATGGCCGGGTGTGCAGGGCGCATTGCGCCACGGTGGAGTGCAGTCATGGTCTATTAACTACACCCTGCAAAAGTAGATCACGCCATGGCGAGGATATGGTAACCGGAGTCAACATAGAGTACGTCACCGGTGATGCCGGAGGCGAGATCAGAGCAGAGGAATGCAGCGCTGTTGCCCACCTCTGCGATAGTGACATTGCGGCGCAGTGGCGTCTTTGCCTCGCTTCCGCCAGCATACCCTTGAAACCACCGATACCGGCTGAGGCTAGGGTGCGTATGGGTCCGGCTGAAACTGCGTTTACACGGGTGCCTACGGGACCTAGAGCATCGGCCATATAGCGGACGTTGGCCTCAAGGCTTGCCTTGGCGACTCCCATGACGTTGTAATTGGGTACGGTACGTACGGCGCCCAGGTAGCTCATGGTCAGCAGCGAGCCGTTACGCCCCGCCATCATCTCCCGCCCTGCCTTGCCCAAGGCGGCAAAACTGTAGGAGCTGATATCGTGGGCAATGGAGAAACCTTCACGGGAGACCGCATCCATATAGTTACCCTCCAACTGGTCACGTGGGGCAAAACCGACCGAGTGGACGATACTGTCGAGGCCATCCCACTGTTTACCCAATTCACTGAAGACGTCGTCGATCTGCTGATCGGATCCGACATCCAGGGGTAGCACGATGTCAGAACCCACTTCAGCGGCCATCTTTTCGACCCTCCCCTTCAATTTCTCTGTCTGGTAGGTGAAGGCGAGTTGAGCACCTTGCTGGTGCATGGCCAGGGCGGTGCCCCAGGCGATGGAACGGTTGCTGGCAACGCCAACGATGAGGATGCGCTTGTCTTGTAGAAAACCCATGAAAAATCCTTGATACTCTGTTTCAGACTGGTGTGGTAGGGTAACTGCTGCTTATAGAAAAGGCCAACTGAGCCGCCCTAAATGCTAAGTGATAAGGTACCGGAAAAGAGTTGATTGTAAAAGAACTTCGGGTGCTGATTGTGGTCTGTGAGTAGAATGCCTCGTCTTCTGTATGGTCGTTTATCATTCTGCTGAATAGTTGCAACAACAATATAAAATATTGATGCTTTTCTCTGTGGCAAACAAGATTACTCTCTCTCTACTGTTTCTGCTTGTCTGCAGCCAGGGGTGGGCGACTGTCCATAAATCCCACGCCATCGCTCTCTACGATGAGCCGAAGTATACTGCCGGCTTCAGGCACTTTGACTATGTTAATCCCGAGGCTCCTAAGGGTGGCGTCCTACGTACTGCCACAAAGGGTACCTTTGACAGCTTCCACCCCTATATTCCCAAAGGCAATGCCGTCAGTACCGGCTCGGTAGAGTCGTTGATGGTTACTAGTCAAGATGAACCTTTTACCCAATACGGACTGATCGCGGAGACCATTGAGTGGCCCGATGATCGCTCCTGGATCATCTTTAACCTACGCCCTCAGGCACGTTGGCATGACGGTAAACCAATTACCGCCGACGATGTCATCTGGTCATTCGAGATGCTAACCACCAAGGGTGATCCCCAGTACCGCTTCTACTATTCCAGCGTTGAGAGAGTGGAGAAGTTAGGGGAGCGGCGGGTAAAGTTTCACTTCAAGGAACGTAATAATCGGGAATTGCCGTTGATCGTGGGTCAGATTCCCATCCTGCCGAAGCACTACTGGCAGAAGCGTGATTTTGAGAAGACCACCCTGGAGCCACCTCTGGGAAGCGGCCCCTACCGGGTAGCCAAATTTGAACCTGGGCGCTTCGTAATCCAGGAACGGGTAACCGATTACTGGGGAAGGGATCTGCCGGTGAGGGTTGGAACCAATAACTTCGATCGCATGCATAGCAAGTTCTACCGAGATGAGACTCCCATTCGCCTTGCACTCAAGTCGGGTGATATCGATTACCGTGCGGAGAATCAGGCCAAAGCCTGGGCGGTGGACTACCAGGTGCCGGCGGTGGAGAAGGGGTGGCTTAAAATGGAGCGGGTGAAACACCGCATGCCCACAGGTATGCAGGGTTTTATCTACAATACCCGGCGGCCAAAATTTAGCGACCCTATTGCCCGTGAGGCTCTGGCTTACGCCTTCGATTTCGACTGGACCAACCGCAATCTCTTTTTCAGCCAGTACACTCGCACCCATAGCTACTTTTCCAACTCCGATATGATGGCGGAGGGCTTGCCACAGGGAGCTGAACTGGCGGTGTTGGAACCGTTTCGTGACCAGCTGCCCGCACGGGTCTTTGATACAGCCTACGAAGTTCCCGCTACCGACGGCAGCGGTTGGGCCCGCGACAATCTGCTAAAAGCTGATCGTCTGTTGAAACAGGCGGGTTGGGTGGTGCGGGATATGAAGCGGGTCAACAAGGAGAGTGGCGAACCATTCCGCTTTGAAATCCTGCTGGTCTCCCAGGCCTTTGAACGCATTGTGTTGCCGATGGTGAGAAACCTGGAGCGATTGGGTATCGACGTTGATGTCCGCCTGGTTGACTCGACCCAGTACGTCAACCGTATTCGCAGCTTTGATTACGACATGTTGGTGTATGTTTGGGGCCAATCGGAAAATCCCGGCAATGAACAACGCAATAATTGGACAACCAAGGCGGCCAAGCAGTCAGGTAGTCGTAATCTCGCAGGTATCAAAGATCCGGTGGTCGATCTACTGGTGGAGCGCATGATCGCCTCCTCCAGCCGTGCCGAACTGGTGGCCAACACCAAGGCGCTGGACCGGGTGCTGCTGGCCGGTTTCTATGTCATACCCAACTGGCATATTCCCGCCGACCGTATTCTCTACTGGGATAAGTTCAGTCGCCCCGATGTCACCATCAAGTCGGGTGTAATGACCGGGCGCTGGTGGTACGACGAGGAGAGGGCGACGCAGCTGGCGGCTATGGTGGCGGAGGGAGGTTCTCTGACACCGGTAAATGAGGCGCTTGAATCACCTGCAACACCGAGCTGGCGTACCCTGCTGCTGTTGCTACTACTGGTGGCCGGTATCTGGTCGATGGCGCGTTATCTGCGCAGGAGGAGTTGATATGGGTGCCTATATTTTTCGCCGTCTGCTGCTGATTATCCCGACCCTGCTGGCTATCATGGTGATCAATTTTATCGTTATCCAGGTGGCACCGGGGGGGGCCGGTGGAGCAGGCGATTGCCGAACTGACGGGTGAGGGTAGCGCTATCACGGATCGCATCACACGGAGTGGTGGTGATTCTCTGGCGGGTGGTGGGAAGCATACTGTTGATATTGCTGCTGGAGGTGGGAGCAAGTACCGTGGCGCCCAGGGGTTGGATCCAGAGTTTATCAAGGAGCTGGAGGTGCGCTTCGGTTTCGACAAGCCGATACACATCCGCTTTATCGAGATGATGAAAAACTATGTCGTCTTCGATTTTGGTGACAGCTTCTTCCGTGATCGCAAGGTGGTGGATCTGGTGCTGGACAAGATGCCGGTCTCCATCTCCCTTGGTCTCTGGACCACGCTGTTGGTCTATCTCATCAGCATCCCTCTCGGTATCTCCAAGGCAGTGCGGGACGGCAGCCGTTTTGATGTCTGGAGCAGTGTACTGATTGTGCTTGGCACCGCTATCCCCGGCTTTTTGTTTGCGGTCTTTCTCCTGGTGGTATTTGCCGGTGGCAGTTATCTCGACTGGTTCCCTCTGGCTGGACTCACCTCGGAAAATTGGGACGCAATGAGTTGGCCCCAACGTATCGGCGACTACTTCTGGCATCTGGCATTGCCGATCACCGCGATGACCATCGGCGGCTTCGCTACACTCACCATGTTGACCAAGAACTCCTTTCTCGATCAGATCAATCAGCAGTATGTGTTGACCGCCCGGGCCAAAGGGTTGGATGAGGGCAGGGTGATGTACGGCCATGTCTTTCGTAACGCCATGCTGATCGTTGTCGCGGGTTTCCCCACCGCCTTCATCAGCATTCTCTTTACCGGTTCCTTGCTGATCGAGATTATCTTCTCGCTTGATGGACTTGGGTTGCTGGGTTTCGAAGCGGCGTTCAACCGTGACTATCCGGTGATGTTCGGTACGCTCTTCTTCTTCTCCCTGCTGGGACTGGTGATGAATCTGGTGGGTGATATGACCTACACCATCATCGATCCCCGTATCGACTTTGAGAGCAGGGAGGGGTGAGGGGATGAGTGAGGCAGTCACAACCAAAAGAGCACGAAAGATAAATCCCATGACCCAACGGCGGCTGGCGGTCTTTCGTGCCAATCGTCGCGGTTGGTGGTCGCTATGGATCTTTCTTGCACTTTTTACCTTTACCCTCTTTGCCGAGTTTGTCGCCAATGACAAACCCTTTCTGTTGAGCTATCAGGGGAGTCTCTACAGCCCGGTTCTCAATGGCTATCCAGAGACCACTTTCGGCGGTGAGTTGGAGACCGAGACCGACTACCGCGATCCCTACATGATGGAGAAGATCAACAGTGATGGCTGGATGCTCTGGCCGTTGATTCGTTATGATCATCAGTCGGTCGCCTGGAATCTGCCGGTGCCGGCTCCTTCGCCACCGGATGAGACCCACTGGTTTGGCACTGATGACCAGGCACGTGATCTCAGCGCACGGCTGATCTACGGCTTCCGTATCTCAATTCTCTTCGGTTTTACCCTGACCATTATCTCCGCTTTGCTGGGTGTAGCGGCGGGTGCGGTACAGGGCTATTTTGGTGGCAAGGTCGATCTACTCTTCCAGCGCTTTATTGAGGTGTGGTCGGGCATGCCCACCCTCTATCTGCTGATCATTCTCGCCAGCGTCGTCAAACCCAACTTCTGGTGGCTCCTGGGACTGATGCTGCTCTTCTCATGGATGGGATTTGTCGGCGTAGTACGGGCGGAGTTCCTGCGGGCGCGTAACTTTGAGTACGTTCGTGCCGCCCGTTCACTGGGGGTGAGTGATCGGGTGATTATCTTCCGTCATGTGCTGCCCAATGCTGTGGTGGCAACCCTCACCTTTCTCCCCTTTGTTCTCGCAGGATCGGTAACAGTATTGACCTCCCTCGATTTTCTCGGTGTCGGCCTGCCACCGGGCTCCGCCTCTCTGGGTGAAGTGTTGGCACAGGGCAAGGCCAATCTGCAGGCGCCCTGGCTGGGGCTTGCCGGCTTTTTCACTATTGCAGTGATGCTAAGCTTGTTGATCTTTATCGGTGAAGCGGTGCGCGACGCCTTCGATCCACGAAAGAGCGTGGGGTAGAGGATGAGCAACCAACCTGAGAAGAGCGACGGCCCCCTGCTGGTGATTGATAATCTCTCCACCTATTTTCACTCTAATGGAGAAGAGATAGAGGCGGTGAGGCAGGTGTCCCTGGAGCTCAGGCGGGGAGAGACCTTGGCGCTGGTAGGGGAAAGTGGTTCCGGCAAGTCGGTTACCGCCCTGTCGGTGATGCAGCTGCTGCCCTATCCCAAGGCGCACCACCCCTGCGGCAGCATCCGTTTTGATGGTGCTGAACTGGTCGGTGCCAACCGTTCGTTGTTGACCAAGGTGCGTGGTGACCGAATCGGCATGATCTTCCAGGAGCCGATGACCTCTCTCAATCCACTGCACAGCGTGGAGAAGCAGGTCAGTGAAGTGCTGATTGTGCATAAAGGCCTCACCCGGATTCAGGCAAGGAACGTACGCTGGAATTGCTGCGAAAAGTGCGTATTCGTGATCCTGAAAAGCGCTTGGCAAGCTACCCCCATCAGCTCTCCGGTGGTCAGCGCCAGCGAGTGATGATCGCCATGGCCCTGGCCAACGATCCCGATATCCTTATTGCTGACGAACCCACCACCGCCCTCGATGTGACTATTCAGGCACAGATTCTCACCCTGTTGAAAGATCTTCAGCAGGAGATGGGATTGGCGATTCTGCTGATTACCCATGATCTTGGCATAGTTCAAAAGGTCTCGGACCATGTCGCGGTGATGCAGGGGGGAAAGATTGTAGAGCAGGGACTGACTCAGGCACTGTTCGCTTCCCCTCAGCATCCCTATACACAGATGCTGCTGGAAGCTGAACCCAAGGGGCAGCCGATCACCGGTGAGGCGGATGCGCCGGAGGTGCTTGCCTGCGATAACCTCAAGGTGTGGTTCCCGGTCAAGAGAGGTTTTCTCCGACGCACGGTGGATCATATCAAGCAGTGGATGGGATCAGCCTGAGACTTCAGGCGGGTCACACCCTTGGGGTCGTGGGAGAGAGCGGTTCAGGTAAAACAACACTTGCTCTGGCACTACTGCGGCTGGCAGAGAGTGAAGGCACGATCCATTTCGATGGAAGTGAAATATCAGCCAAAAATGCAGCAGGTATGAAGGCCCTACGGCGGCGGATGCAGGTGGTGTTTCAAGACCCCTACGGTTCCCTCAGCCCCCGTCTCTCTATCCGGGAGATCGTTGAAGAGGGGCTGACGGCCCACGATATCGGCAACGAGGAGGAGCGTGAGCAGCGGGTAATCGAAATTCTTCAGGAGGTAGGAATCGACCCCGATAGCCGCGACCGTTACCCCCACGAGTTCTCCGGTGGCCAGCGTCAACGTATCGCCATCGCCCGCGCAATGATCATGCACCCCCGCCTAGTGGTGCTCGACGAACCCACCTCTGCCCTTGACCGTTCGGTACAGGCCCAGATTATCGACCTGCTGCGGGATCTCCAGCAGAAGCACAACCTCGCCTACCTCTTTATTAGTCACGATCTCAAGGTGGTACGTGCTCTCAGTGACAACCTGATCGTCATGCAGGAGGGCAAGGCGGTGGAGCAGGGGAGTGCCGAAGAGATCTTCAACAACCCCCAACAGCCCTACACCAAGAGATTGATCAAAGCAGCCTTTGATCTGGAGGCGGATGAGGCGCTATAAAGCGCAGGGTGTTACATCCCTATTGACCTGCTCACCCTCGGTAATCCCAGCCATTTTTAGATCATAGACTGTCTGCAGGTTCATCCAGAACTCTGGCATTGTCCTGAAATAGCGCGCCTGCCTTAGTGCAGTATCGACGTACCCCCTTTGCTTCTAAGGCTAATAAAGCGGCGAAACTTCGGGGGCAGATCCGACAGTTCGTAGTCAACAGTTTGAGGCTCATGAGCCTCCCTGTTCACTACCAGATACAGCGAGCTCCAAAAAGCGCAGTGCAATAAACATCCCCCCATAAAGCACCCTTATAAACCTGATAGAACGACGTAATCACTTATCCCGCTACTCAATACATGAAACAAATGTTAACAATTAAAATATCTTATTTCAGATAAGATATTAATCGCCGCATAAATCGCGACATGATAGTGAGATAAATATCTCCATAACACACAACCAATGGCAGGATGGCAATAATGATAGACAGCCAAATTGTTGCGATATTAGTAGAGCAAAAAATATATTTCAAAAATAGCACGGAATGAGGAATTGAGTATGAGAGTCATTTTGAAAAAGAGTGAAGCAAAAGAACCATTCAGCTTCTCGTTTGTTGATGATGCCGGAAAAAGCATCGTTAAAAGTGAGAATTACTCAGCAAAGAAAAGCGCTGTAAATGGAATTGAATCGGTTAAGAAAAATTCCCAAGAACTCGCTAGATACGATCTTAAAGAGTCAAAAAATGGCAAGTTTTTCTTCAATATAAAAGCAACCAATGGTCAGGTTGTTGCAACCAGTGCACTCTTCCCATCTGAGATAGATAGAGAAAATGCAATTGCACTGTTAAAACAAAATGCTGCCTCTGCTGAGTTTGAAGAACTGTAAATCACTACTTAATGATCTGTAGAGATAAATTGCATTTCAAAAGCATCTTTCAGAATTCAGACTAACTACATGGCTGTATTGCAGTTTGCAAAGGGAAAGCAGACAAGCTGCAATCCAGCATATTTTATATCGTAGTGAAATTTCACCGGCGAACATTTCTGGGCGAGAGGCTATTTTGTCTCCACAGTAGGCCTTGATGAGGATATAGTTATTGAATATATCTGAAATCAAGAGAAAACTGATGAGCGGCAGGAGCAATTGCGGTTTGGTGTGTAGCGACGTGCTCGGAGCCCTTTGGAGGAGGAGAGGGAAGTGCTTGGGGAAGCGTGCAAGGGGAACCAACCACAGCGAGGGAACACCCCTTTGCTCTGGAAAAAACCCCTGAAATAAGCACCTTCGAAGAATGATTCAATTTAGGGTATTATTTCCCAAATAACTTACTAACCAGGCCTAGAGCTCCACCCACGCCACCAATGGAATCCAGTAGAGAACCACCACTGCTGGCTTTATCGACTATCTGCGGCATAGCATCCTGTAATCCACCAATAGCTTCTTCTTCACTTAAACCAAGTTGAGAGGCAAATGCTCTAATTTTATCTGAACCTAACAGGTTACTGACCTGGCTTCCTGAAATGGCCTGATTTTGTCCATCGCCGAGCCACGATTGCAGCATGTCCCCCATTCCACCACTTTGCATTCCGCCTACAAGAGAAGCTATATCCACTCCTTTTTTACCACCGCTTAAACCTGATAACGCAGTAGTTAATATATCAGGGTCTAGATTGCCGCCGGCATCGCCACTACCCTGACTTTTCATGAAGGCCTGTGCACCTAGTTTCAATATTTGATTTATATCCATAATTTGCGCTCTCTTTTGATAAAGTTAAGTGTTGTATGTTATTAAGAGACTCTTCCCTGAGTCCAGAAATGAGTTAATAGTATTACCAGGTCTTCGGTGGAATTCGAATTTTCTGGCCAGGGTAAATCAGGTCAGGGCCCTGGATAACTTCACGGTTGGCGGCAAATAACTTCGGATAATCCATCGCATTTTTATAAAAGTTTTTGGCGATTTTGGACAGGCTATCCCCACTTACAATTACATAGTACTCAACTTCTGGAGTTGGAGCCGGTGCATCCAGATTGTCGATTTTGACATCGGTAACACCTCGCACATTGCCTGCCAGTAGTACAGCTTTTTCTGCCGCTTCTGCCGAATCTGCTTTACCGCTTAGGCCGACAACGCCATCCTCATAAGCGACACTAAGATTGGTAATACCGGGGTTGTTAGATTCAATGCTTTGCTGAATTTTTTCAGCTGGATCATCGCCACTTCCAAATAATTTTTTGCCCATGTCTTTAGCAAAATCAAATAAACCCATGTTTTTTTCTCCTGAAAATAATTTAAAAATATCATTGCTTTTTAAATACGATGCTTGTTTCAAATATACAGCAGAGATAATTTGAACCCTATAGGTCAAATGTAACCAATTGTTAACTCTTACTTTACATAAATATGTATGATCTCCTATTGCACTATTAGCTCGCCTCACACGAGACAGACATACCAATAAAAACGATTGATTGGTATGATGTAAAAGCATAATTCATATATTCGATATGACGTGACCTATACGAAATGAATAATTATCGTTATGTGATGCAAAATAAGGTTCTATATTTGTTCTGAATCGTGAAGTTGGGTATATTCTCCGTCCCATCTCTGGAGATGGCGTCATGGCTTGCACGGAAGCAAAGCTCAAAACCGGTGTCTATAGCCCCCGGTCACCACGAATCAGTCCACTCTATCAATGTGTACACAAGCACAGTGACGAACTGGAGAGTAGTAGTGCCATCCATCGGCCGATTGAAAGGCAGGTGTTGGAACGTTTTATCGACTGCGGTGATCTGCACAAGGGGTTTGCCCGCATCTACTGTGACGGCTGCGGTCACGGCTACCTCCTAGCCTTCAGCTGCAAGACCCGCTACTTCTGCCCCGGCTGCCATCAGAAGCGGATGCTCGCCTATGGCGACTGGTGGAGGAAGAGGTGTTGGCCGCTGTCCCTCACCGTCAATATGTCTTTACCCTACCCAAGCTGCTGCGGCCACATTTTCACCGCCGTCATAGGTTGGGTGCATTTTGCGTCATCGTTTTGCCGGAAGACGTGCTGATTGTTGACAGTGGTGATGTTTGAAGGTGAGAGTAGAACCATAATTCTTATGGAAGCGGTGAAGGAGAAGAAAAATGGCACGGATTCAGAGGCTGGCAGGGGGCGACGTGGCTTCGTTCTCTTCGCTTAGTAAAAGCAGTAAAAGAAAATTCCTATCCCTTTGCAGGCGTGCACCCGCCCATCCCTTGTCACAACCAGAACACCATCCGGTACCCAGTCCAATGCAGTCTGTGAATGCTCTTCAAAATTCATTTTTGCACGCAACCTTTCCCCATCGGTAGAGAAGTCTTGTGTAAAACAGAGGCTTCGCTTGCGCTCAATGCCGCGCCATCGAAACCGTCGACCAGAGCGGCCTCGCTCACCGGACGACCGAACAGGAAACCCTGGAAACCTCGACACCCCTTAGCAACCAGGAAGTCCCGTATTTCATCGCTATCGACACCTTCCGCGATCACATCCAGGCCCAGGCGATGCGCGAGAAGAATGATGGTCTCGACAATGGCCGCGTCGTCGGAAACGCTGGTGACTTCGCGTATGAATGAGCGTCGATCTTGATCTTGTCCAAGGGCAATCGCCGGAGCTGGCTGAGCGAGGAGTAACCGGTTCCAAAATCGTCCAGGGCGATGCAGATACCCTCGTTACGCAGTCGCTCTATTTTTTTCACTGCCAGTTCGATATCGTCCATGATCGAGCTTTCGGTGATCTCCAGGCATATCAGCCGGTGATCGGCTCCGCCGGTGGCCAAAACATTCAGAATCTGGTCGACGAATCCATCCTGTCGAAACTGCCTGGGACTGACGTTTACGGAGATCCGGATACGCTGGTGCCGGGTTATCTCCGCCAAACCGCGGCACGCCATCTCCAGGACCCGCTCACCGATGGGCAGGATGAGACCGGTCTCTTCCGCCACACCGATGAAGTCAGCAGGCATCACCAGCCCGCGAGTCGGATGGTTCCAGCGCAGCAAGCTTCAACGCCGATGGTGCGGCCGCCATCATCCACTTGAGTCTGGTAGACCAGAAACAGCTCTTCACGCTCAAGGGCCTGGCGCAGCTCCCGCTGCAGGGTCAACCGGTTGTTCGCCGCTTCCTGCATGCTCGGATGAAAAAATCTGGTGGTGTCGCGGCCGGCCTTCTTGGCCTGGTACATTGCCGTATCGGCGTGGGTGAGTATGGTTTCCGGCCGGTGGCCGTCATCTGGAAACATGGCTATGCCGATACTCGCCGAGACCTGCAGCTCATGATCACAGACGTGGTAGGGAGCGGCCAGGATTCGACACAGGCCAGCAGCGAATTCCTGGGCACGACCGACGGCGTGCCCCTCCTCGCCGTCCACATGGGGCAGCAGGACGACAAACTCGTCGCCTCCGAGGCGCGCCACCGTGTCCTCCGAACGCACACGGGCGCCGATGCGCTCGGCCACCTTCCGCAGCAGCTCGTCACCGATTTGGTGTCCCAGAGAATCGTTGATGTGTTTGAAGTTGTCCAGGTCGATGAACAGCAGCGCCCCACGCTGGCGATGCCGAATGGCGCGTTGCATTTCCTGGGCCAGGCGCTCGACGAAAAAGCGCCGGTTCGGTAGTTCGGTCAACGCATCGTAGCGTGCCTGGCGCAGTGCGATCTTTTCCGCCATCAGTCGGCCGTGGCGTTCGCTCAATGTCTCGGTGATGAACCGGTTCAGGCGGTAAGCGGAGCCGAGCAGGACCAACAATAGCAGTACGGAAAAAAAGCCCACGGCGGGGGCAATGCCGACTTCGTTCGAGGCCAGACGAAGTATCAGGGGTACAGCGGAAAACAGGAGAAACCCCACGGCCACCGGCAGCATGGCGGAAAGCGTGGTAACGGCGCCGGCCAGGATGCCGGTGATGCAAATGACCAGAAGCACCTGGTACACCAGGTTCTCGGGAGGAAACAGCACCAGTCCGGCACTGCCCCAGACAAGTCCCGCTAGCAGTCCGCCTGCCGTCGCCCTGTATCCCCAGGCCAGCGCACGTCGCTGCTTCGACGGCGTCGCCTTGAAACGGCTGTACCAGCCCAGCGCCAGGTGTTGACCAGATAGGTCAGTGCCAGCCACGTCAAAATGGTGTCGTGACTAATGACCGGCCACAGGACCACTGCCAAAATGGTAGCCACCAGTAAAGTGACCATGATGGCCAGCGGTTGCGAATCGAATACGATTGCAACCCGGCCGGCCTGGATCTCCAACTGCCTGGCCACGCGCTCCTCGTCGATATGTGCGGTATCGTCCCTGTCACTCCATGCAGCCATGTCTCTCCTCTGCGATGTGGCCATAGCTTTTCATCCCCTCGACATGTTAACGGGGATAAGTTAGGCCGGCAGGCAGGACGCTCGTCAGGCGCCTGCTTGCACATCCCGTGTCACTAAATAAATGATAGGCTCTACCAGAGTTATCGACCCCCTGACCGGTGTTACGCAGCCAGACAGATCTGCGTTCTCTACATAGGAGCCGCCTTTCTCGTTTACCCAGATACAGGTGTCAAAGCCGCTGACCTCTGCCCCAGATAGGGTTTCACCCGTTTACCCCGTAGATGCACAGTGCCAATATTGATAATCCCCTGAGCGCGGCTTAGTTCATCTAGGCGCCGCCGTCGATGTCATGCACAACCAATCGTTGCTTCTGGGTAATGCCCTTGTTTCCGTCGCCCATTCGCAGGGTACCGGTCTCGTTCACCAGCATGGTATCGAAGTGAAGCTCGATCTTTTGCTTCCGGTTTGTGTATATCTCGCCGGTGATGTCGATGGTCGCCACCGGATCGGTGTGGATACCGTTGAGGCGTACCTGATGGGCTACCAGGACACGATCACCATAACCTGGAGTCCTACCCGGATCCCAGGCCGCTGTATCGCCCCAGTCGCCGTCTTGGATGGAAACAATGGTGGGACTATCCGCCAGGTTCTGATAGTAAGCGACTTCATCACTTTTTAGATCGGCCATTGCGGCCGAAGAGATACCTACGATAATTAACAAAAATAGCATTCGCATGATGATTTCTTCTAAGCCTGTTTTATGCTGTTGGGCGGAAAGTGGTTGCCCGCAACAAAAAACTAAGCCCATACAAATAAACCTAATGCTTACACTGTCACAAAGATACCGTAGGTAGACTAAGCCTCAATTAGGTTTTTCTCCTAGGTGATCAAGTGATACTTGGCTTCATCGAATTGTGCCTCAGAATAGGGTGTGTTAACGAGAAGGATTGGGAAATGAAAAGCCTTGCATCAAGAATCAAACTGGTCATGAAGATGCACGATCTGTCATATCAGGGTTTAGCAGATGTCGTCGGCGTCAGTAAGCAGTCGGTCTACAATTGGCTCTCCGGAGGCAAGATCCGGGAAGAGAACGCCAAGAGGCTCGCTGATCGTTTGAGCTATGACTGGATGTGGATCATGCATGGGGGGCAGGAGGATGACTCCCTACTGGAAGCAGCGAAGCTACTCATACGCACTTCGGGTGGGATAGCCGCGATTTTCCGTGGGTTTGATCTAATATACGTTGAGGCTACCGACCCCGTTGTGCGGTTTACAGGTCGTAGCAGGGATTTCCTCCTGCAGGACTCGTTCTACAACCGAACCTTGGTGCCGAACCGGGAAACGATCGAAAAAGGGCTGAAGGGGCTGGTATCGGGGAAATCAAACGCCTTCAACTTTATGACCCAGCGGGCGTCAGCTCTGGATGGGAATATTGCTTCTCTGTTGATTACGGTTCTCTACCTCTCCGGCGTCAACTCGAATATGCCACATTTCCTGTTTATCGGGATGCCGATAGCAAATAGTGAGGGCCTTGCACCAACGGATGTTTTGGAGACTCCGGTAAAGAATATAATAAGCGCTTGAAGTAATCCGTATAGTCGCACTGAACGCACTTTCGTAGCAACAATGTTACAGAATCGAGGCATCCAAGATCTATTCAGGTAGATATCAACCACTTGATCATGACTATATATGGCACGTTCCGGCCTATCTGCAATTCAAATAGGAGCAACCCTCCCCAATGCCCCACCGGATAGAGTAAGAGGCACAAACGCCCCAAGACCGGCCGCAAGTACCTGCAGATTTTGCATGTCGGTTGATAGTTGCTACCAGCTCACCGTCTGGTCGTACTCTAATTTCGGAACCGGGGCCACGGCATCTTCACCCCACACCTGGCACTGATCCAGCTCCAGACAATAGTCGGGCGGGCCACGGAAGGGAGATATCTCCGGCGCGTGATCGGCCGCACTGATATGCCGCAGGATACGCCAGATGGGGTCCCTTTCCGTTGAGATGCACTTCCTTGCGGTGATTGAGGAGGTACCGGTAATCGAGCAGATACTTCGTTATGTCGGTGTCTGGGATCCACGGCCGCCACTTCGGGCACCGCCGGCAGAGGATGATTGGCCGCAGAATGGCCAGATACCACTGACTTATGGGCCGTTGCCGGATATCGCCTGAAGAGGTGAGGGGGCTGTTTGTGTCTCGGGTGGTGGAATTGCACTGTTTTGCCGGAAAGCGTGCTGATTGTCGGCAGTGGTGATGTTTGAAGATGAGAGTAGGACCATAATTCTTATGGAAGCGGTGA
>MOXG01000068.1_pt1 | contig 20868 bp, 27 predicted proteins | sample 1471191 | NCBI WGS metagenome assembly MOXG01 (sample SAMN05806437, study PRJNA327811) | mollusc metagenome | isolation source: Phylotype C (NB3) bacterial symbionts from gill | host: Thyasira cf. gouldii | place: Canada: Bonne Bay, Newfoundland | collected 2010-08-19
TATTGATTTAATACACCCTCATCCTAACCTTCTCCCTCGTAGGGAGAAGGGACGGTCTATACTGCGCTTTTACATCACCTGAACTCCGAGACTTGAGTTCTCATGACTCAAACAGGCCCAAAGATTAATACGAGTTGAACGGTTTTAACACGCCTGTAGCAGAATAATGCTCTATAAACTATTCACCCAGATCAAAAACAAAATCGAGCTGCTCCTCTCCCCACAGCAACTTCTTGCGCTGCACCTTCACTCGAACAGGAGTACCGGGAGTCTTTCCCATCAGTCGATTCTGACGTCCGAAGTTACTGTCACCGGCTTGCCGTTAAGTTCGATAAGCGTATCCCCCTTCTTTAACCCAGCCGCAGCGGCTGCACCCTCGGGGGAGAGTTCAGAGACCAGCACACCCTTCTCCGCATTATCCATATAGATCCCCAGCAGCCCGTTTTTCGGTAGAGCCTGCATCTTGGGAAAGAGCACAAAATCGGCGACACCGGGCTCAACCGTAATGCTGGCTCCAGGAAGTACAACAACACCGGCCTCACCCAGCCTGCGCTCAACACGTTGTGGAATGCCCGAGCCATACATCAGGTGACCGGAGCCTGCCAGCACCACCATTTTTCTTTCCGGGTGCGCTTGAAGATAGAGAGACACCGTCTCCGCCATAGTCTCATCCCACAACAACTGAACATCCAGGAAATGCTCAAAATCATGTTTGCTGCTTACCGGGTGCTGCTGAAAAATATTACGTAACCGTTCAATATAGACGGCATCAGAACGGTCGACCTCAGACGGCACATCGGACTGCTCCTCAGGGTTAACCCGTCAAAGCCGACTTCAGAGACACGATTCTTTATCTCGGCGGAGGCGTTAAGTGCCACCAAAGGTATGCCATTCTCTCTGGCGTATTGAATAATCGGTCGGTAGAGACGGTAATCATAGCGCCAGCGTTCAAACCACTCGCTCTTTCTGAGAAATTCCTGTTCATCCAGATCACCGGCAATATAGGCATCCAGCGTCTGTTGAAACGGCCGCTGAAACATCTCCATGCCGATAGCGATATCTGTGTGACCGCGATGAATCTGCTCTATCACCTCCAACTGTTTGAGATGGTGAGCATAGTTGTCGTGGGTCTCACCGACATAGGTCACCCGCTTCTCCAGCAGTGCGTTGCTTATATCATCCAGCGAAGTCTGTCGGCTCATATCCAGCACCTCCATCGGCCCCGCTATGTCGGCAGGTTTGTTGGCGGAGACATCGGCTTCGCCAGTGCCATGGTTCACCGGTAGTGGTTTGTGCTCCTGCCCATGAACACCAACAGTGGCACAAGCACTCAATAGTGTTACCAGAGATGTCAGCAGAAGCGCTGAGAAGAGTCTATTCTTTTTCATCGTACTACCCATTACAACCAACTCCAGGATATGACCGCAAACGGCTGGAAAGATTCCTGATAAAGTATGTTCCGGCTACATCGAAACTTGAGTTATTAAGCCTACACCAAATACCCAGCACCCCGGAAAAAAGATGCTTAGACTTTACACACTGCTTTTCGCCCTGACCTTATCGATAGCAGGGTTATCTACAGCAGTGGCAGATATACCGGATACCATCCACCACCAACTGCAGGTAAAACTCTCGCCCAATAAGGGAGAGCTGACGGTGAGTGACAAATTGACCCTACCCGGTGCAGTAACTCATTTCGAGTTTTATCTCCATCAAGGCTCAATCCCGACATAAAGGAGAGAGGGGTCACGCTTACCACTACGGTGAGACAGAAGAGTGGTGAAATAGTGATACAGGGCTATCGCCTCACTTCGGCCACTCCATTCCGTGAGGTAACACTCGGCTACAGCGGCATCATCCAGCATCAACTCGGTTCAATCGATGACGATTACAGCAGTAGCAGAAAATCGAGCCCCGGGCTCATCTCCGAAAAGGGGGTATTTCTCAGTAGTGGCGGCTTCTGGTATCCGGTGACTGCCGAAGGCCTTGTGAGCTTCGATATGTCTGTCGATCTACCCACCGGCTGGTCGGCGGTCAGTCAGGGCGGCGCCCGGGACGATGGTAACAGCTGGTCCATCGACTCACCCCAGGATGATATCTATCTCATCGCCGCTCCCTACCATCGCTACAACCGTCAGAGTGATATTGCCGAAGCTCAGGTCTATCTACGCCGGAAAGATCCCGCACTGGCCAAGCGTTACCTTGATGCCACCGAGCACTACCTCTCGCTCTATCACACGCTATTGGGGCCCTACCCCTACAGTAAATTTGCTCTGGTGGAGAACTTCTGGGAAAGCGGCTACGGCATGCCCTCCTTCACCCTCCTCGGTCCCCAAGTAATCCGCCTACCGTTTATCGTCCACAGCTCCTACCTCACGAGATCCTGCACAACTGGTGGGGTAACGGTGTCTACGTCGATTACGACTCCGGCAACTGGAGCGAAGGGCTCACCTCCTATCTTGCGGACCACCTAATCAAAGAGCAGCGTGGCAAGGGTTCCGATTACCGTAGAAGTACACTGCAACGCTACACAGATTATGTGGATCAGCAGAAAGAGTTTCCGCTGGTGGAGTTTAAAGGCCGCCACGGTCAGGTAAGCCAGGCGATAGGTTACGGTAAGACCCTGATGCTCTTCCATATGCTGCGTATGCAGCTGGGGGATGAGCGTTTTATCGATGGCCTGCGTCGTTTCTACCGTCAGCATCGATTCCGCAGTGCCGGTTATGGCGATCTACGAAAATCATTTGAGCAGGCAACAGATGAGTCACTATCACAGTTCTTTCAACAATGGACAGAACGTAGCGGGGCACCGGCCCTGGTTCTGAGTGATACAAAAGTCTCCCCGGCCGACGGGGGTTACCGCCTTACCGCCATGCTGAAACAGACTCAATCCGCCCCACCCTTCGTACTCCGGGTGCCGCTATTTATCCAGATGGAAGGAGACACCCAACTACTAAAACGACAGATAGTGATGAGTGGGCACGAACGGCAAATTGATATTGCACTGAAAAAACGTCCAGTTCGTCTCTCCGTCGATCCAGGATTTGACCTCTTTCGTAAACTCGATCCCAGTGAAATCCCCAGCAGTCTGGGGCAGCTATTCGGTAGCGACAGGCTTACTGTCGTCCTGCCGAATAACGCCGGCACAGAGATCAGAGCCGACTATCAACAGTTGGCAAAGTCCTGGGGCGGGAGGAGCAAGGGCATCGACATTGTCTGGGACAGTGAACTGAAGCAGCTACCCAAGAACCGTACTCTCTGGGTATTCGGCAGAGAGAACCGCTTTGCTGATCTCTTCAACGGACTATTGAAGGATGATGAATTCAAACCCGCACAACAGAGTTACGCACTCACCCGCCGACACCCAGGCAACCCGCAACTGAGCATGGGGCTGCTACATAGCGCCGGTCCAAAGGCACTGCCGGGTCTCGCCCGCAAACTGCCTCACTACAGCAAATACAGCTATGTAGTATTTGAAGGGGAGCGCCCCACCAACCGACTTAAGGGGCAGTGGCAGCTGTCGGAGTCTGCATTGACGGTGAACATCGGCACGGAAAAAGCGCCGGCGATGATTGTGCCGACACACACACCACTCAGTGATATCGCCCAAAAAGACCCTGTGAAAAACCCATCCGCGGACAATATGTTACCCGGTTCCGGGCAATAGTATAGAAACCGGGTGTAGGAGAAAACCTGTTCGCGATTGGCTCCGAAGCGGCCTCTTCGCGTACAGGCTCGCTCCTACAATCGACATCAGGATTATTGCTCAGTGTTATTTTCTTTAATTGCGCCATGCAGCGTCATCTGCGGGAAAGGAATCTCCCAGCCATACTCACTACAGGCATCCACACAAAAGCGCTGGATAGCCCGCCGTAAGCGGTTGTAGAGATCACCCAGTTCACCGTCAAAGTCGGCAATAACCACCAGATCGAGAGATGAGCTGTTGGCCTGGGCAAACTCCACCCGCAGGTTAAGTAGTTGTTCACCGTATCCCTCTTGCTGGAGCCGCTGTTGTATGTAGTCGTAGAGGGTAGCCGGAATAGTTGAAGTGCTCTCCTTCTGCAGGGAGTAGCTGATACCCAGCAGCTCCTTAATGCGGAAATTTGTCGCCAGGTTACGGGGCGAGGCGGCAAGAAAATCACCCATCTGGTAAGAGACCTGAACGCCGCCTCGCTGCACCAGCTGTACCATCTCGGGAGAGATACCTGACACCTTGCCACGCACCCCATCGCTTAGAATTACCCAGTCATCCAGCTTGCATGGGAACCAGGGTTCGCTGGTGCCATAAGGCCGGGATTTGAGGCCCGCCAAGTCTTCGATGGGTACCCGTTGACTGATATCCGCCACCGGATTTACCAGGGTGCTATAGACATTGATCTGCTTGACCTTCCAGGGCAGCCCCTCCAGCATGATTCGTTCACCTTCACGCACCGGGCCGATATTGAGAAACAGTTGAATCTGCTTCCAGTAACGTGGCAGGGCTTGCCGCAGAGTCCAGGCAATGCCAATCAATAACAGAATACCGAGACTGAACAGCATCCAGTCTTCCACCGAATAAAAAACCACCATTGGCCCCACGATCACCAGCAGAACGGTCAGAATACGGTGAAGCAGCTCCAACAGGCGGACACGGAAACTGCGGTGCAACTTACGGAAGCCCGGCAAATAACGCTGCATCGCTGAATAGCTGAGGCGTGAGAGCAGCATGATGCCGAATACTGTCAGCAGTGCCACCGTAAGATAGAGCCCCCGCTTCTGAAAAAAAGATTTGAGATAACTCTGGGATGCCGCGGAGATAGAGGTCTCGGATGCCACCAGCTTATCCAGTTGCAACTGTGCCGCCTGCAGTTCGCTCTGCATGAAGGCCTGCTGCTTCTCCCAAGCCCCCACCGTCTCCTTCAGCGACGTGTTCAACACCTTATCCTTGCTCTCCTGTAGCAGCTTATGGGTGTTGCTAACGGCTTGTTCGATCACCGGCAAACGCTGCTCAAAATAGGCAATCTTCTCTTTCAACTCCGACTTCTGCCGCACATGGGCGGTCATCGACTTCATCTCATCCAATGCCGGCCTCAGCAGGCCCAACACCTCCTGCTGAAAATCGAAGGCCTGTTCCTCCTCATGGCGCAGGCTGGAGATATCGACACCCGCCGCAATATCCTCGAAGTTACGCGTGGTGGCTTGCAGGTCTGCATCGCGTTGATCCAGCTGCAGCTGCAGCCCCTTCTTTTCGGCATCAGACTGGGCGGCCCGCAACTGCTTGTTGAGGGCTTGATATCCCGCTTCAGACCCTTCCTCAGATCGACAAAAGATTTCAACGTGGCAGCAGTATTCTCCTCGACAGAAACCTCTGCCTCGACTACCGCAACTTCACTCTCCGCCAAGCTGATAAACGGAATCAGGAGCAGCACGAGAGCGGCCACCAGACCGGTAATACGAAGGTTATTGATCACAATCTGAGACATAGGTATTTTTATCTAAGTTGACTTGGGCTGACCTATTGTAGGTGTGAAAGGCCCCATTTGGATAGGCACAGGTCCTGAAAAATTTTGTGACTGGAATGAATCTATCCGTTCGTTGAGCAGTTGGCATTAATCTTACCCACGGCATGCAGATACCACCTCACTACCAAATTATGGCAGAGACTACCCTATCTTTCTCCTGCCTCCAGGCAAGGCACCGGGTAGGTGGTCCTGAACGGCTTCTCTGGATAAGTCGTCTCTCTATCGAAGCAGGTCACTATACCCGCCCCATCCATCCAATAGATATGAGGATTCTTCGGATTGAACAGGTGACTTTTATTCTCGGTTGCAAGCTGTATCTCAAAATGCAGATGCGCGATCCCCCCTGCCAGCAGACCGGTGCGCCCGAGAGCTCCTATCTGTTGCCCACGACGGACCCGATCACCCACCTTGACCATGCGCTCGTCCAGATGCACAAACCGCGCCCTGATATAAAGACCATCGTCACCTCTACCATGGTCGATATAGATCGTATTGCCATACATAGGTTCAAAAAATGAATCTGTCACCAAACCTGGCGAGAGAGCCAGAACAGGGGTGCCCACAGCACTGAGAACATCTATACCTAGGTGCCCATTCTCTATATCCCAAAATCCATTCAGGGTAGAGGGTGCATTCGGAGGGATATACAGCGGCTGATTATCCGCACGTACCGGATCTGAATCCATGGCCACCTGGCCATAGGGCGCCGGAAAAAAAGCTTGGCAGCCGATAAGCAAAAATGGAAGAGAGAGCAGGAATAAAAATTCCGTCAGTTTCTTTGGCTGAATGTCCATGGGATCAAATATTTCCTGGTTTTTGTTCAAGTCTCACCCTCGTATAGTCATGCTTGGCAATACGCGGGCATCTACAAAGATTTCCTCTGTTTAACTTCTTCTAACCGACCTTAACATTGTTATTTCTATCCCTTATGTTTTTTTCCGGTGTCCGCCGCAGGACAGAAAAGTAACCTAAGATTGAGTAAGGAGCATCCGTTATGCTGAGGAGATTCAGATGACACAGGTTTTAGAAATAACACCCAGCGAAGTGCTGCTGCTCAACGGTGACAAGTTCGCTTCAAAAGGCATTATCGGAACATAGAGCTTCCCCAGGGTATAAAGGTTTCTGCTGAAAAGCTGGGGGAAGCGCTCCTAGCCAATGCCTTTCTAACCATCGAGCAGGAGGCGTGTGTTGAGTTGTTTGTCGGAAAACAGAAACAGCTTTTCGGACTAATCAACAGCGACAGACTTTTTATGAAACGCTCCTCCACAGCCGGTAAGTGGCCAAACCCCTCGGTAGAATCCGAGCTTTGTGCATTGGCTCAACCTGGGGCTGTTCTGGTATCCGATGCTCTCTTTGACTGGCTGAAAAAACCTCATGGCACGCCTTGGGTTTTGGCCCTGATGAATGTACAGCATTCCATGGCCCAAAGGGGTATTCTCCATGAAGAGTCCAGCAAACTACTTGGAATGACCATCAGCAAATCCTATTCACTTGATCATGAGAAACACGCCGCCATACAGCAAGGTGTACCTGAGCCGAATCAGCTACTGATGGACAACTGTAAAAACAGTCGCCCGGAAGTATGGAAACATTTGGTCAAGGAGATTCACCGAGGCATCAACCGCCGTCGTGCAGAGGATGGCGGTGACGATGATGGGGACGATTGAACTCCGGTTTCTTTTGAAACAGCCAAAAATTTCCTGAGAATTTATTGCAGCCACCGAAAGCTCCCTCTTCGGCAATCACTGTAATTTTGTTCCTATCTTAAGCTCAATGCAGACAACATTTCTTGAATTTTTTACCACTACCGCAGGGGCAAGGGTCATTACGTCCCACCTTGGGGGCCTCGTTAATGATAGGTTTTACCCGCTCCCCTCATGTAGCCCATACACCACTCATCTACGATGATAAATCGCTTCCAAAGAAATAGTGGGATTAAGGGTTCAGATATTCAGAAGGTCAATACGTGGCACCTACAAAACACATGCCTGTGATCAGCCCTTTCTAACCGCCCTAACCTTCACATTATTATTTCTATCCCGGCTCTTACGTATTACCGCGTTACCTTCAACGCCTTGATAAGATTTAATCATCCTATCGTAAAGCAGTACATTCACCGTAGCAGAGAGATTCATGCACCCCTCGGTAGGCACATAGACAACGGCATCGGCGCTATCTATCACCTCCTGACTCAGCGTACCGTCTTCAGGGCCAAATATATAAAAAGCATTTTCCGGGTGTTGATACTCCGGCAAAGGCGTGGCGTTCATGCAAATTCAACACAGACAATCTGCATATCATCAGCCGCTTCATCCAGAAGGCAGTTTACGCCAGAGAGGGGAATATCCTGGCTGACACTACGGCTCATCCTCGGAATATCGGGATTAAGCTCAACGGCACGGGGATAGCGCCGCCCGGTATAAAAAACCGAGTCGACACGATAGTTACCGGCAGCGCGCATCACCGAGCCAACGTTCTCCGGGCTTTTGGGGTTACACAGGCCGATACTGACTTTGGGTTCTTTCATTAGGTTACTTCAGTTGTCTTTGGCATTGCGAGTATCAGAATATCTACAGATACCTTAATAATCCGAGATCAGCAGGCATGAAGATCACTGCATGGATAGACACGGCATCTCACTATCCTACTTGCCGTACGCTGTATTAGTCGATAGTAATCACCAATCTAGGATCATAATCAGGTACATTTTCCAGTGGATAACCACGCTGATTGGCGATAATTCTGCACTCTCCAACAGAGACATCCAAATTTGAGTGGGTATGCCCAAAACACCATATATCAGCCAGCGCTACCAGTTCGCTAAGGTCACTTATAAATGCCGCAGCAATAGTGTTGATTGGGAACATTGGGTGCTTACAAACTTCATGTGGCGCATGGTGAGTAATCACCACCGTCTTGCCAATAAATGGCTTCGATAAGCAGTTCTTCAACCATGCTATTGAATGCTGATGTCGCCGCAATGCATCTTCCGGCAAGAACAGCCGGTCACCATTGCTGATTACATGGTGATCGCTGAGGTTTTGCTGTACTTCCATCATAGATATCACCGGATCACCCGCGATCTTATAATCGGTCCATAGAGTACAATCGAGGAAGCGTACACCATCGATTACCAGCTCATCATTTTCGAGAAAACGTAGCCACTTGCAGTCTGCCGAAAAGCCGCGCATTTCATCCAGCAGAGCAATATCGTGGTGGTAAAACTCATGGTTTCCCGCCACATAGAGTATCGGTTTAGCTAAGCGCCCGCCTTCGCTTTCGGCCCAGCACAAACCTTCAATACCAACTCCGATATCCCCCACCAACACCACCACATCAGCCATTGTTTCATCAATCAGAGGTGGCTGCTCAGTCCTATAAAACTCATTATGCAGGTCACTCAGCAGTTGGATCTTCATTACACAGCCCTTGTATTAGAGAGAACTTCCACCTATCTCACCTCAATATTTATCCTTCACCCACCTTATTCTGTGGATGCTTTATAGCCGTGCGATGGACTTCTCGTCAGATTGTAAATTCTGGCACAAAAACAACCCATAGCCTGCCAATCCATCAAATCATTCCATCTAATTAACTCAAGCAATCAACTGATAGCAATAGTACGAATGTGCATTACTCTGATATTTATTGACATACCCCCTAAATTCCGCCTAAAATCTCGTTCACATTCGAAGTAATCTACGTCGTCTTATATTTTACTATCGATAGTCGCTTAAAAAGCCCGCACCAAGGGTACGGGCTCGCGAGTGAAACCTGGCCGACTAGGTCGGAACCAAGCCTGAATACACTCTGGTTCGCGCTAATAGTGTAGTTCAGTCTACGGTTTCAGCCAAGCCGGCCTCCTAAAAACTGTGTTTTGAAAAGGAGATTGAAATGTTCAATCAACCAACTGTAACTGCAACCGGCGCCTCAGGCACCAGTTATACCTTCACCACTTACCCCTGGGGGCAAGCATTCAATCCTGCCGGGGCGGTCTATCTGGTATTACGCCACAAAGGCAACACCAATTATGACCTACTCTACGTTGGGCAGACTGGAAACCTGGCCGAGCGCTTTGACAACCATCACAAGCAACCCTGCTTCAACCGCAACGGAAAGACCCATATCGCCGTCTTACCCGAGCCCCGTGAGGCGTCACGCCTTCAGATCGAGACCGATCTGATTCGTAACTACAATCCTGATTGCAACGGATAGGGAGCTTGAGTATGAACCGCAACGCAACACCGGCGGACCTGCCGTTTATTATGCAGCAAATCATTGATGGTGCACGCACTGGCCATTTTGACAACCGAATTACCACCGTACCGGCAGCCACAAAAGGTTTCACCTAAAGAGATTGGGGGTATCATAGCCAACCGCAAACGCCATAATGGCCTTTATGGGCACGGAAAAAGGATGATATTGGAAGTCGTTAGCCATTTTAGTGGCAGGATGCTATTTTCTCGCCTTGCGCCTGAATCAGAGGCCATGTATCACCTGCTTACAAACAATGTTTTTAACCATGCAACAACAGGGGATGAGGGTTACCGTTACCTCATGTATACCCGTTAACTAACAGTGCCGGGAACGGAACAATGACCACAATAGTATCCATCTCACAGGTTGCTGACGTGCTCCCCGCTACGCCGTCAGGGGTAAGGTTGAGCACGACCAGGAAGGGAGTTTCCAGGTCGTGCAGCCCCGCCATTTGGGCAAAGACCCCATCTACCATTACAAACCGGAAGACCAAGCTCTGATGTCACTGGATCGCAACCCGATGCGTTATGCGGTACAGGCAGGTGATGTGCTATTTGTCTCCCGTGGCGCCTCCAATCGTGCTATCTATCTGGCGGACATTCCTGAACAGAGCGTTGCCACCAGTGTCTTCTATATCTTGCGTTGCAAAGAAGATATTGAGCCACGCTACCTTACTTGGTACCTCAATCAAACCCAGGCCCAGGCCGATATTGCCCAGGCACGCACTGGCGCAGGCACACCAATCGTACAGCGCAAGGCGCTTATGGCAATGAGTATTCCCCTGCCAGATCATCAAATCCAGCAACGTATCGCCGAGCTGGATGAACAACTGCTCAACGAGCGGCAACTGCGCCGTCAACTGTTTGAGCACACCGAACACTATCACCGTTTAATCGGGCAGAAGTTGCTCGCTACCCTAACCCAAGACAAATAGCCGATATGAGCAAGAAACTAACACAAGACGAGGTCAACAACATTGTATGGCGTGCCTGCGACTCCTTTCGCGGCAGCATCGAATCGACCGAATATAAGAACTACATACTGGTGATGCTGTTCGTCAAGTACATCTCAGATGTATGGCAGGACCACTACGCGAAACTTGAGAAGCAATACAAAGGTGACAAAGTACGCATCGAACGTCGGCTCGCACGCGAACGCTTCGTCCTCTCAGGCCATGCCAATTTCAACTTCCTCTACGAAAACCGTGACCACCCACGTAAGCCAAAAATAAGGGGGAAAGGCTACACCAACTGTGAAAGCGTAGGCGAGATGATCAACATCGCCTTGGAAGAGATAGAACTCAGTAACAAAACCAAGCTGGCCAACGTCTTCCGCAATATCGACTTTAACGATGAAAGCCGCCTCGGCGACACCAAAAAGCGCAACCGTATCCTCGCTCACCTGCTGGAAGACTTTAACCAACTCGATCTACGCCCCTCACGCATCGGAAAACAGGATGTGATCGGCGATGCCTACGAGTACCTTATCGCCCGCTTCGCCGCCGATGCAGGAAGAAGGCCGGCGAATTCTACACCCCCGGCGAGGTTTCACTACTGCTGGCCAAACTACTTGCTCCCAAACCGGGGGATCGCATCTGTGACCCCGCCTGCGGTTCCGGTTCACTGCTCATCAAGTGCGCCCATGAGGTGGGCGACAAGGATTACAGCATCTTCGGCCAGGAGGCGATCAGCGGCACCTGGTCACTTGCCATGATGAATATGTTCCTGCACGACATCGACGGTGCCAATATTCACTGGGGTGACACCCTGCTCGATCCCAAACTGGTGGAGAACGACAAGCTAATGCGCTTCGAGGTGGTAGCTGCCAATCCTCCTTTCTCCCTCGACAAATGGGGTGCCGACAAAGACCATAAAGAGGCTGCACACTACAACCGCTGGCATCGCGGCACGCCGCCAAAAAGCAAAGGAGACTACGCCTTTATCAGCCACATGATCGAGACCGCTACTGAAGGCACCGGCCGCGTCGGCGTGGTGGTACCTCACGGTGTACTGTTCCGTGGCGGTGCCGAGGGGCGCATCCGCAAGGCGTTGATAGAAGAGAACCTACTCGATGCTGTAATTGGCCTACCCGCCAACCTCTTCTATGGTACCGGCATCCCCGCCGCCATCCTCATATTCCGCAAAGGTCGCGGCAGGCGTAAAAACGTCCTCTTTATCGACGCCTCCCGTGAATTCGAGCCGGGCAAGAACAAAAACAGCCTGCGTGAAGAGGTAGAGGTAAAGAAGATTCTTGCCACATACACAAAGCGCAAAACTGTCGACAAATATGCTTGTATCGTAAACACCGCAGAGCTGGCCGAGAACGATTACAACCTCAACATTCCTCGCTACGTTGATACCTTCGAAGAAGAAAGGGAAATAGATATAACCGCTGTACAACAGGAGATTGAGTGTTTGGAGTCCAAACTAACCAAGGTACGCAAAGAAGTCGGTCAAACACTTAAGGCACTAGGTATATGAAAAACATCCCTAAAGGATGGAAGTCATAAGCCTCAGCAAAATAATTTCATCACTTGATGCAGGTGTCAGTGTTAATGGAGAACAGCGCCCAAAAGAAACTGGTGAACTCGGTGTTTTAAAGGTTAGCGCAGTATCCAGTGGAACATTCAACCCAACCGCACACAAAGCAGTCATTCCACATGATTTATCCAGAGTTAAGGAATCGCCAAAAAAAGGTCACATAATCGTAAGCAGAAGCAACACACCTGAATTAGTAGGTGCTTGCGGATACTGTTATGAGGATCACCCTAACCTTTATTTATCTGACAAGCTATGGCAGATAAAGTTAAACAAGGATGCACACATAGATCCCGAGTGGCTGTATCACAGCATATCTACTCCCAGAGCGCTATCTTATATTTCACAGCTCGCCACTGGCTCAAGCAAAAGCATGCAAAATATTTCGAAAGAGAACTTTCTTTCTCTTGATGTGCTTACACCACCATATGATTCACAACTCAACATATCCAAAGTAGCACGCTTGTTTGAAACAGAAATTACCACGTTACAATTACTTATATCTGAAAAGGAGAAATTACATTCAGGACTAAAACAACAACTCCTCTCCGGCAAACGCCGCCTGCCGAAATTTAGCAAGCCGTGGATTACACTATGTTTTTCTGATTTCTTTGATGAGTTTTTAATATTAAATAATGATCGTACCATTACTGTGCCACTTACATGCTCAAAAATACACGGCATTATTCTCCAGTCTCAGAAGTTCGATAAGCGTGTTGCATCCAAAGATCTAGGGCGCTACAAAATAGTGAGAATGGGTGATCTTATATATGACCCAATGCTCCTTTGGGATAAGTCAATTGGCTTCTTAACAGCTGTTGATTCTGGTGTGGTTTCACCTGCCTATAGCACTTTTCATTTCGATGGCTCTGTGGCACCAAGAGAATATTTTGAGTTTCGTTTTGATACAGCATACATGCGATATCAATTCCAAAAAATATCTCAAGGAACAAACACTAGACGTAGAAAAGCACCAGCAAAAGATTTTCTTTCTATCCAATTCTCACTTCCCTCTGATCCCATGGAAATTAATACCATAACGTCAATCTTAAGCACGTCAAAAACGTGAAATTGAATTACTCAAGCAAAAACTCGATGCACTAAAACGACAGAAGCAGGGACTAATGCAGCAGCTCTTAACCGGTCGTATTCAGGTAAAGGCAAAGATGAAGTGATAGGGATATTGTGATGATAAGCACCAGATGCGATGCTGACTTCGAGGTTCTGGCTACCTCATGGAAGAGAGCGCAAAAATGAGTGCGCAACAACCATGGATTAAAGCACGGCAAGGAGCCCGATAATGGATATCACCCCCGCCCTTAACATGACCAACCAACTGTCCCTTGTGCAACTGGCCCAGGGGGTGGGCTTGAATCAGGCCACCAAAACACCTATTATCTCTGTAACACACCCGCCACGCCTCTCTAGTCAAAGCCTTCGGGCCGAGATTATGAAGCGCAACCATGGCGGGTTTTTTATGCCTACCATTCCCCCTCAGCTACCTGAAGTTTGTCTTGATGCACCTCTGACCAGACAGGGGGTCAAATAGTGGTTTCTTATCCAAAACAAGCCGTTACTTTCGATAATCAGCTTGAACTACTGATAGAGCGTGGCCTGGAGATTAATGACCGAGCCAAGGCACTGGATACGCTGTCTCGCATTAGTTACTACCGTCTGAGCGGCTATTGGCACCCCTTTCGAGATAACCCCGGTGAGGGTTTCATAGCGGGAGCCAACTTTGATACCGTTCTTGGGCTCTATGACTTTGATCGCAAGCTACGCCTACTGGTAATGGATGCGCTGGAACGCGTTGAGGTGACTCTACGCACCGACCTAACCTACCACTTGGCACACGCCTTCGGCCCATTCGCACATACCAATCCTGCAAACTATCGCCGCAATTTTGGCCACCGCGCATGGGTCGCTAAAGCCACCGAGGAGACCAGACGCTCCAGCGAGCTCTTTATTACCCACTACCGCAATAAATATGATGGCTTTCCAATAATTCCAATCTGGATGCTCACTGAGGTCATTACCCTGGGTGCCCTCTCCAGGTTATATGAAGGCATGCTGTCAGAACAGCAGGGCCCCGTTGCCAAAACCTATGGGGTAGCACCCAGCGTCCTGCGGACTTGGCTCAGGACGTTGACCTATACTCGAAACCTATGTGCCCACCACTCCCGGTTATGGAACAGGGAGCTGGCCAACCGCCCTTCATTACCCAGACATGATCCCTTATGGAATCCTCCCGTAACACCGACCAATCGGCGACTGTTCGCGGTGCTGCTTATTTTGCGGCGCATGATGGAGCGTCACCACGATGGTGAGAACTGGCACCTTCGTAGAGGATTTGTTGTCACCCATCGCTGCAAAAGCAAACTGGCGAAACGCTATGGGTTTACCGGATAACTGGCAAGAACACCCCCTATGGAACCAAAACCATGACTAAGGATTGCATATGCCTTTTGGCACCAGAAATGCCACTAGCGGAGTGTTAGATGGAGATTAACCCCTACCTCGAAGACCTAGACTCACAGATCCCGGCAATTCAGCTGCTGACGGCCTTGGGATGGAACTACCTTGATCGTGAAGAGGCGCTAAAGCTACGTGACGGGCGTGAGGATCGGGTGATACTTAACAACATCCTTCGCCCCTGGCTTAGGGAGCACAATAGCTTCCACTCCCGGGCCGAGGCCCATCCCTTCAGTGACAAGGGCATTGACGAGGCGCTACGGCGTCTGCTGGATGAGCCATTTGACGGTTTGGTGCGTACCAACGAAAAGATCTACAACCTGCTCACCCTAGCACCAGCCTGCCGGAGACGGTAAATGGGGACACAAAGGGACGTACTCTGCGCTATATCGACTGGGAGAACTGGGAAAATAACCTCTTTCATGTGAGCGATGAATTCAGTGTAGAGCGGCACTTTGCACACTCCACACGCCGCCCTGATTTGGTGCTATTCGTTAACGGCATCCCCTTTGTAGTGATTGAGTGCAAACGACGAGACCAAGACAACCATGGTGAGCGCCAAGTGGATAAGGGGGCAATGCAGCTCATCGGCTACCAGAAGGGTGAAGAGATCCCTCAGCTATTTCAGTATGCACAGCTGTTGCTCTCCACCTCGGTAAACGAGGTACGTTACGGCACTGTGGGTACGCCACTCAAATTCTGGGGGGTGTGGCACGAGGAGGAGCTTAGCGAGCCTGGGCTAAACAATGCGGTAAATACCCCACTGCCTGAGGAAGTCTTTGAACGTCTGTTGCAGGGCCGCGACAAAGCCGGTGAGGTGAAAGCGATACACAGCCACTACGATGCACTATTGGCTGGTGGCGAACGACTGGCGACCGAACAAGATAAGACGCTGTGGGCAATGCTGCGCCGGGAACGCCTGATTGATTTTATCCATACCGCAGTGGTATTCGACGCTGGGGTACGCAAGGTGGCCCGCCACCAGCAATATTTCGCAGTAAAGCAGGCGCTACAGCGCACACTAACTCTGCGCGGCGGCAGCCGCTTGGGCGGAGTGGTCTGGCATACCACCGGTAGCGGCAAGTCCTTAACTATGGTGATGCTGGCTAAGGCATTAGCGCTGGAGCCTCAGTTCAACAACCCACGAGTGGTATTGGTAACCGACCGCATCGATCTGGATGAGCAACTTGGCCGCACCTTTGAATCTTGCGGAAAACCGGTTAAACGCGCCAAAACCGGCGAAGAGCTGATTCGTCTGATTAAAAGCGGCAAGACCGGGGTGATTAGTGCGGTGATCAACAAGTTCGATACGGTGATCAACCGCAAGGGGGTGGTGGACGAAAGCCCCGATATCTTCATTCTGGTGGATGAGGGGCACCGTAGTAACTACAGCAATCTGGCGGCGGCGATGCGCCGGGTCTTCCCCAACGGCTGCTTTATCGCTTTACCGGTACGCCACTGCATAAAAAAGACAAAAATACCGCTAAGCGCTTCGGTGGTTTTATTCACAACTACTCGATGCGTGATGCGGTAAGAGAGGAGTCGGTACTGCGCCTGATCTACGAGGGACGCGTGGTCGAGCTGGAGCAGAATCAGGAGGCGATGGATGCTTGGTTCGAACGACTGACTGCCGATCTCAACGATGCACAAAAGAGTGATCTGAAACGTAAGATGACTCGCTCTGAGGTACTGCACAATACCGAGTCGCGCATCATGCTGATTGCCTGGGATATCAGCCAGCACTTTAGCATGAACTTTCGTAACACCGGCCTAAAGGGGCAGCTTGCCGCCAACTCACGCACCAGCGCCATTCTCTACCGCAAATATCTGAAGGAGTTCGGGATCGATTGCGAAGTAATTATGTCGCAGCCGGATACACGTGCCGATGCAGAAACCACGGAGGAAGAAGACAAATCCTTGGTGAAGCGCTTCTGGGAAGAGATGATGGAACGCTTCGGCAACGAAGAAGAGTACAACAAACAGATTAAGGCAAGCTTCGGTCGCGAGGATGGAGTCGAAATCCTAATCGTGATCTTCAAACTACTAACCGGTTTTGATGAACCACGCAATACCGTGCTCTACGTGGACAAGCAGCTAAAAGAACACAACATCCTACAAGCCATCGCCCGAGTAAACCGTCTGTTTGACGATAGCAAGGAGACTGGCTTCATTATCGATTATCGCGGTATCTTTGGTGATCTCAACAAGGCGATGAAGCACTACGACGCACTGGCAGATTTCGACCCGGAAGATATCAATCTTAACGGGGTATTGATCGACAGCGCCGATGAGATTGCCAAACTGCCACAGCACCATACTGACCTGTGGAATGTGTTCAAAGAGGTGGAAAATAGGAGTGATATTCAGTCACTACAGGAACACCTTTACCCTGAAGATAAGCGTCACCAATTTTACGATGCACTTGGAGCCTATCAACGTACCTTGCTGTAGCTCTGGCCAGTGAAGGTTTCTATGACGCAACCTCCAAAGAATTAATTGAGACCTATAAAAAAGACCTGAAGGATTTCAGAAGCCTGAGAGTGACTGTGCAGTCACGCTATGCCGAAACGGTTGACTTTTCTCGCTATGAAAAACAGATCCGCCGCATGATGGACACCCACATTCATGCACCACAGGTAGGAGTGATCACCGAGATGGTCGATATCTTCGACCAGGAAGCATTCGATGCCGAGGTGGAGCGTGTGGAAGGCACTGCGGCCAAGGCCGATACCATCGCCAACAGACTAAAAAAGACAATTACCGAACACGTGGAGGAGGATGAAATCTTCTATCGCAAGTTCGGTGAACTGGTGAACAAGGCAATTGATGACTACTACAACGGCCGAATTAGCGATGTTGAGTTCCTCAAGTGTGTAACCAGCTATCGTGACAGTGTACGTACCCGTACTGATAACCGGCCGGTTGAACTTAATGGGCACCTGGAGGCAGGGGCCTATTACGGTCTGCTCGATGAAATGTTTAGCAACAAAGGCTCTTCAGGTGTTGAAGAGCCTAAGGAGAAGTATGGTGATAGCGATATTGATATCGATCACAAGCCCAAGTCACAACAGCTGGCACAGGTAGCACTCGATATCGAGGCCATAATCGAGCGTCATAAGGTGCGTGACTGGCCGCGCAAGGAGCATGTTATCAATGAGATGAGAAATGATATTGATGACTTCCTATTTGACTTGCGTGACAGCGAAGGTATTGACCTTACTATAGAGAAAATGGATCACCTGATTGAACGCTTTATCAGCACCGCCAGGAAGATTGAAGGCGCATGAGCAAGTTATATTATGACTCTGTGCACTGGGGACGCACTGTTATTAAGTTTGAATACAGTTATCGTCAGCGCAAGACACTTGCCATTAGTGTTCACCCCGATCTACGGGTGGAGGTTGTGGCCCCTGCAGGAACAACAATTGAAGATATACGCGGCAAAGTGTGCAACAGAGGCCCATGGATTCAGAAGCATAGGCGTCAATTTGAACTCCTGTTACCTGCATCAGTACCCAGAACCTATGTGAATGGAGAATCACATTACTATCTCGGACGGCGTTACCGCCTCAAGATTGAAAATGGGGAGCATAATTCCGTTAAGCTGATACGTGGACGATTGTTCGTCACGTTTACTGATGACCCTCAACCGGAAAAAATTCAGCATCTGGTGGAGGATTGGTACCGGAAGCGTGCGCATATTGTATTTAATGAACGAATTGAACGGTTAAGTTCTGCCGCACATCGAGCACTGTTCCCAACCCATAGAGTACAAATTCGCAAGATGAAAAGCCGATGGGGTAGTTGCTCACACTCCAAACTGATTACTTTAAATCTATTCCTGCTTCGGGCACCCAGTGAGTGTATTGACTATGTCATCGCACATGAGCTCTGCCACCTTAAACATCCACATCACGGCCCACGTTTCTGGCAATTGCTGGAGAGGATTATGAGTGACTACCAGGAGAGAAGAGAGAAACTGCAGAAATTCTCCCAACTAATAGCCCACTGATATCGCCCTACCCTCAGCTTAATAATCGGTGAATCCATACACCACTTTTCATGCCTACGCCGGAATCAGGGGGCTTGGAATTACAAACAGAGGGGTAATTTTCTATTTATTGGGCCGTAGCGTGTCCAGCAGCATCCAACACTGTTTCATCGGCTCTAGAAACTCCCAGAAAATCCAACCATTACGATTATTGCCTGCAGCTGCAATCGCAGCCTTCGAAGGTGACTGACAAATCTCGCCCTGAAATTGAATCCCGCCATCTACGACCTCTGCATCATAGCGTTCACCAGATCGCTTGGCGATATGGCGCAATAAAGTACCTGCCGGGAGATAGACACCATGACGTATACGCAGGCCACCCCGCTCAGCAGACTTTTTTTTCTATTGCTTCAGCTGCAACCATATTACCCAGCAGGATGCGATGCAGGATATCGTTGTGGGTTTCTTTAAATGAGCCGCGGTGATTCTCAATAGCCTTATAGACATCAAGATCAATGGCGATGGTCTGGGTTTCCATAGCTAAGCCTCCACATTGAGCATAAAGAGACTATAAGTCTTATATTTACTATTTACAACTATTTTACACTATACGATATCTTGATTCCTCGAAAACCATAGAGTTGGAAAAACTCGATCATCCTTTCCGATAGGGCGACCCCGCCTCAAGCTGAGCCTTGTAGTCATCAATGGCCGTCTGTTCCCGCTTGAGAAAATCAGCAATCGCCTCAGAAAACTCGGGATGGCTGATCCAGTGGCTGGAGTAGGTGCGGGTGGGCAGAAATCCGCGCCAGATTTTGTGCTCGCCCTGGGCGCCGGGTTCAAAATGTTTAAGGCCGTTGGCAATACAGTATTCGATACCTTGGTAGAAACAGGTTTCGAAGTGGAGGTTGTCATACTCCTTGAGGCAGCCCCAGTGGCGGCCGTAGAGGGTGTCATCACTGCGTAGCATCCAGCACCGGCCACGGCTTCATCGCCGTCATAGGCCAGTACCAGAATCACCTGCCGCCCCATCGCTTTTGCTGTCTCTTTGAAGAAACCGCTATTGAGGGTGGGCAGGCTGTAGCGCTGCTCGAATGGCACCTCGTACATACGGGCGAAGAGCTCCCAGTCAGCATCATCGACCTCATCTCCGTGGTAGAGCTGTAGGCGCAGGCCGCTCTCTGCTACCAAACGGCGTTCACGGCGGATGTTCTTGCGCCGCTTGGCGTTGAGTTCGGCGAGGAAGGCATCGAAATCAGCATAGTCTCTGTTGTGCCAGTGGAACTGTACGTCGTTGCGTAGCATCAGTCCCATGGAGTGGTGTAGCCGACTCTCTTCTTCATCGATAAAGAGCCAGTGGAGTGATGAGGCATCCACCTCCCCGGCCACCTCTATTGCTTTATCAAGAAGCGCCCGAGAGAGTTCAGCTGCCGGGAGTTCATCCGCTAATAACATCCGCTGCCCGGTGGCCGGCGCATAGGGGATGGATGAGACCAGTTTGGGGTAGTAAGAGAGGCTCTGGCGTTGATACGCCTGGGCCCAGGCGTGGTCAAAGACAAACTCGCCGTAGGAGTTATCTTTCAGGTAGAGGGGCATGGCGGCCACCAGCTGCTTACCCTCCCAGGCTGCCAGGTGCATTGGCCGCCAACCGAAGGTGGGTGAGGCGCAATTGTTGTGCTCCAGAGCGGCGAGAAAGGCGTGATGGAGAAACGGGTTGTTGCCCTTTACCAGTCGGTCCCACTGCTCGGCGGGCACATCGTCGATGGTGGTGCAGACTTCAACTCTCATCACTTGGGCTCTCCACGCCCAGGGCCAGTTTGTCACGGCCGAAGCGATCTTTTACCTGGTCGATGGCGGCGTAGAGTTGCTGTTGCCGCTGCCGTTCAGTTGGATCATCGAACAGGTCCCGCGACGGCTCGCCCTCTTCCCAGCCGGTGATACCTAGACCGATCAGCCGCACTGGTTTGCCGACCTGTCCACTGGCTGTATAGAGCTGCCACGCCTGGGTGAAGAGGACGCTGTCTGCATCTGTCGCCTCCGGTAGGCGGCATTGGCGGGTGAGGGTCTCAAAACCGCCGAGGCGTAGCTTGAAGGTGACCACCCGGCCTTT
>MOXG01000069.1_pt1 | contig 20756 bp, 22 predicted proteins | sample 1471191 | NCBI WGS metagenome assembly MOXG01 (sample SAMN05806437, study PRJNA327811) | mollusc metagenome | isolation source: Phylotype C (NB3) bacterial symbionts from gill | host: Thyasira cf. gouldii | place: Canada: Bonne Bay, Newfoundland | collected 2010-08-19
GTAAAAATGAGAAATCAGTGCTAATAGTTGACAGGTCAATCCATATCAGGAGCGAACTTGTTCGCGATTGGCTCCGAGTCGTGTTCTTCACGAACAAGTTCGCTCCTACAGTCGACTTCAGGATTATTGTGCAGAGCAATTTTGAGTGCGGGGGTGGGCTGTTATCTACGTTTTTGTTTCTGCTGTGGGGGGATCTCTGCGTATTTCCACTCTCCCGGCTGAAGGTCGCCCAGGGACCAGTTGCCTATGGCTGCACGTACCAGTCGTAGTGTTGGATGTCCCACTGCTGCCGTCATCCGCCTGACCTGACGGTTACGGCCCTCCCGGATCTTTATCTCCAGCCACTGGGTTGGGATACTGGCACGGTAACGCACGGGTGGATCTCTTGGCCAGAGATCTGGCTCACCGATCATTTTTGCCTGCGCCGGTAGGGTGGGACCGTCTTTGAGTTCCAGCCCATTGCACAGTTGCTCCAGACACGCCTCATCCGGGATACCATCAACTTGAACCCAGTAGGTCTTCCAAGTATTGAAGTGGGGATTGGCTAATCGATGTTGCAACTTGCCATCATCTGTCAGTAGCAGCAAACCTTCACTGTCCCGATCCAGCCTGCCTGCAGGATATACACCTGAAACCTTCACGAAATCGCCCAGAGTTTGGCGCCCCTGCTGGTCTGTGAACTGGCTGAGGGTATCGTAGGGTTTGTTGAGTAGGATTAGCCGTGACATCTATGGTGTTTTCATTTGCTGATTGAAGGGCTGTTGTCGGTGGGTGAGCGAGCCGCCGAGGCAAACTCCGGGTAGCTCAGACCGAAGTGTGCGCCAAACGCCATGAGGGTATCAACCCTATTGACGGAGTTGGAGCTCGAGAGGCCAAGTTCCTCCTTGATGAGGGTGCGTAACTCTGTATCCAGAGCGCGAAACCAATAGCTGTTCTTGACCGTGGCGCGTACACCGGGATCGGTACGGTTCCACAGTGTGAGTAGGCGTCGATTGCTTGTGTCATCCCAGGAATTACTTCTTACAAATGCTTTGATGCCATTTTCCAGCTCCACTTTCTGAGAAATTGTGGTTACGGGCGGTTTAGCAGCAGGGGTTTGCTGTTGTGGTAAGCCGTTCTCACCTATTTCCGATTGATCTTCCGGGGCCATCAGTAGATTGAGCCCCAGAATGGTGATGAGTAGTGCTATTACCACTATTGCAATTATCAGTACTAAAGGGGGCTTTTGAGGGAGTGCCGGGGCTGGGTGATTATGTACGGCTCCAACCATCTCCGCTTTACTTGGATGTAAAGACTGAGCGAACTTCTTAGAGGTCAACCCATCCAGTAGCCTCGCCCTTCGACTGCGATAGGTATACTGGTCAATCCTGCCGGTCGTAAAGGCGTGGACAAGTTGACGAAGAGAGAGTTGAGGCTCTGTGTGAGGCATTATGCTAAAGCTTTATTTCCCTTAGTAGACGGAATCCGGTCAGTTCATCCGCACCGCCTGTGTGATTGCGTACCAGAGTGATGCTGCAGTTATCGGCTGGATCGTTATAGTGGCCTCCTACAACCTTGGAGGCGGAGCCGCTAAGAATCAATTCTTGAACATTGCCGACATAGTTATATAACCCCCATGGATTTTGCGGTGCTGTATTGACATTGACTGGTGATCCTCCTTTCACAGTTGCCCCCCCGCTGAGCAATAGGCAATTGAAATCAGTTCCGGCAATCTGTTTGCCCGAGGCGGTGGCGGCATGTGCCCACTCATCCAGATTGGGCAGGCGGTAAGTGGCGCCAGTTTTTCCGGACAGCCATGTAGCATATTTTTTGGCTTCGCCGAGTGTGATGCCGGTCACCGGTAGTTTTCTCTCTTTTCCGGAGATTGCTGTGCAGGCACGGCTCAGCTTGCAATAGAGATTATAGTCGCCAATGGAGATCTCATAACGGCCGATGGCATAGGGTGTTGAGTGTCCACCGCCGGGCGGTACCACCACCATAATGGGGCCCTTGCTCTTTCCGCCAAGAGAGTCGGAACAGCGAAACTTACTACTGCGCTTGCCATAACCTGCAAATTTTGGATTACATCTCTCCTTGTACCCGGTTGTAGCCACCACCTTGCGCTTGATTTTACTGAGTTCAGTCTTGTAACTTGCGTTATCTTTCCAGATGGCCAGCGCCTGTTCCAGCTGCGCTTTAGCCCCGGCCCGGTCATTTGCTTTCAATGCCCGTTTGTATTTGCCAAATGCAGCCTCAGCTTGTGCCCTCTTTTTCTCCAGTTCTTTTGACAGTCGCTTCAGGTCTGGATGGCCGGCCTCTTTGCTTTTTGCTTTATCCAATAATTTGTGGGCTGAGCTGAGCCGTCCCGCCTTGACTTCGGAGAGACCCTTGGCAGCGATGACCGACGGTTGTGGCGGTTGCTTGATAGTGAGGTTCTGCAGCTTTTTGCTGTTGGGGAGCAGTTTGCGTGCAGCATCGAGGAGTTGTTGCGCCGTCTTAGCATCACTGATCTTATCTACGCGCTTGACCAGAATTGTAGCGAACTCATCCTGTGCCTTCTGGTAACGTTGCGGATATTGCTGCTTCAGTCTCTCCAGTCGTGGTTTCAGTCCGCCCAGCTTTGCTGCAGTTGTTTTTGCAATTGCGGTACGTTCAACCTTGACGGCAGCTTCCTGGCGATACTTTTCCAGACTCTCTTGCAGGGTAGACATGGAGGGAGCGGCCTCCAGGCCGTTCTCTACAAGCTTGATGGCACCGGTGAAGTCATCACGTTTTGCTCTGCGTTCTGCAAGACGAAGATAGGCATTGGCAATAGCCTCGGGACCGGTTTTGGTCAAGAAGGGATCATCCGCCCCCAATTGACCACGCAACTGTTCCAGGGTCTTGAGTGCCTTGGTTGTATCATTGGCCTTAGCCTGGGTGAGCAGGGACTGCTTGGCGCCCTCCAGTCCAGCCAGACGTGCGTGCTCCTGGTTCTCTTTCTCCCAGGCCTGCTCATCCGCCTGTAGTGCGAGCTGTTCAGTGTTGAAGGCTGTCTGCATGGTGGGGGCGAACCGCTGTCCCTGCTGGAGAAGGGCTCCGGCTTTGGCAAACTGTTTCCCCGTGCGACCCTTGAGGGCCTGTTCCAGATAGAGACGTCCGGTACGCTCACGGGCATCAACCAGCCAGGGATCTTCTGCGGTCATACGGCTTTCCAATTCCCTAAAGGCGTTGGTAAGCTCTTTGACCCAGCCGTTAGTGTACTTGGCCTGTGCGATCAGTTGTTCGATAGCGGCCCTGCGCTCCTCGATATCCTGGGTCTGCTCGGCAAGCTTCTGATTTTCGAAGCCCCGCTGCAGTTGCCCAAGATGTGTAGCAAGTGAGGGCGACTCAGGAATGACCGAAATACCTTTTTGAACCAGGGCAATGGCCTCTTGCCAGTTGCCACTCCGGCTCAACTGTTCTCCCCGCTCAACAAATCGACCGGCAATCTGTTGACGCCCCTTTTCCAGCAGAGGGTCGGTAGGATTGAGTGCCGCCAGTTTGTCGAGGCCTGCAAGCATCTTGCTGCCACCCTTGGTGGTCAGCTTCATTTTCTTCAAATCCTGATCGAACAGGGTATAGAAAGCCTGGATTTTCTCCTGTCGCTCCTGTTCCAGCTTCTGTCGTTCCGCATCCGCCAAGAGCTCACGGCCTGCCTCTTCCGCGCTTGTGATGGCCGGCAGCTCAGCGTTGAGTGCCTCGTTTATCCGACCGAGTGGATTAAGGGCCAAGCCCTGTTGAACATAGCTGCGGGCTGGCTTCCATTCACCTTTGGCACGGGATTCACGGGCGAGATCCAGATAGGTGCGGGCGAGAGCGGCCAGATTTTGCTCGATACGGGGATCATCCGGTACCAAATTACGCGCCTTGGCCAGGGTCTCCATGGCGTTGCGACCGGTGGGTTTGGTGAGCCGGCGTTCGGCGATAGCGTTGGTCAGGTCAGTGAAGAGTGTATCGATACGCTCTTCGTGTTCTCCTTGGGCCTTGCTCAGTTTCAACTCCTGGGCATCAAGATAGGCATCGGAGAGCTGATTGCTGAAATCTTCCAGTAGGTTTTCCCCCTGCGCCCACTTCTTACCCGTGATCAAGTCGGCCAGGTGAGTGTCAAGTAGGGACTGCAGCCCCTTCTCGGCCTGGGCCAGCAGGGGGTCGTTCGGGCTCAGGGAACTCAGTTGCCTCAAAGGTTCGTTGAGTCCCCGGTAATCATCAAGCGTCTTAGTTGCGGGAATCTTTTGCTGCAACTCTTCCCGTAGGCCGGCGAGCACGGCTTGGTTTCTGGCCTCTTTTTGGGCGATCTGGATTCTTGCCTGGATGTTCGAAAGGGCTACGTCACTGGGAAAGATTGCAAGACCCGTCTGCACATAGCGATCTGCCTGCTTAAACTCCCCTTTGCCCAAGGCTGTTGTTGCCTGCCGAGTATAGGCGACTGCCAGTCGCCGGTCGGTCAGTAGAGGGTGTTTGGGATCAAGCTGCTCCAGGATGAGTAACACATCGGCGGCGTCATCCTTATCGGGAACGGGAAGGAGACGTCCCGCCGCCAGGTTTTCATTGAAACGGCTGTCCAATTCATTCAGCAGATTGTTGCGGGCCTCATCCATACGCTGCTGGGTCTTAAAGACCTGAACTGAGTCAGGATAGAGGGCGCTGACCTGGGTCAGGAAATCCTCGGCGGTGATGTAGTCGAAACGTTTTTCCTGAGGTGCGAAGGCGCTGTCTGCCTCTCCTTGGTAGTAGGCAAGGATGGCATCCTTGCCTTCGCTGAGGATCTCCTGCTTGAGGTCTGGAGGCATTTTCTGCAGTGTTATTAGTGCCACACGGATCTGTTCCGCCGTACCGTTGCTGATGGTCTCCATGAGTTGCGCCATCGCTTTTTCAGCGAGACTTTGTTGGCTCTCCTCATTGAGGTCTACAGCACCCTTTAGAATTGATGGGATTTGAGGTAGCGCCGCCTGTTCGATAGCAGTGATCAGCTCATCCACCCGGCGTTTTTCCAGGTACTGGGGCAGCAATGCCCAGGTTAGTAATCCCGCTCCAACGGCGGTGAGGCCAAAGATCAGTGGAAGGTGGGATTTGCGGAAACGCAGGTCTTCCAGGAACTCCTCTACCGACGGGGTGCGGTCCTGACGTTTGAAGGCGAGTCCCCGTTCCAGCCCATGCCACTGACGGGAACTCAGCCCCTTGATCCGTGTGGGACTCAGACCATCATGCATCGCCTTGTTGGCGGGTGTACGACCAAAGGGGCGGGTGCCGGACAATAGTTCATAGGTGACAATGGCAAGGGCGTATATATCATCCCTTGGATCCGGCTCATCACCCTCAAGCATCTCCAGGCTGGCATAAGTAGGAGTAAGTGCCCCCAGAGTACCGGCATCGAAGACGGTCGTCTCACCTTTGGCGTCCATACCCTTAGGCTTAGCCGCCCGGGCGATGCCGAAGTCGAAGACCTTGATATCACCATCATCGGTGAGAAAGACATTACCCGGCTTGAAATCTGAGTGAATGATGCCGGGTTTGTGGTTATGCCCGGCGGCCAAAGCGAGGCCCATCCTATTCACCTGATCAATGGCCTCTCTTGGCGGCATGCCGCTTCCATGAAGTTCCTTGATCAACGTGTCTAGAGGTTCTCCCTCGAGAAACTCCATGGCGATGAAGTAGTTGCCGTTCTCATCCTTATCGAAATCAAAAATACCGATGACGTTCGGGTGCTTCAGGTCCTGCGCCTTGCGGGCTTCACGCTGCAGGGCCATGAGTGACTCTTCATGCTGTTTGAAACTTTCATTCAGCAGCTTCAGGGCGACATAGGGGTGCCGGTCCCTGGCTTCGACCTTTCGTTTATCAAGCGCTTTGAAGACCACACCCATACCGCCACGGCCGATCTGCTCCTCCAACACAAAACGATCCTTGAGAACGTCACCAACAACCGGCTCGTTGGTTATATGGCGGGTGGAGGTGCGTATACCCGTAGTGGAGGGTGGTGATGTTCCCGTTGTCGGTGGAGCCGTTCCACCGGTGGTTGATGTGGTTGGTGGCCTGCTGGTGATTCTTGTACGCTCCTCCTCGGAGGTACCTGGTGCAGCAGTGGCGATTCGTGTGGCATCCCCATCGACCGGCGGGGCAGGGGTACCACCGGTTGCCGGCCCGCTGGTGGAAATGCGTGTACGATCGGCCTCATCAGTGTGCCGGGGGCGGGTTCGGACGGTCCGGTAGTGGCTGGCGTCTCATCCGGCGTCAATACCCCCTGCAGATGAAAGCGAAGGGTATTGTACAGCTGTGGTGGAAGGCGCCCTTGGCGATAGAGCCCCTCAAGCTGAGTGATGAGCTCAGGAATTTGTGTTGGATCTTCTGAAGCAATTTCATCTATACCCTGGAACAGACCGGCAAAATCAATTCTGCCTTGGGTAAATGCCTCTAGTATTTCTGTGATCTCCGGCATATTCGATTAGGTTATCCGCTTTTCCGCTCTGGTCAGGACCACGGAAACATTGTCGCGTGCGCCACGAGATAGGGTGAGGTCGATAAGGGCCTGATTGATCTCCTGCATGGATTCGGGTCTTGATAGCATGGCGGCGATTTCACGGTCCGTCACCTCTTTGTTCAGGCCGTCACTACAGAGCAGAAAGATATCGCCTTCCAGGATCGCATAGTCGACCAAATCCACGATCAGTTCATCCATCGCGCCAACGGCACGGGTGATGATGTTGGCAGAGGGGTGGTTCTCCACGTCATCCCGAAGCAGAAGCCCCTGTTCCACCAGTTCTTCGACCTCGGTGTGGTCGCGGGTAAGCTGCTTTAGCTGCCCGTCGCGAAAGCGATAGGCGCGGCTGTCGCCAACCCACAGCAGCAAACATACCGTTTCATAGGCGAGCAGGATGACCACGGTACTGCCAATGGTGGTGTCGCCGCTTCTCCGCATCGCCTCTTCAAGCAGTTGGCTGTTGATTACTTGCAGGTTATCTTCCAACAGGTCAACAGTATCGCTGAGAAGGTCCGGGAGAAGGAGCCGTTCCAGCGTGGTGACAATAGTACTGCTGGCGAGATCACCGGAGGAGTGTCCCCCCATGCCGTCCGCCACCACCCATAAGCCGGATTCGGGGCGCTCAAAGCAGGCATCTTCATTGATTTTCCGGACCTTTCCTACATGGGTGATCGCAGAGGAGTCCCATTGAAAGCTGTTACATTGACGGTTCATATGCTCTCAGCCCACCTCTCCTATGAGGTGCTGTTGTCGTGGGCGTTGAAGTCTTCCCAACCCCACTCCGCCCAGCTTCCGCCCAGCAGACCGGCGTAGCCCTCAATGGGGGGGAAGCCCTCAGTAATAAGCAGTGATGGCTGGACATGCTCAGAGCCGTGGGTCCACCACAGACTGTGGGCGGGCATGAGTTTCTTCAGCAGGGCCTGGTTGAGGTTATTTGTAGCGATATCAAGGCCCTCCAAAGAGGGTAGTTCGAAGTGCCAGGCGGGCTTGGTCGCGCGTTGTTTACTCGTGGCCTGCAGCTCATCCTGCTGAGTGGGTAATCCCAGGGCTTCTACCCCAAGATCAAAGGCCTCAAGCTCATAATCCTCCTGCAAGGCGCCAAGTGCCAACTCTTCGCAGCGGTCGAACCAGGGTTCATTGTCGGCGGCAAGCGTCATCAGATTGCAACCACCGGTTAACGGGGCTGCCAGGGTAAGGGGAAAGTAGCGGCCCACCCGGTCAACGCTAGGCATAAGAATACCGGTCCAGGCGCTGTCGCCACAGAGACCGGGTGATAGAGCAAAACGCCAGAGTGGGCTGGTCAGATAGATATTCAGCCAATCATCAGCCAGCTGTTCACGACTGTCGGCAATGGCGTTCTGTAGCCACCGGTCCCATGGATCGGTAAAGGTTCGTGGTAGGCGTCGAGAAAGAAAATCCCCATGTTTTGGCAGCTTACCAAAAAAGCCCGTCTTAGCCTCTGCGGTGTTGGTTACAGCTTCGGACAATTGAACGACTCCAACATCTGCATGCGGAAGGGGTTGATGACGCTGTTGGCCTTCAACTCCAGTTCGATTTTATGACCTTCCCGGGAGAAGGTGACCAGAAAACGATCCGCCAAGGGGGTCTCTTTCACATCGGCGTCTTTCAGTAGCTTGAACCAACCCCATACACCCTCTTCAACCTGGCTGGAGGTGCCTCCATCGACATCCTCAAACAAAATCTTGCTGCGACCAGTGGTGCCATCGGGAGGGGGCCAGGTCAGTTTTGTGGTGCGGGCCGGGCCGTGGCGGTAGGCCAGTTTCTGACCATCCAGATCCAGTACGAAACGGGAGGATTTAGAATCCAGGAATACGGGCTTGAGACCGAACTGGATCTTGGGTTGTTTCCCTCCGCCGGCGAAGAAGGTGTCACGGATCTTAGCGATGTCCTCGAACTGTCGAAGTACGCGATTGGATGCCCCCATGGGGTGTCCATCGGTTTTGCGCCAGCGCCAGGGGCTTCTGTTAGTGTCAGCGAAGGGCTTGATATGCTCATTGAAGAAGCTGTCTATGAGCTGGCCGGGTCCGAAGAAATTGGCAAAGTCCTGCAGTGTAACCTCTCTGGCTGGATCCTTGGAGAGAGGGAAGCGCCCCTGAATACCTGTCTTACAAAGAGGTAGAACATCTTGTGCCCACATCCGCGACAGCTGGTTTTTGGTATCACCAACGACAACCTTTCGCCCTCTGTCGGAGAGGGCGAGAACCCAACTGTTGACCGGCTTGGGTAGCGTCTGGCTCTGCGTTGCAGTGTTTTTATGGGATCTTTACCGCCACCGGCTCGCTCTTTTGCCGCACTCAGGCCACCACCGGCGGCCTCAAGGTCGGAGAGATAAGCAAACAGGTCGGCAAGATCGCCGATCAAACCATCCAGTGGAGCCGGATTGTCCCCTCGTTTCTGGCTCAAGGCATTGAGATCCTCAAACTGTCTGTCTACTAAGAGGGTCGGGGATTCCGCCTTGGCAAAGCCACCGCCAACACCGGCGGTATCGGCAGCACTCATAAGCCGTTCGAGGCGGTTCTTCTGAGTGGATGCCGTCATACTTACCACAGCGGCGCCTTCCGCTATGCCCTTGAGCATACCGGCGTCCGGCAACCCGGAAGTTCCACCGGCCGGCGGGCGGCTTAGGAAGGTATTTCTCTCCACCGCCGCCAACAGTTTGCGCAGAGGTGTTGATGGCCCGGATGCCACATCCAGTACCTCAACGGTGTGGCTGAGGCTGCGCAGTTTAACAATACTCAGATTACCCAGCAGTCGACGCCATTGGGCGATGTAGTCTTCAAGATAGAGCTCCTCTACCTCCTGCATGGCGCGTGACAACTCTATTTTGCTGGGATCATCTCCGATAGCATCATCATCAAGGACCCAGCTCTCCTTAAAGGTCTCTGTGGTGATATTAAGGTTGGCCGGTTTGAAGAGTTCGTAGTAGCCACTGTGAGTGTAGAGTGCGGGAATACGTGCCGCTTGCAGGCCACCATCGGAGTAGGTGAATACTGCATCGCCATGTCGTCCTAGGGCACTGCTTAATAGGAAGTCACGACTGTGGTCTGCCGCTGCCTCTTTCTGGATGCGGGCATAGATTTGGCGTGAAAGGGGTACCCGTGTCAACACCAGTCTAGCCTGCTGTACCAGGGACTCATTTAGCGGCAGTGGCTTGAAATTGCTGTTGAGCAGGGTGTCGAGATGGGCCAGTAGCCTGTTCTGCTTGTCACTCTGATTTGGCAGGCTGTTTGCCCAGTCCAAAGACATGAAGAGCTTGACATCATCCGCCTGAAGTCGTTCGGGATGACCCAGCATTAGATAGGTTCTCAGGCTTCCCGTAGAAGATCTTCCTGTCCGGTGTTTTGCAAAAACTCCTCCAGCCTGGCGCCCAGTGAGTAGAGGAAACGGCCATCCAAGACACGCTGGTAGGCTCCGTGGGCCGCCGGGTCGAGCTTCTTGCCTTGGTACAGCCCCATGCCCATCAGCCAAGGCACATCTTCGCCGTAAACCTCACTGGCACTGCGAACATCGTCGAGACTCGACAACAGGATATCGAAATCCGTAGTGCGGTAGGGGAGGTTGGGGATCTCCTGCTGGTAGCGTCCGACATTTGCTTCCAGGTTGGCGACTCCGGTTTGGTTTTGAGTGAAGCTAGTGGTCCAGGCCAGGGCTGTGAGTACCGTCAGGATCAGTGCTCCGGCATAGGCTCCCCGCTGGAGCCAGGCCCGGCGCAGTTCCGCTCCTCTGTTGGTACCTACCAGATTGGCCTCCGGGAAGGCTACTGCGCGAAACAGGTCCTGGATAAAGTAACTGCGTCCACGCCCGCTAAAAGCGGGAAGGTTGACGCGGTCAAGGCCAAAACTGGCGGCCAGATTACCCATCAGGCGATCGATCGGTGTGCCCTCCTGGGTACCGCTTGTCAAATAGACGCCTCGCAGCAGGGGGCGCTCCTGGTAGCGACTGGGACGGAAGATCTCGCCAATAAAACGGTTGATAGGCTCTTTTAGGGCAGCCATCTCCTGGGGGAAACCATAGATCAATGTACGTCGGGTGGTGTCCCGCTCTTGATGCATACGCCACAGCATCCGGTCATTGGTCCGTTGCAGCAGGGTGTCGAACTCCTGTGGGAAGAGGGCGTTCACTCCGTCGCCACCTTGTCCTTCATCCAGAGGCAGGGTCATACCCCAGACCTGAGCACGGTCCTCTCGTCCCAGGTCATCATAGAACTCGGTAAAACCCGCCACCAGATCGCATTTGGTGAAAGTCATGTAGATCGGGGCGCGGATACCCAAGCGTTTGCTCAATTCCTCGATGCGGTTACGAATGGCGCGGGCATGCATGTCACGCTCGGCTTCGGTCTGCAACATCAGTCTGCGATGCTGACGGCAATCAGGATACCGTTGATGGGGCGGCGCTTACGGTGTTTCTTTATAAGGTCGAGAAAGCCCAGCCAGGCACTGGAATCTGCAGATTCGTGGCTGTCCTGAGTGGTGTAGCGACCAGCAGTATCCAGTAGGATAGCCTCTTCACTGAACCACCAGTCGCAGTTACGGGTGCCGCCGACGCCGCGGATGGCATCGCGACCGAACTGGTCGGAGAGGGGGAAGTTGAGACCGGAATTGACCAGTGCAGTGGTCTTCCCTGATCCCGGTGGACCAATGATGATATACCAGGGAAGTTCATACAGGTATTGGCTGCCGCTGACCTTGCCGCCCTTGCGGGATTTTTTCAGCACCCCCAAGGCTTCGTCGAAGCGCTCCTTAAGGATCTGCAGCTCCTCTTCAGACTGATCGCTCGCCCCTGACGTATCCGCCTGGCTGATATCCTGCATCATCTCCTGGTCGGCCTTTTTGGCCCGTGTCAGAGTCCACAGGAGGCTGAGTATCCAGCCAAGCAGAACCACCAGGATGACGATCAGCCGCACCATTTCGCTCCCCAGCGGGACCATGCCGGCGATGGCGATCAGGGGGCCGATAAACCATATGATGATGCTTAGGGCGATAACACCAAGAAGCTGTATCACCCACTTTTTTTTTGAAAAACTCGATGATAGTGCGCATCACTTTTCCAGAATTATTTCTACCCGGCGATTCTTTGCCCGGTTCTTGGGAGTGTCGTTTGGTACCAAGGGTTCGTTATCCGCCCGGCCATCCGACGTTATCATTTGTGTGATAGCTGCGTTACCTTTGAGGAACTCAGTTACTGCCTCGGCGCGGGCCATGGATAGATGCCAGTTGGAGGGAAAGCGTACGGTATGGATCGGCACGTTGTCCGAGTGACCGGCCACGATGATATTGCCCTTCACCGTAGTGAGTGCATCAGCGATACGTTGCAACAGTTGATGGAAGGAGCTGCTGATCTGTGCACTGCCCGAGCCAAAGAGCCCCTTGTTACGCAGGCGAACGATAACATCAGCCGGATTGTCTATTACCTCCACTAGTCCTTGTTGTATCTCCTCCTTGAGGAATCCTGCGATACGATCATAGAGTCCGGTTTCCAGTGGCGGCGGTGGCGGTGCGGCGGCAAGTACCGCCTCGGGAGGCTCTTCGCGCCCGATGGTGTAAAGTTCCTTGAATACCGGCGTGGAGGACTGATTGATGAAGTAGCTGAAAACAAGATATGTGGCCAGCAACAGGCACATGAGAGGGTGGCGACAACCCACAGGGGGATGTAGAAGCGCATGGTATTGCGCAAACCTTCCTCACCACGCCAGTGGGGGGAAAGGTCGCGTTCAAACTCCCCCCGCTGCCGACGAATTGTTTGGAAGAGGGTCTCGCGTACCTGCTCGAGGGTGCGTAAACCACCCTCCAATACCCGATATTTTCCCTCAAATCCCATGCTTAAGCAGATATACATCAGCTCCAGCATGTCGACGTGGCGTGCCGGCTCTTTCATCATACGTTCCAGGATGACGAAGAATTTTTCGCCACCCCAGGACTCCTGGTGAAAAAGGATCAGCAGACTTTTTCCGCTCCAGGCGCTTTGATTGCCCCAGGGAGTGTTGAGGACGGTCTCGTCGAGGATGGTGCAGAGGCAGTAACGCGCGGCGTGGATGGTCTCCCTATCACTATCCGCCGTTGCTGCACGGGACTCAAAAGAGCCGATCTCATCCTCCACATGTCTGCGTAGGCTTGACACGTCTCGGTGCGTCGCAGTGTTGCGCAGTTTTGTGATGAGTGACAACAGCGGGGAGGCGGCTGTTACCAGGGGATTGAGCCGCGGTCAATGGTGTAGTCGCCGCCAACGGCGGCGGGCCTTTGCGGGGTAGGCTGATTTGATGGGGGAGGAGGTGCACCTCCGTTCGGCCGCCGGCCGCCGGGGGAGGGTCGGATGACGGTACGGTCACTATCGTCGCTGTCGGCACCGAAAAACGGATCATCTGTATTCACGGATCACTAGCCCTTGATGGCCCAAAATTCAAGTTCAAGACCGGGGAACTCACCGCCTATATGAAAGGCAAAGCCGCCGGAGGTCTTGAGTTGTTTCCACATTTCACTGTTGCGGTCCAGTTCAAAATAGTTGAATCCCGCATGGTATGGGATCTGGCGGGGCGCCACAGGCAAAGGTCTTGTTGCGATGCCCGGCAGTTGAAGATTGACGAGGTTACGAATCTCTTCAACCGGCCCGATCTTGACCTGGGTGGGAAAGCGGGTGCGCAGCACATCGGCTGCCACCTGAGCACCGACGGCCAGTACGAAGTTGGCACTGTCGAGCAGCTTGGGGTCTGCCACCACCGCGACGTAAATCCCGTATTTGCGCTCCTGCAGGGGAATGGCGATGGCGTTCTGTTCCAAGACCATGCTGAGAGACTGACGCAGTGCGGCCATCAGTCCATTGAAGGTCGTCTGTAAGTCGTCGTGTCGGTACGGGGGGAAGGCATCCGGGCGTTTGCCTTGGGCGGTAAAGGTTGAGAGTTCGCCCGCCACCTGGGCGCCGATTCGATAGAACTCTTCCGGGTGTAGTCCCGTCATGTCGACAAAGTGGGTGAACAGGGGCTCCAGCTTGTTGACGGCCTGTAGCATCATAAAGTCGGCAATCTCTGCAGCACCGCCGCGGCCAGACTCCGTTATACGGCCCGCCAGAGCTTCAGCACGATGATGCAGCAGACCCTGGAGCTCCTCTAGAAAACCGTGCAGTCTGTGGACCGCCCGGCAATCAAGGCTGGGGGGAATAAACTCGGTGTCGAGCAGAACATTCTTGTCAGCACGGATCTCGATTATTCTGAACAGTGGCATATCAATGAAAGCACTGCGCTCATCCGATTCCAACATCAGTTGCAGACGTAAACTTCCGGTCTGCACTCCTGCATCCATATCGGCGCCGGCATTGCTATCACTAATTTCCTGATCTCTCGGGATATAGCGTGCAAGAATCTCCGGGGTATCGCTTGTATCAGCCTCGACCAGACCGCTGCGACGTGCCGGCAACGCTAAATAGACGCGGGTGTTTCTTGTGTTTTCCGGGATGTCGAGGATTTTTGGAGGTTCATCCTCTCCACCTATGTCAAATGGAGTGCCGTCCGGCATCACACCACTGCAGCTTTGGATCGAGAGCTTACCTTGGGTTAGCAGATCCTGGTCAATGCGCAGATCCCGTATCCCCCAGCCATAGGCCCGAAGCGGGGCGCACCGGGACTCCAGCAGGTTTTCGATATAGCGGTCGTGCTGTTGAAAATGTTGCGGACGAAGGAACATACCTTCCGTCCATACCACCTTGTTTCGCCAAGTCATGGCACTACCCGTTTCTAGAAATCGAATTTGGATTGGTTATCGTCGCCCGTTTTTCCTTTATCTTCAGCTGCGGGATCTGATACGGAGATCGCCGTTTCTCCCAGTCGAATGATAAAAGCGTTGGCTGCATGTGCGGTGATTGGGAGCACTGCACGCCAGCGCGACTGTTCCAGATCACGGTAAGCGGCAACAATACCGATAAACTGGGTGGCGTTGTCCAGCTCCCGTTGAACTGTCTGCTCTGTCCCGGGATGGATCTCTAACTCATCCCGTCCAAGCAGATCGTTTTTTAAGATGTTTTTATCTGGATCGGTCAGATCAAAAAAATCGGTGGTTTCGAAAACTGCAGTTGATTTGAGTTCGTAATACCGAATGACGATGGGAGAGGATTTTCCCAGAGTGTTTGGGTTCACGTGAATGGAGCTGAGAATACTCATCTCAAGCGTAGCGGGTGGCGGTGGCTCTTTGGTCATGCAACTGACTAACAGAAGCGATAGCAATACCAGTGAGCCGGTGATCAGCTTATAACGAGAGCGCATAGAAAACATCCTTGGATTTGCTATTGAGTCATCACAATTATTATATTTTGTGAATATGACTTCCAATTACTGATGAGTTGATGACATCGGGTCCTAAATTCGGCTCAAAGACTGACTATTTCGCATCTTAATGTGCCGTTTTTTTGTATCTGTAAAGAACCTATCGTTCCAAAGTATAGGGTATTTTTGTCTGAGCAACACCCCTGCAAAGTTAAAAAATATTCTCCCGGCTTTTCCGCTCACTGCGCCCTGTTCGATGTTCGATGTTCGATTGCTCCCGATGGTTCAATCTATGTCTCATCTTTTTGCATAAGGTTGCGTGCTTGAACAAGTTTTGCAGTCTGATCCTGGTAGGCACGGGCAAACTCCTCTCCAAAGAGCTCCTGAAAGTTGTCTTCCGCCTCGGAAAGAACCTCTTTGTACTTCTCTTCAAATTGCTCCCAGTACCAGGATTTCTTACTCCCCAACAGGCTACGTCCTCCCTTATTCTCAAAATAGCGCTCCAGGGTGCCGGGCTCAAAGCGTTTGAGCATGGCGGAGAGGGCCGCCTGCATACCGGCCATCACCGCCAACTGATGAGCCTCAATGTTATCCATTGCTTCATTCAGGGCCACACGAGGCGGAAGATAGGCATCACTCTGGGGAGCCAGCAGGTTGCGCAGGGCGTCATCAATACTGGCCGAGAACTTCAGCGGGTTGTTCTCCACCGGCCGTATCGTCGTCAGCTGCATGCGGAATTCACTCTTGATTTCAGCCCGGGCCCGCAGCACCTCCATTAGACCGCCGACCATTTCCCGCATCAGCTCACCGATGGTTTCGAGGAGCGCCTCTGATTCTTCAGGGGCGACTTCGAGACTCTCCATATTCGCACCTTTGAGGAGAATTTTCAGGGCGTCCACACTACTGGTGGACGAGGGTGTCCTTTGTATGGCCGGCTGTGGAGAAAGGGATGGCTGTGGCTGTAGCGGGGGTGGCGTAATAGCGGCTTCCGGCGGCGGGGTGGTTGAGGGCTGTCCGGTTATCTCCATATCACCGAGGATGTCCCAGTCATCGGGAATACTTTGTGATGATTGTGAAAATCCCCCTTGTGCCGGGATGCTACCGCTCTCTGGAATGCTTTGAGGTGGCTGAAAAAATTGGTTTTCCGAGGGAATGTTGTCGGCTTCGGACGTACTCTCTGGATAGGGAGTAGAGGATTCGCTTGATATAGCGCTGGATGCGGCAAAGAAGTCGTTGCTCTCAGGGATTCCTCCAATCTCATCCACGCCCTCGGCGAAGAGATTTGAGGGTGTGGAGGGAAAGGGTTCTGAAGTTGGACCGGTACCCTCCAACTCAGGGAGGCTCACATTTTCTCCGTGTGGAGGTGCGAGAAAATCGTCTTCAATGGCTTGGGGCAAACTGTCACCGAATGGGGATGCCCCAATTTCCTGCGGTTCCTCGTCAATGAGTATTTCGATCGTGTAGTCACCGATTACCAGGCGTTGGCCGTTGTGTAACTCGGCGCTATTGTCGCGGCCCAGAGGCTGTCCACTTTCGTCTAGATAGAGCCGTTAGTGCTGGTATCAGTGATGGCGAAGCGGTGATCCTGAAAAGAGATCATTGCATGCTTGCTGGAGATGAAGCGCTCGGGATCCGGCAGAACACAATTATTGCCTGCGGTACGTCCCACCGAGCCCCCCTGTTCATCAATGACCGTCGATATGGGAGCCATCGGTGGTTGATTTCGGTATGTAATGACCTTTAAATGGAGTTTCATAGGGATCTGGTAAGTAATTAAATGTGGTCTCGACAGTAATTCTAGCTGTGTTTGACGTTGTTGGGCAGTCCCGGTTTAATTTTAAGGAACCTCTTAACCAACTCTGAGCGAATTGAATTGTGCTCAGACTGTGTAAAAGCAATGAGCGATTGCAGCCAGAGTAGCTGGTGCAGATACTGCACAGGGCAACTGCTTATAGCGTGCTTTGAGACTCCTTGCGCTTACCGTTTAAGTAGGTATCATGACCTTATACTCTATAAGAGTTCTAGGATAGGCTACTACACCACAGATCGCCTAGGTATTTTGGATGGGCGTCTGCGAAAGCGAGAGGTGGAATGGATATATTGGTAGGTGGGAGAGAATTGATCGGGCCAGGGCTCCGCTGCGTGTTTCTGGGTTTGGTCGTCACTTTTTCCAGTGGGCATGCGTTGGCACAGGCAGTGCCCGACGCCGGCAAACCAAGGGATATAGAGGGAAGCTTCCCCACTCGTGATATTTCTCTACCGGATGAGGATGCCGGGGACGATAGCTTCGGTTTCGTGGTGCCGCCAAAGCGGGAGCGCCTGCCTGATGATAAGACGGTCAGGATCAGCCGCATTGTCGTTCAACGCCTGACCCCCAGGGACCAGTTGTCCGCTGAGTGCAAGGTCGTAGAATCAGTTGAAGTCTGCCCGGTATGTGTGGACGTGGAGTCTGAGGCTTCTGTGCCATCAAGGTGGTTGATCAGGAACTGGATCAAATACTCTCTGAAATACTCGAAAGCTACGGCAATCAGCTTACCCTCTTCGATCTTGAGGATGTAGCCGGCAGCATTACCAAGTTCTATAGGGAGCGTGAGCTTATTCTCGACGCCGCCTTCCTCCCGCCACAAACCATCACCGATGAAACCCTGGTCATCCATATACTCCAAGGCCGCCTTGGCCAACTGACCGTTAAGGGCAATAAACGTTATCAGACCGACGTTCTACTGGCGCCATTCACTGAACTGGCCGGCAAGCCTGTATCCCGCGCAGCGATCACCAATGCGCTGCTCAATGTGTGGGAATATCCTGGCTTCGCATGCTGAACGCAAGTCGCGGCTGACCTTCCTGCCGGGGAAGACTACCGGGCTGACGGACCTGGATCTGGAGGTCTATGAAGAGAAGTCTGCCTATAATCTGAGTTTTACGCTGGACAATACAGCTCCGATTATACCGGTGTTTATCGCGCCAGGGTCGATGTCGATTTCAACAACCTCACCGGAAACGCAGATCGTCTGTCAGGATCGCTGTTGCGTAACTTCAATCCTGGCAATGGCAACTTCTTTTCGCTGAGTTATGACCGTCCAGTGATCTCATCTGACTACCGTATGGCCGTGGGGGGCGCCCGTAACGCGTTCGACTTGGGCCAGGAGTTGGCGAGTCTCAATATCGAAGGTACCGCCGAACAGGCTTACGTATCACTTGAGCGCTCTTTTCAGCGCTCTTTTCGCGAACGACGTACGGGCTACGTCCGTCTGACCGTGAAAAAAGCGGAAACCCTTAGCGACAATATCCAGACTGCCGAAGACAGGCTGACGGTACTGGATCTCGGTACAGACTACCTCTTCGCCGATGAGTGGAAAAGCCCCAGTGGCAAGGCCAATCAGACCCTCGCTTCTGCGGCCTTCTCCCACGGCTTTGGTGGCCTGTTTGGTCCATGGATGCAAAAGACGATTCCAACTCAAGTCGGACGGGTTCATCCGGCAAAAAGGCCGGCGGACAGTTCAATAAAATCGTTGCTGAGGTGACCCGCAAGCAGCAACTCTCCGACGACAGCTGGCTGTGGTTGCGCTTAAACGCCCAATATTCGCCGAACCTGCTGGTCTCTCTGGAGCAGATGAGTCTCGGTGGTCCAAGCAGCGTCAGGGCCTATCCATCTGCAGAGTACCTTCGGGATAGCGGTTATTTTGCCTCCGTTGAGTGGTCAAAGAACCTCTCATTTCTGAATGAAAAACCCGTACCCGAGTGGCTGTCGGGTGGTCGACAGCTGAATTGGGGGCAGGCGCTGGCGTTTACGATGTTCGTCGATTATGCGGCCGGTTGGCGAAATGAACCCCTGGCCAACGAAAAGCGCTATGTACAGCTTTCTGGTTATGGCATAGGGCTGAATTTGCATACATCGAAGGCGTTCATCAACGCTACTTTGGCCTCGCCGATTAATAGTGAGTCGCCGAGTAATGGGGATAATCCCCAGTTTTTCATTAGTGCGAAATTTCAGATGTTCTAGTTCGACGAGAGACTGAAACACTATTGGCCGTTGGCCACCCTGTTTTACTGAAGTAACGTATTTCAACTGCCTAAAGACCGGAAGCAGGAGTCTGGATCTATGAAAAAGTGTACTCAGAAAGGAATAGCTGCAACCCGCCTGATCAGAAAGGCCCTTGCACTCTTCGCTGGTGCGGTCATAGGGATGTCCGGTCCGGCCTACTCGGGTCCCGAGGGTGGGCAGGTGATGGGTGGCAGTGGCCATATCAGTCTGCCGGATGCTGCAACCACACTGATCCAGCAGCAGTCACAAAATCTTGCCATTGACTGGCAGCGCTTCAATGTAGACTCCAATGAGCGCGTCCTTTTTCAACAGCCCTCCGCCTCTGCTTCTGTACTCAATCGCATCCTCGACCAGAATCCCAGCCAGATTTTTGGCTCCATCGAGGCCAACGGCCGCGTTTTTCTCAGTAATCCCAACGGATCATCTTTGGGGCATCGGCCACCGTCAACGTGGGAAGCCTGTTAGCCACTGGCCTGGATATGGGTTCGGCCGACTTTATGAGCGGTCGCTACGAGATGGGACTGGCCGACGGTGAATCCGCCGGCGTGGTCATCAACCGGGGGATCATCAGTGCCGCCACCGGTGGCTCCGTCACCCTGGTGGGTGGTGCGGTCAGCATGAAGGTTGATTATTGCCGATGTGGGTTATGTCAATCTGGCTGCCGGCCGTAAGGCGGTGGTGGATTTCCGTGGTGACGGCTCGATCCGTTTCCAGGTGGATGAAGCGGTGCTGGACAATCCGGTCGGCCTGGATAGCGCTGTCAACAACAGCGGTGAGATACGCGCCGAAGGCGGGCAGGTGCTCCTCTCCGGCAGTGCCGCACAGGATGTCTTTTCCAAGGTAGTAAACAACGATGGCGTGATACGCGCCGGACGAATCGACGACTCGGGCGGCACCATTCGTCTGCTGGGCAGTGGTGGCGACGTCTATAACAGCGGCACCCTCGATGCCTCCTCCGGCAGCGGGCAGGGCGGCGATATCGATGTGCTGGGCGATCGTGTCGCTATTACCGGTGACGCACTGATCGATGCATCAGGGACCACGGGCGGTGGTAGTGTCCGTATCGGCGGTGACTATCAGGGGGGGAATCCTGATGTGCAGAATGCCAGCCACACCTATGTGGCTCTGATGCCTCCATCAAGGCTGATGCCACCGAGGCCGGAGATGGTGGCAGGGTGATCGTGTGGGCGGATGATACCACTGAGTTTTATGGACAGATTAGCGCCCGTGGCGGGAAGAATACAGGTGATGGTGGTTTTGCCGAGGTTTCCGGAAAAAAATACTTACTGATCACCGGCCATGCAGACCTGCGAAGTGTGAGTGGAAACGATGGGGCGCTACTGCTTGACCCGGGTTCAGTATCGATAGTGGATGGTACCGCTGCTCCAGCAGACCCACCAAGTAGAAATAGTATCACTGATGGCTGGATTGAGACTCAGCTGGGTAGTGGTCATCTGGAAATAACGACGGCTGATGCCACAGGGGGGGATGCCGATATAACTGTTGCTAGCGGTGTTTCCATTAGCTGGACTACCAACAAAACACTTACCTTAACAGCTGGCCAAGATATCAATTTAGATGGCACATACAGTGCCACCCATAACGGCGGCGCTCTGGTTTTGCAGATCGGGCAAGACAATAGCGGTGGCACTCTTACGGTCAGCAATACAGCAGATGTCTCTGCCGTAACCGGTGGGGTCACTGTCACAGGTGTACGGGTTCAGATACCATCACGGGTACAACTGGTGCCGATGCCTTCACTATCAGTGGTGCCAACGCCGGTAGTGTTGCGGGCATGACCTTCAGTGCCATCGATGTCCTGGCGGGCGGCGGCGGTACGGACAGCCTCACCGGCACGTCAGGAGCCGACGCCTTCACCATCAGTGGCGATAACGCCGGTGGTGTAGCGGCCATGACCTTCAGCGCCATCAGCACCTGGCGGGTGGCGGCGGAACGGACAGTCTCAC
>MOXG01000070.1_pt1 | contig 20200 bp, 20 predicted proteins | sample 1471191 | NCBI WGS metagenome assembly MOXG01 (sample SAMN05806437, study PRJNA327811) | mollusc metagenome | isolation source: Phylotype C (NB3) bacterial symbionts from gill | host: Thyasira cf. gouldii | place: Canada: Bonne Bay, Newfoundland | collected 2010-08-19
GCCGAGACACAATCACTGAAGCCTACACCGCAGAGTACAACCTGCAGATGGGGAGCATCACCGTAGGCAGAATCAAAATTTCTCTGGATATCACCCCTGAAGGAGAGTACACCTACCGCGCCCACACCACCTCGGTAGGCATAGCCGCAATCTTCAGAAATGATGAGATCACAGAGATCAGCCAAGGAACAATCAGTGGCAGCCGTATTATACCTCTCAACTACTTTTACCATCACGTAAAACGGAAAAAAGTACGCAAAGTGAGTCTCGACTTCGACTGGCAAAACCACCGGGTATCGAACCAAACAGGAAACAGTAACTGGTCGATGGACGTCCCAAGTGGCGCCCAGGATAAATTCAGCCAGCAACTGGCTCTGATGTCACATCTGGCACAAAGTAATGACGGCACACAGTTCCAGGTAGCCGATGGCGGACGCCTGAAGACCTACCATTTCAAACGCCATAACAGGGTGCAGATACAGGTCGAGGCGGGCAACTACGACGTAGTAAAGCTGACGCATGCCAAGGATAACCACCCAACCCGCGCCACTTTCTGGATGGCGCCGGAGTTCCACTACCTACCGATAAAAATCGTCAAGCAGGAGAAGGACGGCAAATTCACCGTCGAGCTGAGCAGTGTCTCTTGGAGCAGGCCGGGATAGCCTCGGGTATCATTTTGCATTGCCGTCGATTGCACGGAGTAAGCGACCCAATACCTCCCTGAAGAAACCACCGGGAGCCACAGTGATTTTGGCATCCTCCACATTGATCTTTTCGACGGCGTATCCGGTTACCTCAACACCGGCCTCCTGGTACATCTCTTGTGACAGCTCCAGATCATCGGCCCAACGTGAGAGGAAATCATCGCTGGGATTGATATAGACGATGCGTTTGATCTCTTCCTGGATCAACTTCGAAGCACAACGGGGACAAGGGGGGTGGGTCACAAAAACAGTACAACCTCGCAGATCACGCTTGGCGAAAATCATCGCATTCTCTTCGGCATGGATAGTGAGGTTAAGCTTGCAGTTCCTGTCGGCCAGACGGCTCTCCCGATCCTCTACACCGGCGGCAAAGCGTTATAACCGAGGGAGACGATGCGGTTGTGGTCGGTAATCACCGCCCCGACCTGTGACGATGGATCCTTACTCCAAGCGGAAATATGAGCAGCCAAACCAAGAAAGCGGGTGTCCCATTTCATACTCATTCATTCTCTCCATCGATTATCTGTGCAACGGCATAATAAGGAAAAAGGTGAATCAAGCCCACCTTTTTACCAACAAAAATCCCCGCATATGCGGGGATTTCAGTAGGCGTCTCCAGTTTAATCAGCAGTCACAAAGAAAGAGAGAATAGAGAGCAGTCACTTGGTGAGAAAAAGCTTTTCTCTGCGACCTCTGTACTTCTCTGAATCCTCTGCGTCCTGCTTTTTAAGTTTCCCAACAGCTATCAGTTATTCTGAATCACGATATTGGGGAACTTAGCCGCATAGCTCTTAGCCTGCAGTGCCAGCTTGGCAGCCGTCTTACGGGCAATTTCACGGTAGATATGAGAGATACGTGACTCGGGCTCTGCAGCTACAGTGGGCTTGCCGTTATCGGTCTCCTCGCGGATACGGATATCCAGGGGCAGTGCACCAAGGAAGTTAACGCCGTACTCCTCCGCCATACGCCTGCCGCCGCCTTCACCGAAGATGTGCTCTTCATTGCCGCAGCTGGAGCAGATATGGATGCTCATATTCTCGACGATACCCAGTATCGGCACCTCTACCTTCTCGAACATCTTGAAGCCTTTTTTGGCATCCAGTAGGGCGATATCCTGAGGAGTGGTAACGATGACCGCACCGGAAACCGGCACCTTCTGGGCCAGGGTCAGCTGGGTGTCACCGGTACCGGGGGGAAGATCGATTATCAGATAGTCGAGGCTATCCCAGTTGGTGTCATTGAGCAGTTGCTCAAGCGCCTGGGTAACCATTGGGCCACGCCAAATCATCGGTGTCTCTTCATCAATCAGGAAGCCAATGGACATCGCCTGCAGGCCGTAGTTCTCCTTCGGCTCCATGGTCTTGCCGTCCTTCGACTCAGGCTGACCTGTGATACCCAGCATGCGTGGCTGCGACGGACCATAGATATCAGCGTCCAGTATACCTACCTTGGCACCCTCTTCCGCCAGTGCGAGGGCCATATTGATGGAAGTAGTAGACTTGCCCACGCCACCTTTACCGGACGCAACGGCGATGATGTTCTTGACGTTATCGATCGGTTTCAGAGACTTCTGTACCGAATGTGCGGTTACCTTCCAGCCAACAGAGACATCGGCAGAGGAGATACCATCGACAGCTTCCACCAAACCTTTGATGGTAGACGCCAACTCATCGACAATACCCTTGGCAGGGAATCCCAATTCGATCTCGACTTTGGCCGAGTCGCCGGCAATATCGATTGACTTAACCGACTTTGCACTTACCAGATCTTTTTCCAGATGAGGCTCGATATGCCCCTTGATCGCATCTTCAATCTGCTCTTTCGTCACTTCAGCCATTTCTGTCTCCTGAAAGCGGTGCCCGACAGCTGTGGCTCCGCGGAAATATACGATATATGGGCGTGCATTCTACATTATCAACCTGAGAGTCACCAACCAAAATAGTTGGTTATGTCTAACACTTTGTATTTACAAAGGATATACACCTAAACACAGTATGAAATAATGTGGCATTCCCACTCAGTAGGGGTGGAAAAAAATCCATAAACTCCTATACTGACTAGGTGATATCATGGATGAATAAGGGTTAAGTGTCGGTATTTGTATACCCGCATAGGAGCCGAGAGGGAGATAGAATGAGAAACCGAACGTTTGTTGGGATATTGCTGTCCCTGGTTATCTCCACTGAAGCGTCTGCCATCGACAAAATTGTTATCGGCACCGGGCTCAAGCCACCCTTGGTCTCTTCTGAGACAACACCGGGCTTTCTCGATATGCTGGCCAAAGAGATTTTCCAGCGACTGGGGATTGAACTGGAGGTGATCATCCTGCCGGCAGAGCGGGCGCTGGTAAATGCAAATAATGGTGTCGAAGACGGCAACCTGCTACGAATTAAGGGGCTTGAGAAGCGTTATCCCAACCTGGTTCGGGTGCCAGAGAAGATGATGAACTCAGAGTTTGTCGGCTATGCCGTCAAAACAATTCCACCCAAGCCGGGATGGACGCGCCTCTCTGACATGATCGTCACCTACCCGAAGGGTGGAAAATCTTTGATGTTAATGTCAAGAATACGGAAGAGACGGTTATGGTTGGTGAGCCACTGCAGATGTTCGCTCTACTGCAGGAAGGAAGAGCCGATATTGCACTCTACGAGAAGTGGCAGGGACTGCTGCAGGCAAAAAATTCCGGACTGAAGGACTACAAGGTGCTTGACCCTCCCTTTGTCTCCATGGAGATGTTCATGTATATGAACAAAAAGCACAAGGCATTGATACCGAAGGTGGCCAAGGCTCTTCAGCAGATGAAAGAGGACGGCACATACCAGAAGATTTTTAATCAGACCCTGGCCCCTTTATTGCGGTAACGGAAGAAAAAATTGCAGTCGCCCGATTCACTCTCTGATATTTTTCTCAGTCCCCTGGGACGACGTCTGTTCGTCTCCATCGTCCTTTTCAGCTCCCTGATCACTCTGATCATCACCGCTCTGCAGATCCACAATGACTACCGGCTGGAGCTTTCAACCATCGAACAACAGTTCGAACAGGTGGAGAACAGTAGACTTGAAGGTATTGCCCAAGGTGTTTGGGTAATCGATGAGATTCAGGTAAAAAAACTGATTCAGGGGTTAAAACAGCTCCCTTACATCGAATATGTGGGCATATCGATCGACGGTAAACTGAAATGGAGCGAGGGTGAAGTTGAGGTCAATAACGAAATAGGAAGAAATTTCTCTCTCACCTATAAACATCGTGGTAAAAATCTGGCAATCGGTGCTCTGGAGATCAAGGGATCCCTGGACGATGTATATATGCGTCTACTCCGCAAGGTTTTCTTTATTCTCCTGAGCAATGCACTGAAGACCGCCCTTGTCGCACTCTTCATCCTCTTCCTCTTTTACCACCTACTCGGTAAACACATCATCAGACTCGCCTCTTTTGCCAACCACTTCGGCAAAGGTGACAGCCTCCCCCAGTTTCAACTGCAACGGAAGCAATCAGAGCATCAAAAGGCGGATGAGCTGAACCAGCTTGAAGAGTCGGTCAACCGAATGGTGGATACACTGCAGAGGAGAGAGAGCGACCTCCGGGTGCTGGCCACCACCGTGGAGCAGAGTCCAAACTCCATCATCCTCACTGATCCTGAGGGCCGTATTGAGTATATCAACAGCAAACTATCGGAGGTTACCGGCTACACGCTGGATGAGGTCAAAGGGAAAAATCCTAGATTGTTTGGTGCCAGCCAGACGCCACGTAGCATCTACCATGACCTCTGGCAGACAATCCAGGCAGGGAACGTCTGGACCGGAGAACTCTATAACAAGAAGAAATCGGGTGAGCTCTATTGGGAAAGCGCACGCATAGCGCCGGTGAAGGACGACGCGGGTGTCATTCTTCACTATGTCGCCATCAAAGAGGACATCACCCTACAAAAATCCTATGAAGAGCAGCTCCTCCACCAGGCCAATTTCGACAACCTCACCAACCTGCCCAATCGACTGCTCGCTGTTGATCGTATCTCTCAGGCGCTGATCTCTCATCACCGGGATAAAGGGCATGTGGTGATCATGTTTATCGATCTCGATCGCTTCAAAAATATCAACGACACTCTGGGGCACAGCTGCGGAGACCAACTGCTCGTCGATGCCTCGTTGCGTTTGAGAAGTGCAATTCGGGTAGAGGACACCATAGCCCGCTTTGGCGGCGATGAGTTTCTGGTTGTGCTACCGAACATATCCACTGCGCGAAGCGCTAAGGTCATTGCTGAAAAGATCGGCCACTCCATGACAGAGCCGTTCCTATTGGAGAACCGTGAAGTCTATGTCACTGCAAGTATCGGTATCACCGTTTATCCGGAAGACGGAGACACACCACAGATACTCCTGCGCAATGCCGACTCCGCCATGTACCAGGCGAAGGATGAAGGACGCAACAGCCACTGCTTTTTCACTCCGTCGATGAACGAGCAAGCAAAAAACAGAATGGAGATGGAGTCTGAACTTCGCCAAGCCCAGCACAACAATGAGCTCGAAATCCATTTCCAGCCTATCATTGATGCCAACAGTAAAAGGTTGGTCGGCGCAGAAGCGCTATTACGCTGGCACAATCAAAAACTGGGCAATGTGCCACCCTCGACATTCATACCACTGGCAGAGGATATTGGTCTGATCCTGCCGATAGGTGCCTGGGTACTACACCAAAGCTGCACGGCAGCCGCCGCATGGCAGCAACCGGGCAAGAAACCACTACGAATATCGGTCAATGTCTCCGCCCGACAGTTTCGGGCTGGGGATATCGTTAAAACAATTTCCAATGAACTGGAAGTGAGCGGCCTCCCCCCTCACTGCCTGGAGATCGAAATAACCGAGGGCCTGTTACTCGATGATGCTCCGGAAATACAGAGTATACTTTCCCGACTTCATCAAATGGGTGTCCGCTTATCCATCGATGATTTCGGCACCGGTTACTCGGCACTTGGGTATCTGAAGAAATTCTCCTTCCACACTCTCAAGATGGACCGCTCGTTTGTCAGTGATATCACCAGCAATTCTGAAGATGCAGCCCTCGCCACGGCCATCATCAATATGGCTCACGGACTAAAGCTGGAAGTGGTCGGTGAAGGTGTCGAGACAGAAGCACAGTTCAACTATCTACAGGGACAAGGGGTCGATATGGTGCAGGGTTTTCTCTTCAGCCGACCGCTACCGATAGATAATTTTGAACGTCTCCTCAATCTCCGTGACGAGGCGATGGTGCCGGCGGAACAGCACACAAACAGCAGTCTCAACTAGCTCACTAGACTGAATCCACATGACAAAGTGGCAGTAGTTACAGCTAAAAACGCAACATTTACAAACTCCCATTCCAGCCGGATGCCAACTGTGGAATAATGGCGCGGTTTACTCAAAACCTGGTCAATTGAAGTTACTCATGAGCAAAAGTGTGCGAAAAATCCTTGTAACCAGCGCCCTCCCCTATGCCAATGGCCCGATCCATATCGGTCATCTGGTGGAGTATATCCAGACCGATATCTGGGTCCGTTATCAGAATATGACTGGAAATAACTGCATCTATGTCTGCGCTGATGACGCTCATGGCACACCAATCATGCTACGCGCCCGCCAGGAGGAGATCGAACCGGAGGCACTGATAGCGCGTGTTGCCAAAGAGCACACGGCCGATTTTGCCGACTTCAACGTCAAGTTCGACAACTACCACTCCACCCACTCGGATGAGAATCGGGTCTGTGCCACCCGCATCTACGAACGCAATCGCGATGCCGGTCATATTGCCCGTCGCACCATCACACAGGCCTACGATCCTGAAGAGAAGATGTTTCTGCCGGACCGATTCATCAAAGGCGAATGCCCCAAGTGTGGCGCCCAGGAGCAGTATGGTGACAACTGTGAGGTGTGTGGTGCCAGCTACTCACCGGCGGAGCTGAAAAACCCGGTTTCAGCCGTCTCAGGCGCCACACCGATAGAGAAAGAGTCGGAGCACTACTTCTTTAAACTGGGTAATTTCGAGGAGATGCTCAAGGGCTGGACCAAAGGCGGCCATCTGCAGGACGAAGTCTCCAATAAGCTGGATGAGTGGTTCTCTGCCGGTCTTCAGGAGTGGGATATCTCCCGTGACGCCCCCTACTTTGGCTTCGAGATCCCTGATCATCCCGGCAAATATTTCTACGTATGGCTGGATGCCCCATCGGTTACCAGGCAAGTTTCAAGAACCTCTGTGACCGTACCGACGGGCTGGAATTTGATGACTACTGGGCCAAAGAGTCAGACGCCGAGCTTTACCACTTTATCGGTAAGGACATCATCTACTTCCACGCACTATTCTGGCCCGCCATGCTCCATGGCGCCGGTTTCCGCACCCCTACCGCCGTCTTCTCCCACGGATTCCTCACGGTGGATGGCAGAAGATGTCCAAGTCACGGGGCACCTTTATCAAAGCGCGCACCTACCTGGACCATCTCAATCCCGAGTATCTGCGCTACTACTATTCAGCCAAGTTGAGCTCCGGGGTGGAGGATATTGATCTTAATCTGGAGGACTTCACTGCTCGGGTCAACTCCGACCTGGTGGGCAAAGTGGTCAACATTGCCAGTCGTTGCGCCGGCTTCATCAAAAAACGTTTCAAGGGAAAACTCTCTGAGAATGTATCCGAACAGTCACTGTTCGACGAATTCATCACGGCCGGTGAGTCGATTGCCGGGCGTTACGAGGAACGTGAATTCAGCCATGCGGTACGCGAAATTATGGCACTGGCGGATAGAGCCAATCAGTATATCGATGAGAAGAAGCCCTGGGTAATCGCCAAGGAGGAGGGGCGCGATCAGGAACTGCACGAAGTCTGCTCCATGGGCATCAACCTTTTCCGGCTGCTGATCGGTTATCTGCGCCCCATTCTACCGATAACGGCGGAGAAGTCCGAAACGTTTTTGCAAGTGGAACCTCTGACTTGGGAGATACTCTCGACACCTCTTACCGACCACGCTATCGCCAAGTTCAAACCGTTGATGACGCGGGTCGAAAAAAAGCAGATTGATGCAATGGTCGAAGCCTCGATGGATGATCTGACAGCAACCAATGCCAAAAAGACCAAGCCCAAAGAGACAAGCTCCGAGGGACACTTAGCCAAAGACCCGATTTCCGAAACCATTGACTACGCCGACTTCGCCAAGGTGGACCTGCGCATCGTTAAAATCGTCAAGGCTGCCCATGTAGAGGGTGCCGACAAACTGCTGCAGCTGACTTTGGACCTTGGTGGCGAAACCCGCAATGTCTTTGCCGGCATTAAAGCCGCTTATGCCCCTGAAGATATAGAGGGAAAACTGACGGTAATGGTTGCTAATCTGGCGCCGAGAAAAATGCGTTTCGGGGTTTCCGATGGTATGGTTCTGGCCGCCGGACCGGGTGGTGAGGATATCTATATCCTCAACCCCGACTCAGGTGCAGAACCGGGAATGCGGGCAAAATAGCCCCAAAGCACGAGAATAAAATAAGGTAAATAATAAGCTACAACAGCAGTCGCCATGGTCGCTATGACGGCACTAAGCTACTAAAAAATTGATGCGCACGGCGCCGCTATCTGGTATATAAGCAAACCAGTATTTAATCAGCTGATTGCGGGCCTCGACATCAACATATGTAATTTCCAATGGGCGTTAGGATAATAGAAAGTATACGATGAAAGAGTTTGCGATCATTCTCATTAGTACTATCCTGGTCAATAACTTCGTCTTGGTGAAGTTTCTCGGCCTCTGTCCGCTCATGGGGGTATCCAAAAAACTGGAGACCGCCATCGGTATGGGGATGGCCACCACTTTTGTCTTGACCCTCGCCTCGGTATGCAGCTACCTGGCCAACGAATACCTGCTGGCCCCCTTGGGACTGGAGTATTTGCGCACAATAACCTTTATCCTGGTGATCGCGGTATTAGTCCAGTTCACCGAGATGGTGATGCATAAAACCAGTCCCATGCTCTACCAGACACTGGGCATTTTTCTGCCACTAATCACCACCAACTGTGCCGTGTTGGGAGTGGCTCTGCTCAACATCCAGGAGCATCACAACTTTATTGAATCGGCTCTCTATGGACTGGGGGCCGCTGCCGGCTTCTCTCTGGTACTGGTGCTATTTGCAGGGATAAGGGAACGCGAGGCGGTATCTGATGTACCCGCCCCCTTCAAAGGCAGTGCCATCGCACTGATCACCGCCGGCATGATGTCAATCGCTTCATGGGCTTTGCTGGTCTGGTCGCAGGCTAAGGGAGCTCAAGAGATGCTTATCGCTATTATCGTTCTCACTATACTCGCCCTCCTTTTTGGTTTGATGCTGGGCTACTCATCGATCCGTTTCCACGTCGAGGGAGACCCCATCGTTGACCGTTTGGATGCGCTGCTGCCACAGACCCAGTGCGGGCAGTGCGGTTATCCAGGCTGTACACCTTATGCCGAGGCCGTCGCTGCAGAGGAAGCGGAGATCAACCTCTGCCCCCCAGGCGGCGAAAGCACCATGAGTGCAATAGCCGAGATGCTGGGCAGGGATCCACTCCCGATGGGAGAGAGTGGTGGCGAGGTGACTGGCCCCATAACGGCCCATATTCGTGAGCAGGAGTGCATCGGCTGCACCCTCTGTATCCAGCATGCCCGGTTGATGCCATCCTCGGCGCTGCCAAACATATGCATACCGTCATCAGTGACGAATGCACCGGCTGTCAACTCTGCCTGCCACCCTGCCCCGTAGAGTGTATCGATATGACCCCGGTCAAGATCGACACCGGCAACTGGTGCTGGCCCTTCCCCAAGCCAACTGGGGAGCTGCCGGCTGGTAACCCATCAATGGTGGGGTCATAGTAATGCAGCAAGTGAAAAACAGCACTCAGCCCGTAAGCTCTATCGTTTTCATGGCGGCCTGCATCTGCCTGATAACAAACAGCAATCTATCGGCCTGACAGTCGAGAAGGCCCGCCTGCCACAGCAACTGATTATCCCCCTGTCACAGCACATAGGGGAACCGGCCGAGGCACTGGTGAAAGTCGGTGACCATGTACTCAAAGGCGAGATAATCGGCAAACCCCAGGGCTATATCAGTGCGCCTGTACACGCACCCACCTCAGGGGTGGTCACTGCGGTCGAGACACACCCGATTCCTCATCCATCCGGTCTCCCCGCCCACTGCATCATTATCGATAGCGATGGCGAAGATCGCTGGTGTGAACTGCCAGAGAAGATCTCCGACTACAGCGCCCAAGAGCCTGCACTGCTGCGTGAGCGGATACGCAATGCCGGTATCGTCGGACTTGGCGGTGCTGCCTTTCCTACCAGCGTCAAGGCCAACCCCGGCCCGGATACCAAGATTCACACACTGGTGATCAATGGCGCCGAGTGTGAACCCTACATCACCTGTGATGATATGCTGATGCGTCAACAGGCGGAGCAGGTACTTACAGGTGCCACCATTCTGCGCTATATCATAGGTGCTGACAGCTGCCTGATCGCAATCGAGGACAACAAACCTGAGGCCATTGCCGCGATGGGGGCTGCAGTTACAGCCGCCGGCATAGCGTGGGCTGAGGTGGTGAGCATCCCAACACGCTATCCCAGCGGTGGTGAAAAGCAACTGATTAAAGTTTTGACCGGCGAAGAGGTACCCAGCGGTGGTATCCCAAGCCAAATCGGTTTCGTCTGTCACAATGTTGGTACCGCCGCCGCCGTTGCCGATGCGGTGTTAGAGGGGAAACCCTTGATTTCACGTTATGTCACCCTCACCGGCAGTGGCATCAGCAATCCATGTAACCTTGAAGTGCTGATCGGAACCCCGGCAAATGAACTGATTGAACAGGCCGGCGGTTATACCGATACAGTGGAAAAGCTGATTCTCGGTGGACCAATGATGGGCTTCACCCTGGAGAGTGACGTTGTTCCCATCACCAAGGCGGCTAACTGTCTGCTCGCCACCGGAAGCACGGAGTCTCCCAGCAGCGGCGTAGCACTGGCATGTATCCGCTGTGGCCGTTGCGCTGAAGCCTGCCCGGTATCACTTCTGCCTCAGCAGATGTACTGGTACTCTCGGGCAAAGGATCTGAAGAAGACCCAGGAATACAATCTGTTCGACTGCATTGAGTGCGGTTGCTGCTCTCACGTCTGTCCATCGCGTATACCTCTGGTGCAATATTTCCGCTTTGCCAAGACAGAGAGCTGGGCCAAGGAGCGAGAGGCAAAGGCCTCGGATCGCGCCCGCGCCCGCAGTGAAGCACGGACAGCCCGCCAGGAGCGGATAAAGGCTGAACGAAAGGCGTTGCAGGCGAAGAAAAAAGCAGCACTGGCAAAAAAGAAAGCAGCATGAAAGAGGGGGATGCAGACCCCAAGAAAGCCGCTATCGAGGCGGCCAAAGCGCGGGCGGCTAAAAAGAAGGCACAGATGGCACAAGAAGGTGTCGAACCCGGCAATACCGAAAACCTCACCGACACCCAGCAAAAGGCCATCGACGAGGTGGACAGCAGGCGTGGCGAAGTTGCTGCTGAAATGAGAAAGGACGAAGAGGCTACGGACTCTTCGGAACAAAAGGCCTATAACCGAATGCAGTTCCCATCATTCACCTCACCCCATACCGACCGGCCCAATAGCGTACGCAAAAATATGCTGTGGGTAATTGCTGCCTTGATGCCGGGGGCGGCAGCGATGTTCTGGTATTTTGGCTGGGGCATTATCATCAATATGGTCATTGCCTCTGCTACGGCTGTCTCCTGTGAGGCCCTGGTAATGAAAATGAGAGGGCGTCAAGCATCATCCGCTGTCGGTGATCTGAGCGCACTGCTCACCGCGCTGTTGCTCGCCGTCGCCTTACCTCCTCTTCTCCCTTGGTGGTTGACGGTCATTGGTACCGCTTTTGCCATTGTGGTAGTAAAACAGCTCTACGGAGGTCTCGGCTACAATCCGTTTAACCCCGCTATGGCGGGCTACGTGCTGCTGCTGATCTCCTACCCGGTACAGATGACTTCCTGGCTGCCTCCAGTGATGCTCAATGAGAACCCACTGACCCTGATCCAGACAGCAACGGTAATATTTACCGGCGCCCTGCCCATCGATCTCACTTGGGATGCCCTGACCATGGCCTCGCCACTGGACAGTATGCGTACCCAACTGGATCTAAACGTCACCCTTAGTGAAATCAAGCAGAGTCCTCTGTGGGGTGATTTTGGTGGCCGTGGCTGGGAGTGGTCGGTAACTGGTTCCTGCTGGGCGGCCTGTTCCTGATCTACAAGCGGGTAATCACTTGGCACATCCCCGTCTCCATGCTGGGGAGCCTGCTACTGATCGCCATGCTCTTCCACTTTATCGACCAGGATGCCTACCCCTTAGGGCTATTCCATATCTTCAGCGGTGGTACCTTGCTGGGGGCCTTCTTTATTGCTACTGACCCAATCACCGCCTGTACCACCCGTAAAGGGCAACTTATCTTTGGTGCCGGCATAGGCCTGACAATCTATGTTATCCGTGCTTGGGGTGGCTACCCCGATGCCGTCGCCTTTGCGGTACTGCTGTTCAATATGGCGGTACCTCTGATTGACCACTACACCCAACCAAGGGTGTTTGGTCATAGCGCCGAGAGCGGAGGTCGTTCAGGTGAATAAAAAACGCATCCTGATCGCCGGCCTGCTCCTCGCCATGTTCAGTGCAGCTGGGACGGGACTGGTGGCTTTTACCCACCAGCAGACGAAAGAGCGTATTGCCGCCAACGAACGCGAGGCACTGCTGCGCAGCCTTACCGCACTGGTGCCGGAGAGCACTATCGATAACGACATCGTCAGTGACCGCACCACCGTCAACAGCCGGGAACTGCTGGGCAGCGAAGCAGTGGATGTCTACCTCGGTCGCAAGAGTGGGGAGCCGGTGGCCGCAGTATTCGCCAGCGTTGTCCCCGATGGTTACAGCGGGCCGATCAAACTGCTGGTGGCTGTGCGAGTGGACGGCACCCTCGGTGGTGTTCGCGTGGTCTCCCATAAGGAGACGCCGGGGCTTGGCGACAAGGTGGAAGAGCGTCGATCTGACTGGGTCTACTCCTTCAACGACAAATCACTCGACAACCCCGATATCTCCCGCTGGAAGGTGAAGCGGGACGGCGGCATCTTTGACCAGTTCGCCGGCGCCACAATTACCCCGCGTTCCATTGTCAACGCAGTGAAGAATACCCTGATCTACTTCAGGGAACAGGGTGGCCCCCTGTTCAGCGCCAAGGCGAAGCCGCAGGAGAAAAAGAATGGCTGATACCGGTTACGGAACTCTGATCAAAGAAGGGCTTTGGGGTAACAACCAGGCACTGGTGGCACTGCTCGGCCTCTGCCCCCTGCTGGCGGTAACCAACACCGCTATCAACGGCCTGGGATTAGGTATCGCCACTACTCTGGTACTGACCCTATCCAACTTCACCGTTTCCCTTATTCGCAACATGGTGCGAAAGGAAGTGCGTCTGCCGATCTTTGTTATCGTCATCGCCTCCTTCGTCACCGCTGTGGAGCTGAGCATGAATGCCTGGTTCCATGAGCTTTACAAGATACTCGGCATCTTCATTCCGCTGATTGTCACCAACTGTGCCATCATCGGCCGTGCTGAGGCATTCGCTCGAAGAACCGCGTCGACAGGGCGATAGTCGATGGCTTGGCTATGGGCATAGGCTTTACCCTCGCCCTCGTCGCCCTTGGTGCAATGCGTGAGATCATCGGTATGGGTACCCTCTTCTCACAGGCCGACCTGATGTTTGGTGAAGCGGCTGCCGGACTCACCATTACCCTTGGAGATAACTTTCAAGGGATGTTGCTGGCGATACTGCCCCCCGGTGCATTCATCGGACTGGGATTTATGATCGCCCTAAAGAATATCATCGATGGTCGCCTACAGAAACGGCGTAGCGTATCAGTAAAAGTGAAGCTGAAGAGATGGCGCCCAGCGCCAGCTGACGGACGGCTGTTGGCACAACGACTCGACCCAGGATGAACAGAGAGATTCGTCAGCAGATTTTCGAGCGACTACGCAGCGACAATCCCAATCCAGAAACCGAGCTTAACTACACCTCCCCCTTTGAACTGCTGATTGCCGTGGTGCTCTCTGCACAGGCTACAGACAAAGGGGTCAATAAGGCAACAGCCAAATTGTTCCCTGTAGCCAATACCCCGGAAACCATACTGGCACTGGGGGAAAGTCGCCTGAAGAACTACATCAAGACCATCGGCCTGTTTAACGGCAAGGCTGCCAATATCATCAAAACCTGTGAGAAGCTCATCCAGGAGCACGGCAGTCAGATCCCTGAAGAGAGAGCTGCCCTCGAAGCCCTCCCAGGCGTCGGTAGAAAGACGGCAAATGTAATCCTCAACACCGCATTCGGCCAACCGACAATGGCCGTAGATACCCATATCTTTCGCGTCAGCAACCGTACCCGTATCGCTCCGGGAAAGAACGTACTGGAAGTAGAGAAAAAGCTCCTGCGTCACATCCCAAAAGAGTTTATGCTTGACGCTCATCACTGGCTCATTCTCCATGGGCGTTACACATGTATTGCCCGCAAACCCCGCTGTGGATCCTGTATTATCGAAAACCTGTGTGAATACCGGGATAAAAATCTGGATTAGTGCTTATCCAAAAAAGTAAATCTGAATCGTAACTATTCAGTACTATGCCGTAACCGTTCAGATTGCCCCTAAAATCCGTCAGTTCACGGCGCAAAATGTGGGTTTACAGGTGTAAATAATCATTTTGTAACGCAGAAAAGGCGGATTTTAGGGGTGAGCTGAATAGTTACTCTGAATCTAACTAAATCAACTGGATAACACTATGTTTGGTAATGACCGCGTACAGATGCGCCGCTTCTTCACCGAAGCGTGGCAAAAAGCCCAGGGAAAGCAGCCACTGGAACCGCTGGAACAGGTGATCGTCAACATCATCGAACTGCACCCGGAATACCACTCCATGCTCAATAAGGGGGAGGACCAGATCGACCGTGATTTCCTCCCTGAGGGGGGAAAGGAGAACCCATTCCTTCATATGGGGATGCACATCAGCTTGCAGGAGCAAATCTCCACCGACAGACCTTCCGGTATTGGTACACTCTACCAACAACTGGTAAGTAGATGCGGTGATCCCCACGATGCCGAGCATAAGATGATGGAGTGCTTGGGGCGGATGCTATGGGAGGCTCAGCGAGCCAACCGCATGCCGGATGAACAAGCTTACCTGCAGTGCCTCAGAAACCTCACAGGCTGATCTCTGTAATAAAGCGCCGTCGACCACTCTATTTTGTCCTAGACTTACTTATGGCGCCTGTTTGACGGCCGCTGGGAGTGCGGCCGACTGACAGACAATGGAGTATTTTCAGGGAGATAATGGTGACGTCACCCAAGATCATCGCTTATCTGCTGACCTTTGCAGCGGTCAACTCAATGGTTTGGTGGGGTATCCATGAGCATCGACAACAGCGCGTAGAAGAGGAACTTGACACCTTTACCACCATTGAGATGACCACAGCACGGGGTGCAGCCCACGCCGCCAGAATTTGGATAGAGCACCGCATCACAACTCTCGGCCCAGAGGCTAGACAACAAGCCGAGGACGAGGTACTCAAAAACATCATCCTTCCCCTGAAGCTATACCCGGAAACCAATATCTGGCTCTTTCATAACGGTGCACTACGATATGGAAAAGATGCCCCTTTCTCAGAAAACAACAGAGGGAAGAGCATAAAACAGATTCTCTCTTCCCTCTCCCCACGTGGTGCCGGTCACCTTGATGAACTGATTGAAGGCGTTACGCTTGGTAGTGAATCGGGCGGGTGGTATATCCCCGGCAGCGGCCGACAGCCTGAGCACGCCGCCTGGAGTTCAATAAAAATCGGGGCCAATATTTGGACCATCGGCCTCTCTACACCGGAACAGGCAATACTCGCCGCAGCCGGTACAAAATGGCAAGATCAGCGTGACCTGCTCCTGGGGAGTATCGTCACTCTTGTATCTTTCACCCTTCTACTATTGGCAATCTACTCCCATAGAAAACTCCTACGCCGCCTACGAATGTTGCTATCAGAGATCGATGACCGAGCAGTGGTGGAAAAAGATCTGAGGGAGAATGAAGACCGCTACCGGAAGCTGTTTACCGGAAGCAAGGCTATTCAACTGATCCTTGATGCCAAAAACGGCCAGATCGTCGATGCAAATGATGCCGCCTGTGAGTACTACGGCTATCATCGGGAAGATATGAAGCTGATGAAAATAGCCGCCGTCAACACTCTCTCTCCGGCTGAAGTTGAAGAGGAGCAGAGAAGAGCCAAGGAAGAGGGGCGCGCTTATTGTCTGTTGAAACACCAATTGGCAACGGGACTGATTCGGGACGTAGAAATTTACTCCAATCCGATCAGACTGAAAAGTCGTAGCCTGGTCTACGCCATCATCCATGACGTGACAGAGCGGAAAGTCATGGAGGAGCAGATCAAGCATCTTGGCAACCACGATGTCCTTACCGATCTACCCAATCGGGCACTACTGCTTGACCGTCTGGAAGTGGCAATAGAAAAAGCCAAGCGTTACAGCCAGCATATCGCGGTTCTCTTTATCGACCTCGACGGCTTCAAGGCGATCAACGATGACTTGGGGCACAGGATGGGAGATAAACTGCTACAACAGATCAGCGTAAAACTGCAACTCACTGTACGTAAGGCTGACACCGTTGCCAGGTTCGGTGGAGATGAATTTGTGCTGGTGTTGACAGAGGCCGGTAGTCGCAAGGATATTGCCAGGGTAACCAATAAAATCCAGGCCACTATCAAGAAGCCCTTTGCTATCGACGGAGCGCAACTACTTGTGGGTTGCAGTATTGGCATCGCCATCTATCCACAACACGGTACAACTCCAGATCAACTGATAATCGAGTCTGATCAAGCGATGTACAAAGCTAAAAAGAGGGGGGGGAATAGCATCCACTTTGCCCCCGATCCGGAGACTGGGAAAGCGTAAGCGAGTAGGTTGCTGTCGTTACCCTAGAATCCTCAGTTGGACAGGGCGGAGAGTGCACTTGGTTGGTGTAGTACAAGGCACAACGACGCGGAATAGTTGCTCTATTCCAAGGAGTTGTAACGCCGTAATGCGCCAACCCAAGTGTGCTATCCGTCTTGTAGCGTAATTCACCCGGAGAGTGAAATAGGCAATCACGGTCAATGCAATTAAAATTAACGTCTTACCCGTAGAGTGGAGCGGTCAACTGAGGATTCTAGGGTTACCTGTTACTCCGCCTCACGCATCTCACGCTGCTTTCTCAACAGAGCACTTTGGCGTTGCACCACATGGCGTATGAGCACATCCCTGTCATCCCCACGCAGGTGAGAGAAGTTAACCCGCAGAGTATAAGGCAGCCCTTCACTCTCATCACCAATCTCATCACACCCCACCACCTCGGCATAGGTGAGAATGCCGGTAACTGACGGCATCAAAAGAATTTTCAGCTCCAGCATTACACCCTGATCAATCGATTCAGCGGCATGAAACGCCATACCGGTAGCACTGAGATTAACTGCATGGGCGGGTTGATCGGCAATATCAGTGTTCTGTACAAGAAAGGCACGCCCCAGCACCTCTATTTTTTCATCCAGAGAGCGCAGATAGCTCGCCAGACCGGGACGAACCGATTCAATCTGGTGTAAAGTTCCGGCCATTCGCTGGGTGATTGCGGCAAGTGTACTGACAATGGTGAAGTCGCTGTCGAGGCCATGCTCCAGCCTCTCCAGTCGCTGATGGATATCCTCGGAGGGAATCCGCTGGTAACTCAGGTGAATACTGTCGTCGATGCGGAAAAATTCACGCCGATCATCATCATTTTCCAGCTGCTGCTCTCTATTCATAGTTGTGTTGTCTGCCAAATTCTTACCCCTTGGATGCTCCGGTATCCAATGTCTCGCCACTATCCGCATCCTCACCCCGTTTGATGATCAACTCAACCCGCCTGTTTTTAGAGCGGCTCTCGTGTGAGTCATTGGGAACCAGAGGGTGAGAATCAGCATGTCCCTCTACCAGTATCCGCGCAGGATCGATAGCAGAATTACGTAACAGAGCATGTACCACCGTGACGGCGCGTGCGGAGGAGAGTTCCCAGTTAGAGCGAAAACGTGTTGTTGATATCGGCACATCATCGGTATGGCCTGCCACAACGACTTTCCCCGGTGACTTGGCCACAGCATCCCCGATACGTGTCATTACACCATAGAAATCGGCATTGAGGCTGGCTCTTCCCGATGAAAAAGAGCCCTTCTCCTGGATACGGATAATCACCCGACCTGCTTCTGTTTCCACATTGACCAGACCCTCGCTGATCTCCTCTTTCAACTCTTCCTTAAGCTCTTCGGCCTGCTGCTCCAACTCTTTCTGAACCTGCTCCGCCATCGCCGCCTTTGCCTCCTCGACATCAAGGTGCTGCTTCTCCACATCGGTGGTCTGCTGACGAACTTCATCGATGAGTGAGGGATCGGAGACTGAGGAGGGGCTGAACTCGGTTTTTATCACGCTGGTGCCCATCACTATGTCGTAAGCAGGCACCTCCCGCTGTACACCAAAGGCATCTTTCATCGACTCCGCCATCTTTTTGAAGCGAGTGGCATCCATCGTCGCGAAGGAGAGCAGCAATACGAAAAAACACATCAGCAGAGACATCAGATCAGCAAAGGTCGCAAGCCAGGCAGGTAGCCCCGCTTCACATTCCGGACACTCTGGTTCGTCATCCATCGCAGTCTCCTACTCCTTATCACCCGTGGGACGTTTGCTCGCCGGGAGATAGGTGGCTAACAGCTGTTCCAGCACCCGGGGATTCATCCCCTCCTGAATGCCTGAGATGGTTTCGAGAATCAGCGACTTATTGGTCTTCTCCAGAGCGCTGGCACGAGCCAGCTTATCCGCCAGGGGCTGGGCAAAGGCGTTGGCGATGACAGCACCGTAGAGGGTAGTCAACAGCGCCACCGCCATGGCGGGGCCGATACTGGCGGGGTCGGACATATTGGCCAGCATCTGTACCAGACCGACCAACGTACCAATCATACCCATCGCCGGCGCCATGATCGCCATGTTTTTGAACATGGTCTGACCCACCTCGTGGCGCTCGATAGTGAGGCTGATATCCTTGCCCAGCATCTTCTGCACCAGGCCGGGATCATGGCCATCAACACAGAAGCCGATGCCCTGCTTCAAGAAGGCGTTGCTGATCTCTTGCCCTTCGAGGGCGAGCAGGCCGTTCTTACGCGCCAGATCGGCCAACTGCACCGCCTCCTCAATTAGCTGTGAGGGATCGTCGGTTTTATAGAAAAAAGCCTTCATCCCCATAGCGAAGGAACCGAGGAAGTCCTTTAGCGACACCTGCATCAGCGTCACCATGAAGGTACCGCCGACAACAATAAGGATCGACGGCACGTTGACAAAGAGCATGACATCGCCGCCGGTGGCGATAGCACCGATGATAATACCGAATCCGCCAAGCAGTCCGATTAACGTTGCAATGTCCACAGATTCTCCTTCTCGTTCCGGGCGCCTGGAATATTAAGATGCCATAACGACACGGCCCTATTTTTATTGTCTTGTTGACATTGTATAGGGTAGCGGTCTGAGAGGTAAAATCTTTAAGCATAAAAAGTGGATACCAACGAACAACTACCGGAGAATACTCCCCTTAACAGGCACCTCTTAGAAGAAGAGACAGGCAATGAACAGCATAGAAAACAGACCCGTTCTTATCACCGGCTGCTCCAGCGGTATCGGCCTCTGTGTCGCTAGGGGGCTAAAACAGCGTGGCTATCCGGTCTTTGCCACCGCCAGAAAGAGAGAGGATGTGGCACGGTTACAGGCCGAAGGCTCAACTCACTGCAGTTGGACCTGGCAGAGAGTGGCAGCATCATCTCCGCTGTCGATACTCTCCTTGAGCAGACCGGCGGCAAGCTCTACGGCTTGTTCAACAATGGCGCCTATGGTCAGCCAGGTGCTGTAGAAGATATCAGCCGTGAAGTGCTGCGTGAGCAGTTTGAGAGCAATCTGTTTGGTTGGCATCAGCTGACCCAAAAGCTCTTACCTGTGATGCGCCGTCAGGGAGAGGGGAGAATTATCCAGAATAGCTCAGTGCTCGGGTTTGTCGCCCTCCCCTACCGGGGTGCCTATAATGCCAGCAAATACGCATTGGAGGGACTCAGTGACACCCTGCGCCTGGAGCTCTACGGCAGCAACATCCATGTCAGCCTGATCGAGCCCGGCCCCATTGAGAGCCGTTTCCGCGCCAACGGCTACACCATGTACAAGAAAAACATCGACCCAACAGAGAGCCACCACAGCGCCGCCTACCGGGCTATGGAGGAACGGCTGACAAAGGAAGGGCCGGCCGTGCCCTTCACCCTCCCCCCCGAGGCGGTGCTGAAACGGGTGATTCATGCACTTGAGAGCTCCAGGCCTCAAGCACGCTACTATGTCACTTTCCCGACCTATCT
>MOXG01000071.1_pt1 | contig 19482 bp, 20 predicted proteins | sample 1471191 | NCBI WGS metagenome assembly MOXG01 (sample SAMN05806437, study PRJNA327811) | mollusc metagenome | isolation source: Phylotype C (NB3) bacterial symbionts from gill | host: Thyasira cf. gouldii | place: Canada: Bonne Bay, Newfoundland | collected 2010-08-19
GCTGGATTAATCATCACCGAGGGGACACCGGCATCTCCAAAGGGGCGAGGTTACCTTTGGACCCCTGGCATCTATACAGCAGAACAAGTAACGGGCTGGGGCAAAGTAGCGAAGTCAGTCCATGATGCAGGCGGTAAGATCTTTGCCCAAATTTGGCATGTGGGACGGGTGTCCCATCAGAGCCTGCAGCCTGACGGTCTCGCCCCTGAAGGGCCCACCGATGCACAACCCGATGAGGCAACTTGCTTCGCCTATGACGAGAATGGCAATCCCGGCAATGTGCCAACAAGTCGTCCGCATGCCTTGGACCTCGATGGAATCGCCCGGATTCGGAGTGAGTTCGTCCAGGCTGCATGCAATGCCCGCGAGGCAGGTGTAGATGGGGTGGAAATTCACGGTGCCAACGGCTATCTGTTTGATCAGTTTATGAACGCGGTGGTCAATACGCGCAATGACACCTACGGCGGTTCTCTGGAAAACCGCTGCCGTTTTCTGCTCGAAGTCGTCGATGCGGTGGCCGATGTTATCGGCATTGAGCGTACCGGTGTCCGCATCTCCCCCAATGGCCGCTTCAATGCCATGCCCGAAGACCCGGAGATGGAGGCAACCTTTCTCTACCTCACCGGGGAACTCAACCACCGGGGCATCGCCTATCTGCACATCAACGACCAGGCGACCTTCGGCATGCCGGCGATACCAGATGGCCTTATCCCTCAGATTCGCGCTGCCTTCCATGGCCCCATAATCCTCTGCGGCGGCTACGATGCACCACGTGCACAGAATGCTATCGATGAAGGTCTTGCCGACCTCGTCGCCTTCGGAGTTCCCTACATCGCCAATCCTGATCTCCCGGCTCGACTTGAAAACGGATGGCCTCTCAACGAGGCGAATCGGGATGCCTTCTATGGTGGTGGAGAGCAAGGCTACACCGACTACCCCGTCTATCAGAGGTAATGGTATCACTAAGGTCCGTATATGATTTCAGGTGGTTGACCTGTTCTGGCTAGGAGCGGACATAACATGCGATCACAACCCCCGTTCATAATTGCACGACTAGGGACCTCAAATCCCGATGATCAGGTTCGACAAGCTGTTGCCAGCGCCACACTTAGCGGACGTAAACCATCTGGGAGAGCAATTGAACTAATAAGAGATGTAGCTGATGGAAAGATGACAGGAGAGGCAGCATTAGCAACAATGCGGAGTTGGTACAAAGCCTGAAAACGGTCAAACCCGGACCTTTAGCAATTGCTAATTTAGGCTATCAGATTTATTTTCAGCCTGATTTTCTATATCTACCAACAAACCTGGCTCTTGGCCATTATGGGGCCCTTACCTGCTAAGCACAGACGTTTAAAATGAAGCTAAATGAGGGCGGTTTCAATCGAAACCCTATTGATCTTCACTGCTTGGGAATAGCTTGATTTTGTAGATTTAATTTCCGATATTTCAATCGAAGCGAAAGTCTCGACCACTGAACAAAAGGAGGATTGTCATGACGATGACGTGGGTGGCACGGCCACCGGTGAAAAAAGAAATAGGACCCGCTGCAGTTGCCGCGATTACTACGCTAATCCGAAACATCCGCGACGTCCACAGCTCTCACGAAGGAGCCTTGGACGCGATCGGCGAGAGAGAAACCAAATTCTGGGAGGGCGCGCAAGAGTACCGTGGTTTGAGCCTCCACGTAATCTATGATGCGGGGACCATGGCCGATATCTTTGAAGGGGCGAGGGAAAATAGAGAGTACTATATTTACCGAATCAACACGGTGCCGGTAGCCGTGATGGAGCTTTTGGTGGTGAGCGAACATGTGAAAATTAAAAATCTGCTTGCGCACCCGCTTGCCATGGGCGCGGGCGGCGCCATGGTCGAGGTTGCGATCAACGCCAAGGACTGGGGTTCCGACAAGCCAGTCGTTAAACTAAGTGCGCTTCCTAGCGCGCAGCCCGCGTACAAAGGATTGGGCTTCGTCCTAATTGGAGGGATGGCTATGACGCTTGATCTGAACTCGCCCCATCGGAAATGGAGCTGCCTCGGCGGTTATTGGCAGTACACACCGTCAAGCGGAGACACATCGTTTCTTGCCGATATATAATCAATAGGGTCAGTTTCGATTGAAACTGGCCCTTGTTGTTCTTGTCCACTATGAAAGGTCTGCTTCGGTCGGACTCTGATGAAAAACTCCGTTTCTCATCAGATTACAAACACGTTGGCGCTTTAGTGGGGTTTTTCGCTTGAAGATATGAGGGGGATCTAGTTATGACTGTTCTCAGCTCAGGCTACATGAGAAGGGTCAGAGTCCCAGCAATCGTCTGACTCTCATATAAAAGTATCGTTTGGCAAGAAAAGCAGAGGCCTTGATTTTTTCGGGTTTTTCAACAGAATCGTCGCTTTGCAGACTATTAACCCATTTCCATCAATATCCATCATAGAGTGGACCGAGTCTTTCAAATCAGCTCAACAAATAAGTGCTTCCAACCTGTTTCTGAAGTTGATACTTCATATTGACCTACAAGGTATAGCCAGTAACAGCCTTTGAATTTTTCGGGTTATACAGCTGAAATTGCATCCCCAAAAAGGACTACTGGCACATCTAACCATGTGGTTGCGCGAACAGACTCTTCAACCGATCTATAGACACATGATACTCACCAGCTCTTTGCTGCTGATAACATGACAGTAGATCATATTAAGTATCTCCAGCTCTTTTCGGTGGAGTTCATCTGTTCCCGCCGCACAACAATCTTCAACCAGAACGACGTTGAAACTTTCATCCGCCAAGCTGCGCACGGTTGATGAGATACACTGATCGGTAAATATACCGGTGAGCACCACATTTTTTATGCCCATGTTGTGGAGCACCAAACGCAAGTTGGTCCCGGTGAGGGCGCTGTCCGTGGTCTTGGTGACGACGATCTCACCTTCACGTGGTGCGAGTTCTGAAACGATCTGGGCATCCTCCCCATCCTTCGGTAACAGCAGATAGTTCCACCCCGGTTTTTTCTGGCTCAATGAGCGATCCTTTCCATCACCTAGTAAGCAGGCAATGCGTGCATGCAGTACATCCATTTCATGTTGCCGAAAACGGTTCTGCAATTCGGCAGTCGCCGGAATGACGATCTCATGCATACGCTTATGAAATGGCGCCCAGCGTACCCGCTCCTCTGGATCATCCGAAGGTGTCATGTAGGTATTCTGAACATCGATACTCAACAGCGCGGTTTCATTTGCCGGCAGAGACAAATCGGATGGCTCAGGGGCATTCTTGTAGTAGAAGGAGCGGTAGTCTGTTTTCCAGTTCATACGGATGTCAATCGGCCTTGTGGATATGAAGGATAGAGTGAACAGTCTCCGTGGCATTCTCCAATTGCCGAACACGCTTCCATAACTTGTCGGGAGAATATTCATAGATGGCAAGCAGTTCATCCGACGCCACCCAGAGCAGCTCACGCCGTTTCTTAAACCGGCCAATCTTGTCCATCTCCCACTCTCGATTCATTACCGCGATATCTCGGTACGGAAACTTGATGAAGAAGGTCTCCCACTGTTTTGGTTTGAGTGGTTTCCGGGGGTTCGCTTACAACACCAATCAGGATGGGCTGACAACGTCTCATCAAACAGGGCCTTAACTATTGGAATCTGATGATTAACTTTTTCAGTTGTGCGACTTGCCTGCTCTATATCATCGGAGAAGTACATTGTTTCGGTCTCTTCAATAAACTCCCTGATAGCGGTCTCCCTGTAGTTTTCACCCGTCCCCAAGCCACCCCCGAAGTCGATAAGGTGGCCCACCTTTCTGCCGCTAAAGGTGGTTTGGAACAAAAAGTAGACTTCACCGTCATTTACAGCAAAAGGTATTACACCGGCACCCATCTCTTGTCCCCCTATGCTATCGCTACTGCTGATTGCTTATTAAAAATGGACCACTCTTTCGTTGAAATATGGTCCTGACCAATATCTCGGGTATTGGCAAATTACGGATATCCAAATCTACGGACAAAGAACAATCTTAAGTGAGTCAATCCGTAAACTGTCGCCGAGAGGAAATGGCTCTATTTGACACCCACGCCAATAATGATCTCATCCGGCTTCTCCTGAAAAGCGACACGCTCCCGCATCTCCGGTGTCAGATAGATACGCCCCCTCTCATCCACCAGCATCACCTGCTTAAGCCCCATGTTTTGGGAGACCTCAAGCCATTGTAATGGTCCGGCCACACTAAGTGCGGTTGCCGCCGCATCGGCCAGAGCACCATTTTTGGCCACCACCGTGGCTGATGCGACATGCTCTACCGGATAACCACTGCGTGGATCGATGATATGAGCATAGCGCACCTGTTGATACTCACGGTAACGCTCATAGTTTCCGGAGGTCAGCACACATTCACCATCGGCAGCCTCCATGGAGGCGATTACCCCCCTGCCTTGGGGATGACGTATACCGATACGCCAAGGACGGTCGCCACGACTGCCCGCAACACAGAGATCACCTCCCGCATTGACGATGGTATGGGTGATGCCGTGGCCGGCAAGTTGCTTAATGGCAAGTTGCAAGGCATAGCCCTTGGCAAACGCCCCCAGGTCGATATTTACCCGGCGATTGCGGCTGCTCACCCTGTTGCCGCTGATCAACAGATCACCCATTGCCGGTGCATCCTGTAGAAGCCGACCTATCTCCTGCCGTGTAGGGGGTGCTCCTGATGGTGGTTCGTCACGATGAAATCCCCACAGAGAGATGAGATGGCCAATGGCGGGATTAAAGAGCCCCAGACTCTGCTCCGAAAACAGTTTTGCTTGTTCGATCAGGGGCAGAAGAAAGGGATCGACACGCCGTCCTTCACCCGTGGCGATAGCGCGGTTGAGCTGCACCAGTTCCCCTTCCCCTTTCCAGCCGTGCCAGTCCCGGTGCATCCGTTGAAAAGAGGCATCGACGGCATCCACCGCCTGCTCAAAACCCTGTTTATTGGTGGTATAAGCGCTAATGCTGACCAGGGTGCCAAAAACATAGAGCTCCTGCTTATGGACCGTCGGCGTCGGACTACACCCAATAGAGACAACAGTAAGCAGAAGTATGAGGAGGTAGCGGTACAATCGATTCACCTGTCAGAAAACCATAAGTATAATTTGTATCTGTTTCAGCCATGGAATTTAGGTCAATCGAGCTGCATCATCTAATCGCATGGTGATTTGAGTCTGGTATCATAGCGAAAACTTGAGTGTGTAGCTTACAACAGGAGACTATGGATGATCTCGTACAAGAAGAGACTAAAATACAAGTACACCCTCCATGACACATACTCCCATCCCGATCCTACCGGCATTGAGGTAGTGAAGGCCATCGATCAGAAGATGCTGGATTTGGATGAAGATGGGCGGCTGACCATCCACAAGGCTACTCCTGGGATGGAGCGACCTCCACCCCGGACAGTGCCAGTATTATGAAGGGGTCACTGGTTCACGATGCGCTCTACCAGCTGATGCGTGAAGAGAAGATTGGGTTTGACCAGCGCCTGAGGCTGATCAGCTGCTGCGTGAGATCTGTATCGATTCGGGAATGTTCAAGCCCTACGCCTGGTGGGTTTTCTGGGCGGTGAGGCTGTTTGGTGCCTGTAATGCCATGCCTGACCTGAGGCGTGCCCCATGATTGTTCAACTAAGTTAGTGAATCGTTTTATGAGTAGAATAGTCTATGTCAACGGAGATTTCCTGGCGGAAGAGGATGCCATGATCTCTATCTTCGACCGAGGTTTTCTCTTTGCCGATGGTGTCTATGAGGTCTCCTCCGTGCTTCGTGGCAAGCTGATCGATAACAGCGCCACATGGTACGTCTACACCGTTCGCTCAATGAGCTGGAGATGGATGCTCCAATCTCTGATGAGGAGATTGAAGCGATACAGCATGAGTTGGTCGCACGTAACAGAGTGGCTGAGGGGCTGATCTATCTACAGATCACCCGGGGTGCAGCGGATCGTGATTTCGCCTACCCAAAGGTGCTACCCCCACCCTTGTGATGTTCACCCAAGCCAAACAGGTGGTTGATAACCCACAAGTTGAAACAGGTATTAGCGTAATCACTACTGGAGATATTCGCTGGCGCCGCCGGGATATCAAAACGGTGGGATTACTTGCCCCCTGCATGGCCAAGATGGAGGCCAAAAAGGTGGGAGCAGATGATGCCTGGATGGTGGAGAATGGGTTCATCACTGAGGGCACCTCAAACAACGCCTATATTGTCACCACTGACGGCACCCTGATCACCCGCCAGTTGGGCTCAGAGATACTCCACGGCATCACTCGAAGGGCGGTGCTGAAACTTGCCACCGAGAGTGGAATAGTGATCGAGGAGCGTCCCTTCAGCGTCGAAGAGGCCCTTGCCGCCAGTGAGGCGTTCATCACCTCCGCCACCACCTTTGTCATGCCGGTCACCTCGATTGATGGCCACAAGATAGGTGGTGGCAACCCGGGTGAGCTGACCTTGCGTTTGCGCCAACTCTACATTGATATAGCATTAAAGGAAGCGGAATCCGTTTACGAGTAGAATCTACCCAAAGCATCTACACTTAGCACTACATAGAAGCCACAATGGAACTGTTTGATGCGGGCAATCGCTCACTACCTCTCATCACTGTTTATCCTGTTTATTTACGGAATTCAGGTCTGCCCCTTTCTTGAGTCCCTGTCACCGGCCAACTGGGGGTACCGATGGCTACCGCTCTGGCTGTGCAGTGGCTACTGCGTGGACCGCTGAAGCAGCGTTGGGTGGAGAGTGCGTCATATGAGTCACAGGTGCGACGTCAACTCACTCTCGACTTCATTCTCTATGCCGCGTCAGGTGCCGTTCTCACCCTTTACTTCACTTTTATCCACCAGTTTCCGATGGAGAGTGGGCTCAAGGTGCTGGTTGGTTTTCTCACCCTCGGTTTCTTTGCCGCCGTAGACCTTGCTCTGGAGCATGAACGTCTGCTGGCCGAACAGCTGCATGCTATGGAAATTGAGACCGAAGCCGGCACCACTTACTTTCCTGTATCACAAAAGCTGGCACTGTTTGCCGCGATCTCTGCCTCTCTTATGACCACCGTCCTCTTCCTTGTCATTAATAAGGACCTGCTCTGGCTGTTGGACAGCGCTGCCAGTGTCTCTCTTCATGATGCCCAGCAATCGATACTCAAAGAGTTTCTGTTTGTTGCCCTGATTACTCTGCTACACATGCTCAATGTGATTCGCTCCTATGCAGGAAATCTGCAGTTCTTCTTTGATACCGAAAACCGCGTGCTGATTCGCACCAACGAAGGGAAGCTGGATGGTAGGGTACCGGTCAGCACCAATGACGAGTTTGGCGTCATGGCCCACCAGACCAACATGATGGTCCGGTCGATACGCAAAAGGACCGAGGAGATACAACGCACCCAGGATGTCGCCATACTGGGCCTGGCGACACTGGCTGAAACCCGCGATAACGAGACCGGCGGCCATATCCTGCGTACCCAGCGCTATGTACGCGCCCTGGCTGAGCATTTGCAAAACGACAAGCGCTTCACTCACCTACTCACACCTACAGATATCGAGTTGCTCTATAAATCAGCACCACTTCACGATATCGGCAAAGTCGGCATACCCGATGCCATCCTGCTGAAACCGGGGGGGCTGACTGAGCAGGAGTTTGAGATTATGAAGACCCATGCCCAGCTTGGCAGTGAGGCGATTCAAGTGGCGGAGAGAGCGCTCGGCAGCACCTCGTTCTTGCGCTATGCACGGGAAATTGCCGAAACCCACCATGAAAAGTGGGATGGTAGCGGCTATCCAAAGGGGCTCAAAGGGGAAGAGATTCCGCTCTCCGGCCGCCTCATGGCAGTGTCGGATGTCTATGATGCGTTGATCTCAAAACGCGTCTACAAATCTTCCTTTTCCCATGAAAAAGCTCGCAGAATCATCGTCGAAGGGCATGGCACTCATTTCGATCCGGTGTTAGTAGATGCCTTTATCACCATCGAAAACCAGTTTATGGAGATTGCCTCGCAGCACAAAGATAGGCACTAGGGAGCCTCACCCCACCTTTATCAACTCGGTAAACGCCTCAGCCGGTATCGGTTTTGAAAGCAGATTCCCCTGGACTTCATCACACCCCATCTCCCTAAGAGCCGTCAAGATTGTCTCCGACTCGACACCCTCGGCTATCACCGGAATACGCATGGCATGCCCAAGATGAACAATAGTTTCGAGGAGCGCATGATCCCGCTTACCATTGGCTGCACTCTGAACAAAGGAGCGGTCGATCTTCAGCCGGTCAATGGCAAACAGCTTCAGGTAGCTCAGTGATGACTGGCCGGTTCCGAAGTCATCAATGGCAACCGTGACACCGAGTGTCTGCAACTTGCGTAGATTATTATTAGCAACCTCTACATTGGTCACCAGGGCGGTTTCAGTAATCTCCAGTTCAAGCAGCCAGGGGTCCAGCAAAGTCTCGCGGAGGATTGACTGCACCAGTTGGGAGAATGTGGGGGAGACCAGTGCATGGGCGGAGATATTGACACCAATGCGCAGGTGCCCATCTCCCTTTTCATCGCCCCATGAACGGGCAATGGAGCACGCTTTGAATAGGGTCCACTGAGTGATCTGCTGGATCAGACCGGTGGTCTCTGCAATAGGAATAAACTCATCCGGCGAAACCCAGTCATTCTCTGGATTGGCCCAGCGAATCAGTGCCTCAGCGCCGATCACGTCACCCGTCCCTATATGGTACTGGGGCTGCATATAGAGCTGAAACGGCATCTGTGCCATTGCGCTATGAAGAAGCTGAACTATGCGGGAGTGACGATGAATTTTCTCCTCATACTCCGAACTAAACAGTAGAAAGCCGCAACCAGGGTTGGACTTTGTCTCCAGCAGGGCGATATCCGAACGTTCGATCAGTTGCTCGGCAGATACTTCAGAGGGCGATACCTCAAGCATGCCAAAGCGGCAATTGAGATAAACATTGGAGTCACCAGTAGCCAACGGCTGCTTCATTTCGCGGTAGAGATGATCCGCCAACTCTGCAGCCGACCTCTTCTCATTGGGCATAGGAATGAACAACGCCTTGAAACGGTGCGAGCCGGTACGGGCAACAATACTTCCGGGAGTAAGCTGACCGAGCAGGCGCCGTCCGTAGTCTCCCACTATCAAATTGATCCCATGTGCTCCAAAAATGCTATAGAGCTTAGTCAGATCTCCCATATCAATAGAGAGTAGGAAACAACGGGGAGCCCCCGAGTGAAGCAGCGATTCCAGTCGCTCCTGCAGATATGCCTGTTAGGGAGGGAGGTCTCATGATCAAAGTAGGCAAGCTGAGTAATCCGTTCCTGACTTTCCTTTTGATCGGAAATATCACGGATAATGGCGGTAAAGGTGGTACGCCCGCCGAGAGTCGTTTCACTCAGAGCGATTTCCGCATAAAAGGTATCACCATTGCGTCGCTGGGCAATGACCTCCCGTCCCTCTCCGACGAGATGGGGAGTGCGTGTGGATAGATAACGGGAGATATAGGCCTGATGATTATGCCGATCATTCTCGGTCATCAGCATGCCGACACTCCGCCCGATAATCTCATCCCGACTATAGCCAAAGATTTTCTCTGCGGCAGAGTTGAAGATTTCGATGCGCCCACTCTCATCACTGGTGATGATAGCGTCAACAGCAGTCTCCAATACACCCTCGAGCCGAGCGGCATCATCAGAGAGCGGCCGATGCCTATTTCCAGGTTGGAGGACAGTTTTTTTCATTGACACCTTCAAACCAACAAACTCAGTCATGTAAAAGCAGCTGAAGCGCACAACCACGGCTATGATGTCGCGGCTACAAGTGCTCTACCCATGCGGTTGCAGCTACGCTTTTCAGCATTACACCCAGATTTCACCCAATAGGCCTATCCACCACTCTATCGCATGTTGCGGACAACAAAACTCCTGTTTTCCAGCCAAATTTCCAGTCACTTAATTGATTCCAAGATGTTTCCAGGAACTCCTAAATTTCTAGTGATAAATCTGATCGATTACAGTAGTTGGGGGCTATTAGCTGCGTAACCGATTGCTTTCCGTCGGAGAACCATGGTGACTCAGGGCCATTTATTCAGTATGGTCATTATCATCGGTTTTGCTGTTGGAAGGATGATGGAAGCTGAAGATTGGTTTGAAAAATACAGGATCGGTGTGCCGCTCATTGACGCGGATCACCGAAGTCTCTTTGACGAAGTGTACAAGTTAAGAGACAACCTGAATAATGAAATCGATCTAGTGCAAATGGGGCAGTCGATCCAATTTCTCTACCAATACGTCGGTGCTCACTTCGCTCGTGAAGAGCAGCTGATGCGTGAAAAGCATTACCCTCGCTATGCCCATCATAAGGCGGCACATCACCACCTCAGAAGAGTAGTTTTTGCTGTCCAGAAAATTTATCGGGAGACCCCTGAGCGGGTTGACAAAGGTAAGCTGGAGAAATTCCTGGAATTTTGGCTAACAGAGCATATCCAGGGGATGGACATGGAACTGGAGCCCTATATCAATGGTCCACTCAGCCACGGAGGTGTCCAGATCAAGCATCAGGCAACGCCACTGGAAGAGGAGGTCTCCCCTCTCACTGAAGTGATCGAGGTGACTCTGCGTGTCCCCGGCAATAAGGCCGAAATCCTCGAACGTTGCGCCAAAATCCTGCTTCAATCAACCCCCGAGGCACAGGATCTTGAGGAGCTGGCCACCGCAACTATTGGCATAACCATGACTGAAGCCGAGGAACTGGCTGTGGCGGTACTGGTGTCGCCTAATGCTTCAGACACATCGGAAAAGGCTCTGCATAAAACACCTCACAGGTGGGGTTCTCTCATGTGCTGTAACGAAAAAAGGGCCGCACAATGGCGACCCTTTGAGTGTGGTAGGAACTTTTCGCGCGCAACACTAGCCAATCGTAATCCATTTCACAGCATCATCTACCAGGCTTGAAAAGATGGGAATTAGAATGCAGTATGCTCCTGATAATTATTAACATATTGGAGAAGTATAGTGTTAGAGACCATTCTTGGCCTAGGCGTTGGTTTATCATCCTAATTATTCTTTTCTGGCTACTACCCATAATCTTTATTTTGAAATCGCAGAAAACATCGGGAGCTGAAAAAATATTTTGGCTGTTAGCCGTCTTATTTGTCTCCTGGTTCGCGTGGATTCTTTATATGTTACTGGCACCCATTGGTTCACGAGAATGAAACTGATCTTCTGAATACTGTAGGTATGCTTAGGGCCTATTTTTGTAGGTATTTTGAACTACCGCTTCAGGTTGACTGCGGCTGTTTAGCTAGAAACCTATAGGTAGGCATTTGGTCGAAAACTAAATTGTAGCGACTATTCTTTGAGCTTGACCTTAAGATGTCCTTCTTCAACCCGAACATCTTCTACACCATCGGAAAAGCCACTCCAAAAACCGTTTTCATCCCCAAATTCACTTATCAAATCAATATTCTTTAATCCGCCTAGCCAGGAATTTGGGATGGGTATTCCCATAATGCTGACGCCCTTTAGGATTACAACAGGTTTTGCGTCTCGGAAAGCCATTTCAACACCTGCTGAGACACGTAGAGTTTTCCCACCTAGAATCGGAAAGTCTTTATCAAGTGGGACCAACAGCCTGGCGCTTACAAGATCATCGCTCATATCAACAGCAAGTTTTTTTGCTAGATCGCGATTTTTAGCCAACATAGCATTGAGCTCACGTTCGCTAAAGTTTACCTCACGCAAGGCTCCTTCCTCACTGTAGCGTTCAGCTCTTAACCATTGCTCATCGGTTTCCGGTGATGCTCCATCTGGATTTTGATGTACCACTGGATCGGGATCATAGCCTAAATTCTTCAGTTTGATATTGAGTGTTTGTTGTTCCTTCGCGCTAAGTTCAACCGGTTTGAAGTCCTTTGCGTATATGTAGGTGCGCACAGCCCAGAAAGTGACTGCTATTGTTATTAATATTGTGACGAGAACGATCCATAAAACATGGATGCCTCGTAACCCTCTGTTGCGCGTCTCTTCGGCCATATTGAAATCCAAATAACTTGTCCTCGTCTAAGATACTATCTTACCATTAGTATTAAATGTTGTGAGTATCCATTTCACAAAGCACTATTCTGTGGAGAATTTCGTTTTCGTCTTAAAACTAGCAATCAACAAAATATTCTTACCGGTGAAGGCTATAAAACGAAATCGGGCTGTACGAATGGTATTGGGTCTGTTAAGAAAAATGCACCCGATGCCTCTATCGAGGGTTTGACGGAGGATAATTCCTTCTCTTAATTCACTTAAGAGAAACCCACTTCGGTGATTTTTTCTGTTCCATTACGTTTTAGTGTGCCCCGTTCTTTATTCTAAGGAGTGACCTGATGCAGATTGAATTCTATGGTGCAGCCAGCGGTGTGACAGGTTCCTGTCACATTCTTCGCGTCGGTGGCAAGACTATCTTGCTCGACTGCGGTCTGATCCAGGGACGCCGCAAAGAGATGGAGAAAAACCGCACACCCTTTCCATTTTCACCCAACGAGATAGATGCGGTAGTTCTGAGTCACGGTCACATCGATCACTCAGGCCGCATTCCTCTGCTGGTAAAGCAGGGCTATCAGGGACCTATCTACACTCAGAATGCAACTAAAGATCTGTTGGACATCCTTCTTCAGGATTCTGCCTATCTGCAAAAGAAAGATGCACAATACGAGAACAAATGGCGCCAGCGAAAGAATAAACCGTTAATTGAGCCACTCTACGAAGTAAGTGATGCGGTAAACGCGTTAAACAATGTGGTTGGACTTCGCTATGGTGAGAAAAAAGAGGTTCTCCCAGGAGTACAGATCAGGTATCAGGATGCAGGGCATATCCTCGGCTCAGGTAGTGTGGAGATCTGGTTGAAGGAGGGGAGTAAAGAGCGAAAGATTGTTTTCAGTGGTGACCTGGGACAGTACAACACTCCCATATTGAATGACCCTGCTGTAATAAAGCGCGCCGATCATGTCATTATCGAGAGCACATATGGTAACCGCCGTCATAGGGATCGTCAGGGCACCATTGATGAGATTGGTCAGGTTATTCGGGACGCAGCGCATGAAAAGGGCAATTTACTGATTCCTGCTTTCTCAATTGGTCGTAGCCAAGAAATCCTCTACTACCTTGGGAAATACTACGATGAATGGAAACTTGATCAGTGGGAGGTTTTTCTCGACAGTCCTATGGCCATACGGGCTAGCAAGGTCTATTGGGAGTACCCTCACCTCTATGATGAGGAGGCCACCAAACTGAGAAAGAAAGTTAATGAGATGCCCCATCTTAGAAACCTACGTCTTACCGAATCACCGAAAGAATCAATGGCCATAAACCGGATTAAAAGCGGTGCCATAATTATCTCTGCCAGTGGGATGTGTACAGGTGGGCGTATCGTCCACCATCTCAAAAACAATATTTCACACAGTGGGTCGCATATTATGATCGTTGGTTATCAAGCCAATGGTACCTTGGGAAGGAAACTTGTCGATGGGCATTCTACAGTGAAAATTCATGGCGATGAGTACAGGGTAAAGGCCAGTATCCATACAGTTGGCGGTCTTTCAGCCCATGCTGATGTCGATGACCTGAAGCGTTGGGTCAGTAATTTCGAAACTAATCCAGAAATCCATGTGGTTCATGGGGAAGACGAGTCGAAACAGTTTTTTCGTGACACGCTGGAATCTGAGCTCAATATGAAAGCTAATGTACCTGATCCTGGAGATATCCTCGACATATAACCTATGAAATATCCGGTTCAGACGTAGTTAACTGCAGAGATCGTTTCGTCTTAGAAGAATCAATCGAGTCTGACCCCAATGGTTCTCGGTTGAGGTCGCCCCACATAGCGGCTGTAGATACCGGATCTCCCCATGCCCGCTTTGTGCTGTTTTCTGCCTACGGGCGTTTCTAGTCATAAGCGGACTAAACTGATTGTAATATTACACAGAAAAATGTACCCCTTTTCGACCAGAATCAAACCTGAATTGGGATCAATCGATTGCACACCCCATCGATTGCATCATACTACCCGCTTTGCGGGTAGTATTTGATTTAGGGTCAATCGACCCCGACCCATTGATTCAATATACAAGCATACAGCGTCTGTTGTAAGGATGGCGATTCATGCATAGATGATATATCTTGAACTAAACCAACCTACGGACACGCTCAAATGGAAGAACTGCATCCTGACACCCCTATATATCGGATAATTGATTACTTCGAATTTTCCAATATGATCCGTAAAAAAACACTACGCTTTTCTAGAGCATCAACGTTTTCAGACAATAATGAGGGCGTGCATCGTATTTTTACTTTATCAAAATCTTCCGGTGGGGGCTGGAAAAGCAATGAAGATATAGTTGAGTATCACAACCACTGGAGAAATAATTACTTCGCCAGTTGCTGGACTCTAGCAAAAGAATCTATCGCTATGTGGTCGCTATACTCCACAGATAATACATCCATACGCATCAAGACGACTGTAGGAAAACTTCAATCTGCTTTAGATATATATTTTACAAGCACTGGCATTAGAGATATATACAAGTGCAAGCCAGGAGTCACATTTTCAACAGTATCTCATGTAGAACTAGACCGAATCAGATATATTGATTATCAGGACAGATATAAGTCGATCATCAAGCACAGAAAGGTGGTTTCGAGATTGATCAGAAAACGTGAGAAGAATAACACTAAAGTCGAATTTGACCCAAAGAATCCGCCAAAGATAAAAAAAAGAAAGTATGATGACTTACCATTAAATCCCTTTCTCATAAAAGATGAAGCGTACAAGCACGAACAAGAGCTAAGAGGATTAATATTAGTTGGACATGTTAATGTAGACAGTGGAACTCTTCGCGAATTCAAGGCCTTGCCAAAAACCAATGAGAATGCCCATAACTATCTTGGTTATGCTCACAATTGGGCACCAAAAGAAGCTTTTCCTGATTATATTTTCATCCCAACCCAATCTGACTTTATTGACGAGGCCTGTATTGACCCAAGGTGCCAACAACACAAAGTTGACTATATTGAGAGTGAAATAAAAAAGCTTGGAATTAAAACTATTAAGTCAACTGTTTTTGGCTATGTTTTTGATGATCACGATTTTCTTAAGCTTTAAATTCTCACGATCAATGTAGCAGATAAGATCGAAAAATATTAAGGGACCGCTATTGGCCGGTAGCAGCAGTATAAATCGATTTGCACAATGACCGCTTTGTGCTGGAAGCAGTCCATTAAGAGTGGGCAACTCGATGACTCTTCTTAGTCAGAAGCGGACCAAACTGATCTCAATATTACACAGCAAAATGTATCTCGTATCGACCATAATGAAGCCTTAAATCAGAATCGATCGAGTCTGCCCCCATCGATTCCGAACAGGGATTGGAGGCTGAATATGAAAATGGCGGCCTAGTGGCCGCCATATCAAGAAATGTGGTAGCGGGGGCAGGATTGACTCGCTACGCTCTTGCTGCGCACCTCACGGTGCTTGTGAACCTGCTTTTTTGATGCCGTATGTTCAAATGTGATCTGAACTGACATAAAAAAAAGGCCACATATCTGTGACCTTTTTGAATATGGTAGCGGGGGCAGGATTTGAACCTACGACCTTCGGGTTATGAGCCCGACGAGCTGCCAGACTGCTCCACCCCGCAACTGACGAGGCGCATAATACACAGCCTATAACAGTTCCTCAAGGGCTTTATTCTTTACCGCGCAATCAGTCCCAATGAGAGCCGACTTTTTCTAATGCCCGCATTTCTATTTTGGCAGTCTCAATAACAGGTATAGCTGAATAGTTACGATTAAACCTGCACTACTGTGGTAGTAGAGAGCATGCGCTCAATCAACCGCCGCATTCAACGCCTGGGTAATATCCGCCATCAGATCCTCCAGATTCTCCAGCCCTACCGATAACCGCACCAATCCCTCACTGATACCGTGTTCCAAGCGCTCCTCTGGTGAGTAGGTGATATGAGTCATACTGGCGGGATGCTGAACCAGGGTCTCGGCATCTCCCAAGCTCACCGCACGAATGGCCAATTCAACACTATCCATAAAACGAATCCCCGCCTCATACCCCCCTTTCAGTTCAAAGGCGATCATTCCACCAAACTGGCTCATCTGGCGCTTCGCCAATTCATACTGTGGATTTGATTTAAGCCCGGGAAAATAGACTGCCTCAACCGCCGGGTGGGTTTCAATATACTCTGCCAGTGCCTGGGCTGACTGACAGTGTCTATCCATACGTACCTCCAGTGTCTTTAGCCCTCTGATGGTGAGATAGGCGTCGAAGGGAGAGATCACCGCACCGGTCATATCCTTCACACCATAAAAATGGATATGCTGAATCGCCTCCTGTGGGCCAATAATGGCGCCGGCAATAAGGTCACCATGACCACTGAGGTACTTGGTCAGTGAGTGGACGACAAAATCGGCACCCTGTTCAATGGGACGCTGAAGATAGGGTGTCGCATAGGTGTTATCGACAATCACCTGGCACCGGCTTCATGGGCCAAGATGCTGACGGCAGCCACATCAATAATGCGCATATTCGGATTGGCGGGGGTCTCAAAGAAGACAAAGCGCACCTTCTCATTAAGCGCCGCCACCAACTCATCATGTTTGGTCAGATCGACAAAGACCACTTCGATACCAAACTTACGCAGCCCCTCTGTGAAGTAAGCAAAGGTACAGCCATAGAGGGTCTTGTCTGCAATGATGATGTCGCCAGGCTCGATGAATGACCACAATAGCGATGTGGTCGCCCCCATACCGGATGCCACCGCCAGAGCCGCCTCACCGCCTTCCAGTTCGGCCAGTTTCTCTTCAAGCACTGTCTCGGTGGGATTACCCACACGACCATAGACATACCCAGGCTCCTCACCCAGAAAACGCCGCTGTCCCTGAGCTGTCGACTCGAATGCGTAGGTAGCATTGAGATAGACCGGTGGATTGAGTGCGCCCTGGTGCTGATGGGGATCATGCCCTGCATGGATAGCCCGGGTAGCAAATCCCTGATATTTCTTTGTCTTACCCATACATAAACCTCTTATAGTTCGTTTATTCTTTCCATATACAGGATAATATTCTTCTTTGATAAATTGAAACGAATTGTTTTCAGGATTTACTTGGACTTTAACTATGGATCGAATCGACTTCGAAATAATCCGCCATTTACAGAATGATGGTCGGATATCCAATAAAACACTGGCCGCAGAGGTGGGCTTGGCTCCCTCTACCTGCTTTGAGCGCGTCAAACAACTCAAGCAGAGTGGCGTCATCACAGGTGTTCACGCCGATATAGATCCCAAAGCGCTCGGCGTAGAGCTGGAGGCGATTTACTTTATTGAGCTGGCGAAACACTCAAGGGAAGTGGTGGAAACATTTCAGGCAGAGCTAAAAGAGATCCCCGAGGTCCGCTCGGTCTATCTGGTGTCAGGGCAGTATGACTTCCTGGTTCATGTCGCAGTACGTGATACCCGTCATCTACGAGATCTGGCTCTGGATGCCTTTACCATACGACCGGAAGTGACCCGTATTGAGACCGTATTGGTATACGATCACATCAGACAGTTTGGTTTACCTCAGCAACTGCCAGGGAATGAACCTAATCAGAAATGATTTTGGTGATAATATTTACCCAAATAAGAACTAGAACATTGTCTTTGGATTAACGGAGAAGAGATGCTTAACCTCGCCTCAAATTTGGCCCGTAGCACCTTTGTCACCCCGCAAAAGGTTGCGATTAAGTTTGCCGACAAAAGCTTCACCTACGCTCAGCTGGACGCTCTGTCGAACCAGATCGCCAATGGCCTCAAGTCTATTGGCATAGGACCGGGAGACAAGGTGGCACTGGGTTGCCCCAACCTCCCCTACTTCCCCATGGTCTATTACGGCATTCTGAAAGCCGGTGCAGTGGTCGTTCCTCTCAATGTTCTCCTCAAAGGGAGAGAGATCGCCTACCACCTGCAGGATTCAGAGGCTAAAGCCTATCTCTGCTTTGAAGGTTCAGAAGCCCTGCCAATGGGCGAAATGGGTTGGGAGGGATTCAATCAGAGCGAGGGGTGTGAGCACTTCTTTATGATTACCGCCGACCCGGCGGCAGCAGCCAAGATAGAGGGCGTCAAAACTCTTGGCACACTGATACATGGCCAACCGGCAACCACAGAGATCTGTGAAACCACCGCTGATGATACGGCGGTCATACTCTACACCTCAGGCACTACCGGCAAACCCAAAGGTGCGGAGTTAACACACTCCAACATCGCCATGAACACCTTTGTCAGTCAGGCATTGCTGCGCATCAATGCCGATGACAATCTGCTGATTGTGCTGCCCATGTTCCACAGCTTTGGTCAGGTGGTACAGATGAACACCAGCCTCCTGGTGGGCGCAACGATGGTTCTAATTCCCCGCTTTGAACCCAATACCGTGCTCACAGCACTGCAGCAGGAGAAGATCACTGTCTTTGCCGGTGTACCCACCATGTACATCGGCCTGCTCTCGGTCGCCGATCAGAGTGAAGCTATTGCGGGGATTGGTAAACAACTGCGGGTAGCCGTATCGGGGGGTGCCTCTATGCCTGTCGAGATACTCAGGCAGTTCAGTGACAAATTTGATGTCCCAATTTTAGAAGGTTACGGGCTCTCCGAAACCAGCCCGGTAGCAACCTTCAATCATCTTGAGTACGAACGCATACCCGGCAGTGTCGGCAGGCCTGTTGCCGGTATCGAGGTGTGCATCATGGATGAAGAGGGCAATCGGCTTGCTACAGGGAAAGAGGGAGAGGTGGCCATTCGTGGACATAACATCATGAAGGGCTACTACAACAGCCCCGAGGAGACTGCCAAAGCAATGCATAAAAGTTGGTTCCGCACCGGTGATATCGGCAAACTGGACGAGCAGAGCTATCTTTACATTGTAGACCGGGTCAAAGACATGATTATCCGCGGCGGCTTCAACGTCTACCCGCGGGAGGTCGAGGAGACCATGATGGAGCACTCCGAGGTGTCGATGGTGGCTGTCATTGGTACGCCACACGAGACCCATGGTGAAGAGATCAAAGCTTTTGTCGTACCTACCCCCGATGCCAAGCAGGATGAGGCGTCTATGCGCGCCTGGTGCAAGGAGCGTATGGCTGACTACAAGTACCCACGGGAGATCAACTTTGTCGATAGCCTGCCGATGAGTGCCACCGGCAAGATATTGAAACGGGAGCTGCGCTGACATCTCAGATAAAGAAATCCAAAAGCGAGACGCAGAGAACGCTGAGGAGCACAGAGGCCGCAGAGAAAACCTTCTATCCACTGTATGTGAAAATCTGTGGCCGTGCTTGGCGTAGCCACACTGCAATACTGACAACTGACAACTGACAACTGACAACTGACAACTGACAACTGACAACTGACAACTGACAACTGACAACTGACA
>MOXG01000072.1_pt1 | contig 19237 bp, 17 predicted proteins | sample 1471191 | NCBI WGS metagenome assembly MOXG01 (sample SAMN05806437, study PRJNA327811) | mollusc metagenome | isolation source: Phylotype C (NB3) bacterial symbionts from gill | host: Thyasira cf. gouldii | place: Canada: Bonne Bay, Newfoundland | collected 2010-08-19
GTGGTAACGGCGGTGGTAACGGCGGCGGTAACGGCGGCGGTAACGGCGGCGGTAACGGCGGCGGTAACGGCGGCGGTAACGGTAGCAGCAATGCCAATAGTCATGATGGAATCAATCGTGGTTCAATTGCCAGCTCTCTTGGAAGACTCAACGCAGCCCATGCATCATCCACGGCAAGGAAAAATGCAGCACCCCATTCTGCAGTAGGTATGATAGCGGCTTATGAACAAGCCGCAATTATTGCAGAACAAACAGATGCAGACGCATTAGCTGCTATCGCAGCAGAAACTGATGCAGATGAGGCTGCCGCCGCCGCGTTAGCGGCAGATGAGGCCGCTGCTGCCGCATTAGCAGCAGATGAGGTCGCTGCAGCCGCATTAGCCGCAGACGAAGCAACTGCAGCCGCATTAGCCGCAGACGAAGCCGCCGCTGCCGCATTAGCGGCAGACGAAGCTGCGGCAGCCGCAATAGCCGCAGGTGCAAAAGATGCAGATGCATTAGCTGCTATCGCGGCAGAAACAGATGCAGATGCATTAGCTGCTATCGCAGCAGAAACAGATGCAGATGCATTAGCCGCTGCCGCTGCAGAGACAGATGCAGCAGCATTAGCCGCTGCCGCTGCAGAAACAGACGCAGAGGCACTAGCCGCTGACGCGTTGGCAGCCAATGAGGCCGCCGCTGCCGCGTTAGCAGCAGATGAGGCAGCAGCAGCCGCGTTAGCAGCAGATAAGGCTGCAGCAGATTCATTGGCGGCAGCAGCCAATAAGGGCGAACCGGACGATGCAGTTACTGTAGCGTCAATGATCTGCTTGGTGTCTTATCTTCTGCGTTTGATGTATTAACTGACACTACCCCTGAGGGGTCAACGGAGTAACTTCGTAACATATCAATGTTATGTGGTGTTCCTGGCCTGGGCCAGGAACACCTTTATTGCGTTAGTTAATGATATTTGGATATTTGGGGTCACCCATTAGCCCGCCCCGGTCAATAGCCAAAATGACTCCCTGCTGAAAACAGCATAAAAATACACTTTATCCATCGTTGCATAGGAACATCGCCCCCGTTATGTCTACGTCTTTGGAATCGGAGGTAAAACGCTCCGTACCAGTCACCCATCTGGATTAAGGCTGGATCTTTCCCTGGTATTCCGGCCCTTGGTGCCTCGGCACCCCACACAATCTTCGGTACCAAACCGTGTCCAATAATGTCTTCACAGAATCTATGGTTCAGCCTTGGCTGTCCAGACCCGATGCAGCTCACGGTTTGGGCGAAACGTAAACAACGATGGTCGACTGAGATCTCCAATCAGAGTAAATGGTTATACCAGACCCCAACCTGGCTCATCTCAGTCGCCCAAACTTAACCCGGGAACATCAGCTTGGCATCATAGGACTCTTGATGCTTGAGCATCATCCAGGTTGCTCTTGCTAATTTCCGGGCGACGGCCTGATGGCAATAATGCCATTTGTCTTGGCCTTCTTTCGTTCATAGAAACGTTGTGCCAATGGCTCAAAGCGTACCGCAAAATGCGCCGCTTCTGAGAAGGCCCAGGAGAGATACTTGTTGCCTGCCTTGGCATTGCCTTCACCTTTCTTTTTTCCATTGCTAGTGCGCTTACTGTCAACACAGCGACAGTACGAAGCAAAGTTACCCGGACTGGCAAAACGTTCGATAGTGCCGGTTTCCAGCATAATGGTCAGCCCTAGTATTTTCCCAATACCGTTGACCGTCTGTAGTATTTTAAAAGCGTCTGTTAGCTTTACCGCCTGGTACGCGGATTTCTCCAATACATCAATTTCCCGTTGAATGGTTTGATAGACCGCTAATCCTGCGTGTACCGCCTGTAGTGTGTAGTCGTCTACACGTGGTGGAATAAAATCAGGTTTACGCAGATCAGACGATTTGATCCGGAGTCCCGTTGAACGCCAGATCTGGCTTTGCACGCTGATCAGCTGAGTACTGCCTGTTCTGACTAACGAGAGTCTTCGTCGCAATAGATCTCTGATCGCTCTTTGTTCTTTGGGATAGATATACCCCGTTGGCAAAATACCAAGCCGCATGAGGTGTGCAAGATGGAAGGCATCATGATGGTCATCGCTATACTTCAAGCCATCGTATTGCTTGATCGCCGCAGTATTGACCAACCGAAGATCGTATCCATGTTCCTGCAGTCCATCAACCAGCCAGTACCAGTTGAAGGTGGATTCCACCGCAATGCCTTGCAGGCTTTCCTGGTAAGGCGACAGTGCCTTGAGCGTCAGCGATAGATCGTTGTTTATCCGCCTTTCAAACACCCGCTTGTCCTCTTCATCAATCACAACTACAACATGATTATTTGAATGTAAATCTATTCCACAGTAATGTGACATGTCAGTCTCCTCATCTTCGTGAACAGCCAGTGTAACAACTGGCTGCGAGGAGGCTGGCTAGAGGATTATCAGAGTAAATTCAGGATATTTGGGGTCAGAGTAAATTCAGGTCTAGTGAAGGTGATAAAAATATACTGGATGATCAGGGGATTTTACGCTGACCCAGATATCAGGTTTATCATTTTCTTGCTCATAGTCGTGAACAGGCATTATTCATTGAGAGCCTGTTAAAATCATTGCTCTTTTTCTGGTACTCCTTCTTCCAGAAATTGCAGGTCTCTGTATTGATGCGCCGAGCATTATTTCTTCGATCAGCAACTATCGCTTGCTGCTTAGCAGTAGCTTGTAACTCTTCGGCACTGGTCTTGCTATTGGCTACCATCTGGACAGCTAATTCTTCTGCAGCTCGGCCAGCGATATAGGCCCTGGCAAAGTCGGCAATCAGTATTCCTGAACTCACACCTATCGTGATGCTAATCGTCAGCATAATATGTTTCATTCCTGTGCTTTCCTTTTCGGGCTTTTCCAATTCCTACAGACGGCTTGGCTATGTGATCATTAAAGACAAAGAATTATTTTCCTCATTAAAAGATTAGGTTACCAAAAAATAACCCAAGACAGTAGTGGGGCAGACTCGATTACCTCATGCAGCAAAATGATATTTGGGGTCAGTGTAAAATTCAGGTCGGGTATTGGAATAATAGCGGACCTGCCCCCGGTGTTAAGGCTACAATGCCCTACTATCACTGCCATTCGGACCAACCCATGAATCTGAAATCTCTGCTCACTCTCGCCCTTTTGATCGCCTCTCCACTGACATTAGCTGCTAATCACACAGGCACCATCTTGGAGGCCATGACCTCCGGTGGTTACACCTACGCCAAAATCACGGAAAATGATAAGAATTTTTGGATTGCCGGACCCAGTGCATCGGTAAAAGTTGGAGATGTCGTCAGCTTTAGCGAACAGATGAACATGCCAAATTTCACCAGCAAGAGCCTCAACCGCACATTCAAAAGCCTGATGTTCGTCGGTAGCATAACCCCGGGCAACAGCGTTTCGAGCACTGGACCGGCCACCCTACACACCAAAACCAGTCCGTCTAAAACCGCTACTCCCATAGCCAAGTTCAGCAAAGCCGAAGACGGCTACACCGTGGCCGAACTGTTCAGCCGCAAGGCTGAGCTGATGGGCAAGGCCATAAAAGTGCGGGGGCAGGTCGTCAAAGTATCCAACAACATCATGAACAAAAACTGGATTCATATTCAGGATGGTACAGGTGCGCCAGGCACCAACGACATCATCTTCCTTACTAAAAGTACCAACACCACTGTCGGAGATATTGTGCTTGCCCATGGCACCCTGACCACAGATAAAGACTTTGGCTACGGTTATAAATATGCGGTTATTGTTGAAAACGCCTCTTTTGAAATAGATAAATAAACGCAAATACCACTCTATTGTCCCAGGAAACCAGCACGGTACTGGATCCCGGCGCGCGCCTGGATAACACTGTTTTTGCAGCCAGACTGATAGAGCATTAAGTGCGAAATGCTAGACCTGCTTTACCCCCTGAGCTATTCCTTTCTCTCTGGATATTTCCAGTCAATCTGACTAGACTTTTCCAAGGATTATAAAAATAGATGCAGGAGCAAGTTAATGGATTACGAAATTGGGCGTGCCAATGCGGTTCGTAGGGCTTCACTGGGTACTATAAAAAAACTACTCGCCAACTTTGACCCCTACCGCAAGACGGTCATTCTGCTGCCCGGCGGTATGGCTCCCATCTTGAACGCTCTCCCGAAAAGTTTCAGGGTGAGCCGATGTCGTTTGATGATTATGATCCGGTCTGGATGGATACAGGCATCCTTTTTGGTGATGCGCGGAAGATGGAGATCGACAGTCAGGGACGTGATAAGGATGGGCATATCATTGTGCCCAACGGCGCACTCCACTTCCTGATCGACTCCTACGATGGAACAGAAAAGTTTTTCACTGACGGAAGAAACGGTGACTACAACTACACCGTCTTCGGCTTCGACTGGCGCCGACCCATTGAGGAGTGTGCCGCCGTTCTCGAAGAGTTTCTCTCACTCTTCAAAAGCATGACGCTCAAACGTTTTGGCCACAACCCGCTGCCGAACACCACACTAATGTGTCACAGCCAGGGCGGTCTGGTCGCCAGTTTCTTTATGCGCCGCATCATTGCACCCCACGAATGGTTCGAGCACCTGATCACCATCGGTTCCCCCCTCTATGGCACCATGGCGCAGCAGCCGCGTTACTTCAACGGACAGGCCCCGCTCTCCCATTTATACGGTGCAAGGACCATTGCAAAGATCTCAGCCACCCTGCCCGGTCCCTACTCCTTCATGTGTCTCGATATGAGCACCTATGACAGATACCACGGTGATCTGGGGCTTAGCGCCTATCCGAGTACCGACCCGGACAGTGGCGATCCGCTCGATCCCTACGATCTCGATAACCTCGACCGCTATCCGGCATGGATCAATCGCGACCACCTGGATGCAGGCCGCGATATTCTGCAGACCTTCAGCGCCCCCCTTGAGGATGAGTTTGCCCAGCGCTATTTCAATATACGCTCCTGGAGGTGCAAAACGCCCGTGGCTCAGACCTGGAGCAGACTGCCTGATAATTACAATCCCGACGTATCACACAGCAACCCTATCAATTTTATCAAAAAGAAGAAGAGCGGCGACGGCACCGTACCCTCCTGGTCGGTTTGGCACAGGGACACTCCAGCGGATAATCGTGTGCAGTTAAACTGCAAGGTTGAGCATCAGGACCTGGCCGAGCACGAAGAGACCCTGCGTACAGTCAAACAGATCGTCGATACAGGCAGCCCGCTTAATGCGCCGGCGGCAGCCGACCAGGCCTATGGCGATCCATTCGACTTTTTCGATCTTGATCAAATCGAAGCGTTCACAACCGAGATCAAAAAGGGAAACATCAAACGCGACGATCAGAAGAACTTCAATAAGGCACTGTGGCGCGGTCTTATGAAGGAGGTGAGACGGTGATCGCTTCCCTGTTGCGCCTCGCACTCGCCGGCAGTCTGCTTCTGCAACTGGGTGCCTGTGCATCCAACGACCCTCTGCCCGATACTTTTCAGATTCTCTTGCGCACGAGCCCGGCTCAGAATCTTGTACTGGAAAACACCCATGGCCAGGAGATCCGTATCGAGCCTTGTGGTGGTGAGGGAGGAATCATCACCTTATCGGCAGATAAGAGTTTAACCTTTCCCTTCGAGGTGCTGATTCTTGCCGACATGGCACCACCAACAGGTGAACCCTGGTATACAAGAACCACCACGGGTGCGTCCTACATAAGGCAACCCTCACAGCCCCAGTATCTCTGCCAACAAGGACCGGACTTCCAGCTTAAATTGCGCCTGGCAGAGGGTACTCTGCAGCCACGAACCTTAAGTCTGAATGGTTGCGGTGAGGGAAAAGAGTGGATTGATGTAGATGCGGCAACTGCAAGCTTCACGGTAAAATCCAAGGGGAGACGGGGTATTCCTAACCGGATCTGCCCCAAGATGCCCTAGGGCACCTCTGAGGAGCACCACAGGGATCAAACTCGTTGATTTATGCAGCGAAACCACCGGCCTCCTCTGGGCTCCCATTTTCCAGGAAAGGCACACTATTGGACCGAGTGGGAAGCTCGCTATCGCCCAGTTGAGCAGAGCCCTATAAGGTGCTCTATATCAGATCCAGCGGCAGGAAAATGCTGATATTCGTTCCCTTGCCCGGGATCGAATCCACACTCATCTTGCCACCCATCTGCTCACTGATAATAAAGTAGGAGACTGAGAGTCCCAGTCCGGTTCCCAGTCCTGGTGGGCGAGTGGTGAAGAAGGGCTCGAAGATCCGTTTGCTTGTCTCTTGGTCCATACCCGGGCCATTGTCCATCACATCTACTCTAGCCATGGCGCCTTCTGTTTGTACCCGGATAGTGATACGGGCAGGCTCTGCTCTCTCTTTTTGATCGTACAGCGCCTGGGCAGCGTTGCGCAGCAGATTAAGCAGCACCTGCTGCAGCTCAGAGGCAATGCAGGGAACCCGAGGTAGATCTGCTGCATATTCCCTGCTGATCTCTATATTTCGAAAGTCATACTTCTTCTTAAGGTCATAATCGACGGTGGCAAGCTCCAGGGTGCGCTCGATCAATGCTGTGATCTCCTCGGGCTCCCGTTGTGCGTCTGTCCGACGACTGAATTGGAGCATGTTGGATACGATCTCGCTGGCACGCTGTCCTGCTTCACTCATACCCTGGATAAAGTGTATAACTTCCCGCTCTGCAAGATAGTCCTGAACCTTCTCGAGGTCGACACCAAGACGTTCTGCAGCTTCTCTGTTCTTGGGCAGTTCCGGTGAGAGTCTGCGCTTGATGTTCTGCAGTCCCTGGAGGATGCCGCCGAGAGGGTTGTTGATCTCGTGGGCCATGCCGGCTGCCAGGCCACCCACTGACATCATCTTCTCGGTCTGCACCATCATCTCTTCCATGCGCACCCGATCAGTGACGTCATCGATTCGAATCACCGCACCTGTGACATTGTTGGCGACCAGCGGATAGACCATCACGTCAGAAAAACGGGTTTCATTTTCCAGTTGTTGGGGCTGTCGCATCAGCCGCTGTGGCTTGCGGGCTCGTAGCGCCTCTTTGATGCGCTCCATCTGCAAGGACAATTGCGGCAGCACATGATCGACCAGGTTGCCCGAGGCCTCCTCCATACTGAAACCGCTTAACCGGGCCGCCTCGGTGTTAAAGTGGATGATCTTGCCGTCGACATCCACCGCAACCAGGGCCGACGGCATGGAGTCGATCACATTCTGCAGGTAGTGGCGCACCTCATCCAGCTCAGCCTCAACCCGCTTCCCTTTGACCATGCTCCACATACTGCTCATGTAGAGGCTGAGGAGTTGTGCATCCTGTTCGTCATAGGGTGCCTCCTTGTTGCCTACGCCGACGATGCCGACGACCTCATCACCATCCATGATGGGTACGCTCATATGGCGTTGGACCGGGAAGTGGCCTTCGGGCAGCCCCTTCTTATCCTGCATACCCGGATAGTCATTGTGGATAACGGGCTTTTTCTGACGTAGGCAATCGGCCCAGATACCGGCCATTTCCAGTGGGTAATGCTTCTCTTCAACTGCAGTACAGATCTTAAGCACGTCCTTGGACCAGGTATAGAGTTCGATCTCGCTACTCTCCGGATGAAAAAAATGGAGGTAGGCGCTCTCGCTATGGGTTAGACGTACAATCTCCTCAATGGCGTATTCGATTAATTTTTGTTCGCTCTCGACCGGGAATGTAGCAAGCTGATACTGAGCAGATAGCCGCTCCTTGTCACGTCTCCGCTGCTCCTCCTCCTGTTTTCTCTTGGTGATATCTCGAGCCATGGCCATGATTTGCTGTTGACCATCTACCGTGATGAGACCCACCCGCACCTCAACTGGGAACTCCCCACCAAATTTTCGCAGGTGCGTCCCCTCGATGGTTTTTACTTTTCCAGGCTGCAGGCTGTCCAGCAGCGCTTTGAGCTTGTCCATGGGAAAAGAGGCATCGATATCGGGGACAGCAAGTGCAAGCAACTCCTCACGGCTGTAGCCGAGGCTTTTACAAGCCCAAGTGTTCACATCCACCAACCTGCCCTCCGTATCAAGGAGGAAAAATGCGTCAACCGCATTCTCCACCAATGTACGGAAGCGCTCTTCACTATCCCGCAGTACCTCTTGGCTAGAGCGCTCTTTCTCCTCCCAGCGGTTACTTTGGCGTTTGAGGTAACCGATACCGAGCAGACCCAGCAGCCAGAAACTGCCGTGACTAAGGAGAAAGGTGCTAATCGCTTGCTTCTGCTCTGTGTAATAGGGCTGAAGTGGGACGATCACGCCAACACCGCCACGGATGTCACCGACCTGGTAGCCCTGGAAGCCGTGGCACTTGAGGCAACCCTTCTTTGTTACCATGGGCCGCATCAGTCGCAGATGGGGCAAACCTTTGATGTCGGTGATCTCGAAAGCCTCTTCAACACCGCTCTCAAACGACTTGAGCGCACGGCTCTCCCAGGCATCCGGTGCACTGTTCTTGTTCAACGGCTTCAGGCTGGTGATGCGCCCCTTGACCCCGTAGAGCTCACCGAACTCCTCCATCATCTGCCGCAACATGTAGGCCGGGTTCATCAGGGTCAGCTCTTTGCCTGATGGGGTGAGGATATCCCGCTCCTTTATATGTGACAGATGGGGATTAGGGGGAGTGCGCGCATTGGCCTGAACATAGATACCGCCATGCTTTGTCGCCCATAGGCGAAACGCCTGGTCTTTGTCAAAATTAGCCCTGGCCTCTTTTTGTGCCAGGCTCAGCGTCTGCTGCCGCTCATTGTGGATATTCCAGGCCAATGAAGCGCTCACAACCACGGTCCAGAGCAGCAGCAACCCCCACATCTGCGTCTTGGTCAAACGCAGTTGGGACTGAGTAAAAAAACCAGAGAGAGGCACCATTAAATCCCTTTTTGGGGAAGGCAGATTGAGTTGTCTATATTTCTACCCTTTGCAAAGAGAACAGATCATATACCGAAAGCATAGTTTCATTCTGCAAGATTGGAAAGAGAGCATTTGGACTTGGGGGGGTTTGCTTTCACCAGGCTAAAGTGAACTCACGGGCAACCTTTATCAACTCGCGGGGCATGCGGCAAATTCAATAACCCACAGCCTGTCTATAAGCCACGCTGGTAAGTCGCTTATTTCCTCGAAGGCTACCGCTCTTTTGCAGGATTAAATCGCCACCGATGAGACCGGATTTTCCATGGTAAAGATAGAGGGTTCCCGAACAAAAAAGAGATCGGCATACTCGGTATAGAGTCGGTTATAGAGGTCACTGAGATGCTGTAGCATCTCCCGGTTCCATTCACCCTGCTCATCGGCGCGCACCTTGAATGAGAATTCGCTCTCATCCCAGACTCCATTCGTCCGATGAATACGGGTAACAAGGGCACCGCCAATCTCCACGCCTGCAACCTCCATCTCGATACTGTCCCAGATATATTCATCCCACTCTTTTACCTTCAGCAGCCTGGCCTCACCATCAAAGCCTTTCAGCCGCGCAAGGTTGGGATAGTGGGTGAGAAAGTCATCAGCACGTTTAAAAGAGTAGTCGTTACCTGGTAGCTTCAGATAGCCGGTCGCACAATATTTACAGTTGTTGAAATGGATGTCCTGCTCCCGCTTGAAGCGGGTGGTAACAACCACTACAAACGGCCGCTGCATGAGGCGAGCGCCACAATTTCCTGAAAACAACCTTATAGCTGTAGCCTACCCTTGGTGATTACCGTTATTATCTCTTTTAACTACTGTTATCCTGCCGTTTTCATAGGTATTTTATGAGTAACTGGAAAGCCATCACCGGCGGTACCATCACAACCATAATTTTAATACTCACCAGCCAATTGGGCTTCATCTTGGTGGCGGCGTTTATCGGTGGCGCCAAGAATGAGCTCGCCTTTCTCTCTGAACACAAGGAGATGCTCTGGCGGCTGCTTGCCCTGCTTTCACTCTGTATCAGCATGATGATAGGAGGGATGGCCACCGCCTTCTTTTCCCAAACCAATCTGATACGTAACGCACTTATAACCGGCGGACTAGTCAGTTGTCTGTCGCTACTGACCACTATCGGTAAGGGAGGATTGACAGCGACCAGCGCACTGGTCGTTATCTTGGGTGTTGCCTTTGCCGCCATGGGTGGCGCCATCTTGAACAGGCGGAGCGGCGGGCACAGGAACAGATGCTGACAGCCACAAACGTTGACAGCCATTAACTGTATTGGCATCAGGCCGACCGCTCTGTACCTGCAACAACCGACCTATCTCTTAAAAGGCCGCTTCAGGTCATACTTATTTTTTCGGCCCGCTGCAGCCGGGACAGGCCTGGTGACCACACTCCGGACAGGCCGTTGCCCTTGCACCATCAGCACAGGGATCCAAAATCTCGTGGCCACACGTGCCACAGCGGTGTTCTGCACGCTTGGGTCCACTGCATCCCGGACAGTGTTGTGAACCACACTCCGGGCAGGTTTTTCGTTCGCTCTTCGGACAGGAGCACCCGGGGCAGGCTTCGTACCCGCACTCTGGCAGGTAGTTGTTTTGGTCATGCGAATGAATACCCTTTCCGATGTGCCATAAATGGATTGTGAGTTTTTAAGCAGTTTTGCCCAAATCCCTTACTCTGCTGAACAGAGGCTGATTACAAACGCTCCGCTCGTACCTTGATGACGGAGCGGGCATCGGCCTCCACGACACTTAGACGATAGCCCTTTTCCTCAATACTATCCCCTTCAGAAGGGATGTGACGCAGACGACTGACGATCAAGCCACCAATGGTATGCGCCTCCTCTGACGGAAAATTGACATAGAGGATATCATTCACCTCGGAGATAGGCATTCTTCCACTCATGAGGTGCTCATTCTCACTCTCATGTTCGATATAGTTACGCTGCTTAGGGTTATACTCGTCAAAGTCGTAACCCACATCGATCTCACCCACGACCTCCTCAAAAACATCCTCCATGGTGAGAATACCCACCGCAGAACCGAACTCATCCACCACAATCGCCATATGATCATCACGCGCCTGCAGCTGGGGCAGCGCACGATCGATTGTCTGCTTTGGCGAGAGATAGAGCACCTCTTGGGTGAATTCACTGGTCGGTTTATCCACTATCTCGGGGTCCATCAGATCCCATGAACTCAGGGTCATGATGCTCTTAACATTGGTAATGTTTCCGCGATAGACCGGCAACCGATTGAAGCCGTATTTCGTTACCAGGCGCACCGCCTCCTTCATGTGGCGCGTTTCATTCACACCCACCACATCGGCCAGAGGAATCATCGCCTCACCCACCGTTGTATCGCCAAAGCGAATAATCCGGCGAATGCGCTTGCGGTCAATTGTTGACGGATTGGCGGAGGATTCCGACACATCCAGCAGCACCCGTAACTCTTCACGGGTAATAAACATATTTTGTGGAACGGTGCCATCTCCGACTATGCGGGTGATAAAGCGCGCTATTCCACTGAAGATAAAGATCACGGGATAGAAAACATAGGAGAAAAAACGCAGGGTAAAAATAAGCCGACTCGCGATCGTGTCTGCTTTCTGCTGGAAGATGCTCTTTGGAACAACCTCCCCCAGAATCAGTAAAATCGGGGTGAGTATAAGAACCGATACCAGGTCACCAATCGAACCAAACAGGTCAATAAATATCAGGGCGCCAAGGTGGATATGGTAACGGTAGCCAGATTGGTTCCCACCAAAGTGGTACCCAGAATCACATCCGGGGTACGAAACAGCTTGAGCACCATTGCCGCACCACGGTTACCCATCTTTGCCTGATGTCGCAACTTGAGTTTGTCCGAATTCACCATGGCGATCTCGGAACCGGAGAAAAATGCCTTCAGCAGCAAAAAGAAGATAATCAGAAAAAGTTGAAATACCCAATCCATCACTGCACTCCCTTCTCTTGTTTATCATCAGAGACCGCATCGTCAGTCGATGCCGACAGGGTTTTCTGCTCTTCGGCTTCACTATCAGAGGATGGGACAACACCATCATCCTCTGAGGGTGGGACAACATCCTCGCCCCCTGAGTCTGGAACAACACCATCACCCTCTGAGGGTGGGACAACATCCTCGCCCCCTGAGCATGGAACAGTAGTGTCATCTTCAGTGACTTCCTCACAACCCGGATCACCCTTCTGTTTGGTCGATGAGCTCTCCTTCTGAACCAGAAGTTGACTGATCCTCAAACCACTGCGTTGCTTAACGACAAAACGGTAACCATCGTGAGTTACCTCTTCGCTAGGGTGTGGCAGCCTGTCAAACAGTCTGAAAGCGACACCACCGATGGTGGCCATCACCTTATCCTCAATATCAAAGTTGGTCAGGTTATGAAAATCCGCCAGGCGCATATCACCGGGAACCACATAGCTGTTCTCATCATCCTCCTTGTAATACTCCTGCCCCTCCATTTTTCCCGAGATCTCACCAAAGATGAAGGTCAGCACATCTTTAATGGTGACAATCCCCGACACCTCGCCATACTCACCCAGGATGATGGCAACGCGAGTATTGTGCGTAGTGAAATAGTCGAACATCTCATCCACCTTTTTGGTGGGTGGTACAAAGTGCGCCGGCCTCAAAATCATATCCAGCGTGACCATGGAGAGGTCACTCCCGCTTCTGAAGAGCTTCAGAATATCTTCGGAATGGATAAAACCGATTACGTTGTCCCAGTGCCCCTGGTAAACAGGTATACGTGGGTGACGATAACTGCGAAATTTCTCTATCAACTTGGTGACGGGAAGGTCTGCATTAAGAAGCTTGATGCGAGGCCCCGGTATCATGATTCGTGAAATATCCGTCTCCGATGCCTCCAGCATGTTATCGATCAGCACTCTCTCCGTCGCATCGATAATACCGGTCTCCTCACCCTCTTCCAGGAGTGTTCTCAGCTCGTCCGGCTGCAGAATGTTTTCCCGGTCTACGGCATCCCCAACCACCATAGTGGTAATACGGTCGGCCACTGCTCGCACCACCTCACGTAATGGCGTGATGAAAACCATCCAGCGCGGCAATATTCGTGCAGAGATACGAGTAGTGAACTTGATGGGATAGCTGACCGCGATGGTCTTCGGGGTTACCTCTCCGATCAATAGCAGCAGAGGCACCATGATGAGAATATTGAGCCAACCCACATCCTGGTTTCCGAAGAGCAATAGCAGGATCGCCGTCATATTTACTGCCGAGGCGATATTGACAAGCTCGTTACCACAAAGGATTGAGATAATCAGACGACGCGGCTCATCCAGCATCGCGTGAATACTCTCTGAATCGGAGTGTCGCGAATGCCTCATCTTTTGCAAATCGATACGGCTTAACGAAAACAGTGCCGTCTCTGATCCTGAAAACACCGCCGACGAAACCAACAGTACCACCTGAAACATGATACGAAGAATTAGTTCAGTGTCAGCAATATCAAATGGAAGCGCATCAAAGAGCGCTTTTATCTCTTCCATTCCTATACCCGATACGATTAATTAACAACCGGCACAGTCTAATATAAAGGGAGTCTCGCAAACATGATCAAGGACATCAATCCCTACTTAAAATGTGTCTAAATAGGTGACAAAAATCAGTTAGCCGATATTTGAAGCCGGTTGGCGGGTCAGTGGTGAGCGCTATCTGACAGGCCGGTACGTGTCTTTAGCTTCTACTGTTTTAACTCACCATTCCGGAGCCGTTTCTCCAGCGGGCTACCAATAGAGACGAACTTCAGAAATAGCCTGCGCCGTACTTCGATGCACCGCCAGGGAGATCCCCCCCTCCTTTATGACGGCTCCTGTTTCAGGGACGCTGTGGGTTCTATCGAGAATCAATCCGGCGAGGGTGATATACCTACCTGTGGAAGTTCAATCTGTAGCTTTTCACACAGCTCATCCAGGGCAATGCGGGCATTGACGATATATTCGCTATCACCCAACCGCCGAATCAACTGACCACCATCCTCATCGCCGTCATACTCATCCTCAAGATCCTCAACCACCTCCTCCATGATATCCTCGATGGCGACGATTCCCTCTGCACTACCAAACTCATCCACAACAATAGCGATCACCGTCCCCGCTGCGCGGAGCTCGGCCATAAGCTCTCTAATGCTTTTGCCTTCTGTCACGTAAACCGCAGGTCGAACAAAGGAGGCAATCGGCTGCTCCGGGTCTGCACCCAGAAGCTCCAGCGTATGCAGTATGCCGATTATGCGATCAACTCTTTCATCGTATACCGGCAACCTGACATGGGCGTGTTCAGCCGAGATCTGTTTTGCTTCACCGCAACTGATGCCCTTCTCCACTGCGACAACATCCATCCGCTGTAACATGATGTCCTTTACCGTGGTTTCAGAGAAGTTGAACATGCGCCGAATCATATTCTGCTCTACCGGCTGAATATCGCCTGCAGAGGCCGCCGGCATGTGCAGCATGGTCACGATCTCCTCCCTCAAGGTAAAGGGGTTCTTTTCATCTCCACCGGCAAGTTTGGCCAGCAGGCGGGTAAGAAAACTAAAAACAAGGAGAATCGGGAAAAAGAGATAGGAGAAAAACCTTAGAACGAAGATGATGTGGGGAGTAAGTTGGTCTGACTTCTGCTGGAAGATGCTCTTGGGGACAATCTCACCAAAGATCCAGATCAGGGGAGCGGCAACCGCTATGGCCATCCAACTGCCATTGTCTCCGAACAGATGAATCATCAGCGCGGTCACCATGGTGGTGTTGGTGACCACCGAGATGTTGGTCCCCACCAGCGTAACCGACAACAGCCATTCAGGCTTCTCCAGCATCTTTAATGCGAGCTTTGCCCCCTTGGAGCCTTTGGCTGCAAGATGGCGGAGTTTTATCTGGTCTGCACTGATAACGCCTATCTCTGAGCCTGAAAAAAAACCTTCCAGAACTAGACAAATCATAATGATAAATATTGTTAAATAAATATCCATATTAGCTCTCCACCTCTGGAGTCGAAAGCACCTTCAGGGACTCCCGCTCCCCTTCTGTCACCTCGCCACCCTCTGGTATCTGCTCCAGCAGTAGATCAACGATCCTGTTCTGTGCCACCTTGGAGATCGTGAACTTGAGTTCATCAATGACAATAATCTCCCCTTCGGTGGGCAACTCGCCGAACTCATTCAGCACCAGACCACCGATTGTTTCGACCTCGCGCTTATTGAAGAGCGTCCCAAACCTGCTGTCGAAATCATCAAGCGGCATACTACCTTCAATCCGATAGCGCGTATCATCCAACTGCTCCACCTCAAACTGTTCGGTAATATCCGAGGGGCTCGGGATGTCACCAAAAATGCACTCCAGGAGGTCTTCCATGGTGATCAGCCCGGTCACACCACCATACTCATCCACGGTGAGCGCAAACGAACGTTTTCGCTCCTTAAAATGGTTGAACAACTCCATGGCCGGCTTTGATTCAGGAACAAAGTAGGGCTGCCGCAGTAACTTAAGAAACTTGCTGCGGTCTTTATCAAGCTTTTCCAGATCAACCTCCAGCAGGTCCCGGGCGTGAAGTATCCCCACAATGTCATCGCGGGTTTCGCCATAGACAGGAATCTTTGATTGTCGGGTTTCACGCAGAATCTCGAGAATTCGTGGTAACGGATCATCAGCAGGAATAAAGGTGATATCCGCCCTGGGGGTAATCAGGTCTTCCAGCTTCTTACCGCCCAATTCGAAAATCTGGTGGATGAATTTCGCTTCAGCCTGATCCAGGGCGCCCTTCCCGACGGCATCCTGAACCAGGGTGCGCACCATGTCTTCCGTAATGATATTGCCCTGGGAACGCTCTTTTCCCACGATCATAGTGATGAAGAACTCGGAAACCATTCTCACGATCCAGCGGATCGGCGTTATCAATCGGGCAAAAAGATCGATCGGCCGACTCTCTGCGGTGGCAAAGGCGATATTGTTTTTGATGGCAAGTGTCTTTGGCGTTATCTCACCAAAAACCAGTAGAATCGGAACCATTACAAAGATGTTGACCAGCTTATTATCCGCACCCATCAGATCGATGATCATAGCCGCGGAAAGCACTGAGGCGGCAACATTCACAAACTCATTGCCGATAAGGATGGTGACGATCAGCCGACGGGGCTCACTCAGCATCCGCTCGATCAAGCCTATCTTGGGGTTCCCATCCCGACGCATCTGCTCCAAGTGGATGTTATTTAATGAAAACATCGCGGTTTCTGAGCTGGAAAAGAAACCTGAAAAGAGAAGAAGGATGATGAAGAGTGCCAGTTCCAGCCAAAATGCCAGATCCACGTATATATGCCTCGAGTCAATTAAAGAAAAAGGGGATAGAAACCTGCTCTCGACCAACTCAGCGGCCGACAAAACATGAATATTTCAAATGCAGTCCTATAAACAGAGTTTATCACACCCCTCCTCATATATATATATGATCCCTTATATACCTATGATCCCTCTTTAATTTATATTGCTATTCAGCTCGTAGTCTACCGACTTGCGCATTTCTCACTACTCACTGTTCACCGCCCATGGGCAGTAACGATCTACCCAGGAAACGGGCAGCCTAACCGGCTTGGAGCCGTAAAAACCCCTTTTCGCTACTTAAAGGAACACTTCTTCGACACCAAAGGTAGGGTGTTACCTCTCATCTCATGTGCCAGAGGCTACCTCATCTACTGACCCGAAAGGACGCCAATTCAAGCGTCGGGGTGAGTCGATCAAGCATGGAGATTTACGCTTGGCGAATACACGAGACCGCTACAAATTACCCCGTTACCCGGCCCACAACGCGCTCATTGCTGCCATTGCTGCAGGAGAGCTCTTTCTCACCCAAGCCGCATACCGTCGCGGCGAACACGCGCCAACTTTAGAAGAGCTGGTTTTCGTAAGTTAGTACACACTGTTCGTTACTGTGTACTGGCTCACTTGCTATCGTCGATACCAAGCGCCACACCCAAGACGCTATCCACCAACCTGTAACCTACTCTGCGCGCCATCAACATCAGAAAAAGAGACTGCCCCCCAAACAGGAACAGGTAGGCACTGACAATTTGAAATGGAACGTCGTAATTAACCAGCCAGCCGATCAGAAAAACCCCAAGAAAGACCACCGCGAGAAGATTGAGGTCGCGCAGTATCTGCCAATGTATGCGGGCATTCATCACAACAGGCTTATCGGCATATTTTTTATGGAGAAAATCCCAGGTATCTACCTGCACTTGATGGTTAAAGCCTGAGTCTTTCACATACGGAAACGCCTTCAGCAGATCAACCGTTTCAAACGGCTGCCTACGGGTGGGCAGAAAAGCGTTGAATGCAGGATGCGCATAACGCATACGCAGATAGAGGATACGGTTTTTCCACTCACCATTAAGACGCCAGGTGAGACCCACTACCGACACCATTACCAACAACACGATGGTCACCACATAACCGATCTGAGGAGTTAACTTATCCCAGTTTTCCAGACTGATAAAAAATGCATCCAGCCCATAAGGAAACTGAAGAAGAAACAGATGCAGCATCATGCCGTTCATCAGAACAAACAGGCCAACCAGCGCCTCGTGAAACAGTTTTATAGAGTTCATTGAGATTATTCCCGGCTCTACCGATGTATAAAATTGGCTATTTCACGTGTATTGGTGTCGATTCACAACAGCGCCTATTCTCCAGAGAATAGCCATTACAAAGCCTCTCTCAAGAGCCCTGGGACATGAGTGCAATGATACCTAAATATGACCCATAATGATGGGAGCATATTGTGGTTTTCAGGTATGCATTGACCACATCTTCGGCAATCTCATTTTTTTCGTCCATACTTCCGCTATATGAGATAGGAGGTAAACATGAGCACGCCTAAAACTATAAACGACCCGCTCTACAACCTGCTTAAGTCCGGCCAGGTCGAGGCATTCAACCAGCGTCGCAGAGCTGGAGAAGAGTGTGACCTCAGGGGATCTGATCTGCGGAGCATTGATTTACGAGAAATTGATGCAGAGGGGCTGGACCTGAGTGACTGCTATCTGCACCAGGCTGATCTGCGTGGAGTGGACATGTCCCAGACACGGCTGGAGGGTGCCAGCATCTTCGGTGCACGTATCGCCGGAAGCTACTTTCCTAACAAACTCAGCGCCGAGGAGATCACTCTGTCGCTGCAGCATGGCACGCGGATGCGCTATCAAAACCGAGGATATTAATTCTCAGGCTAATAAAGGGCGTATCCATGCACCACCACTCCAGCATCCGTCGGGATGAACGGTGGGGTTGTTTATCGAGAGGCTGAATTAATCATTACCTGGGCATGGGTGGCATACCATAACGGCTGGGCATCGACCTCGGCATGGCCATAAACCAGGGCCGACCGGGCCTTTTTTTCCAGTGCAGGATCACCCATCGAGAGTGAGAGGGCGATCAACTCAGCGGCGGGAGAAGGGAGCGGGCCATCTGAGATCACACTATCGGTGGCAATACCGGGAATCAGCAGCGCATCACTTGCCTGCCAACCGCCATTGCGGTAGAAACGGTCCCAGGCATCGTTCACCAATTGACGGGAGAACTTCAGATCCTCCTGTGAGTCTGTCAGCAGCGCCCACTCCCACAAACCCTTGGCGATATAGGCGTAGTCTCCAACGCCGCACGACCGAGGGGACCACCACTACTCTTGGCTCGCAGTAACCGCTTACCATCCCATAGCTGGGTAACCAGGTAGTCACGCAGCCTCTTTGCCGCCTGAAGATAACGCTTATCTCCCAGGACTTTGGCTCCCTCCACCAAGGAGGTAAGGAAGAGCCCGTTCCAAGCCGCCAGCTGCTTCTCATCGCGAGGATGATTGCGAGCCTGTCGATCATTGAGCAGTCGACTAAGCACTCGCTGCTGCAGCTGCTGAAGTGCCTCTTGATTGCCGTTACCGGAGGCTTCCAGCTCTGCCAACCCACTGGCATTAAGAGGTAGAAAGCCACCTTCATTAGCTGAACCACCTTCCAATCCCCAGCGAGCGCGGGCAAACGTCAGCTCCTTGGGCGACAATAGCTGGATCAACTGCTCCTCACTCCAGAGGTAACCACCCCCCTCCACCCCTTGTGGGTCGACCGCTGAGAGGCTGGCGATATAGCCACCCCCCTCGCCGGCCATCACCTCAAGGGTAAAGTCGAGTGTATCGGCTGCCACTTGCAGGTAATCGGGTCGATCAAAGATGTCGGCAGCCTGGATATAGAGATGGCTCAGTAGCGCTTGGGTATAGAGCATCTTTTCAAAATGAGGGACCT
>MOXG01000073.1_pt1 | contig 19205 bp, 19 predicted proteins | sample 1471191 | NCBI WGS metagenome assembly MOXG01 (sample SAMN05806437, study PRJNA327811) | mollusc metagenome | isolation source: Phylotype C (NB3) bacterial symbionts from gill | host: Thyasira cf. gouldii | place: Canada: Bonne Bay, Newfoundland | collected 2010-08-19
TAGTGGGAACCAATAATATCGACGGCTGTGCCAGAGTCTGTCACGCACCCACCGCCTACGGCATGCAGCAGACCTACGGCACCGGTGCCGCCACCAACTCCATTGATGAGATAGCACTGGCCGACTGCCTGCTGCTGATTGGCGCCAACCCTGGTGATGCCCATCCGGTAACCGGCGCCAAACTGCGCCAGAGTGCGCTCAAGGGAGTGCCTGTGATCGTTATCGATCCACGGGTTACTGATCTGGCCCGCTTGGCGACGATCCATCTACAGTTACGCCCCGGTTCCAATGTAGCGCTACTTAATATGCTGCTCTACTACATCTGTGATGAAGGGCTGTTGGATGAGGCATTTATTGCAGAACGGACCGAAGGCTTTGATCCATTCCACAAGCAACTGATGGCGATCGACCTGGATCGATTGGAACAGATTACCGGTGTGGCACGTGAGCAGGTACGACGGGCGGCGATCCTCTACGGAGAGGCTGAGCGGGCGATGGCGTTTCACGGTCTGGGGGTAACCGAACACTTTCAGGGAAGTAAGGCGGTGATGCTTATCGCCGCTTTGGCGATGATGACAGGAAACATTGGTCGGCCCGGTGTCGGTATCAACCCCCTGCGTGGCCAGAATAATGTACAGGGTGCTGCTGACATGGGAGTGCAGCCCAACCTGGGAGCAGGCTACCTTGATTTCACCCGCAGTGATGTCCGTGACCACTATCAGGCGGTATATGGTCAGGCGGTCCCCACCCATGAGGGGTATAAAATTCCGGAGATGTTCGCCGCCGCCCGCGAAGGAAAGCTCAAGGCGCTGTGGGTGATGGGAGAGGATCTGTTGCAGACTGACCCCAACTCCTGCGAGGTGAAATTCTCCCTCAAACAGCTCGACTTCCTGGTGGTGCAGGAGCTGTTTATGACCGAGACTGCTTCCATTGCTGATGTGGTACTGCCCGCTTCATCGCACTTTGAGAAGAGCGGCACCTTTACCAATGGTGAACGGCGTATCCAACGGGTTAACCGGGCGGTTGAACCACTGGAGGGAACAAGGCCCGATGGGCAGATCATTGTGGATATCATGAACCGTATGGGCTTTGATCAATCCGGTTATGACCCAAGACTGCATCTGCAGGAGATCGCTAAAGTAGTACCTTTTTTTGCCGGGGTGAGCTGGGACGGGTTGGGGGATAACGGTAAACAGTGGCCGGTCGAGTCCGATGGCAGTGATACCCAAATTCTTCACCGGAAGAGTTTCAAACTGGGTCTGGGCCATTTTGAATTCTTCGGCTTTGAAGAGACCCCAGAGCTGGACCCGGAGCCTGAAGAGTATCCCTATATTCTTACCACCGGGCGTATTCTGGAGCACTATAACTGCGGCAGTATGACGCGACGCACACCAAACAGGGAGTTGGTAGAACGGGATTGGCTTCTGATCAATCCACAAGATGCAGAGACCAAAGGTATACGGGATAACGACCCTGTTGAAATAAGCTCCCGTCAGGGGGTCGCACAGGTAACTGCACGACACTCTGAGCAGGTAAAACCCGGCGTTCTCTTTACCACATTTCACTATCCGGAGATTGCAATCAACCATATCACCAGCGGTGTGATGGACGAGTACAGTATGACACCGGAATACAAAGTGGTGGCGGTGAACATCAGAAAAGGGGGCTAGGTGATTACATCAACTCGCCACCAGCGCTAATGAATGCTCCAGCCCCCGTGCCACCTGCTGATGACAGTGCATAGCCAGCAATTTACGGTTTTCGAACGTCTGAGCAGGTAGTGCGGAATGAAAAGTGACCACCACTTCCACCCCCTGTAGCCCCATTACTGCACGTAAGTGTGGTAGCAATTCCATATCGCCATACCAACCGTAAAGGGCACGATCACTCACCTGTAACGGCTCTCCGTTGAAAAATCGAGTATAGGCCAGGGTTACCGGCTGAACAGTCAGCGGCAGCTGCTCGGGCAATATATCCACCACCCCGAACAGGGCGGATTTGAAGGGGAGCACAGTATCCCCCGGCGAACTCGTTCCCTCTGCAAACAGGATCATCGATTCACCCCCATCCAAGCGCTCAGCTATACGGTGACTCTGAAGCTTGGCACGCGTGGGGATTCGTTCGATAAAGAGCGTATCAGCAATCTTCGCCAAGAACCCAAACAGGGGCCATGAAGAGACCTCTGACTTGGATATAAAACTGGCATTCGTCAATGCCCCCAATAGAGGGATATCCAGGTAGGAGACATGATTGGCGACTAATAGCACGGACAGATCCCGGGTCGGTTCTCCTTCTACCCGGTAACGCACGCCGGCCAGGCGGCAGGCGATTCTATACCAGACAGCCGCATATGGTCGTCTGATTCCACGCCCCAAAGGGTAGAGCAGCAGATAGGGTGGCAACATCACCCCCAAGGAAAAGAGAAGAAGAAACAGATTGGCGACCGACCTGCCGCGACTGGGGGGACGCTCCTGCACTGCCCGCTGATGTTCTGCCGTGGCTGATTCTCTGCTCATATCAAATGCTATCACTACTGAAAATGGCGCTGGTATTTCCGGCTGATCAGGTCCGTATCGAGCACCACGCATATATCCGTAGTATTGAACTGATGATCAATCACAGCCCATCCCAACAAACTGCCAACCCGTAAATACCCCTTTATTAGCGGAGGCAGAGAGATATCCTTCAAACCCACCGTAGAAATATCAACCACATCCGGGTTCATATCGACATAGTGTTTATCGAGTGCACGCGGGCGCAGTGCTTCAGGGGCGAGGTAATTGTGGTAAAGATAGGAGAGTGACCGGGTGATCACTTGGGGCTCTGTACCATGAAAGCTGGCACAACCAAACAGTAAGCTGACATTGTGCTGCTCAATATACTCAGCGATGCCACGCCAGAGATACTGCATAACGGCACCAGTACGTACATTTGACGCAACACAGGAGCGTCCCATTTCAACAATCTCACCCGGATAGGAGAGCAAAGGCCCCAGGTCAAACTCCTGCTCGGAATAAAAACCACTGAAGTCTTGGGCTACCTTACGGCGTAACAACCTATAGGTACCGACCACGCAAGGCTCACCGTTGCTCTTGCCTTTATCGATCACCAGCAGATGATCACAATACGCATCGTAACCATCAACATCCCGTTTTAATGCGTATACTGAAGGGGATGGTTGTGCTCCCATCTCTTCATAGAACACACGATAGCGCAGTCGCTGTGCCGCCTCGACCTCAGAAGCAGAACAGGCCAGTCGAACCTCATAGTTTCCAGCATCCAATTGCACCCCCTCCTCCCTGTTATCGATACATTTATCAAACAACAGAATTTGTCTTTGCTCTATTTATGAAAAGGTGCAAAAACATGGCTATCCAGCCAGACAACATCCAGTCGCCACAAGGTGCCGCCTTTAGGTAAGCCATCGTCCCATTAGCGGCCCTGTTTATACCGAAACTTTACTATACACCATATAAATTCTAATGTAGGGACACTGTCCTCGACAACAGGATAGGAAACAGAGCAGATAATCGGAATTCATACCCGGAGGGAGCCTGCCATGCCAACGCCACCTGTAATCACTACAGATCAGGTCATCCGTCAGTTCAAGATGGATATCTATGGTAAAGAGGTGCAGAGTGCCGCCACCTACTCCTACCTGTGGATAGCAGCCCAGGTAGGGCATATCGGTGTCGGTATCATGGGGCAGTTTCTGTTCTACAGCATTTCATACTACCTCCTGCCCCATCTGAACTTTTCGCCTGATTTCGCTAATCTCTCCGGGCTTGCTCTCATCACATCCGCGGTAGCCTTTTGGGAGTGGAGCACCTACCGTAGCGCCATCAAGCGCCACACAGGGAGTTTCAAGCTAAACAGAAATGGCCTGCGCAATAACGCCCTGATAGCCACACTCTATATGTGGCTCGGCGGACTGATCAGTTTTGGCTTTCACCTGGCCCCGGGCTATGGCCTGTCCATGCTGATAGCCTGCTTACTCATCGCCTTTATTCCGGTCTCTTACTGGATGAGGCAGAAGATGATCTGGCAAAAGGCCTCTCTTCCTTACCTGTTCCGGCTGGCGGATATGAAACTGGATGAGCAATACGCCGGCAAGATACAGCAGCTCATGGATGAAACGGATAGACCTGAAGAGGCACCACGACAAATCATTATTGAAGGCACTCTCGGATCGGGGAGAACGCGATTGGCTGTGGGTATTGGGAGTGAATTCTCCTTCAAGAAACGGAAGGTACGCTACCTGCCATTTGACAAATTGGTGGAGCTTGTCAATAGCAACGACAGCTATCGCGGCCCGAAAAACGTCGACTATTGGCCATGGGCGGACGCCGAGGTCCTGGTTATTGATGATGTGGCCGCCATACCGCTACCCCACACCGAACAAAGCCCGGTCAACGAATTCGACCACTTCTCCCAATTACTACAGGAGATAATCGGGCATAACCCGACCTGCCTGAAGCAGCGGCATACTGTCTGGGTGCTGGCAGATATTGAAGAACCCTCACGTTGGATTGACGAGATTAAATCAGCCTGTGGAAATAATGGAGGCAGTGAGCCGATTATCGTTTCAATGCCGGCAGTCTGATGAGACTAAAATACGTCGGCAGTGCCAAGCACAAGCCAAAGTCATCATCATCAACTGCTTCTCGGATAAGCATCGCGGCACCCGGGGAAGCCCACACTTTGCCCCCCAATCCATGGCACCAGTCTATCTGGCCGGGGCCTTTCACCCACAGAAAACCGAGCTTTATCTCTACAGTGAATTTTTTTCGGGACCTTTTGAGGATCTGAAAAAACTACAGTGGGCAGATCTGTTGGTACTCACCGGGGTGAATACAGCCTTTGATAGAATGCGGCAGGTAACAGCCTACGCCAGAACAGTTAACCCCTCTATTCGGGTTGTTATCGGCGGTCCAGTTGCAAGAGTACTACCCAATCTCTGTGCTCAATACTTCGACGTTGTCTGCACCGGCGATGTCGAGCAGATGGCTGAAGTGGCTGAAGAGCTCTTGGGGCCCGGCTTCGCTGCGGAGGATATCTTCCCACGCTACGACCTGGTCAATTGGATGCCACTCATCGGTTATGCGGAAACCACCCGCAACTGTAACTTCCGCTGTTCATTCTGCTCGATGACCGCAGAAGACCGTCCCTTTGAAAATTATGACCTCAGTTTTATGCGCCGCCAGGTAGAGGCGATGGGCTACAAACAGTGCGTAATGTTCCTTGACCAGAATCTCTTTGGCGGCCCACGTGACCATTTCAAGGCCCGCATGGAGTTGATCCAGGAACTCTATGATGAAAAACGCTTTCGTGGTTGGTCCGCCCTGGTTACAACCGATTTCTTTAAATCTGATGAGAATATCCAGGCCGCCGCCAACTCGGGCTGCATCGGTTTTTTCAGTGGTGTTGAATCATTCAGCCCGGAACAGATTATCGCATTCAACAAACGACAAAATCTGATACTACCCCAGGAACTGGTCATCAGGCGCTGCCTGGAGGCGGGCATGGTTTTTCACTACGGCCTGGTCTTTGACCCTGTCGAACGGTCGATAGCAGCATTTAGGGATGAGCTTGATCTGATCGTAAGCAATCCAAGAATCACCCTGCCCTCATTCCTGACCCTCGCTATACCGCTGATTGGAACGCCGTTGTTCAGAGAGCGCATGGAGGCTGGTGCTTTTCTACAGAACCTTCGTCTGCGAGACATGGATGGTCGGACACTGATCTACAAAACCAAAGATCCACTGGGTGAGGCTATCCGTTACCTTGAAAAGATGGAGACCGGTCCGATCGACAAAAAACGACTTCTCGCCTATGCTGCAAAATTCTTCTGGCGATACAAGGGAACGTTGTCGCGCTGGGCCATGATCAGTGGACTGCTGAACGTAGTCTCCACCGGCATGCCCTCTCTGGGAACCAATGCCCGGGAGAAGAAGGTACCCCATAAATTGCGAAAACGTACCTTCTGCGCCAATACCGAGCCTCTTGGATCTCTCTATGAGCCGATCATCCAGATACCGAACGGTACCAGGGGCATTTTCAGCCGCTCCTAGTCACTGATGAAAAGGGGGAGTTACACCCTGACTTATGGGATGACCTGGGTGAATCAAAGGCGGTCGCCGTCTAAGAATTATATGTATAAATAAAAAACCAGGACGAAGGCTAATCACAACTTCCAGAGTACAAACTGCAAAAACATTTTGTCTCTATGCTATAAATCGGATAGTTTAGCCGATGATCGATATCGACAAAGAGCCGAAACACAATCAGGATCAGACAAATGTCCGCAGTTGACCAAAAATTCAACGGCCTCACAGCGATCCTGTTTCTGCTACTACTGCTCACAGGCAAGGTGACCGCCGCCGAGAGTAGCTTATACAAACTCACATCCTCTTGGCATGCTCCACAAGGAATTGCACTATCAAAAGAGGCGGCGGCATGGATCAGACAGTTACCGCAACAGGAAGGAACAGGTTCTGTTTCATGCACTCCGTCTTCTCTGCCGAAACTCGCTCCAGATAAACCTACCAGTCTATTCAAGCTAACGTCACAACAGCTCACAAATGAAAATATCGTTGTCCACACCAAGGACACAATCACAGAACGTTTCATCGTTGTGTACTGGTCCGTTGACGGATGCATGCATATCCATGAATCCGGGCGGGCAATCAAACCTGACAGCAGGCAGCAGTTACTCAGCCTTTTCCATACGTTCGTACTCACAAGCTCTCACCTGACCGTCCGATCCTGATACTGATTCAGGACAGTAAATCCATTCGGCCCTGGATACAGGCGGGGACTTTTCAACAATTTCTGCAGCAAAACACCCACGCCTGGGTCACCCTGGGTGGGTATACCGGAATTTTACTGATCCTGTTACTAATTGGGATAGGGTTCGTTATCTGGCAAAAAAGTGCTCTATCAATCGCATATATCATCTATATCCTTGCGCTACAGTTCTGGCAACTGCAGGCGATGGGTATCGGACCGACACTGATACCATTCTGGCCCGGCCCAGACTTTTTTCCGCTACTTCAGGCGCTTGCCGTTGCTGGAGTGGTAGCAGGCATCGGCAATGCCGTCACACAATTTCTAAGCCTCAAAGGTTTTTCGCGCCGAATAATTATTACCGGGGTAATTCTGAGTTGTGGTGGATTCTTGAGTTCAGCCTGGTTCAATGGCGGCTACAAGATTGGCGCCATGCTACTCGCCCTGTTGGCGATCCTGACACTCTATTTCCTCATTCAGCGTCTGCGGCAAAATCTGCCTGGGGTGCGCTGGTTCTCCCTGGGCCTCATGGCCACCATGATAGGGGGTGGCCTGCAGGCTTTTTCCGTCGTCAACAGTGGTGTAGGCATGAGTGGAATAACCATCTTTGCCTTTCCGTTAGGCACCGCTTTCGAGTCGACATTCTGGCTTGTGGCGATGACGATTATCCTGCGCACAGAAAGACAACGCATGCTGAATGAAAAGCTGAAGGCCCAAAAAATTGCTCATGATGCGCTGGCCAATGCAAAGGAACGACTTGAAGATGAGGTGATCAAACGCACGCATGAACTACAAATAGCCAAAGAGGAGGCTGTCGAGGCCAACTCGGCCAAGACCCAATTCCTATCCAATATGAGCCATGAGTGCGAACACCCCTAAACGCGATCCTTGGATTTTCCACATTGCTGAAAACTGATCAGGCCGTCAAGCTCCCCCCACAGCACCGCGAGGGCGTTGAACTGATTCTTGAGTCGGGACGCCACCTGCTGGCATTGATAAACGATATTCTGGATGTCTCAAAGATTGAGGCGGGGGAGCTATCCATCAATATCGAGGCTGTATCATTATTCGATGCTCTTGAAGAAACCTTGGCTGTGGTCGAACCCATCGCTGAGCAAAAATCCATTACCCTGCTGACTCCTGCCGAGCGGAAGATGGCTGGTTTGTTAGTGGTGATAAAACACGACTTCGACAGATTCTTACCAATCTATTAACCAATGCAATCAAGTACAACAATCCCAATGGCTCGGTGACCATCTCTTTGGGGAAAGGAGCAACATCTACAACACTCACCATTGAGGATAATGGCGTAGGTATAGCTCCAGAATTCTTGGAGAAGATCTTTGCCCCTTTCACCCGTGTCGGCAATCTTGTTGATTGCGTCGAGGGTAGCGGCATAGGACTGGCCATCACAAAAAGATTGGTCAAGTTGATGAATGGAGAGATTCTGGTAGAGAGCCATCTTGGCGAAGGCTCACGTTTTGAGATCGAACTGTTAACAGAAGATTCCATTTCGATATCGGAACCGAATTTCGAATCTTTTCAGAAAAGCGGGATTGGCCAATCGGATGATTCCCAGACAAAAGCTGTGCCCAAAAATTCCCTACCCCTCCTTTACATTGAAGATGACCCCACCAACATCGTTTTCATGAATTATATTATGCAGCGCCGCCCACAGGTGGAGTTGTTCACGGCCATGAATGGGAGAGAGGGTATACGTAGCGCCATTGAACATAAACCAAAGCTCATACTGGTGGATATGCGCCTACCCGACATCAATGGGTATGAGGTACTACAGGCTCTAAAAGAGAATCAAAGCACCAAGGAAATACCCGTTGTTGCCGTCAGTGCCAGCATTAAACTGGAAGATATAAAACAGGAACAACTTGACGAGTTTTTGGACTATTTTACTAAACCTGTTGATATCAACCAGATTCTTGCCGTAGTCGATGATCTGATAGAAAAACAGGATTAAAGCAACACCCTCTACTCATAGGCTCTCGTTTCCAGCAAACGGGGCTCTCATTTTAGCTAGATCCGGCTCACCCAGTTGATCCAGGATAGCGCGACGGGAAGCATCACGCAGTGCCATCGCCGCCGCCCACTCTCTTCCATTGGGCCGCTGGGGTTTGGCAATGTGAACCTTGATGTCACCACGATGAGGAAACCACGACTCTGAGCGGAGGATCGAACGGGTTCCCCTGATAATCACCGGCACCACTGGTACACCGGCCTTGGCTGCCGCAACAAAAGCCCCCATACGAAACGGCATCAGTCCCGGTGTACGGGTCAGGGTACCCTCAGGGAAGTAAAACAGGCGTTCTCTATCAGCCAGCCGTTTTGCCGTGCGCTCGGCATCGAGCCGCCCCTGTTGCTTGTCGAAGCGCTCGACAAAAGCGGCTCCAATTCGTCGCAGAAAGAGACCGGCAATCCTCTGTTTTGCCAACTCCGCTTTGGCGACAAAACCGACCGCTTTTGGCAGTACCGCCGCCATCACTATCCCATCCAGATAACTGGCATGATTGGCCACCAGCACGGCGGCGCCTTCAACTGGCAGCTCGCTCTGCCTTCCACCCGTAGGCGGTAACCCGCCAGCCGCAGAAAAAGGCGCGCCATTCCCCCCATGATTGACCAGCGACGTTCAATCCCGGGGATGACCGCCACCAACAGCCACACTGTGGGAGCAAACATCCAGAACAGCAACTGCACATAGCGGCCGTAGAGTTCCTCCCTCAATCGCCTCTTCAAACGGTGTAGACCGGGCACCAGCGCCGCCGCTGCAAGTCGGACAAACTGCATCCCAACGGTAGCGGTCGCTCGACCAAGCTGCCCCTCTTCATATAGCGTCTTCACCGCACCACGCCGAATCTTTCCGCTGGAGGTTTTCAGTACCGTGTGGGGCGGTACCAGAAGCAGTTCATCCGGGGGAAGATCCAGCAGATCCAGAGCGACTCCTCTCGCCTGCTCCCGTAACCGTTGCCGCACCATCTCATCGCTCTCCCGGGTTTCGGCCACCAGAATCAGCCGCTCGGTGCCAGAAGAGGTATCTGCTGAACCGAACAGGGCGACACACCCCTTACGGATGCCGGGTATTCCACCCACCGCCTCTTCCGTCTCATAGGGGTAGAGATTGCGCCCACCACGAATAATGATCTCTTTACTGCGGCTGGCGAGATAGAGATCTCCGGCTGCGATATAACCGAGGTCGCCGGTCTCCAACCAATCGCCTGCATAGAGCTTGCTGCTCTCTTCAGGATTGCGGTAGTAACCCTGGGTGGCGGATGGGCCCTGGAACTGTATCCGACCTTCGCGCCGCTCCGGTAACTCCCTTCCGGCCTGATCAACCACTCGAATCTGATAACCGGGCAGCGGCCTACCGCAGGCAACAAGCGCCAGTGACTTCTCACCTTCCACCGCGGGCAACGCCTCACCCGAAGTAAGAAACCGTTCCCGCCCAATGTGGTCGATAAGCGCTCCCCGTCCCAGCGGGGGAAAAGCGAGCCCCACCGCCGCCTCCGCCAAACCATAGACGGGAGAGAGTGCACTCTGCTGCAGTCCGTAGGCGGAAAAGCGCTTGGCAAAACGCTCCAGTGTGCGAGGACTTACCGGCTCCGCGCCATTGAATGCCATTCGCCAGCTAGAGAGATCGAGCCCTTCAATCTCCTCCTCCGAGACCTTGCCGAGACAGAGCTCATAGGCGAAGTTGGGAGCGGCGGAGAGAGTGCCGCGATGATGATGAATCGCCCACAGCCAGCGGCTGGGACGGGCCAGAAAGCGCAGCGGCGACATCAGCACCAGCGGTATGGCGTAATAGAGGCTGCCGAGCCAGGCACCGATCAGTCCCATATCGTGATAGAGGGGCAGCCAACTGATAAAAACATCGCCGCTACCCGCCTCGGTCGCCTCCCCCATGGCACGGATATTGGCCAGCAGGTCGTTATGGCTCAGCATCACCCCCTTGGGCTGACCGGTGCTGCCCGAGGTGTACTGAAGAAAGGCGATATCCCCGGCCTCTATCGCCACCCTGTCGGGAACAGCGTCCTCGCCGGAGAGTGCCTCAACGGTCACTATATCTCTCAGCAGTTCCAGACGGGCGCGTAGCAGACGGGCAACATTCAACGCCTCCGTCACCGTAATCAGCACCACACTCCGGGCATTGGCGAGTATCCCGACATGGCGGTTAAGGTGCTCCTCCAGTTGAGAGAGCCGTTGCGGTGGATAGATCGGTACCGGAATGCCCCCACAAAGGAGCACGGCATAAAAGCTGTAGAGATAGTCACGCCCGGTAGGCAACATGATCGCCACGGTCTGCCCCGGCTGCAACCCAAGCTGTTGCAGTCCCGCCGCCGCCCGCTGCGCTCCTGCCAGCAGATCGGCATAGCTGATCTCCTCCGGCTCTTCACCCTCACCGTAGAGGTGGATGTGTACCCGCTGGGGGTGTCGTTGAACATGCCACTGCAAAACTTCCGGCAGCGTCCCGGCATGATGGGGCAAAGTGGCAACCGCCTCCGGCGCCGCCCTACGGGGAACCAGGGACAGTTCCGGAAGCTTGGACGGTGCGGCGGCAAGGATATCCTGTAACAGATCCGCCACTGTTTCCGCCTCCGCCAACAGGTGTTCCGGCAGATGAATCCCGAAGCCCTTTTCGATACGCGCAAACAGCTCAACACGGGAGAGGCTGTCAAAGCCTAGATCACGCTCAAGTCCGTCTTCCAGTGTGGCCTTGACCGGCGATTGCGTATCCGGGTGCAGTTCACTGATAAAGTGGTCAATCAGTGCCAGCAGTTGGGCCTGGGCCTCGGTGGGTTCCATCAGCCCACCGCCAAACCGGCGCCGGTAAGTGCCATTTTCTTCACATACTCCGAAGTCATCACTGTCAGCAAAGCACTGTAGTTGAGTGAAAAAGTGAGCCTGTCGCCCACCCGGCAGTCTGTCGCACTATCGGTAACATCGACAACCAGATAACCACTGGAAGCCCCGATCACCTGCAGCCCCAGATCAAGAGGCGTGATACCGGCGACATCCACATCCTCACGTCCGACATTGAGCAGTGCGCGCAACCGCACGCCCCGGTCGCTGAATTTTGGCCGTCCGCCAAAAGCATCCTCACCCTGCCTGCCTGTCGGCTGGGTCGGCTTTCTCTTCAACTCAAGAATCTCTGCATGGAGCAGAAAGGCATCCTGGTGGGTGTTGGGCCAGGGATTGCGCTTGATCGTCTCTCTTCCCAACAGTATCCCCTCACCGATTCGCGCCTGGTTGATTCGTTGGGGCATTTCACCCTGCTGCAGTAGGTCGAGACCACTGGAATTGATGGCGGTGATAGTTTCGAGGGTAATACCACAGGCCCGCTCCACCTCCCCGGCCAGAGTGACCAGCCGACCCATATTTTCACTGCTCGGATCAACACCACCAAAACAGGCCAGATTGCTACCGATACCGGCGATGCGGAGGGCCGGCAGCTTTTGTGTCTCTCTAGCCAACGGGATCAGCTGATCCGGCCAGACTCCTTCACGCAGGTCCCCGAGATCCACCATCAGTATCACTTCGTGGGTCCGGCCCGCCCTTGCCGCCGCCGTGGAAAGAGCAGCCAATACAGACAGCTCCGAGTTGAGGCTTCGATCCACCAGTCGCACCACCTCATCGACGGCGGAGAGAGGCGGTATACGTAGCAACAGATAGTCACTCTCTATACCCGCCTCTTGCATGCGGCGGATATTTTCAAAGCGCGAATCGGCAATACCGTCCACTCCCCCCCGCAACATCGCCTCAGCCACTTGCGGATGGCCGCAGGTGGCCTTGGTGACACCGTAGACACCGATACCACTCTGCCTACACAAGGAGACGATAGTACGACTATTGTGCTCAATCTTCTCCAGATCGATAGTGAGATAGGGCGTCTCCATAGCGGTTACCGCAAACTATCACGTTGGCACAGCTTGCGCACCAGGAAGTTGGCCACCTCTTGTCCCCTTGCACCACGCCCAAAACCTGCATCGAGACCACACTCCCGGGCCAACTGATCACTTACCTGGGCGCCGCCGGCGACCAGCAGCAACTCCTCTCGCAGCCCCCGCTCCACCGCCAGTCGATGAAGGTGACGCATGTGTCCTTTATGCACATCACTGTGGGTAACGATGGTGGAGATCAACACCCCATCTGCATCCAACTCCACCACCTTCTCAATCAACCGCTCGATGGAGACCGAGGTACCGAGAAAGTGGCAGTGGAAACCGTAGCGTTCAATGCCGCCGTGTTTGATATCGAGAATTTCGTGGATTCCCACCGAGTGCTCATCTTCCCCCACTGTGGCCGCGACCAGATGGATGTTACGGGGGCGAACCCAAGCTTCGATCTCCTCATTCGAGAGTAATTCTTCGTCCTTACTCTTCGGCAGCAGATCTGTGCGGATCGGCATATCCAGCACCCCTTTGATCTCAAACAGGCTCCCCTCCGCCGGATGCATTATCCGCCGACTGATCACCTGGGGGTCACTGAGATTCATATGCCGCACCATCTCCAGAGCCGCAGCCTCAGCAACTTCAGGTTGCTCAGGGATAAACAGGGTGACACAGACAACACCGTCTCCATGGCGCTCCACTTCCGGACGCACAATCCCCTGTCGCCGCTCTTCAAGGGGGACCTTCAGCCGTTCATTGACACTGTCCGCCGGATCCAGTTCATCGATATAGACGATCTTCGAAGGGTCGCAGAGGGTGCAGCCGCCGTACTCATCACAAGGCTTGCCGTCACCTTGGGCGTAACGGTTGTTGCCAAAATGACCACACACCGGGGCACCGTAGTCGGCTTCACGCGGAGTCACACTGCCCGCGCCGTCACCACCGTCGACACGGCGGCTGATGCCGTCTCCCCGCCGCTCGGGATAGTAGCCGGAGTCGACAAACTGTCCCGCTTCGACTGCGGCGTAGTAGCCGCCCTGTTCGAGGATCTCCTGTAGAAAAAGCACCGCCCTCTCTTTCAACTCACGCACCTGTCGGCGCATGGAGTCATCCTCTCTCACCTCTAAAATTTCTGACAGCCCATCGAGCCCCATCAGTGTCTGGCGAGTGGTGTTGACAGCGGCAATATTGTTGTAGTGCCAGGGGATATTACGCCCCTCATCCGGGGTGATGGTGCTCTGAATATCGGCACCTGCAAGGCGGGAGATCAGGGTATCGAGTACATGGGTAACGATTGCTTCCTGGGTGTCGCTCTCCATATAGCGGGTATTCTGCTGGGCACGCATGGGGAAGCCAAGAAACAGCTCCCGCAGGGCAATGGCATAGGGAAGATCGAGGCGCATCTTGGGGGCGGGCGGTGCTGTCGGCGGTACGGTGGAGAGGGCGATCAGCTCTTTTGTCATACCCACCGCCAGAGAGAAGGCACAATTGACGGCATGCTGCACAAACAGCTCCGGCGTCACCTTCCACGCCTCCTTTGCCGTGGCGTTGGCGTTATGAGCGCCGTCGAGCTGCAAAATACCACCTGCCGCCATCACCGATTTCGCCTCAGCGGCATCGACGAAGGAGCGGTGCATATTAATATTGCGGTAGAGCACGTTGTACTGAGGGTCCTGGTGGGCGCCGTTGACCCCCTCTTCATTGAACAGTACCGCCATCTCCGGCCCGGCAAGACCGCTGACATAGGAGTGGAAGTTGATTGGTCGGCCTACCTCATCCTCAATGGCATCCAGTGCTTTACGGCTGGCGCGAATCTGTTTGCGCGTTACCGGGATACCACCGATACCCTCGGGGGTACCTTCTATCAGACCGTCTATATGAGACTGGCCGGTGGTACGGATTACCATAATGTGGTCGGCACCGTGCCAGGCGGCCATACGCATGCGCCGCAAGTCATCTTCAAACCGACCTGAGGCGATTTCAGTAGTAATTACATAGTCACACTGGGGGTCGATACCGCCAAAGTAGGCAGCGGCGGGAAGGGGTATGGATTTTTTTAAATTCTCCGTAGTGTCATAGTAAGTGAACGGGCCAATCTGCTGATCCTTCACCGGCCGGCGCCAGAACCACCCTTTGCGCCTGGGACGATAGAGGTCGAGATCCGCCAGTACCAACTCGATATCCAGTTTTTTGTCGGGATGAAGTTTCATCTCCTGTCACACCAGTTCATCCCAGTGCCGGCCGTTGAGCAGGGCCAAACCCGCTTCGCGCACTCTGAACCCTTTTGTTCTGGCCAGTTTCAGCACCAGGTGCCCGGCACCATGACCCAGCAGATTGAGCTCCTCCATCCTTTTCACCAGCCGCCCACTCTCACTACTGTCAAAGCCCATACGCAGCAGCAGGGAGCGCTCAATGGAGGGTGTTGTGTGGGTCCGCGCCTCCTCTACCATCGGATCCACCACCTGATTGACCAGTTTCCAGAACTCCTCATGGAGCTCCCCGTCATCCAGCTCTTTTAGGGACTCTTTGCGCCGAGTGTAATCATCCGCTCTTTCCGTGATTGCCATAGACCTTCTCCTCCACATACCGGCGGCTACTACCTATATCAGCAGCCAAAAATTCAATATCCGTATCGGTCAACACCACCGTTGTGGGCAGTGAGTCAAGCGTATGAGAGAGATAGCGTTCTCTCAGATAATCCATATTCATATCCACCACTCGTATTTGAGAGGGATGTTCAGGGATTACTATAGACCTCCCTGGGCAACTGTCACGGGGATCACCGCGCAGCACCTCAATTCCCATCTCAAGGGCCAGATTCAACTGAGCCAGGGAATGCTTTCCGGCACCGGTGTACTCGGTCTCCTGAACCACCAGAATTTGCTCCCGTTCCATGGAGCCGGCAATGGCAATGGCCGCCGCCAGGGAGATGTTACCGGCGGGTCCCCGCTCCATCCCCTCCAGCTCTGCCAGCAGTTGGGTGGCGTAGAACACCTCGCCCTGGGTAACGGTGACAAAGCGGTCCATGTAACGCAGGGAGCGTGCGGCATTGCGCGGCACATCAGCACGGTCAGGGACAGTGGTGAATGGGATGGAGAAACCGGTGTGGCCGGTAGTAAAGGATTTGCGGTTAAAGTCGTGGTCCGATGCCATATGCAAGCCACTGAGATCAACACTCGCCGCAACCACTTCGCAGTCGTCAGCTCCCGCTTTGTGCAGCCCCCGGGCGGTACCGGTGACATTACCGCCACCGGCATGGGTGGCAATAACACAGTCGGGAAAACAGCCACAACGTTCGCGCACCTGCCGAGCCAACTCGTAACCGAGAGTCTCGACACCGAGAATAGAGTAGGGGGTATAGAGAGAGGCGTTGAAATAGCCGGTCTCTCGCAGGGTGTCGAGAAAAACAGTGAAAAGCTCGGGGCCGACCGAGAGGCGCACCACCTCCGCCCCATAGGCCTCACAAGCCCGGGTCTTCTCGGCGATCTCAGGCTGAGCAACACCACAGCTATCGAAAGCCTCCTGCACCAGGATACACTTTAGCCCCGCCTTCGCCGCCTGAGAGGCCACGGCGGCACCGTAATTGCCGCTGGTAGCGGCGGCTACGCCAGGATAACCGCGCTTGGCCGCTTCATGTATTGAGAGCGAGGCACGACGGTCCTTGAACGAACCGGAGGGATTGGCTGCCTCATCCTTGAGAAACACCCTTGCCCCCTTGCCTGGCGGCCTCAGGAGACGGATCAGGCGGTGATATTCTCCAGTTCCACCAATGGAGTGTTACCCACCGCCGTGCGCGACTGAATCCTGCGAACCTGATCAATATCGTAGCCGGTATCACTGAACAGCCGTTCATAGTCGAAGGCAACGACACCGGTACGGTAGCGCTCATAGTCAATGCCCACGGAGGTGCGCATGATCTCCTCTCGTTGCGCCGTCACCTCTTGATATGCAGAAGCAGTCATCATGCCTCCGCCTTACGCAGCAGAGCCCGCACTTCGCCACCAATAGCGGAGAGTTGGGATAGAGGAGCACCAAAGCTGTGGCTGTAGGCGGGATTAACCACTGCCAGTCGCCCCCTCAGCCTGCGGCCGGTCACCGTCTCGACCTCTACCTCATCACCCAGACCAGCCTCCGCTGTCAGAAAACCTTTTACCCGCATCTCCAGCGGCAGCCGTTGGGTATCTTCAGGCAACGTCTCGGCACGCTCACCAGCCGCCAGTAAAATGGAGTGGATCTCTACCCATACACCTTGTTTACCCGCTCACCCATAAAACCCATTCCCGCTGCCGATCATCTCCCTGACATCACCCAACAACGCTGCAGGAGGAGGCAGATCACTCATGGTGTGAAGACCTGGAGAGGCATTAAGTATCCGTGGAATCATATTCACCGCCAGGGCACAGGTAGCCACTCCACCGGGGATCTCCGGACTCCCGGCCAAGTGGACCGACGGTGTACCGTCAATCTCAATGCTGTCGCCGGTCTCCACCCCTTCCAATCCGGGGTGGATCTGTTGAGGATGAATCAGCGTAATCACAGGCTCACCCTCGCGGTAGGCTATGGCCTGGTGAAAACAACCGGCCACCTCGCCGGGTTCTACCGTGACAAAGGGGGTCTGCCGCTTAACGCCGGCAATAATCGGCTCCCGGAGCTCCTCGATATGCTCAATCTCCCAGCCCACAGCGGCGGCGACCATTTGAATCGACTCCCTGAAGCCGAAATGGCCCACCACACTCCCCTCCTCAATACCGTTGTAAAACTCCTCCTCGGTAAGACCGACCCCCTGACTCTTGAGTACAGAAGGGCCATAGGGCGAGAGGTCATTGACCCGCCGGGCGGTGATGGAATTGATATCGGAGCAGACGCCGCTGAGAGTGATCAAAAGGAGATCAAGGACAAATCCGGGATTGATACCGGTACCGACCACGGCAACGCCATGCTCCAGGGCGAGCCGATCCAGTTTTTCCGCTGTCTCAAGCGAACTGCTCGCCGGATATGCCATCTCTTCCGCTATAGAGATCACAGGGATACCGTGACGCAACAGAGAGGTCAGCTCGCCCAAGGCATCATCGAGACGAGAGCAGGTGGCCTGAATCGCCACTTGGGGTCTGCTCTGCTCAATCAAGGACTCCAGGTCCCCGTCGATCCGAATGCCCAGCGCCTTGCCCTGCCCTGCTGCCAACCCCAGATCCATGCCGACACGCTCCTTCCTCCTGCCGAAAACCCCGGCCGGCTCCATGCCTATTTTCTGCAACACTAGGCGGGCGATACCGGTTCCCATCTGACCGGCGCCCAAAATAAGAACACGCAGCTTCCCGCTCAACAGAGTCGACTCCCTTCATCTGCCTACTTTGACGAATTCCAATAAGAGCATAGTCGGCACTTCAGACAATGTGCCCTATCTGAATATGAGTATAGAAGAGAACAGTAAAATTCGTTGACTACCGCCGCCCATCCGCAATATCAAAACCGGCCCGGCCAATGAACCTAGAATCCTCAGTTGACCGCTCCATTCTACGGGCAACACATTGATTTTAATTGCATTGACTGCGATTACCTATTCAACTCTCCGGGTGAATTACGCTACAGGGCGGATAGCACACTTGAGTTGGCGCATTACGGCGTTACAACTCCTTGGAATAGAACAACTATTCCGCGTCGTTGTGCCTTGTACTGCACCACCGCAAGCGCACTCTCCACCCCGTCCAACTGAGGATTCTAGGATGAATAAACCTGACAGCGTTCTAAGGAAACTCTAAATGAATAAAAGACGCATGATTTATCGCCCCAGGAACCGCGCCACTACTGTATTTGTACAGTTCCACACCGATCCAGGACAAAACTTCCTTTTTTCTCCGTCTGCTATAATTTCACTAAAGAAAATGGCCCACAGGCCGATCACTGGGTTAGAGAAGTAGAACAGACGAAAGGTAATATCATGGAAATCGGCGGCGTATCAATCAACACTCAGGGGCCACAGACAACCAGTGCCGGCGGTGATCCCGCACGAGCCGCTCTCTCCGTGGCAACCTTCAAGAAGACACAGGATATCCAACAGCAAGCGGCTGAACAGCTGATCGGCTCCCTAGCAGAGACCGCCGTGGTCAAAGATCCCAACTCAGTGGTAGGGCAGAATCTGGATGTATTTGCCTGAAGAGGCGCAGGAATAAGTAACTCTCCCGGCGGTAGCAAGTTAGCCAGGGAGAGTCTGTTTGTCGGGACAAAAAGAGAGGGTTAGCGGACCGGCGTCTACTAACCCTTTTTCTATGTATGTTGGGCGACGGGCGACTCGAACGCCCGACCAGTGGATTAAAAAGCCGTCAGATACATTCCATCTTCAGTTGCCACTGACCAACTCAAGTTTCGGAGTTCAAATGACGTAAAAGTCTTAAATAGACCGTCCCTTCTCCCTCAGGGAGAAGGACAGGATGAGAATCAGAAGAATCAAAGCATTAGCTTTTCAACTCCCCTCACCCCAACCCTCTCCCTGAGGGAGAGGGGGCTAACGAACTCCGAAACTTG
>MOXG01000074.1_pt1 | contig 18862 bp, 24 predicted proteins | sample 1471191 | NCBI WGS metagenome assembly MOXG01 (sample SAMN05806437, study PRJNA327811) | mollusc metagenome | isolation source: Phylotype C (NB3) bacterial symbionts from gill | host: Thyasira cf. gouldii | place: Canada: Bonne Bay, Newfoundland | collected 2010-08-19
CATTGAACTTCTGCATCAGGTAGTTCGTCTTCATTGGTGCAGCGGGCGGAAGAGATTCCGGCAATCGCATCGGGGCCATGAGACTCACCGATTGCCTTCAGTTTCTCGGCTATGGTATCCAGCGCCTCATCCCATGTGGCGGGTTGCAGCACGCCATCACGTCGGACAAGGGGGTGGCGCAGGCGTTCGGGGTGGTTGTAATACTCGAAGGCGTAACGTCCCTTCACACAGGTGTGTCCGGCATTAACTGCGGCATCTTCCGCTGCGCTGATGGCGCGCACCTCGCCTCCACTCACCAATACCTCTAGGTTGCAGCCGACACCGCAGTAAGTGCAGACGGTTCTCACCCGCTTCTCTGCTTCCAGCGTCTTTGCACGATGGCGATCGCTCAGGGAATTGGTGGGACAGGTCTGGACACATCGCCCACAGGAGACACAGCCAGACGCTTTAAAGCTCTGATCAAGTGAACGGATGATTCGGTTTGCATAACCCCGACCCTGCATGGAGAGTACAAAAGCCCCCTGTACCTCGTCACAGGCGCGAATACAGCGGTAGCAGTTAATACACTCTGCAGGATCAAAATGGATATAGGGGTGACTCTCGTCCGGAGCTTCCCTGCTTACGTCGCGTGGGAAGCGCCCCTCAGGCAGCTGGTAACGCTTTACTATCTTCTGAAAAGGGGTAGGCCGTTCACCAGGGAGCGGCTCCAATCTATCCTCCGGGTAGTCACTCAACAGCAGCTCGATGATATTCCGGCGCAGCTGCTCAATAGATTGGCTATCGGGCCAGAGATATTGCCCCGACAGAGCGGGAGTGTGACAGGCGGCCACTACACGACGTGCACCCTCAAGCGTAGAGGAGACCTCAACACTACAGAGACGACAGGAACCAAAGGCTCAAGCACAGGGTCGTGACAGAGTACCGGGATGATCTCCCCTCCCAGTTGGCGGGAGACAAATTCATAGAGGGTTTCACCGGGTTCAAGACGGTAGCTATCGCCATTGATAAAGGCGTGGGAGTCCGGCATTACTTCGCCCCCTTGGTAATAAACAGCTCCATCTCATCGGGGAAATACTCCAGGATATTTCGTACCGGTAGCGGCAACCCTCCTCCAGTGCACAGAGCGAACCCAAAGCAAGGGTCTCAAGCAGATCTGAAAGGAGTCGGCCATCCAGTGGCTGCTTAGGGCTTGCCTGATTGAGCATATCCGAACCCTTGCGTGTACCTATCCGGCAGGGCACACACTTGCCGCAGGATTCGTCAGCCATATAGTCAAACAGATGTCGCAGAAACTCGATCATCGGGAAGCTCTTGGGGATGGCGATAATACCGGCGTGACCCAGTAGAAATCCCGCTTGTTCGAAAGACTCAAAATCAATGGTCAGCTCGGCACTTTTATCGATAGGCAGCACCCCTCCCAGGGGGCCGCCGACCTGTAGTCCCTTAACGGGATAGCGAAAACCACCTGCCAGATCTGAGATGAGCCGGTCCAGAGGCAGACCCATATCCACCTCATAAACTCCCGGACGGTTGAAGCTGTGATCGAGCGAGATCAGTTTGCTACCGGTACTCACTCCATTACCGATTGCAGCAAAGGACTCACCCCCATTTTCTGCAATCCAGGGGAGGGCGGCAAAGGTCTCTACATTGCTCAGCAGGGTCGGCATGCCGAAGAGTCCCTCCTGTGCCGGGTAGGGCGGACGTACCCGCACCTCGGGACGCAACCCCTCAATGGAGTTGAGCAGCGCAGTCTCCTCGCCGCAGACGTAAGCCCCTGCTCCTCTGATAACGTGGAACTCAACACTGGATTGTCGGTAGGCAAGCGTCGTTCGATACTGTGCTATGGCGGCAGTCATGAGCTCTATCGCCTCAGGATATTCGGCCCTGATATAGAGAAAGCCATGACGCGCACCACAGGCAAGGGCGGCAAGCAGCATTCCACCTAGCACCCGATGCGGTTGATCCTCCAGCAGATAACGGTCACTGAATGCTCCGGGATCGCCCTCGTCAGCATTGCAGACAATATATTTCTTTTCACCCGGCATATCAGCACAAGCCTTGAGCTTCATTACAAAGGGGAAGCCGGCACCCCCCCGCCCCCTCAAGCCGGAACGCTCCAGCTCTTGGACAATCACGCCTGCTTGCTGCGGCAACGATTGATAGAAGGCGTCGATATCACTAACGATCGAGCCAAAAACATTGATAGAGGCTGCCGCGAAAAAGGCAGGTGCTCTCGTTTATGAGGTTTTGAATGGGGATTTTTCAGGTCGGCCAGGGTTTCACAGTCAAAGGTCTTACCTTCGGCCATCATGCCCCCTCCCCGGTAGCAGCGACCGACACAGGCCATCTCACCTATCTCGGATGCTGAATAGTGTGCTGCCAGATCTGCGTGAGCCGGTTGGGTTTTTTGCGAAAGTCGACAAGCCGTTCCCTTACATCGATAAGCGCGCTTCCCCCTGTTTGTCTCCCTGAGAAAATCATAGAAAGAGTGACTGCCCTGAATTACACCTGGTGCAATCAGGCGTTTTTCGGCAATCTTTTGAATCTCATCGCTGGAGAGGGTCCCGTGCTTATCAGCAATCAGGCCATATTCAGCAAAGAGGGTCTTCCCTTCAGGAGAACGGGCGCTTAGTGCGCGTATATTCTTAGACATTGGATCCAACCCTTATCCACCTCGACCATTCAACTCAGCTGAGTGTAACTCAGCAGAAGAGCGTTGCGCCCGCCTATAGGTACTTTTTGGCGGAAAACGGCTAGTATTCACCACTGAGCAACAGTTATATAGAGATTTGAATACAAAGAATCAGAGAGCGGCGTTGAGATACGCCGTTAGCACCGTATCCACATAGCCTACTGAGATTGATCATGATGAAAACAACCACTGTTATCCTTGCCTGTACTGTAACCTTGGCCCTAATGGGTTGTGAAGATAAATCAAAGGCGGTACAGCAGGTGCAGCCAAAACCGGAGATAAGCAAAACAGCTCCTGCCCCCGTCAGAGAGATAAGCACAGAGCCCAGCTTGACTGAGCAGGCTAAATCCCTGGGTAGTAATGTCTGGGACAAGACCAAGGACCTCTCCAGTGAAGCGGTTGAAAAGGGCAAAGAGCTTGGGGCACAAGCGACCGAGAAATCCAAAGAACTCTATGAAACCGCCAAGGAGAAGGGAGGTGAACTGGGTGAGGTAACTGCAGATAAATCGAAAGAGCTCTGGGACGGCACCAAGGAGAAGTCCTCAGAGTATTACGATGCAGCCAAAGAGAAGGCCGATGAGCTTTACAAGAACTCGACACAGGACCAAAAACCAGCCCAGGTTCGCGAGATCTGAGTTTTCTGCGATATGAAAGTCGCTCTCTTTTCAGATGTTCAGGGTAACCAGCCGGCAATGGAGGTGGTATTGGAGCATATCCATGCCTGGAATCCGGAGTTGGTGGTGCTTAACGGCGACCTGATCAATCGTGGCCCGAACAATCCACAGTGTCTGGAGCTGTTCTTACAGTTTCAACAGCAGCACAGCTCTGTTCCGATCCGTGGCAATCATGAGGAGTTCGTACTCTATTGTGCGAATAATCCACCTGAAAATGAAAATAAGGCGGCACTACGCAAGTTTGCCGACTGGACGGCAAGGCAGTTGGGGGATCAGGTTCAGCAGTTTGCCAAATGGGCGGATCATCTCAACTTTCACGGAGAAGAGGATGACCAGTGGGTGCATGTTACCCACGGCACTTTGAAGGGAAACAGGGATGGCATCTCCAGTAGCATCCCTGATGATAAGCTGGAGGGTAAACTGCCCGAGCAGATAGCTCTTTTCGTCACAGCCCACACCCATAAGGTACATGAGCGTCTATTCAAGGGTGTCCAGATACTCAATATCGGCTCTGTGGGTTCCCCCTTTGATGGTGACCCGCGTGCCAGCTATGCCCAACTTGAGCTTCGTAACGGCTCGTGGCGCAGAAAAATCATACGCCTGGCCTATGACCGTGATCGTATGGCTCGAGACTGTGAGGAGTCGGGATTTCTCGATAAAGGCGGCCCTCTGACCCGAGTCATCTTTGAAGAGTGGCGACGAGCCGATCTCCTGATGCCCTTCTGGAACAGGCGTTACAGAGAGGCGGTTCTCGATGGCCGGATCAGCATGCAAAAAGCCGTGGATGAGTTTTTGTCCGGGGTATAATTTGCACCGCTGCTTCGTCTGTACTGCACGTTGATCAAGACGGCGGTCCCACATATGAACAATCGATACCAGAGACGATTCTATGAGCTTTGCCTCCCTGGGCCTATCCCTCCCTATCCTTGAAGCCGTTGCCGACCAGGGCTACGAAACACCTTCTGAAATACAGTCCCGGGTGATACCTGCAGTGCTTGCAGGCAAAGACATTATGGCGGCGGCTCAGACCGGCACCGGCAAAACAGCGGGATTTACACTCCCACTCTTGGAACGATTATCGAAGGGCCCACGTCCTCAGGCCAATCAGGTACGAGCCCTGGTTTTGACGCCTACACGTGAACTGGCAGCCAGGTCGAGAGCAGTATTATCGCCTATGGTAAATATTTGCCTCTGCGTTCAGCCGTGGTATTTGGTGGGGTCAAGATCAATCCCCAGATGATGAAACTGCGCCGGGGCACCGATATTTTGGTGGCAACACCGGGGCGCTTGCTTGATCTGTACAATCAAAATGCCGTGAGGTTTAAACAGTTGGAAGTGCTGGTGTTGGACGAGGCCGACCGAATGTTGGATATGGGCTTTATCCACGACATCGGCAAAATTCTCGCGCTCTTGCCAAAGCAGCGTCAGACTCTGATGTTCTCTGCGACTTTTTCTAATGCGATTCGCAATCTGGCTAAGACCATAGTTAACAATCCGACCGAGATTTCGGTCAATCCTAAAAATACCACGGCAACAACGGTAGAGCAGTGGATCTGTCCGGTGGATAAAAACAGGAAGTCCACACTGCTCAGGCAGTTGATTCAGGATAACCGATGGGATCAGGTTCTGGTATTTTGCAAAACCAAGCAGGGTGCAAGTCGCTTAACTCACCAGTTGGAGAGTAAGGGCATTAGCGCCGTGGCGATTCATGGCAATAAAAGTCAGGGGGCAAGGACCAAGGCACTGGCTGACTTTAAAAATGGCTTGTATCGAGTGTTGGTTGCCACCGATTTGGCAGCCAGAGGCCTGGATATTGACCAACTGGCACAGGTGGTCAACTTTGATCTGCCCCATGTAGCCAACGATTATGTCCATAGAATCGGCCGTACCGGTCGGGCCTGGAAAAAAGGGCAGGCGGTATCATTAGTCTGTGCAGATGAGTTCAAAGAGCTCCTGAGTATCGAGCACCTGATTCAGCAGTCACTGACACGCAAGCCAATAGAAGGATTTGAGCCGGTACACACCCTACCCCCATCGCGCTCGGTTCAGCGTCCCATTCGCCCTAAAAAACCGAAGAAACCCAAGAAACCCAAAGCAGAGCATAAAGGTGGACAGCGTTCTGGATAGAATGCCCTTGTCACTTCCCCGTTTCGTCTTATGCTTAAGGTGATAACAGTGAGGAAGGGAGGGTGGTGATGGGCAACACAAATGGGCGGCGGATCGTCATCATGGGGGCGGCAGGTAGGGATTTTCACAATTTCAATCACGTCTACCGGGACAATCCCGACTATCGTGTAGTGCCTTTACGGCCACCCAAATCCCCGAAATTTCAGGTAGATACTATCCGGCGGTGCTTGCAGGTGCGCTTTATCCTGAAGGTATACCGATACTGGAACAGTCACAACTCGAACAGATTATTGCCGGTCAGGGGATTGATCAGGTGGTATTTGCCTACAGTGATGTGAGTCAGGCGGAGGTGATGCATGTCGCTTCCCAAGTGCTCGCGGCGGGGTGTGATTTTGTCATGCTTGGGCCGGAGCGCACCATGCTGCAGTCAAAGATACCGGTGATTGCCGTCTCGGCGGTGCGTACCGGTTGTGGAAAATCGCCCACCAGCCGCTGGCTTTCACGCTATTTGAAGTCTCAGGGGGTGCGTGTCGGGGTGATGCGCCATCCTATGCCTTACGGCGATCTGGCAAGTCAGACGGCACAACGCTTTAGCCGTCATGAGGATCTGTTGGCGGCCGACTGTACTATCGAAGAGCGGGAGGAGTATGAGCCCCATATTGATGCCGGTGGTTTGGTGTTTGCCGGTGTTGATTATGGTGAGGTGCTGGCCATGGCGGAGCAGGAAGTAGATCTGATTATCTGGGATGGTGGCAATAACGACTTTCCATTTATTCGTCCGGATCTGCATATTGTGCTGGTCGATCCCCTGCGACCGGGACATGAGACCAGCCACTACCCCGGCGAGGTGGTGTTGCGGATGGCCGATGTGGTGGTGATCAGCAAGGTGAATGCAGCGGCGGCAGCGGATGTGCAGGCGGTGGCCGAGCGGGTCAGGCAGGTGATTCCCGGTGTGCCGATTATACAGGCGGCATCGGAAGTGACGCTCGACGATGAGGCCGCAGTCAGAGGTAGACAGGTGCTGGTGGTGGAGGATGGTCCCTCCATCACCCATGGTGGTATGGCCTATGGTGCCGGCTATGTTGCTTCCTTGACTGCAGGTGCGGCAGAGATTGTCGATCCGCGTACTACAGCAGTGCCGTCAATACGGGCGGTGTTTGAAAAGTACCCCCATATTGGCCGGGTGTTGCCGGCATTGGGCTACAGTCTGGATCAGTTACAGGCGCTGCAGGACTCCATCAATGCTATGGATGCAGATGTAGTGGTGGCAGCGACGCCCTGCGACCTGGGGGCGCTTATCGATATCGAGAAGCCCTTGATCCGTGCCAGATACGAATACAAAGAGCTCGAGGTGCCCGGCCTGGAGGGTTTGGTGGCGGAATTTCTAAGCCAGATTAAGCAGGTCGCCTAGATGAAAGTGGTAATAGGTCTTGGAGGCAACGCCCTGCTGCGCCGCGGGCAGCCGATGGAGGCTAATCTACAGCACAGGAATATTGAGGCTGCCGCCGAGGCGGTGGCCCGGGTGGCTCGTAAGCATACGGTGATATTGACTCACGGCAACGGACCTCAGGTGGGGCTGTTGGCATTGCAGTCCGCTGCCTACAAGGGGGTGCGGCCCTATCCTCTCGATCTGTTGAGCGCACAGACAGAAGGGATGCTAGGTTATCTGCTGGAGCAGGAGTTGGGCAACCGTCTGCCCGAGAAGGCACTGGCAACCCTGCTGACTCAGGTGGAGGTGGATCCCACAGACCCGGCATTTGAGCAGCCTGAGAAATTTATCGGCCCCGTCTATGACCAGCGTGAGGCGGATGCCGTGAAGCAGAAGTACGGCTGGACAATGGCGTGTGACGGCAAACGTTTTCGCCGCGTGGTGCCTTCTCCGCGGCCGCAGCGGATTATCGAGCTATCGACTATCAGTATGCTGGCCGAAGCGGGCGCCTTGGTTATCTGTATCGGTGGGGGTGGTATCCCCGTGGTGGTTACGCCCGGCGGCGGTTTGATGGGTGTGGAAGCGGTGATCGATAAAGACTACTCCACCGCCATGCTGGCGGCTGAGTTAAAGGCTGACAGGCTGCTGCTGTTGACCGATGTGGATGCCGTCTACGCGGGGTGGAAGAAAGAGACGGCACGACCCTTCAGGTCAACCAGTCCACGGGTGCTTGGCCGCTACCTTTTTGCCAAGGGGTCGATGGGGCCGAAGGTGGAAGCCGCCTGTGATTTTGTTAAGCGAACAGGCCGTCCTGCCGCCATCGGCCAGTTGCAGGATGCCCTTGGGCTTGTTACAGGCGAGCTGGGAACGGTGATACTGCCTGATTGATTTAGTGCATGGTTGGCTGGAGGTGGTGTGTGTCGGATAGGGACCAAATGCTGCTGGAGATTGAGCGGGAGGCGATATACACCAGCCACCTGATCGGTCGCGCCTCTTTTGCCCCAGCGGTGATGGCGGCGATGAAGGTAGTGCCGAGGCATCGTTTTGTACCTGCCGCATCGCTGGATCAAGCCTACTACAACGGGCCGCTCTCTATCGGCTACTCCCAGACTATCTCACAGCCCTATATTGTTGCCCTGATGACCGACATGCTCGATACCGGACCGAATGATGTGATTCTCGAAGTCGGCACAGGTTCCGGCTATCAGGCGGCGGTTCTCTCTCGGCTGGTACGGCAGGTATACACACTGGAGATCATTGAGCCTCTCTCCAAGCAGGCATTACGGCTGCTGGATCAATTGGGTTATGACAATGTTACCTGTCGTGTCGGTGACGGGCATGACGGTTGGCCTGAAGAGGCACCGTTTGACGGTATTATTGTCACTGCGGCTGCAGCCGATATTCCTCCGGCGCTGGTGGAGCAGTTGAAGGTCGGTGCGAAGCTGATAATTCCAGTAGGAACTCCTTATGGATATCAGCAGCTGATGGTGGTTGAGAGAGGGGCAAGTGGTGTTGTTACTCAGCGCGATCTTCTCGGTGTTGCCTTTGTTCCCCTTACCGGTGGCGGGGGGTATAAGAGATAGTGCAGATATTGATTACTAATATATTAGGGGAGGGCGGGGTATTTTTAAAAAAAGTGGCTATGCACAATAGTCCTGAAGCACTATATTCATAGAAAAAATGCATCCGTAGGAGCGAATTTATTCGCGATCAGGCTCCGGGGCATGTTCTTCGCGAACAAGTTCGCTCCTACACCAGGTTCCCGGATTATTGTGCACAGCCATTTAAAAAAAATCACCCTACAAGGCCAAGGGAAAGATCTCCTATATCACCCTCTCCAAGAAGACACATTCGGCCGATCTTCAGCAAAAGATTGAGCAGGCTATGGATGCCCTCAAGAGGATGGCACATTTGCCCGTATACTTAATCAATACAAATAGGGGGCTCCAGACACCTCCAGGATGTTTGGCACACATACCGGGCTGGATGAAGATGCTGTTGCGGAAACAGAGGTAGAGGGAAACGGAAAGGGGTATGCTGAGAGTGAGCACCTGCCACCGGTTCTGAATACGTTGGCGCAACAGCTGGAAGAGAGTGAAGCGGCAGCTGTTTACACCTTTAGATCATTACAGCAAACTCGTGATATACCTGTTATCTTCGTTACTGCCTTGAGTGAGGAAGGTGATGAGAGAAAAGGGCTTGAACTGGGCGCCATAGATTTTATTGTAAAGCCATACTCACCCGAGATTCTTCATGCCAGAGTGGCTACACATCTGGCGTTAAAAGAGTGTCGTGAGCGGTTACAGTCGATTGATATTTTTTCACCTGGTGCCAAGAGAAAGGCACCTTGATATTAGACATGGGGTAGGGGAATGAACGAAGTATTGAGTGCACTAAAATTTAGGCATGCGTGCAAGAAATTTGATCCGGATCGAAAGATCAGTCAGGTTGATCTGGATGAGGTTCTTGAGTGTGGTCGTCTCTCTCCATCGTCTTTCGGTATGGAACCGTGGAAGTTTCTGGTGATTCAGGATGATGAGTTGCGCCAGAGGCTGCGGGTCGCCTGTTGGGATCAGGCACAGATTACCGATAGCAGTACCGTTGTAGTTATCTTGACCAAGCCGACAGCGTTGCACCCTGGCAGCAGCTATGTGGAGGGGATGTTTGCCCGTCGCAACCTTCCAGAGGAGGCGACACAAGCCTATCTACAGCGCTATAGGTCCCATATGGAGCTGAGATTGAGCCACGGATGAGTTATTACGCCTGGGGATCTAAGCAGTGCTATATCGCGCTTGCCAACATGATGACGGCTGCGGCTGCTTCAGGTATCGACTCTTGCCCAATCGAGGGATTTGAAAAAGATGCGGTAGAGGCTGCGTTAGCGATCGATACCAGTCAATATGAAGTGGCGGTGATCTTTGCATTGGGCTACCGGGTGGGTGGGCAGACCACCTGTCTGCGTTCATCATTCAGCGAAATTGTTGAGTATCGATAGTCGCTTCCTGCTCTAGGTCGACAGTGTGGTTATCATGCTTTTCTTTAATTACCTCGACAATTTTACTCAGGTTGGCATGGAAATAATCTACCAGCTCCGAGGAGAAGTGGATGCCCCGCTGTTGCTCTATAGTGACCACTGCATCGTTAATGCTCCAGGCCGGCTTGTAGGGTCGGGATGAGGTAAGGGCGTCAAACACATCAGCAAGGCGCAAATTTGCCCAGGCAGAGGGATCTCATCTCCTTTCAAGCCTTGGGGATAACCTGAGCCATTCCACTGCTCGTGGTGGGTATAGGCAATTATCTTGGCGGATTCCATGATAGGCGATGTATGGCCATCGAGCATTTTGTATCCGATGGTGGTGTGGCTCTTCATAAGTTCCCACTCGGCATCGTCCAGGGGCCCCTGTTTTAGCAGTATGCTGTCGGGGATCCCGATTTTTCCGATGTCGTGCATTGGCTGGCATGGAGCAGCAGTTCCGACTCATCCCTGCTCATGCCGGTGGCGCGACCGAGCACCTGGCTGATCTTGCTCATTCTAATAATGTGGTCACCGGTCTCCTTGTCTTTGTACTCGGCGGCACGGCCGAGCCGGCGGATAATCTCCAACTGGGTTTCTCGCAGCTCTCGGGTGCGTTCCCATACCCGTTGTTCCAGTATCTTATTGGTATCCAGCGCACGTCGATGGAGCAAATTGACTTCGAGCATATTTCTGATTCGTACCAAAGCTTCGGTTCGGTCCAACGGTTTTGCGATAAAATCTTTGGCACCGGCGGCGAGGGCGCGGAGGCGGGTCTTTTTATCCGATTGAGCAGTCAATACCAGTACCGGTAGGTAGTCACCTTGGTGGGACTCTTTTAAACGCTCCATTATTTCAAAACCATCGAGGTGGGGCATGCGGAGGTCCAGAATCATCAGGTCGGGTTTAAAACCGAGGAATAGATCGCAGGCATCGCGGGAGTCGGTGGTGCTGATTACTGAGTGGTAGCCATCTGCAGCAAGCATGCGCTCCAGCAGCGTCACATTCGCCTGCGTATCATCTACTATCAGGAGTCTGCCACTCTTGATATCCAAATCCGGGGTCACAGAGCAACCTCCTTGGTTCCCTTCGATTATTCTATCTTTATTGCCTACTCACGGATCAAGTCTGGTTATTAGCCGTTAGCGCTGTAGCCTGTGGGCGACGGCGCTCATCAACTTCGGGATATCGACCGGTTTTTCAATGTAGTCGATAAAACCCGCATTTAGACCTTTCTCCAAGTCTTCAACGGTTGCGTTGGCACTGACGGCAATGACCGGTATGGACTCTGTTTCCTTCATTGATCTGAGCAGTTTCAGTGCCCGGAAACCACTGATGTCAGGTAGCCTGATATCCATAATAATCATAGAAGGTTTAGATGTTTTTGCAATCTCGATCCCCTTAAGGCCACAATCAGCAATAATCAGCTCGATGTTTTCGTGGCGTGAGAAGATGTGATGCATCAGTTTTTGGTTCAAGATATTGTCCTCTACATAGAGGATTTTGTGCTGCTCAGTGGGAAAGGTGAGTTCTTCGCTTGTTTCTGAAAACGGACTTTTATCTGTGTATACGGGTAGGCTGTCACACAGAGCCAGTTTTAAGGTAAAGGTAGAGCCTTTACCCAGGCTACTGCTGACACCGATACTGCCGTTCATCAGCGTTATAAGGTGCTTGGTGATTGCCAGCCCAATGCCGGTACCCTCGATTCCCTTTTTATCGGCATCTATGCGCTCAAACGGTTGAAAGACCTTGTTGATCTTATCGCCGCTGATGCCTTGACCGGTATCCCTTATGTTGATTTCAACTTCCCCGTTGCTTATCACTGAATCGAGAAAGACCTTCCCCCCCCCTCTTGTTGTACTTGATGGCGTTGGTCAGGATATTAATGATTACCTGGGTGAGGCGTGTTGCGTCGGCATTAACAAAGCAGAAGTCACTGGCAGGTGTTTTGTCACGTAGGGTGACACTGTGTTCATCGGCCAGGCTAGCTGTCAATTGCAGGGTGTCATCGAGGATATCACGCAGCGAAATACTCTCCATGGAGACCGTGAGTTTACCTGCTTCTATACGGGAGAAATCGAGAATATCTGTGATCAGGCAGAGCAGGTGGCTGCCTGACGAGATGATATGCTCCACGTTTTCCTGCTGCGTTTGAGAGAGACTTGGTGTGCGATCACTCTCCAGAAGCTGGGCAAAGCCGAGAATACTATTGAGCGGTGTGCGCAGTTCATGACTCATGTTGGAGAGAAACTCCGACTTCACCGAACTGGCGTGGTCTGCGGTCTCCTTGGCGGCTCTGAGGTCGGCTGTTCTTGTCGCCACTTTGGATTCCAACTCATTTTTTGTTTTACGCAGGGTCTTGTGAACCAACTGCCTGGCATGGTCCTTCTCACTACGCAGTAGATTGATGCGATCAGCAAGCGCAAAAGAGAGGAAGGCTACATCCAGTAGGGCGCCGATAAATGTCGCGTTGTAGAGGAAAAAATTGTAGTTCAAAACACCTAGTAGAGTAAGTGCGGTGATGACGACGCCGATAACCGAGAGGCTCCAGGCAGCGAGATAATATCTAGCGGTGCGGTTACCCTTTCGCCACGCCTGCAGGCCGGTGGCGAGGAGAATAACGGCATTGAGCTGGACCATGCCGAGCGAAATATTGGCCAGAGGAATTACATCCTCAACGATGGAAGCGAGGAAAATAATCAGGCTGTGTACAACGATGAGAAAAAGAAACAGCACATTAAAGCGGGGAAGTTTGCTGTTGGTGTCAAAAAAGTTTTTGGCGAAAAGAATGCCGCCGAGCTGAAAAAAGCTGAGTCCCGCCGTCTGTACTCTTTCGATAAAGCCCGGATCATCAGCCATAGGTACATAAAGGTCAACCCTTTAGAGGTGGCGAATACCATTGTTACAGAGAGTATAAAGATAATGTAGTAGAGGTAGTTGCTGTCCTTCAGGGTGAGAAACAGAAACAGATTGTAGACGAACATGATTGCCAGGATGCCTAAGAAGGCACCAAAGTAGTAGGCGATCGAGCTGTCATGATGGCTGAAAGCGTCACGCTCCCATAGAACCAGTGGCGTGATGACAGCGGCCCTGCTCTCAATGCGTATATAGATCGGGAGACTCTCGCCTGCTTCTACGGTAATGGGAAGGAGGAAGTCATGGTGTTTTATCGGTCGCTGATTGAAAGGCAAACGGTCACCGACATGGACCACCGAAAACTCCTGACCCGATTCTCTGCCGGAGGTGTAGAGTTTGATGGAGTCGATCCATGAGGTGGTCTGTTCAAGGATCAGATCCTGTGGCTCATCACTCGGATTGACGATAACCGTGCGATACCAGTAGGCGGAGGTGGTAAAGCCCCAGTTGGCAAACTGTTTGCGAAATGGGTGGAAGTTGCCTGAATGTTCTGCCGAGGTGACGGCGTTGATGCTGAGTGTGGTGTTTTTATCCTCCAGTACATCCATATGCATGCCGACGATATGGTTGGTGCGGCCATCAAGAACGATTTGGGATATCCCGTCGTCATTAAATTCGGCACTGTAACTTGCTTCGCCGACACCAGAATTGAATAACGCAAAGAAGAGTGTGGCAATTAGAACAATATTATTTATTATGTTTTTCTGTTTCATATCTGCGATGGTCGAGTAATTGACTACATCTTTGTAAGAGAATATTTTCTAATCAGGTTTGGGGCAAGGAACATTTTAACTGGACTGTAGTTCATGCCGAATTTCATCCGCTTGAGTATCGATGGCACGGAGTAGAAAGCTTTAGCCGCCTCCAGTACCTTCTCTTCCAGTTGCCGGGGGGTGAAATTTTTTGGCTGGTATACTGCATTATCTGAATCATAGAGGCGCCAATCTTCCGATAATAGCCGCTGCTGTGCTTTCATCTGACGGTAGATTTCCGTTCCGGGGTAAGGTGTCAAGATAGAAAAGGCGGTCATCTCCATTCGTGTATCGATGCAGAAATCGAGAGTTTCATCGATAGTCTCGGGGGTATCTTCGTCAAATCCGAAGATAAAGGAGCCTATAACACCGATACCATGGGCGTGAACTTTTTCGATTACATCCCGGTAGAAAACCTTATCAACTTTCTGCTTTCCCATGGCGGCACGGTTTTCCGGGTTGATGCTCTCGAAGCCTACAAACAGACCGATGCAGTTACTGTCACGAAACTTTTTAAGAATCTTCTCATTTCGCAATATCGGTAGCCGCACCTGGGCCATCCACTGTTTACCTGTTTCGGCAATGGTTTCAAGTACTTCGTCATAGAATGATTGACTGCTGCTGGTTGCGCCATAAAAGTTGTCATCAACAAAAGAGATGATCGGTGTCTTTACCTTGCGGATATCTTCCACGGTGGGTGTGGCATCCCGCTGTAGATAAAAGCTGCCGAATATATGTTGCATTGAGCAGAAGTCACAGCTTAGTTCACACCCTCGGGAGGCAAGAATTGATGTCTGCCATGAACTGCTGGCGGTGGCGTTGACACTGTCCGGTATCACAGTAGGTTGTGTATTGTGGTAGAAATCCTTTAGGTTTCCCTGCTCCATATCAGCGATGATGGTGGGGAAGGTCGATTCAGCATTGCCGATGGCAACGGTGTCGCAGTGCGTTTTTGCCTCATCGGGTACTGCGCTGACATGGGGGCCGCCCATTACCACCTTACAACCACGTTTACGGAACTCTGCGGCAATTTCATAGGCACGGTGAGCGTTGACCGAGAGGGTAGTGATACCCACCAGGTCGGCTGGTGTGTCGAAGTCGATGGCGCCGAAGGCTTCATCGATAATTTCCACCTGATGCCTATCGGGAATAAATGAGGCGAGGTAGGGGAGGGTGACGGCCGGGAGCGGGTAGCTGCGATGAAGATGGCGATTGATGCTGAAGTAACGAAACGGATTTATCAGTAGAATTTTCACGGATCCTTCCTTTGTATTGTTATTTCCCTATTGCCCGGTCGAGTTACACTTTTCCGGGTACTGCTTGTTGTCGTGCAGAAGCAGATCCGATTCACTCCTGTGCCATCACGATAGGGAGCGCCACCAAGCCCGGATATGGTAAAGTATTTAACATCCAACCTGGAAAAGCCATCTTTAAATCCCAGTCGTGGCACTTTTGGCTACTTGCTTATTATCTGCGGTAGTTTACTCTCATGCTGTCCATCCTAAATGCGCTGATTCCGGTTATCCTGATTATTCTACTGGGTATACTGCTTAAGCGTGGCTCACTCTTCAGTGAAGTCCAGTGGCAAGGGGTGGAGAATCTCTGCTACTTCGTCCTCTTTCCCTCACTGCTAGTAAAGACATTGGCCACCGCCGAAGTGGGCGGGGCCGATATTCTGCTCTTTTCCGGTATGGTCCTGTTTGCCATCTTTGCCATGTCGGGGCTACTGATTCTTGCTTTTCCTCTGCTTAACCGGCGTTTTGGGGTAGATGCCGGAGCCTTTACCAGCTTATTCCAGGGTGCAACCCGCTGGCACGGTTTTATCGCTCTCTCCATTGCCGGTTTTCTTCTGGGGGATGAGGCTATCGCCTACATGGCGGTAACCATGGCAGTGATTATTCCACCGCTCAACGTGATCAATATCACCGTGCTGGCGCTATATGGCGGGAAAAGCGCCAATTTTGGCAATGTCGGACGGAAAATCATCACCAACCCTTTGATTATCGCCTGTCTGATTGGCGCTTTTCTCAACCTGACCGGTATTGGCCTTTCGTCCACGCTTTATGCCACTCTGGATCTACTTGGAGGCGGCGCGCTGGGTTTGGGATTACTGGCGGTGGGCGCCGGGCTGCAGTTCAGGAAAGTGCTGGATCACCGCTTTCTCGTCATCTTTGGCACACTTATCCGGCTGCTGGGCATGCCGTTACTTATGTTTGCCGGTGCCTGGATCTTTGGTATTGATGGTATGCCGCGAACGGTGGCGGTACTGGCCGGTGCTGTACCGACGGCCGGCTCATCCTATGTTCTCGCCAGGCAAATGGGAGGGGATGCATCCCTGATGGCCAATTTGATCACCGTTCAGGTGGTGGTGTCGGTCATCACCTTACCCATTATGATCTGGTGGGCCGGGGGGATGATTTAGGGGAGCGTAAGAAGCCCCGGTCAGCCTGGATATCGCTGGATCAATTATTGATTTCGTCACGCTCTGCTTTGCAATCTTCGCAACGTGGGTGGTTACGATTGCTTAGCAAAAATGCGGAGACAACAACGGTTAAGATGATGGCTGAAATGGTAAGTGTGTCAAAGATCATGACAGTACCTCGCTTTTACTGCATTAGTGAATGATTAAATACTAATACATCTATCGGTCAAATAGCTAGATATTTGAGAAGAATGTTTCTATGCCCCATTAATATAATTTATAACTGTGCTGATATTTCGAAGGATAGATCGATGAAACTGAATTTTGTTATCACCCTTTTACTTCTTTTTTCGCCTCTGATCTCCTTCGGAGACGAGCCGCCCCATGTCTCCGGCTACGGTGTGAAATCCTGTCTCGCTTTTTCGCAGACCGCGGATGGGATGGAGCAAGGGGATGGAAGTGCCGTGACTCCGTACCTCCGCTATCGGGAGTGGCTGGCAGGGCTTGCCACCGGGCTTACCCTCGCCACCGGGAAGGATGTACTGCATGGGCTGGAGTTTGATCAGGCGATGGAGCGTATTGCCCTGTTTTGTGAAGAGCATCCGTCAGATGACTTTTTTACCGGCGCTATGGATCTACTTAAGGGGCTCAGTGGACCGAAATAGTAAGCGAACTTGTTGGCGACGGACTCTGAGGTCTGCGCTTCTCGAATAAGTTCGCTCCTAACCCCAGTATCTGAATTACTCTACTGGTTCCCCCGGTCCTCCGTGGGAACCGATACCAAACAGTCGTCGTGCATTGTCGCTGGTCGCTGTCGCCAGTTGGTCACAGCTGATACTGCGCCGTTGGGCAATGTGTTGCAGTATATTCCTGAGAAAAGCAGGTTCATTGCGGCCACCCTGGTGGTCGGCATCCGGCTGGTCGGGGGCATCACTCTCCAGTAGCAGCGACTCAAGCGGTAGATCACTGACCAGTTTATGTAAGCGACTTGCCCGTGGGTAGGTGACCGGCCCACCAAAGCCGAGCATGAAACCCATATCGATCAGACACCTGGCCTGTTGCTCACTGCCGGAGTAGCTGTGCAGCACACCGCGAACTTTCGGGTGATTCCGTAGTATGCCGATCACCTCTTCAACCGATTTCCGCGCATGGATGATAATGGGTAGCTGGAAGCTTGCCGCCAGTTCCAACTGCGCCTCGAAGAGTTGTCTCTGTCGTTCCCGGTCGGGATTGTCGATATAGAAATCGAGTCCACATTCACCTACCGCTACGGCTTGCTCCTTCTTTAGCCACTGTTCCAACTGCCGGATGTCACCCTCTTGGTGGTCGGAGAGAAACATAGGATGAAGGCCGTAGGCGGCATAGAGGCAAGAGTGGCTAAGGCATAGTGAGCGGATTGCCGGCCACCACGCCCGCTTGATGGCCGGGACCACCTGAGCCTTCACCCCGGCCACTATCGCTCGTGATAGCACCTGCTCCCGGTCTTGTTCAAACCGGGGGTGGTCGAGGTGGCAGTGGCTGTCTATCAATTGCATATAGAGGGAATGTAGCAGGCAGTGTGTGAGATGGGTATGCTTTAGGGAGCCTCTGAATAAGTCTGGCCGAATTGAATTGTGCTCAGGAGATGCAAGATTAAGGCGAAGATCGCAGCTGATAGCAGGCTATTAGTAAGATCTTCAACACGAAAGCATAGCTTTCGGTGATGGTATTCAGCATAGCTGAATCCCTTCGATCGATTTCTCCTGAGTGCAAGGCAATCGGTCATGACTTGTTCAGAGGTTCCTTAAGTAACTCTTACATGTACAGGCAGCGTCTCTCTATGAAAATCGTCTCATTCAATACCAATGGCATTCGTACCCGTCAACATCAGTTGGAGGCGCTGAAAGAGAAGTATCATCCAGACATTATCGGCATTCAGGAGAGCAAGGTTCAGGACCACGAGTTCCCGCTGGAGATGATGGAGACACTGGGATACAAAGCCCACTACCATGGGCAGAAGACGCACTACGGTGTCGCGCTACTTTCTAAACAGGAGCCGCTATCCGTACAGAAGGGCTACCTAACAGATGAGGAGGATGCCCAACGGCGGCTGATTGCAGGGGTCTTTGAGCTTGCTGATGGAGATCGTCTGACGGTAATTAACGGCTATTTCCCTCAAGGGGAGGGTCGTGATCATGAAACAAAATTTCCTGCTAAACGAAAATTTTACGCTGATCTGATCAACTATCTACAGGAGAACTTTACCCCGGATGACAAACTGCTGGTGATCGGCGATGTTAATATCGCACGGGTGGACCGGGATATTGGCATCGGCGCCGATAACGCCAAGCGCTGGTTAGGTACCGGTAAATGCAGTTTTCTGCCGGAAGAGCGGGAGTGGATGGAGACTCTGATCTCATGGGGGCTGGTCGATACCTATCGGGCACTTCATCCTGAGGTGGATGATCGCTTTAGTTGGTTTGATTACCGCAGCCGTGGATTTGATCGTGAGCCGAAACGGGGACTGCGTATCGATCTGATACTCGCCACCCAATGCCTCATTGATAAATGCACCGGTGCGGGTATCGCCTACGATATCAGAGGCATGAATCGGCCGTCGGATCACTGCCCCATCTGGGCTGAGTTTGATATTTAATAAAGCTGGCAGTAATCAGTTGTCAGTTGGCAGTGGTGGAGGTAGGTAGTGGGTAGCGACAGATCGAATCTGTGCTATTAATTAACATTGAGCAGAGAGCGTTTGTGCTTGACAGCACTATGGATATCAAAAGAATTACTGACAACTGACAACTGACAACTGACAACTGACAACTGACAACTGACAACTGACAACTGACAAC
>MOXG01000075.1_pt1 | contig 17743 bp, 19 predicted proteins | sample 1471191 | NCBI WGS metagenome assembly MOXG01 (sample SAMN05806437, study PRJNA327811) | mollusc metagenome | isolation source: Phylotype C (NB3) bacterial symbionts from gill | host: Thyasira cf. gouldii | place: Canada: Bonne Bay, Newfoundland | collected 2010-08-19
AAAAGTATTCCCTCTCCCCGAGGAGGGTGTATTAAATCCAATAAGTTACCTATTGATCCCCCTCACCCTAACCCTCTCCCTGGTGGGAGAGGGTACTTTTACAACACCCACGAGGGAGAGGAGTATATGGAACCGCAGTGACTTCAGGGCTATTGTGCAGAGCCATTTAGCCAATTTCTTTTTATACTACCCAGCTTAGAACGGCTGAAAAGAACAATTGAAGTGGAAGAGATGACACATCAGGATTCGATAGATCAACTAAAAAGCCATATTGAACAACTTATTATCGGTCAGGAAGCTCTGGTCGATCGGCTACTTGTCGCCCTGCTGGCGGATGGTCACCTGTTGGTGGAGGGCGCACCGGGATTAGCCAAGACGCGGGCGGTGAAAAGTCTCGCGTCGGGGTTGGAAGCGGATTTTCACCGAATCCAGTTCACTCCCGATCTACTGCCCGCCGATCTTACCGGTAGCGATGTCTACCGGCCCGAAGATGGCAGCTTCCGCTTTCAGCAGGGGCCACTGTTCCACAATATTCTATTGGCGGATGAGATCAACCGGGCACCGGCAAAGGTGCAGTCTGCGCTACTGGAGGCGATGGGAGAGGGGCAGGTGACTGTCGGTGCCAAGACCTATCCTTTGCCTGAACTGTTTCTGGTGATGGCGACCCAGAATCCGATTGAACAGGAGGGCACCTACCCTCTGCCGGAGGCGCAGTTGGATCGCTTTATGCTGCATGTCATGGTGGGTTACCCTAATCGTAAAGCGAGTCATCATATTCTGGCGCTGGCCCGTGAAGAAGCACTAGGCAACTCTCACCAGGGTGAAGCGTCACAGCGTCTTCTTCAGGAGAGTGTTTTTGCCGCCCGTCGTGAGGTGATGGAGCTCCACTTGGCGGAGACGGTAGAGGAGTACATTATCGAACTGGTGGAGGCGACACGATCGCCTCAACACTATGGTAGTGACCTGGCAGGCTGGATTCGCTGGGGTGCCAGTCCCCGAGGCGCTATTGCTATAGAGCGAGGTGCGCGTGCATTGGCATGGCTTGCCGGTCGCGACTTCGTTACACCGGAAGATGTACAGCAAATCGCTCCGGATGCCTTGCGACACCGGCTGTTGCTCGGTTTTGAGGCCGAGGCGGATGGTATCACTCCAGATTACTGTATAGAGCAGCTTCTTAGTCGCGTTCCCTCGCCATAAAATATGTCTGCCGTACACGCCACACTGGATGAACTGATCCGGCTTCGGGGTAACTCCCGTGGTCTGGTATTGGGCTCCCAGCGCAGTTCACTCTCAGCTCAGTCCGGTGGCTACCTCTCGGTTTACCGTGGCCGCGGCCTGGAGTTTGATGAAGTACGCGCCTATCAGCCGGGAGATGATATTCGCACCATCGACTGGCGGGTGACGGCCCGCCGTGGCCGCACTCACACCAAGCTGTTTCGTGAAGAACGTGAGCGGCCGGTACTGCTGCTGGCCGATTTTCACCCAGGGATGTACTTCGGTAGCCGACAGCAGTTCAAGTCGGTGTTGGCGGCCCGTGCCGCCGCCCTCGTTGCCTGGTCTGCCGTCCGTGCAGGTGATCGGGTCGGCGGTGTGGTCAGTGGTGTCGAGGGACACAGTATTATCCCTCCCCGTTCCCGCCAGAAGGGTGTTCTAGCACTACTGAAGGTACTCGAACAGCAGCAACCGACAGCACCTGGCGAAGTCGTTGACGGACGTCTTGATCAGGCGCTGGCGCAGCTTCGTCGGGTTGCTCATCCAGGCAGCATGGTTCTACTGCTCAGTGACTTTTCAGAACTGGGTGAGGAGGGAGAGCATCACCTCTCTTCACTCTCTCGTCATTGCGATGTGTTACTCGGTTTTATCCATGATCCGCTGGAGCTGTTACCGCCTCGGGCCGGGCGTTATCGTCTAGGGACGCCGGGACATCAAATAGAGCTGAATACTGCGTCATCGGTAGTTGTTGATAGTTGGCGAAGTGGCTTTGAGCAGCGGCAGCAGCGGTTACAACTGCTGTCACGCCGCTATGGCTTACCGCTGATGGAACTGTCTACAGCAGAGGAGACGGTGGATGCGTTGCGCCGGGGTATGGCGAAGCATGGAAGGCGGATATGAACACCACTACCGATCCGCTGCAGTCACTGCGCCCCCTGCATCTGCCCGATCCCATCTCCTGGTGGCCTCCGGCACCGGCTGGTGGCTGGTCGCCCTGCTTGTGATTCTGCTGATCTTTTTGATCGCTTACTGGTGGCGGCGAAATATTGTTCGACGTGCCGCCTTAAGGGAATTACGTCAACTGCAACGCGGTGTTAGAGATCCCCAGCAACGGCTCTCCTCGCTGGCGCTGCTGTTGCGCCGCTATGCTATCGCCTCCCATCCGATAAGGGTGTGGCGGGTCTGGCAGGGGAAGCGTGGCTTGAGTTTCTTGATAACCATGGGGGTGGTGGAGAGTTCAAGCGTGGTGCCGGACGCTGCCTCCTTGATGCTCCTTTTAAAAGTGACGGCAATATCGATGACACGGGGTTGCAAACCCTTGTCGCCCGTTGGATCCGTGAAAACAAGGTGGCCCGATGATCCACTTTGCCTGGCCCTGGATCTTCCTGCTGATACCACTGCCCTGGCTGGTGCGCCACTGGATGCCGACAGCAACACCTACCAGCGGTGGCGTACTCTATGCCCCCTTTGCTCCGGCGTTGGAGGCGGCGGCTGAGAGTGCTTCTGACCGTTTGTCTCCGGTGCGTATGTCTGTTCTGCTACTGATTTGGCTGCTACTGCTTACCGCTGCCGCCCGTCCCCAATGGCTGGGAGAGCTACAGAGCTGCCCGAGACCGGCCGCAATCTGATACTGGCGGCGGATCTCTCAGGCAGTATGGAGAGTCCCGACCTCGATATTGGAGGTGAGCAGGTGACCCGTCTTGATGTAGTCAAAAAGGTGGCGGGAGCATTTATCGAGCGGCGGCAGGGGGATCGTGTCGGTCTCATCCTCTTTGGCAGTCAAGCTTACCTTCAAGCACCCCTCACATTTGACCGTACCACTGTGCGTCACCTACTTGACCAGGCGATGATCGGTATTGCCGGCCGGGAGACCGCCATCGGTGATGCCATTGGGTTGGCAATCAAACGTCTGCGCCAGGCCCCGGAGGGGATGGCAGTACTGATTCTGTTGACCGACGGAGCCAACACCGCCGGTCGGGTACCGCCCCGTCAGGCGGCGGATTTGGCGGCCCAAGCAGGATTGAAGATCTATACCATCGGTATTGGTGCGGAGAGGATGCGGGTGCGGGGGCTGTTTGGCAGTCGTACCGTCAATCCCTCCGCCGACCTGGATGAGGAGATGCTCACCTATATCGCTGATACCACTGGTGGGCACTACTTCCGCGCCCGTGACCTGGAGGCGCTGCAGGCGGTCTACCGACAGATCGATACTCTCGAACCTGCGGCGGGGGGCAGTCGGGTAGTGCGCCCGATTACCTCCCTCTACCCCTGGCCCCTGGGCGCTGCTCTGTTGCTGAGCATGATCTTTGCTCTCGCCGCTTTGCGGTCGCCGCTACAACAGGGGGCGGCTCAGTGATCTCTTTGGCTGATTTCCACTTCCTCCGACCCTGGTGGTTTCTGGCGTTGCTTCCGGCGCTCACACTGCTGATCATCCTGTGGAGGCGACGTAGTGAAGGCGGCTCTTGGCGGGAGGTTTGCGATTCAGAGTTACTGCCCCACCTCCTGCTGGAGGCCGGTGGTAGACCTCGCCGATTACCTCTGTTGCTGCTGGCGATTGGCTGGCTGCTGGCGGTGATGGCACTTAGCGGCCCGGTATGGGAACGTCAGTCGCAGCCGCTGTTCCAGGTGGCACTCTCCCGTGTTGTGTTACTCGATCTGTCGCCATCAATGAATGCCCAGGATCTCAAGCCGAGCCGTCTTGAGCGAGCGCGCTTCAAGCTCCAGGATATACTTGAGAAGAGTCGTGAGGGGCGCACTGCTCTGGTGGTTTTTGCCGGTGAGCCTCATCTGGTGACACCGTTGACTGACGATACTGAAACTATTGCTGCTATGGTGCCGGTGTTGTCGGTGGATATTGTTCCCGCCGAGGGGGATAACTTGTTGCCGGCTCTGATGTTGGCCGAAGAGCTGCTTTCCCGGGGTGGTAGTGGCAGTGGCGAGATACTGCTGATAAGTGATGGTATCTCTGATCTTGCCGGCAGTCTGCCTCTGGTGGCTCGGCTGCGCGACCGTGGAGTGCGTCTATCGGTGTTGGGAGTGGGCACCGCTGAAGGTGCCCCTGTACCCGGCTCATACAGTGATGACAGGCCTGAGATTGCCGTCTGGATAGGTCAGGATTAAACGGTCTCGCCGGGGCCGGGGGTGGGGTATTCACCCCAATTACCGCCGGTGGCAGGGATCTGGAGCTTCTTCTTGCGACTGCTGCCAACCGTACTGTGGATGAAGCGGAGCGGCAGCAGGGTGGTATCGAAAGATGGCTGGAGCAAGGACCATGGCTGCTGTTACCACTGTTGTTGCTGGTATCAGCAGGTTTTCGTCGGGGTTGGCTCACTCTTTTTTTTGTCACAGTAATGTTGCCTCCAGCTCCAGCCCACGCCTTTGATTGGAGTGGCCTGTGGAGTCGACCTGATCAAAAAGCCGCTGCTGCTTTGGCTGCCGGTGATGCTGCTACTGCCTCCACTCTTTTTCAACAACCGGATTGGCGGGCGGCTGCACACTACCAGGCGGGTGACTATCCGGGGGCGGCTGAAGCCCTGGCTGCCGCCCAGAGTGGTGACGCCCTCTACAACCGTGGCAATGCTTTGGCTAAAAGCGGTGCACTTGAACAGGCACTGGAGAGTTATGATGCCGCCTTGAAAGTACTGCCGGGAAATAAAGATGCACTCTTCAACAAGCAGTTGCTGGAGGAACTGTTGCGACAGCAGCAGAAAAAAGAGCAGGGTGAAGGTGAGGGTGGCTCGCGGGATGAAAACGGGGAGCGGCCACAGCAGGATAAGCAGGGAGAGCATGGCGAAGGGGAGCAGAACGAAAGCAAGGAGCAAAGTTCACCTACCGACTCATCAACCGGGGAAAAGGAGAAGACGGATGCACCTCAGGGCGATGAGGGGAGTGATGAAGATAGTGCCGATGGTAAACAGCAGTCCCAAGGGGAGGATGAGAGTGCAGCTCAGGAACATGGAGATGCTGATTCTCCCGATTCTATAGGGCGGGAAGAGGAGAATGAAACATCTCAGGATTCAGCTGCAGCTGCACGCCATGATGTTGAGCCGTCAAAGGAGAGAGGGAAGCCGATCGAAAAACTGCATGGTGTTACGGATGACCAGTCTCCACTGAAGGAGCGTGATCTCGCACTCGAGCAGTGGTTGCGGCAGGTGCCGGATGACCCTGCAGGGCTGTTACGGCGGAAATTTATGTTGGAGCACCTACAGCGACAGCAGGGTGAAGAGTGATGAGAAGATATCCGTTTCTATTATTTGTCGGCCTGCTGCTTACTCTGCTAACGATGGCCCTGAGTACTGCTCAGGCTGCTGTGGATGCCTCTCTTGATCGTCAGGTGATAAGAGAGGGTGAGACAGTGCAACTTACTCTGGAAGTGGAGGGTCAGAGCAACAGCCAACCCGATACCTCGCCACTGGAAAGGGACTTTGATCTGCTCGGCACCAACAGCAGTAGCCAACTGAGTATCATCAACGGTCGCGCCAATGCCCGTACCCGCTGGACAATTACGCTTAGCCCAAAACGGATGGGTGAGCTGGAGATCCCTTCTCTGCCGATCGGTACTCAGCAAAGTCCTACCCTGAAGCTGAAAGTTGAGAAGGCTTCAGCCCCTTCACTGGATGACCGTGCAGATATATTTATCGAGAGTGAAGCGCTGTCGACAAACCCTTATGTGCAGGCACAACTGCTGCTGCGGGTTCGGCTTTTTCATGGTGTCGATATCAGCAAGGGTTCACTCAGTGATCCATCGGCGGAGCAGGTATTGGTGCAGCGTATTGGCAAGGATCGTCGGTTCACTACCTATCGGGGTGGGCGTAAATATCAGGTATTTGAGCGCCTCTATGCGCTCTTTCCTCAATCCAGTGGTCAGACGGAGATTGCAGCGCCGGTGTTCGACGGCCAGGTTCCTGATCACCGACGGCAGCGCTCACGCTCAGGGCGTATCTTTGGTAACGATCCCTTCGGCGATCTCTTTCCCACTACCAAGAAGGTAATGATACGAGGTAAGCCGCTGACGGTAGAGGTGCGGTCTCAGCCGGTGGAGGCGGGCGGAAAGTATTGGCTACCGGCGACAGCGGTTGAGCTGAGTGAGAGTTGGAGTGAAGAGGGGGATAGAATTCGGGTGGGTGACCCTTTGACCCGAACCCTGTCGTTGACGGTACAGGGGCTGACAGCGGCACAACTCCCTGATCTGACAGAGACATCACCGCCAGGGGTCAACAGCTATCCGGATAGGGCTGAGCTGACAACTGAAACCGAGGGTGACAAGGGGGTTATCGGGCGGCGGCAGCAGAAAATTGCCTATATTCCCACCCGGCCGGGTTCCTTGGAGTTGCCTGAGGTGGTAGTGGAGTGGTGGGACGTCGAAAATGACCGGCTGGAACGGCGTGTTCTGCCCGCTCGTCTCTGCAGGTGGTGCCGGCTACTGATACGCCGATAGCGGCCGGGCCACCCGCCGACGAATCAGTAACCTCTGGGTCGTTGCCGTTATCGGTATCCTCACCATCGCCTGCCGGTGTGAGTACAGTGGTGTCTGGGGCAGCTCCCGGCTACTGGCCCTGGATCGCTGCTCTCTTTGCTCTGGCCTGGCTGATTACACTGCTGCTATGGTGGCGGAGCGGCTCATCCGTCGATCAAAGTATCGAACCTGATAGTGTACCGGCGGTGGATAGTGCAGCTGCCCGCAAGCGCTTCAGAACGGCCTGTGGTCGCAATGACCCTAGTGGAGCACGTGCTGCTTTGATCGCCTGGGGGAGGGTGGAGTGGTCAAAAGCCCCGCCTTCCGGGCTCGATGATGTAGCGGAGCGGTTTGAAGGTGTGGAGGTGCGAGAGCTTATCCAACAGCTTGATCGTCACCTCTATAAAGATGGTGATAGCTGGGATGGGGCTGGGCTGTTATCAGCTGTAAAAAAATTGCCGCCTGCTAAACCGCATGCGGTTGACGATTCAAGCAGGCTTCCACCGCTCTATCCGAAGAAAAGTCACCTCTGAGCTGAGCTGCTCTGCTGTACATGCGACTGTCTGAAGGCAGAATATAGGGGATGGGAGAGCATATCCGGTAGATGAAGGCCTTGAATGCCTGCTGCGGTAACCCCGTGGAACAAAGAGATCCCAGGCATTGGCAGCATTGCCGTGCTTTATAAATATCTCTCTGCAATACTCTAAAAAATCAGTTGATTACTGCTACGGCGCATCAGAAAAACATTAAATAATAATACGCTATATCTCATTGATTGCCATTTGATGACGGGCTATGATCGGGCGTATATGGCGGAAAACCACAGTATGTGTGACAGGTTTCCGCTAGCGATTTAGCCGTGCGGTTTCTCTTGTGCCTGAAGTGCCGGAGATAGAAGTAGACATATGCAAATCGTGTCAAATCACTTGAGCTATGCGCCATAGTTAGCGGGAATTAATCATCCGGTTGAGGAAAGTGCTCACTTTGACATAGCTCATATCGTCAGTTGTGTCAGGACGGCTAGGATAGCTTAAGATGGTCAGGTCCGACTCGCCAGTCATCATTGGTGTTTACCTGTAGGGGACGTAATGCTGAATCCCATTAATATGGGGTGGCATTAAATCAGAAATAGTAAAGAGGTTGCGGAATGAGAAGAATAATCAAAGCCATGACAGTGATGCTGATTATTATGTTTGCGCTGGGTATTGGTACAGTACATGCGAACATCGATAAGGCATCAGTGACCGCAGAAAAAACGTCCGTCAAGAAAAAGATTCCGAATAGAAAATGCAATAAGTGCCACGCTGATGATGATGAGGATGAACAAGTCTGGGAGTATGACGATGGCACGACCAAGTTTATCTTCGTCGATCCTGAGATGTTCGAGCACAGTGTGCATGGTAAGGAAAATTGTACCGGTTGCCACACCAATGTCAGCCTGAAAAAAGGTGAGCATGATGAAAAAATTCCTGTTGTCGTCAGCTGTGTGCGTTGCCATCAGGAGACGGCGGAAGAGGAAAAAGAGAGTCCGGATCCCGAGCATAAACGATTGGATACCGTGCTGGAGCAGGTTGAAAACTATATGCACTCGGTTCATGCCCGTCCCAGTCTCGATGATCAATCCAGAACCAACGCGACTTGCTACGATTGCCATGATGCCCCTCACAATATCGGTACTCTGGATAGCAAGCAACGTGCTGAACATCGCCTGAGGAATCCGGAGGTTTGTGGCAAATGCATGAAGAGCAGAAGAATGCTACATGACCTCTATCCACGGTAAAGAGGTGATGGATAATAAGAACGGTGAAGCTGCTGTCTGTTCAGATTGTCACTCCACTCACAATATTGAATCAACGGAAGAAGATTCAATGAAACTCGCTATCACACAAAATTGCGGCGGCTGTCACGAAGATTCACTGAAGACCTATATGTCTTCATACCATGGCCAGGTTAACCGACTGGGCTACACTCATACCGCAAAATGTTACGATTGCCATGGTGGTCACGAACTGAAAAAGATCGATGACCCAACCTCAACCGTACACCTGGATAACAGATTGGAGACCTGCCAGAAGTGTCATGAGGATGCACCTGAGGGATTTCTTGGCTTTCATGCCCATGGCAACGCCGATGATTTCGATCGTTACCCTGGTATATGGATAACTACAAAATTCATGCAGGTCTTGATAGTCGTGGTATTCCTGTTCTTCTGGACCCATGTCATGTTCTGGTTCTACAGAGAGTATCAGGATCGTAAGCAAGGCAAAGGCTATATTCCTCCAGTGGGTGTAGAGGAGACGGTCTATGTCCGACGCTTCACTGTTGCCTGGCGTATCATTCACCTGCTGTTTGCGCTAAGCACCATGACACTGGTCTTGACCGGCTCCAGCCTGCTGTTCTCCCATACGGATTGGGCGTCGGTTGTTATCAACTTGTTGGGCGGACCCCAGATCGAAGCGATTATTCACCGCACAGCGGCGACCATCTGGTTGAGTGTGTTTGTGGCACATGTCCTCATTGCCGGCTACAACGTCTTTGTTGTCAACCGCAAGAGTTTCCGCTGGTTTGGTCCGACGTCGCTGATACCTAACTGGCAGGATTGGGATGATCTCAAAGCGATGTTCCGCTGGTTCCTTGGCAAGGCTGAACGTCCCAGCTTCGACCGCTGGTCCTATTGGCAGAAGTTTGACTACTGGGCCCCCTTCTGGGGTGCGGCAGTTATTGGTTTCAGCGGGTTGATGCTCTTCTTCCCGACCAAAACGGCCATTGTTTTGCCTGGATTTGTCTTCAATATCGCGACAATTATCCATGCGGAAGAGGCCTTGTTGGCCACTATCTTCCTGTTTACGGTGCACTTCTTCAATGCTCACTTCCGTCCGGACAAGTTCCCGATGAGTACGACTATATTCACGGGTGCCGTGCCACTTGAGGAGTTCAAACACGAGCATAAGTTGGAATACGAGCGCCTGGAAAAGAGTGGAGAGCTTGAGAAGTATTTGGTGAGTAAACCATCAAAGAGAATGCGGAGCGGTTCAAATATCCTCGCCGTAATCTTGATCATCATCGGCGTAACACTGTTGACACTGGTGTCGATTGGTTTCCTCACCTCTTAAAGTGGTTCACCGAAATTATTTGGACGGGGCATGCCCCGTCCATAAGTGTATAGAAGTGTGGTTAGCCAGTAGTCGCTTCTTACTGATAGCACCTGAGCAAGTTATTCAATCAGGTGTAGAGTAGTTATATGTAGATTATTGATTATCTATTATTACTAACCGCTAACTAAAGTGAAGCCTATGTATCGTTTAACAATAACATTCAGTTTATGTCTGATTTTTTCTGCTGCTTGCAACGCAGACGCTGAAGTAAAACAAAAGAAGGTAGATGAGGCAGCCGAGCAGGCAATCAATGCCGTGCCTGATCTTGAAAACGGAAGAAGGTTATATCGTAATTGTGCGGTATGCCATACTCCGGAGGGTTGGGGGTCACCTTCAGGGCACTACCCTCAAATTGCAGGCCAGCATCGCAGCGTGATTGTGAAACAACTGGCCGATATCCACAAAGGTAACCGTGACAATCCCACCATGATGCCTTTTACAAGACCCCTGTTTAGGAAAGGCACCCAGGCTTTGGCTGATATATCCGCCTATGTAGAACAGCTACCGATGGTTCCCAATAATAGTATCGGTAATGGTATGCAGCTGGAGAAAGGTAAGCAGCTATACAACGACAACTGCAAGAAGTGTCATGGTGAAAATGGTGAGGCGATGCCAAGGAGTTTTACCCGCGACTTCACGGCCAGCATTTTAATTACCTTTTGCGGCAAATGCAGTGGGTGAAATCAGGAAAGCGGAGAAATGCTGACAAAAAAATGATGGAGCAATATCAGAGATTTAGCTCAAATGATTTGTCAATTATTGCTGACTACACTTCACGATTAAAACCGGATAAATCGTTGGTTGCAGACCACGCGGACTGGAGAAATCCTGATTTCAGGTCAAATTTCAGGTCGGCCCCAAGGAGACGATATTAAAAGTCACGAGAGTGAAAGCTATTTATTGATTAGTACCGATACAACACGAATTAAAGAACAGGCCGGTAAATATTTTCATTTGTGACTAATTACCGGCTGCGATCTGCATTGATATGCGTGTAATGAAATATATGAGGCACTAACATGCTTGGTCATACAAAACTTTTGGCAGTATTTGTTTTGAATCTATACATATGCTCAACAGCATGGGCGAACGGCTCACTTGAGCAACAGCTTCGCGATGTTGCAGCAGGTGGCAGTGTTGAGCAACTTGATACATTGATTGCCAAAGGTGCAAATATTGATGCTCCGGGGAAATTTGGAAAACGGCCGCTAATGTTTGCCTCAGAATCCGGAAGCACGGATATAGTGGCGAGCCTGCTGTCACATGGTGTGGAGGTCAATGCCAGAACCAAATTGGGTGAGACAGCACTGGTACTGGCTGTTGAAAACAACCATCCTCAAATAGCCGCTTTACTTATCGAGTTGGGAGCCAATGTTCACGATCGCACAAGAAAAGGGCTTGATTCATTGATGATTGCTGCAAAAAATGGGAATGAAATCATCACCGCCCAGTTGTTGGCCTTTGGCGCCGATGTTCGATCATCTGACCGTAACGGCAACTCAGCTCTGATGCATGCCGTTATGCTGGGACATACAGCGGTGGTAAAAACCCTGTTCAGGTATGGCAGCATGGTTAGCCCAGGCTTACCTAATAATGCAGGTCTGACGCCATTGATGGTGGCAATCAATAGAGATCGGGAAGAGAGTGTCGACGTACTGTTGCCAAAAACAAGGAATCTCAATTTCCAGGATAACTTCGGTGCCGGTACTATTCACTACGCAGCCGAAAAAAATAATCTTAAAGTGATTAACTATCTTGTTGAGAACAGAGCTGATATCAATTTACAGGATGCAGAGCAGTCTACGCCCCTTATGTATGCGGTAAGGGCCGGCAGTATCGAAGCTGTCAAATATCTATTGGCGAATGGCGCGGATAAAACGATTAAAAACGATACCGATCAAACAGCTCAGCAACTTTCGGTTGAAACAAAAAGCAGGCGATTATCGATCTTTTTAAATAAGGATCTAGTGAGTCGGCTCTTAGGGCCTGTTAACACTATGCGAATATCCATCGACGGATCAATTTTTTTGCAGGACAAGGCGCACTGAGAGCCACCGCTGGGTATTCGCATGGTGTTGGCAGGCCTAGGTGTGGTATCGGTCTAAACATGGAAATGTTGGCACTGTATCCCCGGGTTTCGCAAGCTCAACCCGGGCTGCCAATTTAGGTCATGGATAAATCTGCACGGTGGCCTAAGCGCGTCTTTCGACCCGTATCCTGACTTTCAGTCCGTATTTTCAACTCACCAGCTTTAGCTGGTGAGTTGTTGAGTGTTCTCCCTTCTCGAAGCCTCGAATCTGTGGCATTGCCTCATTTAGATTCATTAGATTACACCCTTTCTTCTAGTCGCCCACTATTTATCGTCATCGGCGCACTGCCATATTTTTGCCTCTTTCTGCCACCACTTTGCCCTATTGTCGCAAGGGGTATGCCACCTCGTTCCGCTTTAATTCCTTTACATACAACGAGCACCCGGCGCTGGCAGGTAAGCCGCTTTCACCATGGAGGGTGCGCTGGTCCAATGATGATAAGGAGAAGAGATGAAAAAGTTACTGGCTGTTTCCGCATTGACGGGTTTGGTTCTGGTCTCCCCGGTAGGGCGGTGGAGAGCGGGTCTGACTCTTTGAAAGAGGTGGAACAACAGGAGTTGCAGGGGATGGGTGCAGGTGCCTTGGCGGGTGGCGTGATTGCTGGTCCTGCCGGGATTGTGATCGGTGCTATCGGTGGAGCTTTGGTGGGTCGTAGTAATGGGCTTGAGGAGGAGCTTGGTAAGGCACAGCAGAAGCTGGCGCAATTGGAGATGGAGTTGAGTCTTGGTGAACGGCGTCACCAGGAGTTGAAGATGCGGCTGGAGGATAACGAATCACAGCTGGGCGGACTCGATAAGGCACTGAGCAAGAGTCGACAACAGCACTCCGACCAACTCAATGCGATCACCGAAGGTTTTGTTCTGGCAATACATTTCCGCACAGGTAGCGCTGAACTTGAAGTGGGATACGGCGAACAGCTTGGCCGGCTCGCCACAGCTCTCAGGCGCCTGCCTGAGTTGGATGCCCATATCGACGGCTATGCCGATATACGGGGGCAGGGTGATCTCAACCTCTCACTCTCAAAGCAACGGGTCGAGGTGGTGAAACGGCGGTTGTTGGCTCATGGGCTTGGCTCTAGCCACCTGATCGAGCGTACCTATGGCGAGAGCAAGGCCAGGTATGCGGTAGAAGATTTTGAGGGTCTTGGTCTTGATCGCCGGGTAGTGATTCACTTCTGCCGGCGGAGTGGGACATGAGCAAAATCATCCAACCGTTGAGTGAAGCGTTTCTTTACGGATCACCTGAGCGAGTATGTCGTTCAAGCTACCGTTTGGTAGCGGCGTGGAAGAGTTCACAGGGAAAAAAGAGAGACAGGAGGGCTCACTATGTCCCAAGCAAGAAGCGTTGATACTTTGATGAAAGATATGCTGATAACTCTCGTTGCATCTATCTCTGTTGGACTGCTGGTAGCGCTGTTTTCAGCTTTTGTCATGCTGGTGATCAGTTTGCCGGTTCAGGCGGGGGTGAGTGAGCAGTTGAGTGTTACACAGCCCATCGCTATAGATGGGGTACAGCGTGGCAGCCTGCTATTGAAACTTGCGAGCGGTGGAGTGAGCATCGATGCACCCCAGCTGAGTACTGATGTGGTGATGAATATCAGTGGTATGTCGGCTCGCGTTAAAGTGAAGCAGCGCTTTCGCAATCCCGGTTCCGGTTGGGTGGAAGGGGTGTACGTTTTTCCACTACCGGAAAATGCGGCGGTTGATCGGATGAGGTTGCGTATCGGTGAACGGCTTATCGAAGGAGAAATCCAGGAGAGAATGAAAGCTGAGAAGATCTATCGGCAGGCCAAGCTGGCGGGTAAAAAGGCGAGTCTGCTGAGTCAGGAGAGGCCCAATATTTTTACCATGCGGTAGCCAATATCGCGGCAGGGGAAGAGGTGACAGTTGAAATCGAGTACCAGCAGACATTGCGTTATGATCAGGGACGATTTTCCATTCGCTACCCATTAGTGGTGGCACCACGCTATAGTCCCGGCATCCCAGTGGGGAAGTCAGCGGTTGAAGGGTTTAGCGACAGTGGCTGGGCGGACAATACGGATCAGGTGACTGATGCTTCTCGTATTACACCATCGGTTGCCGATCCGGCTGAAGGCAAAATCAATCCGCTAACCATTCAAGTCAACTTGGCGGCAGGTTTGCCGTTGGCTCGTCTTGAGAGTACCTACCACAGCATAGAAACGGTGCGGGATAGTGGAGAGATCCATCGCATCAAGTTGAAGGAAGGTACTGTTCCGGCAGATCGTGATTTTGAACTGACCTGGGTGCCGCAATCTGGAAGAGCGCCATCGGCGGCACTGTTTACAGAGGAGTGGCGGCAGCATCAGTACGCTCTTTTGATGCTAATGCCGCCGCTAAAAAATGATCTGTCGGCAGTGCGCCCAGACCGGGAAGTGATCTTTGTTATCGATACTTCCGGCTCTATGCACGGAGACTCCATAGCTCAGGCAAAAGGGGCGCTGAAACTTGCGCTGCAGCGACTGACGGTGACGGATCGCTTCAATATCATCAGCTTCAACCACCAGACGCATGCGCTATTTGGCCAAGCCATAGCAGCAGAAGATGGAAATCTGCACCATGCCATACGTTATGTTGATGGGCTTGAAGCCGATGGCGGCACTGAGATGCTGCCGGCCCTGGAGCAAGCTCTCGCCGGCAATCCCTCAGAAAACACTCTACGTCAGGTAGTGTTCCTCACCGATGGCAGTGTCGGTAACGAAGAAGCGCTATTTTCTGTGATTCAGCGGCGTCTGGGAGAGAGTCGCCTTTTTACCATTGGTATAGGGTCAGCACCCAATAGCCACTTTATGACACGTGCCGCCGAGTTCGGTCGTGGTGTCTTCACCTATATTGGCAAGGTGGGAGAGGTGAAGGAGAAGATGAGTGCTCTCTTTGCCAAACTTGAATCACCGGTACTGACCGATATCAACCTATCTTGGGCGGATACCTCGATCGAGATGTGGCCACAACGTATTCCTGACCTCTATCTGGGGGAGCCGGTGGTAGTAGCGGTTAGACTCGATGGTGAGGTTAAGAGCGTGGAGGTCAGCGGTAGATTCGGCGGAAAACCCTGGCATCAGCGGATTGCCATGGATGGTGGTGGAAAGAGCAGTGGCATCCATCTGCTGTGGGCGCGTAGCAAGATTGCCGATCTGATGGCACAACGTAGTCGCGGGAGAGAGGAATCGGAGGTGCGTGGCGCTGTGCTGGATATCGCGCTGGAACATCAGCTGGTGAGCCGGTACACCAGTCTGGTAGCGGTGGATAAGAGACCCGTGCGGCCACAGAGTGAGGGCTGGTCGGAAAAAGAGGTGCCTACCAATCTTCCCCAAGGATGGAGTGCCGGCAAGGTGTTTGGTCAACTCCCTCAGACCGCTACGCCGGCGGCACTGAAACAGTTACTCGGTCTATTGTTGCTGCTGATGGCAGGTGGAATTTGGTGGCTCACAGTGACAGCCAAGCACCGGAGGTTGGCAGCATGAAACAGCTACGGTCACTGTTGGTGGGTGCATTTCTCGTCGCCGGCTCCTGGCTATTGGCTGATGGGATCTATATTGAGGCCAAGGCGTGGCTTGCCCAACGGCTGTTACAGGATGCCTGGTTAGAGACCCGCTCAGGGGCTGAGCGGGTCCGTCCATGGCCCTGGGCTGACACCTGGCCGGTGGCGCGGCTTCAGGTCGAGCGGTTGGGGGTGGATCAGGTGGTGCTGTCAGGAGCAAGTGGCCGTACATTGGCTTTTGCTCCAGGACATATTGATGGAACCGCCACACCGGGCCGTGGCGGCAACAGCGTCATCAGCGGCCATCGTGATACCCACTTTCACTTCCTACGGTCCCTACGGCGAGGCGATATTATCGATTTAACCCTGCCGGATGGGCGTGGACTGCGTTATGCCGTCACCCGTCGGTCGATCCACGATGAACGGGATACCTGGCTACTTGATCAGTCCCTAACAAGGCTGACACTGATCACTTGTTTTCCATTCGATGCACTGGTTCCAGGTGGAGAGAAGCGTTACGTAGTGATTGCCAAGCCTGTGCTGATCTGATTTTTACAGTTGTTAGTGGTCTATGAATGATCCATAAGTTATGGATATAAGGTTTTTGGCGTATTTGTGTGAAATATTTGATAGAGTTCGGTCAGGTAGCAGATTCATATCCTTGACGGCAGCTAAATGCTGATAGTCAGGTATCTGGTAAGATGTGAATAGGCATAGGTAAACTCCCTAGCTTGCCGGTGTTGAGACAAGGCGTATCTTTGGGTGATCTGTTGGTGGGGGTGCCCACTGTTTGTACAGAGATGCCCTGGTTGCCTTGTGTGTTGGAGTGTCGTGAACAATAATTATAGATCTGGTGCGATAGGCTCCGAAGCAGAGTCTCGGCCATGCGACTAACTCAATAGTGATTGGTATAGCTCAATAAAGATTGAAAAAGAGAGGATGAAACGTGTCGCAGAGATACTCTTTCAAAAAACTAATCACCCTGGCGTTTGTGCTGGGGTGTGGCTCAGTTTCAGCCACCAGCCCTGTCCAGTCTGGTGGAGAGTACGAACAGGCCCTCAACCTAACCCCCAATCTGGAGAACGGAAAAAAAGCCTATTTTATGTGCACCGTCTGTCATCGACCCGAAGGATGGGGCAGCAAAGATGGTGTGTATCCACAGGTTGCCGGGCAACTGTCCACTGTAACCATTAAGCAGTTGGCGGATATACGGGCACGTAACCGCGACAATCCCACTATGAGGCCGTTTGCTCTATTCGCCTGCTTGGTGGTGTTCAGGCGATTGCTGATGTGGCTGCTTATATAGAACAGTTACCGATGGCTCCAGTCAACGGCGTAGGTCCAGGCAATGATCTGGTGTATGGAGAGGCAATCTACAAGAAAGAGTGTGACAATTGCCATGGTGCTCAGGGTGAGGGTGATCTGAAAGATCACATTCCAGCAATACAAGGACAGCATTATCATTATCTGGTGCGTCAGTTCGAGTGGATTCGCCATGGTAAACGACGCAATGCCGATCCTAAGATGGTGAAACAGATTCAGCGTTTCACTGCGCGGGATGTGATGGCCGTTATGGATTATGCCTCGAGGATAAAACCTCCGGCGGAGAAGGTTGCAACACCGGTTGGCAGAATCCCGACTACCCTAAGTATGCCCGTCACCCCATGCCATACACTCCGCATTTCCAGCGGCCGACTCCTCCACAACGGCCGGTTCCTCCACAACGCCCTGTGCGGAGCAACTGATTCTGAGTTACCTGATTCCCACGGTTCTTCGTGGGAATCCAGGCCCAGCCTAAAAACGACGGTTGCTGCTCTCCGGTCTTTCGGAGAGCGTGGCCGTGATCCCCGCATAGCGATCTTCTGATAGAAGCCAGTCAGGTATCTGTTTCCATACTGAAGTCCGGGTGGGAACTGGATATTACTTCTATAATAGCGGTGCCAGGCTACTGCTTTCCTCACCCATTCAGGACCAACAACCACAGTCATAGATAAATCTGACCGCCTGAAGGCTGTGGCTTTGAGCTTATCTCGGAACAAATAAAAACGGAGCCCGAAGGCCCCGTTTCTATTGCAGTTCAGACTAAAGAGTCTTTGAGGAGTCTCTGAACAAGTCATGGTCGATTGCCTTGCACTCAGGCGATGCAAACTCTACGTTGAAAATCTTGCTAATAGCCTGCTATCAGCTGCGATCTTCGCCTTGATTTTGCATCTCCTGAGCACAATTCAATTCGCCCAGACTTATTCAGAGGCTCCTTAACAAATCAGCCGAAGCAGTCATCGACGATGTTGTTGAACCAGCTGTGGGCATAAGCCACTTCACGCTTGAACTGC
>MOXG01000076.1_pt1 | contig 17665 bp, 19 predicted proteins | sample 1471191 | NCBI WGS metagenome assembly MOXG01 (sample SAMN05806437, study PRJNA327811) | mollusc metagenome | isolation source: Phylotype C (NB3) bacterial symbionts from gill | host: Thyasira cf. gouldii | place: Canada: Bonne Bay, Newfoundland | collected 2010-08-19
CATCGCCGCAAGTGTGCTATCCGCCCTGCAGCGTAATTCACCCGGAGAGTGAAATAGGCAATCGCAGTCAATGCAATTAAAATCAATGTCTTGCCCGTAGAGTGGAGCGGTCAACTGAGGATTCTAGGATTATGGATAAGTTGCCGCTTTCGGTCTTTATTATTGCCAAAAATGAGGCGCGCTGTATTGGTGATGTGATCGATAGCGTTCGCGAGTTGGCCGATGAGGTGATCGTTGTCGACTCAGGCTCCAGTGATGACACCTGTGACATCGCCGAGGCACGGGGTGCCCGGGTGCTGTTTAACGAGTGGCCGGGCTATGGACAGCAGAAACGCTTTGCCGAGGAGCAGTGCCGTAACCGCTGGCTGCTCAATATCGATGCTGACGAGGTGTTGAGTACCGAGCTGCAGCAGGAGATCCACTCACTCTTTGCCACAGGAGAGCCTTCCCTGCCGATGTACCGTATCAAGGTGACTACTGTCTATGCCTTTCACCGCCGGCCACGGTTCTTGAGTGAGTATAATAGTGTGATCCGTCTCTATGACAGCGAGGTGGCGCGCTTCCCCGATCACCCGACCTGGGATGCGATCACCCCCGAGCGGGAGAGTGATGTGGGGCAGCTGCAGGCACTCTGTCTGCACTACTCTTCTCCCAATGTTGGTCACTATGTGGACAAGTTCAACCGCTACACCAGCCTGCAGGCGGATGAGCAGCGGCTGAAGCCTTACTGGATATTGGTGCTACGGCTGCTGTTCGCTTTTCCCTTCGATTTTCTCAAGGCCTACCTCTTCAAACGGCATATCACCGGTGGACTCTACGGTTTTGTATTGGCTATGAGTCACGCCTATTCGCGCTTTCTCAAGAGTGCGAAGATGCTGGAGAAGCATTTACAAAAAAGAGTTGAGAAGTAGTGTTTTATCAGGAGAGGAAAAGTGGACCGCATAGCGCGCAGAGGAGATGGAGAGAACCCAGTGTTTTACTAATCCGTCCTGGATATGTACTGAGATCAAAAGTTCGTAGGTTGGTGCTGAGCTTGAGTCGCCCAATACATGGTTCGTAATTATATGTACAGGCTCTTCTTCACGTCTCCTTCGCGACCTCTCGGTAAGTTGCACCTGCATCCATACGGTTGTACGTCTCGCTTTTTAGATTATAGATTATGAATCTGTATAAGAAGTACTTTGCCAAGATACGCCAGCCCATTTCCGATCGAGAGATTGCTCAGAATCAGCTCTCTGAAGACGAGCAGGTGGCTCGTATTCAGCAGCACTTGGCCGAGCGGCGGCAGCGAGGCGAAGTAGGCGCACTGCCGGAGAGGCCTCGGGTCTTTGTTGCGGTAACGAACAGCAATTGGGAGCAGGCAGGCTGGTGGATTCCTGGCGTGGTATCGCTGATGTGATTCACTACGATTGGAGTGAGCAGTTTGATCAGAATGCTACGGACTGGTTTTCTGGTGGTCGTGATGCATTTGGTGAGGCGCTGTTTCGGCAGGTTGAAGAGGCCCACCGACAGACACCTCTGGATATCTTCTTCTCCTATCTCTCTGGTCGCTGGGTATCGCGGCAGGTGATCGATAGGATCGGCAGGCTGGGTATCGTTACGGTCAATTATGATTTTGATGACAGCCGCAAGTTCTGGAATTCAAAAAAACATGGGATCTATACCGGCAGTGCGGAGATTGCCCCCATTTTCGATCTCTGTGTCTCGGCTCAGAGCAGCGGTAATGTAGGCAAGTATGTTGCGATAGGTGCAAATCCTCTGTTTCTACCCAGTGGTGGCAATGCGGCTGTCTTTGCTTCTCTTGAGCCTGAAATAGTACGCAGTGTGCCGGTAAGCTTTATCGGTCAGAAATATGGTGGGCGGGGGGAGTGGATCGCATCGCTTGAGGCAGCCGGTATTACGGTGGAAAAGCGCGGTATGAACTGGCTAGGTGGGCCTTTGAGCATGGATGAGATGTTGATCCTCTATAGTCGCTCACTACTGACCATCGGCTTCGGTTTTATCGGCAATACCAACAGGTGGGGATGAAAGGGCGGGATTTTGAGGTGCCGATGACCGGCTGTGCCTACCTCACCACTTACAGTGATGAGTTGGCGCACTACTTTGTCCCCGGGGAGGAGATTCTCTTCTACCGCAACAAGAAGGAATTGCAGGAGATCGCCCGCTATTATGTGGAGCATCCTGGGGAGCTGTGGCTATTGGCTTGGCTGGCAGAGCCAAGGCGCTGAGCCGACACACTTGGGAGCAACGTTGGGCACACCTGCTGGGGGTGGTAAGGGGTTGATTCTGTATCTAAGAGGAGGTTTGTCGTTTCGATCAGCGTCACGATACCAACACTCCCATTAATTTAAAGTGTAGACCCCGTTGTGTTTGATTTACGGCTCCTGGCTAAGGTACCACTCATATGTGGCTTGCAGCCCATCCTCAAGGGAGATGGAGTATCGCCACCCAAGAGTTGATAGCCGGGATACATCCATCAATTTTCGCGGTGCACCGTCTGGTTTTCTCGTATCAAAGATTAGCTCCCCTTCGAAACCAACTACACGCTTCACGGTCTCTGCCACTTCACGAATGGTGCAGTCCACCCCTGAGCCTACATTAATATGCGAAAGCATCGGCTGGGTATTAGCCCGGTAAATTGCCTCATCCAACTCCAGAACATAAATAGATGCTGCTGCCATGTCGTCCACATGCAGGAACTCCCGCATGGGGGTACCACTCCCCCAGACAACAACATCGGCATCACTACGGAGTTTTGCCTCATGAAAACGACGCATCAATGCAGGAATTACGTGTGAGTTCTTGGGGTGGAAGTTATCCCCCTGGCCATAGAGGTTTGTCGGCATCACCGAGCGAAAATCCGTTCCATACTGGCGATTGTAGGATTCACACAGCTTAATGCCGGCAATCTTCGCCAAGGCATAAGGCTCATTTGTCGGTTCAAGCAGATCGGTAAGTAGAGCCTCTTCACGCATGGGCTGTTCAACCGCTCTGGGATAGATGCAGGAGCTCCCCAAAAATAATAGACGCTTCGCCTTGTTGTGGTATGCAGCATCAATGATATTGGCTTCGATCATCAGGTTTTGATAGATAAACTCTGCCGGGTAGGTATTGTTGGCATGAATTCCCCCCACCTTGGCGGCGGCAAGAAATACATACTCGGGCTCTTCTGTCTCAAAAAAGTGCCTAACCTGAGATTGGTCCACTAGGTCCAGTTCACTATGGGTGCGTGTCAACAGGTTTGAAAATCCCGCCGTCTTTAACTGGCGAACAATGGCCGACCCCACCAATCCACGATGACCAGCTACATAGATCTTGTCATTTTTATTCATAGTGGTCGTTGGTTACACATCGTAAGTAGATACCTGATGACTATCGATTCCCGATTCAAAACTATTCATGGTAGTCATAAGCCTGATATCCATGCTCCTTAACCAAAGCATCCCGTTTAGCCAGGTTCAGGTCATTCTCCATCATCTCGTGTACCATCTCTTCCAGAGTGATTTTTGGTTCCCAGCCCAGTTTTTCTTTTGCTTTAGATGGATCACCTAGCAGTGTTTCTACTTCGGTGGGGCGGAAATAGCGAGGATCAATCTCTACAATCAATTTGCCGGACTCCGCATCGTAGCCCTTTTCATCAACACCCTCACCTTCCCAGCGAATTTTCTTGCCCAGATGGCCCCAGGCAAAATTGACAAAATCTCGAACAGAATACTGAACGCCAGTTGCAATACAGAAGTCGTCCGGTTTGTCTTGCTGCAACATCAACCACTGCATCTCTACATAGTCTTTGGCATGGCCCCAGTCTCGCTTGGCATCTATATTTCCGAGATAGAGCGTGTCCTGAAGTCCTAGGCTGATACGTGCCAGCGCACGTGTAATCTTGCGGGTTACAAATGTCTCACCACGCACAGGCGATTCATGGTTGAACAAAATGCCGTTACAGGCATACATGCCATAGGCTTCACGATAGTTGACGGTGATCCAGTAGGCATAAAGTTTTGCGGCTGCATACGGGGAGCGGGGGTAAAATGATGTGGTTTCACTCTGGGGGTTTCTTGCACCTCACCATATAGCTCTGATGTAGAGGCTTGGTAGTAGCGTGTTTTCTTCTCAAGGCCTGAGATACGTATAGCATCCAGAATTCTTAGAGCACCGAGGCCGACCGTATCGGCGGTGTACTCAGGGCTTTCAAATGAGACGGCCACATGGCTTTGTGCACCCAAATTGTAGATCTCATCCGGCTCAATCTGCTGGATGATGCGTACCAGGTTCATTGAATCAGAAAGATCGCCATAATGTAGAATGAACTTTCGCCCGGTTTCATGGGGATCCTGGTAGAGGTGGTCAATACGATCGGTATTGAATGATGAGGCACGCCGTTTGATGCCGTGAACTTCATAGCCTTTATCCAACAGGAACTCGGCTAAATAAGCACCATCCTGGCCTGTGACGCCGGTGATTAATGCAACCTTTCTCTCTCTGCTATCAGACATCAATAGATCCTTGTGTGGTTAGCCTTGTAATCATATGTATACAAACTAAGTGTCTAAATTCTTGCGTGTAAATAACATAGAGCGTTTGGGTGATTTGCTCCGCCTACCTCTGGGAGGATATTGTAAAAGGCAAGGCGTAGATACCCCGTAACACTCTGAATATTGGCTCTTCAGGAAAATCAGTGGGTAAAAATATAGCGAATTTGAAGCAATAGAGATAGTTTTCTGGAATTTGTAGGATAGAGCATCCTGCCCCCAGTCTGAGAAGATGGAAGTGCGACCTCACCATCTGACAGAGGAAAAGGAAAAGGATGCAGATCAAGACTATCCTCAATCGAGCCCAAAAATTCAAATCATTTGTGTACGGAGCAGTACGATTGGTGGAAGGTGCCAAGGTACCGACACTAGAAGTAGAGATACAGCCTCGGTCAAATAGCCGCCCAGTATGCAGCGGGTGCGGCCATAAAAGACCGGGGTATGATCGGTCGCCGGAGCGGCTGTTTGAGTTTATCCCGATGTAGGGGCATAAGGTGTATTTTCGCTATGCACCGCGCCGAGTTGGTTGCTGCGGCTGCGGGGTCACCGCTATTTGACGCTGGTCTACCAGATCGATGAGCACTGCAAGCGACTGTTGTGGATTGGAGAGAAGCGTACAAAAAAGACTTTGCTGCGATTCTTTCACTGGCTTGGCAAGGAGCGAGGTGAATTCCTTAAATTTGTCTGCAGCGACATGTGGAGACCGTACCTGAAAGTGATTGCCAAGAAGACGGGATAGGCTGTCCACATCCTGGATAGGTTTCATATCATGGCCCACCTGAGCAAGGCAATTTACGAGGTGTGCGCCAGTGAGGCACGAGAGCTTAAGGGAAAAGGCTATAAGGCTGTACTAACAAAAATACGCTGGCTGCTGCTCAAGCGACCGGAAATTTGACGGAAAAACAGGACACCAAATTGGCGGAGCTACTACAGTATAATCTGAGGTCGATCAGAAGCTACCTTCTGAAGGAAGAGCTTCAACTCTTCTGGTCGTACACCTCACCCTACTGGGCAGGTCGGTTTTTGGATAAGTGGTGCACCAAGACTATGCGTTCGAAGAACGATCCAATGAAGAAGGTGGCCAAGATACTGAAGCGGCATCAACCGCTGATGTTGAACTGGTTTCGGGCGAAAAAACGGTTTTCCAGTGGAATTGTGGAGGGTTTCAACACCAAAGCAAAACTGACTACCAGAAAAGTGTACGATTTTCGGACTTACCATGCGGCTGAAATCGCCTTATGTTATGCGCTTGGCGCATTACCTATACCGAAAACTACCCATGAATTTTTCTGGCGAGGAAAATAGTTAGGACATATTGTTATGAAGATTTGTAGTAAGCCTAAAATATTATGTGTTTATGATCCAAGTTTTGGCAGCGTGAATTATCCGTACGCTTTTGCCTGTGCTCCCTTGGCGATTAAGAAAGTCACAGATGATGTTCAGTATCTTGATATTAAAGAGATTACAGTTGAATTGTTTCAAGCCGCAATAGAGAAAAATAATCCTGATATTGTATTTTGTTTTCTGCAAAACCTCGTTGATCAGAAAAAGATGTCTAGTATCCTTGATATCTATCACCCAAAACCTATTATAAATTGGAGTCTTGAGGATCCCAACGGTGTTGTTACTGGTGGGCAATCATATACTATGCTTGATGCTTCTGAGAACTTTGATGCATGGTTTTGTAATGATTCAAAAATGGTTCCTTTCTGGAAAACACGCGCCAGATTTATGCCTCCAGGATTCGATGATGATGTATTCTACGATAAAAATATTGACCGGATATATGATGTTTCATATATAGGAAATATTGGGCCTAAGGCAACTGCAGAGATGTATTGGCCTTATTTTGAAGAGATGTCGAAATATAGACAAAAAGCGCTAATGTGTACTGAAAGACCTCTTGGAATTCCATTATTGCCTGGGCCGATTGAGAAGATTTTGAGATCAAGAAGAAACAAGGATTTTTTTCAGGGGCTTAATATTTGGAGAAATGTGTGGAGAAATCCTAGAAATGAAGATGAGAAGTCATTTTTTATTAACCAGAGTAAAATACATGTTGGTCTAAATAGGGTTAGAGGGAGATGGGAGTCTTCATTGCTGAGTTTGATTCCTGAGTATCCACTTGATAAACATAATATGTTTTATCAGCTTAAGGGGCGTTTGTTTCATGCTGTCGGTACAGGAGCCTTGGCTTTGAATGAGTATTGTCCTGAACTTGAAGATATGTTTGATATTAATAGTGAAATCGCAGTGTTTGAATATGGTGATGTTGAAGGATTCAGAGAAAAGCTTCAGTGGTATTCTAATAACGACGGCGCTCGTCAGAAGGTGGCGTTAGCGGGTCGCCTGCGTGGATTAAAGCAGCATACATGGCATCAAAGAATAAATCAGATCATAGATTATATTAGAAATGAGCTATGAATCCCAATCGAAATATTATTTATTGTCTTCCCTTGGGAGGGTTAAAACCCCCAGCTTCAGCTGGCAGCTTTAAGCATTGCGACGTACCCTTGGGTGTATGAAAGAGGAAACCATTCGGTATTTCAGTTCCACATTCACATAGTGTGGTGTACAAAGTACCGACAGAAAGTGCTGAAGAAAGATGTGGGATTGCGACTGCGTGAACTCAGTAGGCAGATATGCTCGGATATGGGTGTGGAAATAATGTCAGGTATGGTGGTAAGAGACCATGTTCATGTGCTGGTATCGATACCACCCCAAGTGTCAGTTAGTAAACTGGTTCAAAAGCTGAAGGGCAAGTCATCCTATAAGCTGCAACGAAAGTTTGGTTTGCTGTGTAAGCAGTATTGGGGGCAAAGGATGTGGGCGCGCGGATATTTTTCCTGCGCACAGGGAATATCACGGATGAGATGATCAAAGACTACATAGAGAACCACTCAGAGCGAGAAGATGAGTTTCGTGTTGAGTAGGACTTCCAGTCGTACCCTTCAGCTGCCCTGGGGCAGTTGGCTTGTAGCTGGCTTTAGCCTGAACGGCACTTACAGTGCCTAATTCAAGCCACCGGCTTCAGCCGGTGGACCATTGACTACAGCTCGCATTCACATGTAGTTAAACTCTTGAAGGAATTTATTGTATACATTCTCTAAATATTCGATCTGAGAGTCATTAAAAAACTCTTTATAATAGTAGAAGCTTCCTTTGTAGGCAGAAATATGCTTCCCATGCCAGTGTGTAATTTCGTCGTATTCAGAAAATGACTCCATACGGGCAATGATTTTCTCTACAGCTTTTATGTGGTAGCGGTCTGAAAGAGTGCTTCTTTTTTTATGAGATATTTTGATACCAAAAAAAATCTCAAATTCATTAAAAATTACATCGTAATTGTTTGCAAACTCTTCATATCTTAGCATCAACACGCTTGGGTCGTCTTTAATCTCAAGAATATCCCGAATTCCATTTTTTTCAAATTCAGATATTTGCTGATTTATTACTTCATCTGTAGGGATTAATTCATAACGCTGAATAGAAGAGGCAATGCAGTCCAGTGGGTGTCGATAAGTGACAACCATCGGAAACTTTGAATCATTGGACTCATAACTGTGCCGTTTTTTTATATTTTTCCCAGGAAAAAGATCCCTCAAAATATTATAAACTAGCGTACTGCCACTTCTTGGCGGACTATACTGGATTATTGTTCCCCCAAAAATCTTATTTAGTTTTCGTCTGTATTTATTAATAAACATGTCACTGCAATCCGATTAAGGAGTAATGAGAAATGTCTGGGATTCCACTTCTCTTGATTCAATGAGATCGCTAAAAGTCATTGATAAATAGAAAGGAGTGCAGGCCTTCGCTCATGATAATATCGCGTTTTCTCAGTGATTGAAAATGGTCTAGATGCATGGGTCAGAGATCCATGTAAATTTACATCATAACGGCCAGAAACTGCGCAAGATGACTCGCTCATCATTGGCCAAGGTCAGTAAGAAACGGCTGTGTCTCGGGATAGTTCCAACATTTTGTAAGCTTGTAAGCTTGTAAGCTTGTAAGCCTGTAAGGCGCTTCCATGTTTCTCTGGTAGATTCAGCAGGTACAATTTTGTGTTTAATGATTCGTTCGTTACTATTGATCATGGCGGTTACCTCCATGTGTTTTGATTGAAATTTTGTGCTTCCATAAAAACTGGCAATCCTCTCTTTTTCAAGTGAAGTGTCAAATCAAGTTTGAACTACTGCAAGTTAGACATCAGCCCACTCGTACTCTTCACTCTGATCCAGGCCAAAGGTGGCCTCGGTGATGAACTGGGTGACCCGGGTGGTGTTGAAGCTGCTGTGAGCTTTCTCGCGGCCACGGCGGGCAATTTGTTGGCGCTCGCTGTCGTTACGCTGGTAGTGGAGTACCTTCTCATGCAAATCTTCCCCACCTTGGAAGTAGACCACCTCTTCATCTGTATATAAGTCGTGGAACCCTGGTGTTTCCGGGATAAAGACCAGTAGACCGTTGCCGCTGAGCTGAGCTATGCGGTCGGAAGAGTAGTAGGGGATATTGTCGCGACGGCTGAGGTTGAGCCCCATTTTCGATTTGGCCAGCACATCAAGATAGTCGGCACCGAACACTGGTGGATTACCCAGAGAACCGTAGAGGCTGAAGCGCACCTCCTGCAGGTTGTCATTGAGGCCGTTGAGGAGTTGGCTGCGCAGGGGGTCTTTGTAGTCGATGCCGCAGTAGAGAAGGTCTATGTCGAACTGATCCTTTTCGTCGTTGTGCAGAGATTCGATAGAGGGGTCCACCGGATTGGTAGGTAGAAGCAGCTTTGTTGAGTAGAGCGGTAGGGGTGAGGGCATCACCGGCGCTGGTGCAGAAAAAGCCATCGAGGTGGGGTATACGCTGTTTGAGGTGTGCCTGGGTCCAGGGCTCGAATAGTGGATCGACAAACCACTGGGCGATACGCAGGTTGGGAAACAGGCGACGCGCCTCATCCAGGGTCTCCTCAAAAATGAGGTCAGTGTGGCCGAGCAGCAGCAGTTCCGGGCGGAGGTTTTTCAGTGTCTTGAGCAGGCACTGGTTGAGCTTTTTTTGCCCGAGATTTTTTGAGCCGAATATATTCTCCTGGCGTGCAATATCACGGTCACTGAACTCATAGACAAAGTGACCGTTGCGGATAAAGCCGTTGGAGAGTTTGCGGTCGGTGGCGTAGAAGACAGAGCCGTATTTCTTTGTGCTGAAGTTAGCTGCATGGAGTACACGCATGAGAGATTCGCTCTTTAGAATTGATTGGCTGGTGCCAGGTCATTGGCAAGGATATCGACAATACGGTGGGCGGCGTTGCCGTCACCGTAGGGATTCTTTGCCGTGGCCATGGCTTGGTAATGGTCGTCGTCGCTGAGCAGCTGCTCTGTCTCGGCAATGATCGCTTCACTGTAGGTGCCGACCAGCCGGACCCCACCTGTCAGCCCCTCGGTGCGTTCAGTCTTGTCACGCATCACCAGTACAGGTTTACCCAGGGAGGGTGCCTCCTCCTGGACGCCGCCGGAGTCAGTGAGTATCAGGTAGGATTGGTTCATCAAGGCGACGAATGTCGCATAGCCTTGAGGCTCGATAAGATGGATGTTGTCGTACTCACCAAGCAGGCGCTGTACCGGCTCCTGGACATTGGGATTAAGGTGAACCGGGTAGACGATATCCACCTCCGGGTGGCGGGTGGCCAATGTTACCAGAGCACTGCAGATATTCTCGAAGCCGCTGCCAAAGCTCTCCCGGCGGTGGCCGGTGACGAGTATGAAACGATTTCTGAGATTTCTGAGGATATCTTTTGCCTCGATAGGGAGATTATTGTTGATCCGCTCGCGTACCCACAGCAGAGCATCGATGACGGTGTTGCCGGTCTCATAGATCACCTCTTTGGCTACGTTATCCCTGATCAGGTTGTCACAGTTAAGGCGGGTGGGGGCAAAGTGCCAACGGGAGAGGCGGGTGGCCAGTACCCGGTTGGCCTCTTCCGGAAAGGGGGAGCTGAGATCGCCGGTGCGCAAACCAGCCTCGACGTGTCCTACCGGGATCTGCTGGTAGAAGGCAGAGAGGGCGGCGCAAAGCACGGTTGTGGTGTCACCTTGTACCAGTACAGCATCGGTCGGCACTCCTTCAGGATGGGCGACATCTGTTCGAGAATACGTGCGCTGAGGCCGGCCAGATCCTGTCCCGGGCGCATCAGGTCGAGATCGTAGTCGGGTACAATGTCGAACAGCTCCAGTACCTGGTCGAGCATCTGGCGGTGTTGGGCGGTAACGCAGACGATTGGGTGTAATCGGGGGTGGGCCTTTAGTGCATGGATCACCGGTGCATCTTGATCGCTTCAGGGCGGGTGCCGAATGCTACTAGGATTTGTTTCATGAGTGACTGTCCAGATGTTGCCGATAGATATCCAGGGTGCGGGAGGCGATACCACGCCAGGAGAACTTTTCCACCGCACGGCTACGTGCTGCCGTCCCCATCTGCTCACACAGATCAGGGTTTTTTACCAGCTGTGCAAGCGCCTCGCCCAGTGTTGCCGGATCTCCAGGCGGTACCAGCAGGCCGGTCTCTCTGTCGTTAATCAGGGTGGGGATGCCACCGACCGTCGTACCAACCAGCGGAATGCCGCAGGCCATCGACTCCAGGCCGGTTATGCTGGTCGCCTCCATAAAGGAGGGGAGTACTGAGATATCGGCGGCACGGTAGACGTCGGGCATCTGCGGGTTGGGAACGCCGCCGAGGAAGATGCTCTGATCGAACATGCCGTTGTCACGGAGGATCTGCTCGACCTTGCTGCGCTCCTCCCCATCTCCGGCAAGGAGCAGGCGCACCGGCAACTCTTTTAACGCTGCCACCGCCTCGGCAAATACCGTGACGCCATTCTTCTCTACCAGGCGTCGCGCCAGTAGCACGACCACCTCCTCTTCGCTGATCCCCAGCTCCTCCCGTATAGGACTCTCTCCGGGAGCAAAGCGGTCGGTATCTACCCCGTTGGGGATGAAGTCGATGGGGCCCTGGTAGCCCACCAGTGCGGTGGCATCGCAAAGCTCCTGGCTGGGGGCGAGCACGTGGCTGATGTGAGCAAGTTGCCGAGCCAGACGGTCGCGCTCTTTCTGGCCCTTTTCGATCTTCATCAGGTAGCCGGAGGTGTGGTTGGTGAAGAGTACCGGGCAGGGTAGGTTGCGTGTTGCCTTCAGGGGACGGAGGCCGTGGACATGGATGATGTCCGGTTTAACAGTGGCGTAAAAACCGCGCAGCCAGCGTGCCAGCATCCAGTCATAGAACGGTTTGGGTCGGGGCAGGTTGGGGCGGTAGACCGTCATCCCTTGCCAGAGCTCCTTTTTTGAGCGCATCTCGCCGAGGGGGCGGGTGACGACATGTACCTCCTCTCCCAGCTGTGCCTGGGCCTGACCCAGTTCGATGACGTGGGAGGCGACGCCCCCGATGTTGGGGGCGAAGTCGGCGGAGATCTGGGCGATGCGCATAGAGATTTGTGTGGTGGGTCTGTCAGTTGCTTGGGTTATAGGGTCGCCCTATGGGCCTGTTTTTTCTTAGTATACCGGATCGTCCCCCGGCGGGCGTGTCTTGAAACGCCGATGGATCCATAGATATTGTTCGGGGGCTTTGCGGATCGCCTCTTCCAGTAGCTCATTGAGTCGCCTGGTGTCTGCTTCCAGATCGCCGGAGGGGAAGTTGTCCAGTGGAGGGTGGACCTCAATCCGGTAGCGTCCCTTGTCGGTGCGGTAGGGAAAGAAGGGGATAACTACAGCATTCCCCATTTTTGCGAAGCGTGAAGTGGTGGTAATGGTGGAGGCAGGCACTCCGAAAAAGGGTACAAAGAGGCTGTGGTTGCCGCCATAATTCTGATCGAAGCCATACCAGATGGCGCGTCCTTCACGCAGGGCGCTGGTCATGGTGCGTATCTCATCGCGGGGGAGCAACGGAGTGAGATGCCGGCCCCTGGCATTTTTGATGGTGTATTCCATCAGGGCGTTTTTCATTGGCCGGTACATGGCGCCGGTGCGTCCCTGTAGCCCCATGATATGTGCGGCCAATTCCATTGAGGTGAGGTGGCCGGTAAGGAGTATGACGCCTCTGCCGTCATCAAGGGCTTTATGAAGATGTTCAATGCCATGAATCTCGGCAAGGGAGAGTATACGTTTATCGCTTCCCCACCAGGTCATGGCAGTTTCAACCATCGACATCCCTATCGCTTCGAAGTGTTCTTTGAGCAGGGATTCCTGCTCCTCTTTTTCCAGTTCATCGAAGCAAAGGGCAATATTACGGCGGGCTATCCGTGCGCGGCTACGGATGGTTTTACCGAAAAAACGGCCCAGCAGTCGCCCCACCGCAAGCTGGATGTCATAGGGTAGTTGGTGGATCAGCCACAGCAGGCCGAGACCGAGCCAGCCCGGCCAGAAGCGGGGGCGAAAGAGTTTTGGGTCAGGGCGGCAGCTTTCACTTTTGGTTGCCGGAGGTGCCATGCTTACTTATCCAGCGCGTACTGTATCTGGTAAAGCTTGCTGTAGAGGCCGTCCTGGACAAGCAGTTGCTGGTGGCTGCCGGATTCGACAATTGCGCCCTGATCGAGTACGACGATGCGATCGGCATTCTCAATAGTGGAGAGGCGGTGGGCGATGGTGATGGTTGTCCTCCCCCGGCTCAGTCTTTCCATCGCCTCCTGAATCAGCTGCTCGGATTCAGTATCAAGGGCGGAGGTGGCCTCGTCGAGGATCAGGATCGGTGCATCTTTGAGCAGTGCTCGAGCAATGGCGAGTCGTTGGCGCTGCCCGCCGGAGAGGCGAACACCATTGTCGCCTATAGGTGTATCCATTCCTTCCGACATCTGCTGGATGAACTCATAGGCGTTGGCGGCCTTGGCGGCGGCAATGACCTCCTCATCACTGGCGGAGCTGCAGCAGCCGTAGGCAATATTGGCACGGACGCTGTCATTGAAGAGAAAGACGTCCTGGGAGACCAGCGAGATATGATTGCGCAGAGTGTTGAGGGGCAGGTCACTGATGTCGATGCCATCAATAAAGATAGCCCCTTGGCTGGGGCGGTAGAAGGCTGGTATCAGGGCGGCGAGGGTGGTCTTTCCACTTCCGGAGGGGCCAACCAATGCGATGTTTTCACCGGGGTTAACGGTAAGCTGTATCTCCTTCAGTGCCGCATCAGTGTCGTTGGTATAGTGGAAGGAGAGCGCTCTCCACTCAATTTTTCCGTTCGCTGTATCCAGCTGTTCTGTGCCCCTGTCGGTTTCCGGAGTTTGGTCAAGGAGCTCGAAAACGCTCTCCGCAGCGGCTAACCCCTTTTGTAGCTCATTATTGATACTGGTCAGTTTTTTCAGGGGGGATAGGATCATCGCCATGGCGCTAAAGAAGGCGACAAACTCACCAACGGTGAATCCCCCCGTTGCAGACTGCTGGGCGGCCAGATAGGCCATCAGGGCGAGAGCTGATACGGCTATCAAATGGTTGGCCTGGACGCTGCTGGTGTGAGCGATAATGCTCTTCATCTTGAATTGGCGTACCCGATTGGCAGCGCTAAAGAAGCGTTTCTGTTCGTGACGCTGACCACCAAACAGTTTGATCACCCGGCTGCCGGTGATCACCTCCTCAAGCACGTGGGTCATCTCCCCCATCTTCTGCTGCAGTGTTTTGCTGATCAGTCGCAGACGCCGGCTGACGATACGGACAAAGAAAGTAACGGCAGGTATCAGCACGAAGGCGATGAGTGTGAGCCGCCAGTTGAGATAGAGCATCAGCCCCAGCAGGCCGAGTATAGAAAGGGAGTCACGTACCAGTGTCACCAGGACATGGGAGGCGGAAGTGGTCAACTGCTCGACATCATAGGTGACCTTGGAGAGGATGACGCCGGTGGTGCTGTTATCATAGAAGCGTGCAGGTAGCACCAGCAACTGCTGGAACATCAGCTCCCGAAGGTTGAATACTACCTTGGTAGACACAGACTCCATGGCGACACTACTAACCAAGGTGGCAACTCCCTGGACTGCAGCCAGGGCCAGCAGCAGGAGTGGGACAAGCGCTATCATTGTAGGGTCTTTGTCGACGAAGCTACCATCCAACAGCGGCTTCATCAGGTAGGGCATGGCCGGCTGGGTGGCGGCCAGCACCACAGTGCCGAGGATGGAGACTAAAAAGGTCTTCCAGTGCGGCCGGACGTGCTGTAGAAGGCGGATGTACTGTCTGTAGGTCGACATCGAGTATGGCGTGAAATTCAGCAATAACCAGTTGATGAAAAAGAGAAAACAGCTTTGAGCGGCTATCCTACCCATCTGTGATGGGGATGCCAAGTCTTGATTGTTCTGTTTGATGCAAATAGTGATCTCTATATCGAGACTATTAGGGAGGTAACTAGGTGTACGACCTGATACTATTCGGTGTTAGCGGTCTTTACTGTAGACAGAAGTAGGGAGGCACGCTGCAGTCTCAATATTATGGAGTTGGGGGGCGGCAAGTGATACCCCGACAGTGATATATGGAAGAGTTAGTAGATTTGTATTATGCGATTGATGAATGACCTCTCGTTACAGAATAAGGGATTGCTAGTTCTTTTTTCCCTGGTAATCCTATCCCTCCCGTTAAAGAACGCGATCTATCAGATCAGTTATGGACTTTTTGCTCTTCTTTTTCTTTTTTCGGTGATCAGGTCATGGAATTACAGGTTATTTCAGGAAGACATTAGGTTCTCTGTTTTGTTTGTCCTGATCATTCTGTCTATGGCCATTTCCAATTACCTTGGAGTGGAGGGGAGTGAACGATGGGAACTGCTGTTAAAATTTGTTTTTAGGTATGTGTTGCTTTTCTTTGCTGTGCTTTATCTTCTCAAAGAGAGAGTGGTGAGCATGAATTTTGTCCTGTTACTGATAGTTGCCTCATTTAGTATTCAGGCTTTTGATGGGATTTATCAGCAATATACTGGCTATGATTTTTTTGTGAATAGAAAAATTGTCGGCAACAGGCTGATGGCAGCTACATTTTCGACCAATGCTCTTGGTTTTCTTCTTTTTGTCAATGTTAGTATATTACTCTATTACTTTATTGCTGCCGTGCAGAAGGGGCGTAGGCCACTGTTTATTGCTGCATATAGCCTGCTCATCTGTGTTAGTGCTTACGTCCTACTTCACACAGGCTCTCGCTCTTCCTGGGTGGCAGCTACCGTTTTTCTGGTAATTTTTGTTGCGCTAAATTTTCGGCGGCTCAATATAAAAAGTTATACCACTATTGCTGTTTTTGTGCTGGCAGTTGCATTGTACATAATCAACGATGACTCAGTTTTTTCCCGTTTTTCTACGCTGGTGGCAGGGCATTCCCCTATAAGAATTGATATATGGCTATTCTCCATAGAGCAGTTTTTATTGGCACCAATGTTCGGTTATGGGCTCAATAGCTACGCAGTTCTAGGTGGGCCACACCCAAATATACACATGCCGCATAATATTGTCTTTGAAATACTTATTTTTCTGGGACTGACTGGCTTGGTGCTATTTTCTGCACTCTTTATTTCGGTCTTTACGTCAAGTATCAGTGTATTTAAACGATACAGGTTGCTAGGGTCTTTTTTGATGGCGATATTTGTGGCTATTCTTGTTGGGTACCTTTTTGATCACTCAATTACAGACAGCAAAATAACCAATACTGTTTTATTCACGATAATGGCTGTTGTCGTCAATGCTGGGCATGGTGTTATGAAGCGAGTAGATAGTCCGATATGAGTCGATTCCTTCAGCGAATGCGCAGCCTCTCGGTCTATCGGTCAAATAGACGAGAGTTACTGAAGCAGGGGGAATCGGCAAAGTATCTTTTCGAAATGGGGAAACCCTACCCCTGTTTGGATGATCGATATCAGTCAAGTGGTACTGCGAAAGGGCACTATTTTCATCAGGATTTACACGTTGCTAGACGAATATTTGAAGGGAAGCCTGACAAGCACCTTGATGTAGGTTCCAGGGTGGATGGCTTTATTGCTCACGTGGCCTCTTTTCGGGAGATTACGATCCTGGATATCCGGCCGCTCATAGGTAAAATTCCTAATGTGTCATTTTCTCAATGCAACATTATGGGTGATCTGGCTCCAGCTCTTGTCGAGTCCACAGATTCATTATCATGTCTTCACACATTAGAGCACTTTGGTTTAGGCCGATACGGCGACCCGGTGAACTATGATGGTTATCTGGAGGGATACAATAATCTTTATCGCATACTTAGGCCGGGTGGTAAGCTTTACCTTTCTGTGCCCATCGGGCCACTGAGGATAGAGTTTGATGCTCATCGAGTATTCTCAATGGCATTTCTATTGGAGTTGGTATCAGGCGGATTTGAAGTTGATGCATTCTCCTACGTGGATGACAAAGGTGACTTTTATCCTGATGTAGGGATTGAGGGGGCTGGTGTAGAGAGTAACTTCAACTGTGTCTTTGGCTGTGGAATATTTGAGCTGACAAAGAAGTAATACTGGAGCCGTGCAGGCAATGATTAATAGAGTATCGAAAAACCAATGAAAGTAACGATTTTTGGCTCAGGTTATGTTGGGCTTGTCACGGGAGCCTGTCTGGCAGAGGTGGGCAACGATGTCGTCTGCATGGATGTCGATGCGGCTAAAATAGAGATGCTCAACGGAGGTGGAGTACCTATTTATGAGCCGAGTCTGGAGGCAATGATCAAACGCAATGCTTCGGCCGGTCGTCTCTCCTTTACTACTGATCCCGGAACGGCTGTGTCGCATGGCCTGTTTCAGGTGATCGCAGTAGGTACTCCGCCAGATGAAGATGGCTCTGCAGACCTGCAGCATGTACTTGCCGTGGCAGAAACTATTGCCAGACATATGGATGACTACAAGGTGGTGGTGGACAAGTCTACTGTGCCGGTGGGTACGGCGGATAGAGTCAGAGAGCGAATTGACTCAACACTCAGGGAGCGTGGTGTTGAAGTGGATTTTGATGTTGCATCAAACCCGGAATTTCTCAAGGAGGGGGCGGCGCTGGATGACTTTATGAAGCCGGACAGAGTGGTGGTTGGTACAGACAGCGACAGGGCTGAAAATCTGCTGAAGGAGCTGTATGCGCCATTCAATCGAAATCATGAACGCTTTGTCTCGATGGATATTCGTTCCGCAGAGCTGACTAAATACGCAGC
>MOXG01000077.1_pt1 | contig 17442 bp, 20 predicted proteins | sample 1471191 | NCBI WGS metagenome assembly MOXG01 (sample SAMN05806437, study PRJNA327811) | mollusc metagenome | isolation source: Phylotype C (NB3) bacterial symbionts from gill | host: Thyasira cf. gouldii | place: Canada: Bonne Bay, Newfoundland | collected 2010-08-19
GACGGCAAAGAGTCAGTGATCGGAAGACGCTACCGCAGAAACCTCTACCTGCTCCTCAAGCTTCATGAGATGGCGGCAAAGAGTCAGTGATGGGAGGTGCTACTGCAGAAACCGCTATCTGCTCCTCAGTTCCATGAGCCTGCAACATCTTTTCGGTGTTGGGCTCTAACTGAAAAATCTCCTGCCGATAGATAACACCCATGACAAGCAGGAGCGCTATGACCAGTAGCACCATATGTCTGAGAAAAAGTCCGAGAATCGGCCTTACATCTAACATTCACACCCCTTATGAGCGCCTTGAGCAACCGCCCGACAACAAGAAGAGGGTGGGGGAAGGTTCATTCAGAAGTACCTACCGAACAATGTCAGGATAGAGCCTGGCACAGAGGGCACCGAACTCGATTGATCCCTTACCTCGCGCCTTGAGCTCAAAAACCGCCAGCCCTTCACTAAAGGAGCGCCTGAAAATGGTGCGCTGTGACAGCCTCGGTTTGATGTACTTGATTCCGGGTAGAGCTACCAGTGCCGCTGCAGCTTCATCAGTTTCTGTAATTGCATGATGGGTATCACCTCGATTAATGAAACCGATAATCTCTGGGCTACTCTTCTTTTCAATAGAGTTGACAAAACTGATAAAACGCTGGGTTGACCAGATATCCGCCTGGGAGGGAGGAACTGGAACGATGATACGGTCTGCGATAGCCAGTGCCTTTTTCATCGTTTTGAGGTCAGCTGTACCAATGTCGATCAGTACCTCCTCCGCTTTCTTCAGCTTAGCCAAGTCCTCAAGCGCTTTTTTGCCCTTGACGGTGATAGCAGGATTGTATCCCTCCTCCTCTCGCACCTCAGCCACATCGCGCAGGGTTGCCTGGGGGTCAAGGTCGATCACATGAACATTCACATCAGCCATAGTGAGCCAGACAGCAAGGTTAAAGGTGACGGTGCTCTTACCTGATCCACCTTTAAGACTGCTACTACCGTAATCATATTATTATCCTTATCCTAATTTGCGGTAATAGTGCGAGGTTATTCAGATACCGCTGATAGCAAAAAAATGATCTGTGCGTAATTTATTAATCCGGCACCATAATATGCCACGTTAATAGTCACCACTTTTTGAGGCAGTTAAGCCTCAGCACCCAGGAGCAACACCAACCACCGAGAGCTATTTACAGGCATTGAGAATAGAGCTTACCGATAAGCAACCCTTGAATCTCTACCCATTACTCCCTTCGGATAACCCGCCTGAGGCCTGCGTACGTTTGATGCTTGATGATTACCGTTAGTTGCTTGAGTACTCCACCCTCTAGTTGCTTGATCTCTTCTGCTGCCGGCATCGAAATTTGAGGGCATGGATGCAGGCAAACGGTGATAGCTAAACCTGGGGTCCGGGCGGAAGCGATAGGGACTCTGTCCATACTGATAGGCGGCCTGCCCATAAGATCTGGCGGTTTGTCGCCATTGATTGACCGCCGCTCTTCTTGGCATAGGGTAGTTACCGGCCACATCTGGGTAACCTGCCCCTCTCTGCTGCACAAAATAGCCCGGCACATAGCGACGCGCTGGCTGCATTGGCCTAAACCTGTAAGGATTAGCTACATACCGCTGCTTTCCGCTGTTGGTAAATACCTGCCGTTGAGGATATTGAGGATAGCCGTAGCCACTGGTGGGTGCTGCACCTCTGGGATGTAGATTTGCATAATTACGCGGATACCAGCGCTGATAGGGGCTGTTTCTCCTGGATTGATCAGCCATATTTATGCCTCTTCCTGATTGAAGGGGCCGGGGTGCCATGCCGTAAGTTGGACGATAGGACGGCTGCTTCCAAAGATTAGCTGCCTGAGGACCTGCCGGATAATAAAAACTTCTACCGTATGGACGGTAAGGCATGGGTTGATTGTAGCCAGACACAGGCGGTCTCACAGGGCGGTAACTCACCGGAAAGGGCCAGGGAGCCGCTATGCGCTTTGTGGACGGCATGCGCTGCCCCCACTGGGGATAACCAGCTGACGCACTCCGTTGCAGACCTTGCACCGTTGGTGAAGGACGGTAGTAGGGAGTAAAACTCGCGACGCCGTGGGTTGGTGATGCAGGGGTGTAAGCTGGTGAGAACTGTTGTGGCATACGCATTGAAAAAGCAGAAGCCGAACCCCACAAGAGGCAGGTGATGGAAATACAGAAAAACCTTAACACACTTATATTCATATACTTTTTCTCAGTGTCACGCATCAGCACACAATGTAAAATAGCCTCACCATCCAACCAGAGTCGACCATCACAGTCACCCCCTGAGGAAGGATAAAATCCTAGGCTCCTAATCTAACAAATCTAGACCCCATTCAGCAGCTCCTTTTTTCACCAATTGCTAGGCAGCCGCCAGATAAAGTGACCCGATATCGATCACTGTGAGAGCGCCTTGGAGAAACCGGCGGGAACGGTAAATAGTTTTGGGCTCTGTTCACCGATTTTGAAATTAGTCATCTCTCGTACATATCCGTTGGGATGCTCCTCACGAACCACCAAATTAAGTTCCGGGTCGAACCAGCGATATGAGCGCAGAGGAGCACTATCGCTCTCTGAAAGAGTAACTTCCCATTTTTCAACTGATCGCCCGTTGAGCCCATCTACACCCACCATCCGCTGCTCCATGTGTGTACCTCCGTCAGTAGACTCCTGGCGAACCAGGATTTTCCGCTCGACATCAATCCACTGAATACTGCGAGCAACTCCTTCAGTGGTATTTATGCTCACACTCCACTTTCTCGCGGGGCGCCCCAGCAGTGTCTCCTCCCCGAGCAGCCGACACTCGGCACTGACAACGCCTTGACAAGGATCCATATCCCCATCTCTGTTTCGCTCGATTAACCCCTGCACCACACCCTGACGTTCGATGTAAGTCTGTTTCGCAGGATTAACCAACAAGGTTACCTGCCTCTGCTCACTGGAGATCTGTATAAACTGCCGCCCATTCTGCTCGAGGTCAGTTCTTACCTCTCCTTTACCGACATAGAGTCGTCCCTCATTGACCTGACCCTGAGGCCCTGTCATTCGGATATGGGCGGAGAACTCTATTTCTGCAGAGGGTTCCGCCACTGCCGCAAAATGAATCAATAACGAGGAGGCAACCCACAGTAACGATGTCAGATTGCATCTAAACATGGAAAACTCCTGTAGGTCGACTCAATCTTACCCATCACCAAGGCATGAATGGGCGCATTGGGAAACCACCTCCCATGGGAGAGGGGCCACCATAGCCGCCACGTTGATAGCGATGAGGATAGGGGTTGACAGGATAACCACCGGTCGCGGCACCCGGTACCGGCCACTGATGCTGCGGTGGGGTTGGGGGGGGGCGCTTCTCTTCAGGTTCTTTATCCGGACGAAACAGTGGTGCTGGGCCGAGCACCCCCTGAGACCAACGACCATCGCCGCCACCCCACGCATAAGGTGATTTTCCAGATTGGCTGTCTGGACGAAATTTCGGTATATCCGAAGGCGTTTCATCCTTCCCTGGCAGCTGTCGAAATTTATAACCGGGTGTTGCAACCGGTGCTCGACCGTAGAGAGAAGACTCCTGAGACGGAGATGGCGATGATGAATAGATCGGCTCTGAGGTCGGCGGCACCACAGCACGATAGCTTTGCTCGCTGAAAGTCTGGCCCTGCTTCATTCTCGAGTCACCCTGAGCAGCAGGATCAAGAGGACGAAACGCGCCATACCCCACTCCTGCGTCACCAGCTGTCGCCGTGCAACAGAATAAAAATGACAGCAAAATGAGAAGTGCTGTTACTGACTGGGATCTACTGGCCACCATGCTATTGTCCACCTATCGGGATCGTCTACTCAATCCCACTATCGTTATCCAATTTCAGTCTGATACCTCTACGCCGCCCCTCTTTAGGTGCAGGTTTGGTAGGAGCTTTGGTCACTGCTATCTTTGTTGCCGTTTTTGTATTGGCAGGCTTGTTAATCACTTTCTTCACAACCGCCTTTTTTACCGGGCGAGTCTTTGCTGCAGCTTTCTTGACAATGCTTTTCTTTACCGTAGCTTTCTTGACAGCACTTTTCTTTACGGCGGTTTTCTTAGCTACCGCCTTTTTCACCGGGGCACGCTTTGGCGCTGCTTTTTTCTTAACGGGAGACGCAGCCTTTTTCGGCGGCACCGCCTCAACTGTAGGTACAATCGGCTCCTCATCAGAAACGGGTGTTTCCTGAGCGGCGGTGGATTCAGTCTCAACCTTCCCAACCCCAGCAACATTGCCGGCTGAAGCGGCAGGCGGTACCACTGTTGAAACCGGTGTCTCAACGACCTCTTTTTTCGGAACCGGATCTACTGCGGCCGCAGGTGTCGGAACCGGTGCAGGTACCGGGTTTTGAACAGGAACTGTCTGTGGAGGTGCCGCTTGACGACGATTAAACAACTGGCCAACCATCTGACTAAGCAGCAAAAAGATACCTCTTACTGCATAGAAGGTCATCAAAAGCACTGTCACCAGCTTACCCCAGAGGTTCAGCAGAATAGGGGTCTTTGGCACGCTGGGAGTTTGAGGCATCGGCTCATCAACTTCAGGCAACGGTGCGCTACCGGTATCGTAACCAACTTCCGCCACCTCACAAAGTGATCTACTCGCCTTAATGCAACCCAAGGGGATAACGACCAGTGTAAGGATCGTAGAAACCAGCACGCCTGAAGCAAGCGAAATTGCCATTCCCTGAAAGATAGGGTCGGTAATAATCACACCGGAACCACAAACCAGGGCAAAGGCGGTGATTACAATCGGACGGGTTCGGGTTTTACAGGATCTGATTACCGCTTCGGTGACTGGTATGCCACGCTGAATTTCGTGAACTGCAAAGTCCACCAGCAAAATTGAGTTGCGGACAATAATACCTGCTAAGGCAATCCAGCCGATCATCGACGTAGCAGTGAACTCGGCACCCATAATGGCATGCATCGGGATAATGCCGAGCAGTGTCAGCGGAATAGGTGCCATGATCAGTGCAGGGATACGGAAGTTACCAAACTCCCATACCACCAGAATGTAGATCAGCACCAGCGCCACCATAAAGGCCGCACCCATATCACGGAAAGTCTCATAGGTGACGGTCCACTCACCGGTCCACTCTATCGAGGTTTTGGTATCGTCTTCGGGCGGACTAAACCAGTGGAAACCGTCTTCTACTGATCCACCTTCATGCAGTTTGACACCGTCCGGTGAAGTATAGTCCTGGGCCGCCAACAAATCCTGAACCTGGAACATGCCGTAAACCGGCGCAGCCAGTACACCACCCACATCGGCGGTAACAAACTCCACCCCGCGTAGGTCTTTGTGGAAGATAATGTCCTCTTCTACAACACGCTCAAACTTCCCCAACTCCCGCAGGGAAGAGAGATACCACCACTGGAATGAACAGGCAGATCACCAAGACGGGTGATCTGGGAACGTTCCGCCAACGGGACCTGGATCAGAATATTGACCGGTTCATGTCCGGCACGCTGTTTCACATCACCCAATATCATACCGCCGAGGGCCATTGAGAGATTGCGATTGATAGCATCAACCGATACACCACGGCGTACCGATTTTTCCGTATCAACATAAAAACGCCAGTACTCGTAGTCATCACGCATCAGGTTATCTACGTCCACCAGACTCTGTGTCTGAGCGAATATGGCGGTAAGATCCCGCGCTACCTGACGACGAATCTCCGGTGTCGGCCCATGGACTTCAGCTACCACCGACTGTAGTACCGGCGGCCCCGGCGGCATCTCCACCACAGCGGCCTTGGCACCCGAGCCTTTAATCAGCGCTTTTAACTCCTTACGTACCTGCACGGCAATGTCATGACTTTTGCGCTTACGTTCTCTTTTGTCCAAAAGTTGGACCTGAACTTCTGCCTGCCAGGGATCCTGTCGCAGATAATAGTGACGGACCATGCCGTTGAAGTCATAAGGCCGTGCGGTGCCGGCATAGACCTGCAGCGCAGTCACCTCCGGCAACTTACGTATATTGTCCGCAATCTTGTGGGCCATGTTGGCAGTTACCGCCAGGGCAGTGCCCTCGGGCATATCCAACACTACAGAAAACTCCGGCTTGTTATCCAGTGGCAGCATCTTCACCACTACCAGCTTGGTATAGAACATGGAACAAGCAAGGAAGAAGGAGCCCCAGAGCACAACCCGGAAAATAGCCCGCTTGCGGGGGTACTCGATCAACGGCATCAACAGTTTGCGATAGAGTCCTTCAAGCCATTCGGCCTCTTTATGCTCACGCTGCTCCGCCGTCTTCAGGTACTCCATGGTCGGGCGCAGCATGCGGGAGATAGCCAGCCAGGGAGTAAAGACAAAAGCGGCGAAAAGGGAGATCAGCATCGCCGCTGAACCAAGGGCGGGGATTGGCGCCATATAGGGACCCATCATGCCGCTGACAAAGCCCATCGGCATCAGGGCGGCGATAACGGTGAAAGTAGCAAGGATGGTAGGATTACCCACCTCACGAACGGCATCGATTGCCGTCTCCGCATCAGTCTTACCCTCTTCCAGCCAGCGACGATATATATTCTCCACCACCACAATGGCGTCATCCACCAGAATACCGATGGAGAAAATCAGGGCAAAGAGGCTGACTCGGTCGATGGTGTAGCCGCCGATCCAGGCATAAAAAATGGTCATCAGCAGCACTACAGGAATAACCATCACAACAACAACTGCCGGTCGCAGCGCCCGGAACGCCGCCAGCACCAGCAGAAAAACAAAGCCAGTGGCAACAAAAAGTTTGAAGATCAGCTCGTTGACCTTATCGTCAGCAGTTTTGCCGTAATTTCGGGTAATACTCACCTCGACGTTGGCCGGGATACGACTGCCCTTCAGGTCATTGACCCGATTAATCACACTGTTGGCGACTGTAACACCGTTTACACCCGGCTTCTTTGCCACTGCGATGGTAACCGCCGGCACACCGGCTGCGTGTTGCCCTGTATCACTTGCAGAGCCTGTATAGTAGGCCACCAACTGTTTGGCGTCTTCAGGACCCTGAGTTACACGGGCGACATCATGAACATAGACAGGGATGTCGTTGTGGGTACCCACCACCAGACGACTGATGTCATCTGCACTCTTGAGGAAAGAGCCGGTCATTACACTAAATTGGGTGTTGCCCGACTCAATACCACCCGCCCGCTGCTCACTGTTCGCGGTACGAACAGTGTTGGCTACCTGATCAAGCTGATGCCGTAACCCGAGAGGCGCTCCGGGAAAACCTCAATCGTCACCTGTTCAGCACGACCACCAACCACCGAGCCACTGCTGGTGTTGGGGATCTCTTTGATGCTCTGCAACACGTCATGAGCCAGCATCCGTAGCTGGCCGTCATCTACATCAGGCACCCCATCCTTATCGAGATCTTTTGACCAGAGGGTGATGTTGACCACCGACACATCATCAATACCCTTGGCCTTCACCAGCGGTGGTGACACCCCTGATGGAATCATATCCATATTGGAGTCGAGTTTATCGTTAACCTTCACCGTCGAAGGCACCATCTCCTCACCCACATCGAACTCAATGGTGACCATGCCCATGCCGCGCTGAGAGGCGGAATAGACATGTTTGACACCGTCGATCTCACTCATGATCCGCTCTAGCGGTTCAATAGCGAGATTGGCCACCTGATCGGCGGAAGCGCCTGCATACTGCACAAAGATATCCACCATAGGGACGGATATCTGTGGATCCTCTTGACGCGGCGTCATCGCCAGGCCGAGCAGGCCCATCATCATCATGGAGATAAAAAACAGGGGGGAAAGCGGTGAATTGATAAAGAAACGCGCCGTCTTTCCTGCCAAGCCCAGATGCTGTTCAGACTCTGCGTTGACTGTTTTTTGATTGTTGTTATTCAGATCGTCCTGACTCATTTTCTATACACTTCTTGTAATTCGTCCGGTGGCGGCAGAAAGTCCCGCAGCAACCGCACCAACTGCGGTCGCCGGCAGTCCCTACTTTGTTACCGGCCGCTGCCCGATGTTGACCAGCCGGAGGCCACACCAATACTAGGATTGCGCATAACACGCTCCCCTTCACGCAGGCCCGAAAGCACACTGACGTAGCCGTCACTGAGATTCTCTCCCACTCGAACCAAGCGCAGCTCAGGCTTGTTGCCGTCCTCTCCCAAAATATAAACCCCCGGCAGGCTGCCGTTGTACCGGATAGCACTGGCCGGTATGACAGGATAATTTCTTGACGGGGCGGTAAAATCGGGAACCTGCACTTTTGCATACATGCCCGGAGCGGAAACGCCCTGTGGCAGGTCGAATTTAACCTTCACTGTATGACGCTGGGCATCAGCCATAGGAAATATCTGGGCTACACGTACGGGAACGACCTGACTGCCCACATCCAACTGCGCCTTAAGCATCATGCCCTCGCTCAAACCAGGGCGCAGCCTGGCGGGTACATCCACCATGATCTGCAAATACTCTACATCGGCAAAGACCAGCAGAGGTTGTCCCGGCTGCATGGTGTCTCCCTCTTCGACATACTTCTTGACGATCACGCCATCAAAGGGGGCCTGACTTTGAGCATCCCGCAGTTTGGCATCTATCGCCTGGATCTGTGATTGGGCCGCCATCAGCGCATTCTGAGCCTGGGTGATCTGCACCCCAGAGCTATAGATATCAGCCCGGCGCTCAACACCCTGGTTACGGGTACCTGAAAAACCTTCCATTGGGCTGGTAAACATCTGATCAAACAGATTAGGCATTCCCATACCACCCATCGCCTTCTTTGACTGGGGCGACCATAGCTCACGGTTGTACTGAACACCTGCAGCACGCACCTGAGAATCAGCAGTCGCCATCTGCGCCATTGCCGCATTGCGTTTGGCCAACAGCTCAGTATTGTCAATCGACACCAACAGGGCGCCTTTATCGAAGGCATCACCCTCAATACCGGCCAGCAGTTTCACTCTACCGGTATCTGGCTGAGAGAGTCACCTCCTTGTAGGGGATGACCGTACCACCGAGGGAGACAGTGGGGGCGCCATGGGCCTGCTGTACTGTAAAGTAGTCTCCGCCACCAACCTGGGCCGTGACCGTTGCAGGTAGCCATGTCGTGACGGCAACACCTGCAGCCAGTGCCAGAGCATGGATCTTGATTCCCATCTTATTGTTATCCTACTGAATTTAAACTACAAATTAAGGACTGCCATAACGGAAGATTCCACTATGGCAGAGTGTTGGGAGGAACTGCCGTATCGGATTACGATAAGCTTATGGTCATTAAAGCCACACCCAACTCCACTCTTAGGAAATAAATCAGGCACGACCCATTACGGAAAAGCTTTTTATGAAAGGTCCGGCCATCCGGGGATCTTTCAGCATGGAAGCGTAATCTCCCACCTTGAATTTCATCTTTCCTGAGGTGAACGCCATACCCAGTCCCATCATGCCGGGGGGTTTGCCGATCCATTTTTTCCATTGAGCATCGCTGCAGCGGATATCCCAGTTCAGTGCCTCGCCATTATACGCGCCACCTGAAGCCGCTGTGCCGTTCTCAACAACCAGCACACCACTTGGTTGATCGTCACCTTCAAAACCATAGCCGATGACACTGCTGAAACTGATCTGCGCGAGGGCTCCGGTCAATTCAGTATCCGCATTCCACTGTTCCGCGAAACTTGCCATCCAATCTTGAGAAAACAGTTCAGCCATTACAACCTCCAAAAAATTATCTTATCGTCGGCTCACCAATATAGCCTATCCTAGACTCGGTCTAAGTCCCTATCGGGCCGACAGTTTAGTCATGAGAGTATCCCTTATGGAATGTATCAATGCAACAAACTAAGGGGTGATTTCAAGAGGCCGTAAAGCCTTATAAGTAATTGGGCAATTACGTGTTTTCCATAGAATTCGCTGCTATAAATGGAGTTGAGACATTTTTGCTATGCAATGTATCGACCACTGATCCCCTCTACCTCTAAATCCCAGACTACCGGATAAAATTCCAGCAGGTTAGTATGTGTGAATAAAACAGGTACTCAACTTCGCAGGAGTAATGCATGAATACCGCAAGAAGCTTATCGAAGGTCGCCTGAAACACCTGGAGACCCATCTTCAACAGGAGAACCCGGTACTCCTGAACACTGTCCAGAGCTTTAGAAAGCTTGACAAAATCGCCTATAAAATGGGGTTGCTGCAGGCAGACGAATCCTATGCAACACAGATCCCCTGGTGGCCACTGATATCCATTCTGGGAACCTTCTCTTCGGGAAAATCGACCTTCATAAACCACTACCTGGGGTACAAACTGCAGCGTACCGGCAACCAAGCAGTTGACGATAAATTCACGGTGATGTGTTACAGCCGAGAAAAAACGGCTCACGCCCTACCCGGCGTAGCACTCGACTCCGATCCTCGCTTTCCTTTCTACCAGATGAGTGACGAGATCGAACAGGTCGCCGCTGGTGAGGGGCAACGTATTGATGCCTATCTCCAACTCAAGACCTGCCCAAGCGAGACACTACGGGGCAAGATACTGATCGACTCACCAGGATTCGACGCCGACTCCCAGCGCACCTCCACGCTGCGCATCACCGATCACATCATCGACCTCTCCGATCTAGTGTTGGTGCTGTTCGACGCCCGCCACCCCGAGCCGGGAGCGATGAATGACACCCTCGATCACCTGGTCAGCAATACCATCGGGCGGCCGGATTCGGGTAAATTCCTCTATATTTTGAACCAGATCGACACCACGGCCAGGGAAGATAACCCCGAAGAGGTGGTCGCCGCATGGCAACGGGCGCTCGGAGAGCGCGGCCTTACAGCCGGCCGCTTCTACACCATCTACAACCCGGATGCAGCAGTCCCTATCGATGATGACAATCTGCGTGACCGTTTTGAGCGTAAACGGGATGCTGACCTAAACGAGATCCACAGCCGCATGCAGGAGGTGGAGATCGAGCGGGCCTATCGCATTGTCGGAGCCCTTGAAAAAACCGTCCGTGATATCGAAGAACATGCAGTGCCCGCCATTAATAAGGCCGTAGAACAGTGGAAGAAACGCGTACTCTGGGGTGACGGAGTGGCATTCAGCCTTCTCTTTGCCTTGGTGTTCGGCCTAACACTTAAACTCGACTACTGGGATGGATTCAGCTTTGCACCACCCTGGCTGGAGAGTCTACTGAGCAGTGCAGGCGCACTTTACGCAGTGGCTGTCTCAGCAGTAGTCGTTCTGTTCGGCCTGCACTACCTGGTACGTACCCTGGCGGCACGAAGCATGGCAAAACAGCTTGAGAAACAGCAACAAAGTCTAAGTGTTCGAGGCTCACTGTTTAGTGCATTCCGGCGCAGTACCCGGCCCTGGCGCAGTATCTTTGCTAAGTCACCCGCCGGCTGGGGTCGCGGTGCCAAAAAACGGCTCGCCCACGTGTTGGCCGATGCCGATAACTACATACAGACTCTAAACGACGGCTTCACCAACCATCGGGAGAGAACCTTGCAGAGGTTCAGATGGAGCCAAAACCGGAAGCTACCGAAGAGAGCAGAGAAGCCCCTTCCTCCGCCAGTGTGTCTGTTTCCAGCGTATAATGTCGGTTCACCCCGATTCATAGCGGTACAAGGATGTACCGCTATTTCATCAACTCACCCCGGGAAGCCTCTAAAAAAAAACATAACCCATTGACTTCTAATCAGAAGCTACCAAGGTGTGTCAGTTGATAAATCCCAACCATATTGGAATCATTCGCCAGTTTTCTAAAGAGTAATCAGATGAGCAACAAAACATCCCCCGAGGAGATTGCACTCCGCCCAATCACTGTCCCGCCCCATCCCCAGTGGCCGACACTGAGCACGGAGGAAAAAGAGACACTAAAAAGCCGAATAAAAATCCTACTAAAAGAGCGCAATGCAGTAATTGTAGCCCACTACTATACCGACGGCGATCTGCAGGAACTGGCGGAAGAGACTGGTGGCTGCGTTGCCGATTCACTGGAAATGGCCCGCTTCGGCAGCGAACAGGCGGCTAAAACACTCATAGTATGCGGTGTACGTTTTATGGGTGAGACGGCAAAAATTCTCAATCCCGAGAAGCGGGTGCTGATGCCTGATCTCAACGCCACCTGCTCACTGGATGAAGGCTGCCCGGCGAAGGAGTTCGTCCAATTCTGTGACCAGCATCCAGAACACACTGTGGTGGTCTACGCCAACACCAGCGCAGAAGTAAAGGCACGCTCCGACTGGGTGGTCACATCAGGTATCGCCCTCCCGATCGTTAAGCATCTGGCGAAAAAGGGCGAGAAGATTCTCTGGGGTCCAGACAAACACCTGGGGCACTATGTACAGAAATTGACCGGTGCAGAGATGCTTTTCTGGCAAGGATCCTGCGTAGTACACGAAGAGTTCAAGACCGTGGCACTGGAGCGGCTGCGCCGTCTCCATCCTAATGCCGCCGTACTGGTGCACCCCGAATCCCCTGACGATATCGTAGAACAGGCCGATGTAGTAGCTCCACCACCGCCCTGATCAACGCCGTCACCTCGATGGAAAACAGCGAGTTCATCATCGCCACCGACGGCGGCATCTTCCACAAGATGAGGCAGCTGGCACCCGATAAAAACCTGATTGAGGCACCGACTGCCGGCGAAGGCGCCACCTGCCAGAGCTGCGCCCACTGCCCGTGGATGGGAATGAACTCACTGCAAAACCTGCTGGAACTGCTGGAGAAGCAGAACAACGAGATTCATATTGACCCGGCGGTCAGAGAGCGGGCGCTGGTGCCGATTGAGCGGATGCTCGATTTTGCCCGTGATCAGGCAATTGGGGTAAAAGATACGGGAAATGCCTAAGAAAGTAATACGCCAAGCGTAGAGAGAAATCTAAAGCCCAACAAGGCCGGTGAATTCCGCCTGCTTTGTTGGGCTTCGTATTATCCTAGAATCCTCAGTTGACCGCTCCATTCTACGGACAACGCATTGATTTTAATTGCATTGACAGCGATTGCCTATTTCACTCTCCAGATGAATTACGCTACAAGGCGGATAGCACACTTGCGGCGGCACATTACGGCGTTACAACTCCTTGGAATAGAACAACTATTCCGTGTCGTTGTGCCTTGTACTGCACCACTGCAAGTGCACTCTCCGCCCTGCCCAACTGAGGATTCTAGGATTATGTAACTATTCAGCATAATGTCGTAACTGTTCAGATTGCTCCTATGCGCCTCTCTCCTTATCCCTCTCCACCAGAGAGGCCAGCATCAGCTCCATTCGTTCAAGTCGAATCTCCATCGCCTCTGAGTGCTCCCGAATCCAGTGCACCTCCCCCGCCTCACCCTCACCCTGCTCACGATCAAATGCTTCATGCTCTTTCTGTAACACTTCCAGCACAATACCGATCATCATATTGAGGAAGACGAATGCGACGATGAAGATAAAGCTGAGATAAAAGATCCAACTCAGGGGGTAAACATCCATAGTTTCGTACATCACATCAGTCCAGTCCTCAAAGGTCGCCACACGAAAAAGTGTAAGCATCGCTATAGAGATATTCCCCCAAAGTACCTCATTGATATTACTGAAAAAAATACTGCCAATGGCAGCGTAAATGTAGAATATGATGAACATCAACAAGGAGACATAGCCCATCCTGGGAATCGCTTTAACAAAGGCGTTAAGCATCACCCTTAACTCTGGAATTACCGAAACCAGTCGTAGCACACGAAAAATGCGCAGTAGCCGCCCCAGTAAGGCCATCTCACTTTCATCGACGGGCATCAGACTGGCGGCCACAATGATAAAGTCAAAGATGTTCCAGGCCTTAGTGAAAAAAGCCTTGAAACTCCCCTCTGACGCCATACGTACTACGATTTCAAAGAGAAAAAAGAGTGTCACCAGAAGGTCGAGCACACCCAGCAGACTAAGTGCTCGCGGATCGATTGGGTAGGTTTTTGCACCGATGACCAGGGCGGAAAAGATAATCACCCCGATAACGACAAACTCAAACAGACGATTATTGCGCAGAGAGATAATGCGCCTTTGCAATGCTACTACAGACATAGAGATAGGGGCCGAAAATCAACAAATGGTGATTTTACCCCAATTTTAGAGATCAGTCTCTGGATGCCGGACCGAGTTGTTGCCCACATATACCCGATGATTCGGCGTGTTTTTTCAAACCATTAGCATTGAGAATTTCAATATGGCCGCCACTGACACGCACCAATCCCTGGTCAGCAAAGTTGTGCAGTATGCGAGAGAAGGTCTCCGGCTTCACTGACAGGCGTGAAGCGAGCACGCCCTTGGGTGTGGTAAGATCAAACTCGACCCGCTCCCGCCCCTTATACATGTACTGCCCACAGAGGAATCCTGCGACACGTCCAGTGGCACTCTGGAGGGTAAGGTCATCTATCTCTTTAATCATCATCCGAAGACGCATACTCATGTCACCCATGACACGAAAGCAGGTCTCAACAGACTCATGCAGCATATCCCGAAAGCGTTTTGAGTCGATAGCTATGAGTTTGGCGTTTCCCAAGGCCGTGGCGCGTACCGGATAGGTCGGTTTATCAGAGAACATCAGCGCCTCGGCAAATGTATAACCGGCAGAGACCACCTCAATCACCTTCTCATTACCATTCAATGAGAGGCGGGAGAGCTTAATCTGGCCTTCAGTTACCAAGAAAAAACGCCTAGCCTCATCTCCAACCTCGAACAGTGCCTCTCCTTCCTGCAGGGAGGTATTCTGCCCCATCCTATTGACACGCTCGAGCTGTTCTTCACTCAATTGAGAGAACAGGTAGCATTCCTCAGCTCAACAGGCATTACTTTTCCTCTTGTCACACTGCGATTTTGTTTAGAAACTGACATTTAGTCAGGGATTCTACTGCAGAATCTACTATATGGAACTACCTAAAGATAGGTATTTAAGAGTATGGCTGAATTAGTGACTTTCTCAAGGGAGAGGTGCGGCCTCATCACTCGCCGCATACAGCGCATGGTGAGTTGAGCGATAGCGAACAACGGCTCTAATCAGATTTAGCATCAACAGGATATTGGAAATAAGAAACAGTATCGCCGTAGGGCGTGCCAGCCATTCAGGTAGAAAAATGGCCGGCAGTAACAGCAGCAGTGCTGCCAGATGAGCAGCAAACTGGTACTTCCCCTGCTTATCGGAGATCAACTCTTTCATATTCGGCACCGAAACCGTCATACACATCAGTGCCATTTGACGGTTCTGCAGATGGAACCAGCAGAGAAATGGGACAATTTTATAGAGCATGCCGTTGACGAAAGAGAGCACTGCACCGACTAACAAAATGCCACCCAACAACAGCGAATAGCGGGAAGAGCTGCCGATCATCGGAAACCACTGGGCAGCAAGCCAGATCAGCAGGCAAGCGACAACAGAAAACAGTCCTGTTCGCCAAAACAGCAGAGTGACATCAACAATCCGCCGCCTTCGCAGAGATTGAAGATGGAGTGTAACCAAGGCAAAGGCGGTATAACCAACAAGGAGAAGTGACAGCCAAATCTGTGGCGCTACATCATACAGAGCGCCTCCCCAGACACCGACCTTTAGCAAGGACCAGATAACCAGTCCAAAAAAGAGGCTTGCAGTCAGCCTCTCCCTCAGCCGTCGGGGATATTCCGGGGTCACTTGGAACATAGGAACAATTTGATAGGAGACACCCACCAGCAATAGCCCAAACCAGCCGAGAATACCCCAACCAAGTGCATATCAGTCAGCAGGAGCAGTGGTGACGACATAATCATACCGCTATAGCCGCCCCCCAGCACAAGACCAAGTATCAAGGTCACCAACAGCCCCGCCACTGCCAAGCGCATGCCCGTAATTGTCATGCTTGGAAGTTTCACCCGGGCCAGAGCAACTGATACCGCGGATAAAAAAAGTGCGAAGCTGAACCCAAGGACAAACAGCGCCGGCAGCATCCAGTCTCCACTACTGAGGGTAAAAGCAAGGATAAGAAACAGGGTCCCAAGACTCAGCGACAGGTGCACCAACGCCCCCACCACTCTTACCGCAGGCAGAGGTGACCCGGCAAGGACCGGCAACATCTGTATCATTGCACCGCACATCACCATGGTAATAAAACCAAGTGTGATCATATGGGTTAGACCCAGGGTTGACGGTATCCAGCGGCTCTGAAGAAGCTCTCCGCCGTAAACAAGAAGAAACAGTGCTGCAGCAATCCCAAACAGAGGGGCTGTTAGAAAAAACCGGAAGGGAATGGAGACGGGAGGCGCTTGCTCGAGGGAGAGGCTGGCTGTACTAAGCATTTACCTTCATCTCAGCTTCGGCGGCATCATCTCCACGCCGCCAGATATATATATTGTACAGGTCCAAATCCTGCTCCAAACAGTGCCAATCGAAACCCGCCTTTTCCAACAGAGGGAAGAGCATCTTCGGCTCTCGTCGGTGAATTACTCTGAGGTAGTCACCCGGCGCCAAATTCCGGATAGCTTCCAAGGTACGCTCAAGAGGCTCACAGGGCTCCAGCATACTGACATCAAGGTTAATTTCCACAATCTACCACCAGAGGGAAGAACAGCCCAAAGCTTAGTCACAACTTATACAAATCAAGTGCATTTGATGCGATTCACATGCCCACTTACACTCAACCACCGCAGTGTAAATAGAGAGGGTCGTGAGCCCGTGATTATATTACTCAAAGAGTGATGGATAACCGCAATTATCCTACCGGTATTTGAGCCGGAAAATAGTCTTGTTAAACCTGACTCATTTTCTCAATCAGGTCATCAGACTCGGGGCCAAAAGTTTGATCAATCATACGGTAGAGCATCTGCTCTTCCTTCATATTGTGCTGCTGCATAATCATCATTAGGGTTTCCGAGAGTCCAAGGTAGCGCTCCCTGTCCTTCTGCTCGACAGCTTGTGCCATATCGACAAATAGTTGACGCATCTGCGTATGTTCCATACGCATCATTTGGGTAGGCCCCATTGTCTGCCCAACGCGCTCTTCAAAACTCGGGAACAAAACACCCTCTTCCATAGAGAAGTGGTGTTCTGTGCTGTTCCTGAAAGCGACAAAGCTCGCCGCCCCTTGATCCCAATCCTCCTTATCTATCAGCCCTTCAGCCTCAGCAAAACTCTCATCACATCTGCGATGATCAGCTGACATATTCTCTATAATAGTTGTCATACCTAATTACCAAAAACGGGGTAGTATCCCCTTAATTTTTATCTCGCGATTTTTTCTTCGTGTCATAAAGTATTCAATAAAGCCACGCTAGAGGTGGGGGCGGTTAGTATCATTTCAATAGGGTGGCTATCTCATTGACCTCATCAAGTCCAATACACGAAATTCCATTCTGGCAAAGCTTGACTTAAGTCAATGTGTTTAAGCGCTTGCACGGGCCTAATTTTGCTGCACTCAATAATCTATCCAACAAAAACAGGGAGGGTTCC
>MOXG01000078.1_pt1 | contig 17311 bp, 17 predicted proteins | sample 1471191 | NCBI WGS metagenome assembly MOXG01 (sample SAMN05806437, study PRJNA327811) | mollusc metagenome | isolation source: Phylotype C (NB3) bacterial symbionts from gill | host: Thyasira cf. gouldii | place: Canada: Bonne Bay, Newfoundland | collected 2010-08-19
GGGCCTTATACAACAGCGGGCGTGCTATCTGGGCGCTTCTCGTCATCGGTGCTGCCGTCACCGTAGCGGGTGTGGCCATAGGTTTGACCTGATGGATACGGTAAAAAAAGAGATCCTGGTGCTCGGTATGGGCAACATCCTGATGCAGGATGAGGGGATTGGTGTGCGTGTTGTCGAGGAGTTGGAGTGTCGCTACCACCTGCCCGATGAGATCGAGGTGATGGATGGCGGTACCACCGGCACCGAGCTGTTGGAGCCGATGCGCGGTATCAAACATCTGATCGTAACCGATGCGGTGAATACAGGTGATTCCCACGGCACGCTTGTGCGAATAGTTGATCGTGAGGTACCGGCCTTCTTTCAGACCAAGCTCTCCAATCACCAGCTGGGTCTCTCTGATCTTCTGGCGCTGTTAACGCTTACCGGTGAAGCACCGGAGCATGTCACTATCATCGGTATGGTGCCCCATTTTCTCACCAATAAGTTAGGTTTGAGCCCTGAAGCAGAGGCCGGTATTGACCCCATGGTGGCTATGCTGGTCAAAGAGCTGGAAGGTTTGGAGCTTGAGTTACATGAACGTAAAGCCCCGCTCAAAGGTTACTGGTCCCGACAGGCTGAACTGGAAGCGAGCAAATGTGCATAGGCACCCCGGTTCAGGTGGTCGAATCCAATGATTTTACTGCCCGCTGTCGTGATCGTAATGGTCAAGAGATGAATGTGAATATGATGCTCGTCGGGCCACAGCCTGAAGGCACTTGGGTGGTGAGTTTTCTCGGTTCCGCCCGTGATGTGCTGGCCCCGGAAGATGCCGAGAGCATCAATGCGGCGATGAGTGAGTTGGAGTCATTGGGCGCAGCCGCAGCACAGTGATCTAACTGTAAGAACGAACTTGTTCGCGATCGGCTCCGAAGTAGGTTCATCGTGAACAAGTTAGCTCCTGCCGAAGAGAGGCGCTATCTAAACAACAGGAAAAACCATGATTAACCCAGAATATCTTTCTGCTGATATCGAAGAGACCTTTACCCGCATCCAGAATGAGCAGATGAAGGATATCCCCATCCTTAACTATGCCATGGGTGTTGAAACCGTCGCTTTTCAGGAGTGGCTCGGCTGTTGTGTCGGTATTCTGATCACTCCCTGGTTTATGAACCTGATGCTCTTTCCTGAACGGGAGGGTGAGTGGGATGATCTTGCCATTGGCGAAAAGCAGAGCCACCACTTCCCTGCCGGGGACTATGAGTTCACTGTCAATGAGTTTGACGGAGTGGGCCGTTGCCAGACCTACCCGATTCACTCACCGATGCATGAATTTGCCACGCATCAAGATGCGCTCTCAGTGGCGAATACCTTTATGGATCTTCTCATGATTGAGGTCGAGGTATGTAAGAGTGATGAGGATGATGATCGCTTCTCCCGCTTTCTGCAGGGTGATGAGATGGCACAGATTCAGCTGGATGAAGAGGAGGCTGAGGCTGCATGTCAATGTCCTTCATTGAAAGTTGAGGCTGATCGTTCGATCAGTCGTCGTGATCTTCTGCGTGGTGATTTCCAGGGCAATCAACCGGGGTAACATCCTGATTTATGGTGCGATTTCTCGCGCAAGGCCGCAAAGGAGACTCGCCAGACTGTAGTCGAAAAACCGGTTTTTTCAGTAACCCCATGATTTATATCTGCCTATACCAATCCTCTTTGAGTCGGTTTGCGCCAACCACAGCGCACGGCTACCTACTGTTCAGTGCAGCACCACCTGGAGAGCTGGCTGGCCCATCGGCGAGATGCCTGTCCGGATGATGAGAGTATGCAAAATCTGCAGGTCACCTTGGAACCTGTAGGGCACCTATTGTGCTGCTTACCCTTGTCAGTGGGGTATAGAGGCGACCAGGCCCATGTTCTTGGTGTCTGCCAGTGCGTTCATAGCATTACTACCGTCAGAGTTCGGTTTGTTAGGGCGTGAACTCCCCTTCTTAAGGCAAGGGTATCTATTGACTTTGTGGGTTTAAATTCCTATCCTTTGATAGCGACGCAACAAGAATGGATCGAATGCAATGTCACCACTATATGCAATGCTCGGCAATCCAGAGGTACCGGAAAGCGTCCTGGTCAACTCCCACCTTATTTACAGTCTAATAAGTGAAATCGCTGGCATTTCACTCCCGCCAATCATGCTTGTACGTCCCCATGACCAACTGTCGAGGTAGATATGAAGAATCTGCAACGTTTTTTGCTACTGCTCATCGTCCTGTTCCCCTTCCTGGCAGCTGCTGCCGATAGACAGTTGGTGATCGCCTTTGCCCAGGATGCGATGAAGAATGATTTCCGAAAGGCTCAGGTATTCGAAGCGAGGGAAGAGGCAAAAAAGCATCCCAATGTAAGATTTATATATTCTGATGCCGAGGGGCAGACCTCTCTATTAATACGTCAAATTGACCAATTCGCAAAGCAGAAGGTTGACGCGCTAATTATCGGCACTAATGATGAAAATGCCATAGTGCCGGTCATAAGCAAGACGCACAACACTGGAATCCCGGTGATCATCGTTGACCGTGGGGTCAATACTGCCGACTACACTAGCTTTATCAACTCCGATAATATCCTGATCGGTTCCATCGGTGCCGAGTATATCGCCAAGCGTCTCAACGGTCAGGGATTAGTTCTTCTGTTCGAGGGACTGCAGACTGCTGATGTCACGAGATTGCGCAGCAAGGGCTTTCTTGATGTGATGGCGCGCTTTCCCAGGATCAAGATTATCAAGCGAACCGGCAACTATCTGCGCAGGGATGCGGTGATTGAAATGGAAAAGTTGGTCGCCCAGGGGATCCAGGTCGATGCCATTTTCTCCGAGAGTGACAGCATGCTGAGTGGGGCGCGGATGGTGTTACAGCGCCACGGCATCGCCCCCAGCTCTCTGATTACAGTGGGATGCGACTATACCAGCGAAGCCCAGACCGCGATCCGCAAGGGAGTCCAGACCGGCTCAGTGCTCTTCCCCTTGGGTGGCAAACAGGCGGTAGAAATTGCCCTCAAAGTGATAGCTGGGGAGAAGGTTTCCAAACATATCGTAATCCCGGTCAAGTTGGTGACCCGGGAGAATGTGGATGAAGTCCCACCGATATTCTAGGTAAAGACTTTCAAATAACCTATGAAGCTGTATCACGCAAAGGCGAGTCTAACCAGCAAGCTATCGCTGCTGGTGACGATCACTGTTTTATTGGTACTGGTGGTACTGGGTTTCTATTTCGACCGATTCCTCAAGGAGAATTTTCTCGATAGTACGCAGAAACGGATGCAACATGGCTACGAACGTCTTGCTCGAATTTGCGTAGTATCGAGCGAGAGTTACAAGGTGGCGTCGCTTTTGTCCGTACTGACAAAAAGATGATCGCGTCTATTGAACTGATCAACAACTATCAGGACAAGAATAACTACAATACCTTTCTCATTGATGAGGAGAAGAAGACCATAGCCGCCGAGCTACTGAGTCGGGTCAAGCTCTCCTTTAACAGCGATATCGCCATCTATGACCAGAACGAGGAACTGGTTGCCTTTGTGGTAAAAAATGGTAGGAATTATCATCCCCATTTTATCTCCTTCGACGGTGGCGAGCGTAAGCTATACAACCGTTTCGAGCAGCAGACCGAATATGGCCTGGCGCAGTTCCCAATGCCCGCTAACATCTCACCAATCCACACCAGCTATTACTCGGCCAGTCAGGTTTTTAATAAGGCCGTAGTCACCTACCATCGGTTCAATGACTTGCTGGTGATCAAATCACATCAGAATCTGATCGAACAGGAAAGCGGCCGGGTGATTGCCCATATCGAAATGTCGAATGTGCTCGATAGAGAATATTTCCTACGTCTCTCCCAAGATCTTGACATCGACGTGAGCATTGCCTCCAAAACCGATTATCAGGTAAGGGCCCAATCCCTGAGTGATGGGACCGAAGTGCCCCAAGTGATGATCCAGCAGACCGACAAGGAATATATCGGGGTGATGGGGCGTGAAACCAACAAGGGGCATGTTTATTTTGTTGCCCGCTTAAACAAAAAAGAACTCAATAGAGTACTGAATGAGAACCGGCATAGTTTCCTGCTGCTGCTGGTACTGGTGGCCGCGGCAGTCCTATTATTGATGCGCTACCTGATAAATCACGGTTTGGCTCATCCTTTGGCGGTGCTGATGGAGCAGATCAAGCGAATCGAACAACGGAACTATTCTTCCGTCGTGCAACTGGCTACTCATGATGAACTGGAGGCGATCTCACACAGCGTCAATCAGCTGGCAACAACGGTAAAGGAGCGTGAGACCTCTCTAGAGCTATCACGCAAGGAGCAAGAGCATCTTTCAAATCACGATTCCCTCACCGACTTGCCCAACCGCCGCTTTTTTACCGACCGGCTAAATCATGCCCTGGATCTAGCCAAACGAAAAAACCAACGTCTGGCTGTGTTTTTCCTCGATCTGGATGAATTTAAAATGGTAAATGACACTCTCGGTCATGATGTGGGGGATGAGTTGCTGATCCAGGTTGCTGATCGCCTGCGTCAACAGGTGCGTAGTGCGGATACCCTGGCGAGGATTGGAGGGGACGAGTTTAATATCTTGGTGGAAAGACCCCGCGACCTGCATGAATTGGAGGTGGTGGTTAGTAAATACCTCGAACTTTTTCGTTTACCGTTTGCCTGTAGCAGCAACGAGATCAGGATTACTGCCAGTATTGGGGTCAGTATCTATCCAGCAGATGGTACGGACAGTGTGACCTTGATCAAGAACGCTGATCTGGCTATGTATAAGTCAAAGGATAACGGACGCGATAGCTTTAGCTTCTTCTCCAGTGAGTTGTCAGAGCAGATCAGGGAACGAGCGAATATTATCCACGCCCTGCAGCAGGCAGTTTTGGCGGATGATCAGTTCGAGCTTTATTATCAACCCAAGGTCTCCCTGCATAGCGGTAAAATAGAGGGGATGGAAGCGCTCATCCGTTGGCAAAGTCCAGAATACGGTTTTGTGCTGCCAGGGCGATTCATCCCCTTGGCAGAAGAGACCGGTCTGATTATGCCGATCGGAGAGTGGGTGTTACTGCGAGGCTGCCAAGATTTTATGCAGTTGAAAAAAGAGGGATTGAATCTCAATCATATCAGCCTCAATCTTTCCAATGTTCAGATGAACCACGGTGATATGATTCAGTTGGTGGATCGCATTATTGGACAAACTGGCATCCATCCCGAAGAGATCGAGCTGGAGATTACAGAAAGTTATATCGCAACAAATGTTGAGGAAGCTATTAGTACGCTAAAGGATTTTCGCGCTATGCAAGTGCGGCTTGCAGTGGATGATTTCGGTACTGGATACTCGTCAATGAGCTACCTGCAGAAGTTGCCGATTACCAGAATCAAGGTGGATAAATCGTTTGTCGACGGTCTTCCCAATGACCGCGACAGCAGGGCGATCGTTCGTGCCATCATCAACCTCGCCAAGAGCTTTGAGTTGGAGGTGACCGCTGAAGGGGTGGAGCAAGAAGATCAGTTTCATTTTCTTGAGAGCGAAGGCTGCGACGAAATCCAGGGCTACTACTTTGCCAGGCCTATGCCGCTATCGGATTTTAAGATCTTTTATCGTCAACAAATGGGCGATGACAATGTTATTTCCCTCGATGATGTTCGGCGTAATGAATAATAATCTGTAACTATTCAGCTATACCTGTTATTGAGACTGTATTCCTCCGACCCCTGCCAAAATACCCTTGTAAACAGGCGTAGCTGAATAGTTACGCCTCTTGTTTATGTGAATTGCGCACTATTCGCCCCACCGCAGTAAAGTGGATACAAAAGTAATTTCCAATTTGTTGATATGTATATGCACCTGTTGCATACGCTTTAATAACCGCATCTTCTCTTGTGACCATAGGTGTCATTGACTTTTTTTGAAGAAATCGATGTCCATGAAGTCTCGTTGTTATTATCAAGGGAGTAGCTTAGTTAGTGGAATATAGGGTTGAGTCTGCGCATAAATAGGATGAATTAGGGGAGATAGGATTGATGTCATGGAAGGATAAGTTCCAATTATTATCCTATACTGGAAAGAAGGTAATCGATATGGAGGGTTTTGATCGGTTGGTAATCTGTTATTAGTCTCTATGGTAAGCCTCTTTCCGTTAACCTCACGTAAGTGGCATATTGCTTGCTATGCGGAGGGGAGAGAGGGACTCTTCCAAGACAACAGTATGATCTCTAAGGTGATCAGGTGACGAAAGGTGGGTTAGAGTTAGGTCATGCATGAGATGTCACTGTGTGAAGGTATCCTTCAGGTGCTTGAAGAGAGTGCCGACAGCCAAAGTTTTACCAGCATAAAGACGGTTTGGCTGGAGATCGGTGTCCTTGCGGGCGTTGAGGTAGAGGCGATGCGTTTTGGCTTTGATGCGTCATGAGGGGATCACTGGCTGAAGGGGCGAGACTGGAGATTATTCAATTGCCTGGTGAAGCCTGGTGTATGCAGTGTGCCAAATCTGTGGAGGTCAAGCAGCGTTTCGATCAATGCCCGGATTGTGGTGGTTACCAATTACAGGTCACCGGTGGTGACCAGATGCAGATTAAAGAGCTGGAGGTGGAGTGATGTGTACCGTATGCGGTTGCGGTGAAGGCGAGACGCAAGTTGAGGGAGATGAGCACACCCATGAACACTCCCATCAACATGGGCATGATCACGGGCATCACCACCATCACGACGATCACACCCACGATTATGGACAGGGTCCGGCTCACGCTCACGCCCCCGGTCTTAGTCAGTCACGTATGGTCAGGATCGAACTGGATATTCTGAGTAAGAATAATGAGTATGCGGCAACCAACCGTCGCCGCTTTAGCGAGCAGGGGATACTGGCGTTGAACCTGGTCTCCAGTCCGGGCTCGGGCAAGACGACGCTGCTGACTCACACAATCGACAACCTTAAATCCGATCTCACCCTAGCGGTTATCGAAGGTGACCAACAGACCACCAACGATGCCGAGCGTATTCGTGAGACCGGAGTCAAAGCGGTACAGATCAACACAGGCAAAGGGTGCCACCTCGACGGCCACATGGTGGGCCACGCTCTGGAGACATTGAAGCCGGATGATCGCAGTGTGCTGTTTATAGAGAATGTCGGCAATCTGGTTTGCCCCGCCGCTTTCGATCTCGGTGAAGCCCATAAGGTGGCGATACTCTCGGTCACCGAAGGTGAAGACAAACCGATTAAATATCCCGATATGTTCCATGCCGCGGATCTGATGATCCTCAACAAGATCGATCTGCTTCCCTATCTCGATTTCGATGTGGAGCAGTGCATTGAGTATGCCCGACGGGTCAATCCCGGCATTAAGGTGCTGCAACTCTCTGCTACAACGGGAGAAGGGATGGAGAGTTGGCAACAGTGGATCAAGGCTACTCGTGAGGTGGCGTTGATTGGATACTCGGCTCCATGAGCTTTTTAAAACATAAAAGCGGAACGCACGACTGCATGGTGTGGGCGCTTGTAACAATGCTGGATTAAGAAAGGTTTAAGCTCAGATGTGCCTAGCACTCCCCGCACAAATCGTTGAGATAGACGAAACAAACGACAGTGCCATCGCTTCACTCGGTGGTGTAAAGAAAGAGATCTCCCTCGCTCTGGTGGAAGATGCCCGGTGGGTGATTACGTGCTTATTCACGTGGGTTACGCCCTTAATAAGGTGAGTGAAGAGGAAGCGGAAAAAACCTTGGCGCTGTTTGCCGAGGCGGGTCTTGCACCAGAGGTTGCAGGGTGAAATACGTCGATGAGTTCCGCTCGGGTGAACTGGCGACGAAGCTGGCTTCAGCAATAAGGGCAGAAGCGGAGAGCAGCAGAAATTACAATCTGATGGAGTTCTGTGGCGGACACACCCACGCTATTTTTCGTTATGGTGTGCAGGATCTGATGCCGGATAACGTCAACTTTATCCACGGTCCCGGCTGTCCGGTCTGCGTGCTGCCCATCGGTCGTATCGACAATGCCATCCACCTGGCAGAGCAACACGGTGTGATTCTTTGCACCTATGGTGATCTGTTACGCGTGCCGGCAAGTGGGCGCAAAAGCCTGCTCAAGGTGAAGGGCACGGGGGCTGATATCCGCATGGTCTACTCCACCCAGGATGCTCTGAAGATTGCCCGTGATAATCCTGAACGCCAAGTAGTTTTTTTTGCCATCGGCTTTGAGACCACAACGCCACCGACCGCCGTTGCTATCAAACAGGCCAAGGCCCAAGGGCTGAAAAATTTCAGCGTCTTCTGTAACCATGTTCTTACCCCTGCAGCGATTCAGAATATCCTCGAGTCACCCGAGGTGCGGGAGATCGGCTCGGTCTCCATCGATGGCTTTTTTGGTCCTTCCCATGTCAGCTCGGTTATCGGCAGTCGCCCTATGAGTTTTTTGCCGAAGAGTTTCAACGGCCGGTGGTAATCGCAGGTTTTGAACCGCTGGATGTGATGCAGTCGGCGCTGATGCTGATTCGCCAACTTAATGAGGGACGGCACGAAGTGGAGAATGAATATACCCGGGTGGTTACAAGAGACGGTAATACCAAGGCACAGGCACTGGTCGCCGAAGTGCTGGAGCTGCGCCGAACCTTCGAGTGGCGCGGTTTGGGATTGGTGCCATACAGCGCACTACAGATAAAAGCCTCTTTTGCCGAGTTTGATGCCGAGAAACGGTTCGATATTCCGGCGGTTGAAGCTGCCGATGTTAAGGGGTGTGAGTGTCCCACCATTCTGCGTGGTGCCAAGAAGCCCACCGACTGCAAACTGTTTGGCACCGTCTGCACACCGGATAACCCCATGGGCTCCTGTATGGTCTCCTCCGAAGGGGCCTGCGCTGCGTACTGGAGTTACGGACGTTTTCGTAAGGCCGGGTAGTCTATTCAGATGAGCGTAAGAAGAAGCAACCAAAAAGAACTTTGTAGTGTGGGCACAAAAACCTGCCCACCCTACGGTCTTGAGACATGAACAACTATCCAGAAATAAAAATAGAATGAGCAACAGACGATATAACACCCCTATCAATACAAAAACCGGCACCGTCGATATGACCCACGGTAGCGGTGGCCGCTCAATGGCTCAGCTTATCGAAGGATTGTTCTTTAAGTACCTGGATAATGAGCTGCTGCGACAGGCCAACGACCAGGCGGCTTTCAATGTGCCAGCCGGGCGTATGGTGATGAGCACCGATGGCCATGTGATTTCACCACTCTTTTTCCCTGGTGGCGATATCGGTTCTCTCTCGGTTCACGGTACCGTCAACGATGTCGCCATGTCCGGTGCCAAGCCGCTCTATCTGGCCGCCGGGTTTATTCTTGAAGAGGGTTTTCCACTGGCCGATCTGGATCGCATTGTTGCCAGTATGGGGCTGCGGCCAACAGAGCGGGCGTACCCATTGTCACCGGCGACACCAAGGTGGTTGAGAAGGGCAAGGGTGACGGTATCTTTATCACCACCACCGGTATTGGTGTGGTGCCTGAAGGCGTTGAAATTTCCGGTGATCTGGCCCGTCAGGGTGATGCAATTCTGGTCAGCGGCAGCTCGGTGATCACGGTGTGGCGATCATGTCGAGCGGGAGAATCTGGAGTTTGAAACCACTATCGAGTCCGACTCCGCCGCCCTCCATACACTAGTGGCCGATATGGTGGCTGCAGTACCTGCTATTCACTGCCTGCGTGATCCAACACGCGGGGGCTTGGCCAGTACTCTCAACGAACTTGCACAACAATCGGGTGTCGGCATGAAGCTGAATGAGCCGGCTATTCCCATCAAACCTCAGGTAGCCGCCGCCTGTGAGCTGCTTGGACTGGACCCCCTCTATGTAGCCAATGAAGGCAAGCTGATCTGTATTTGTAAACAGAGTGATGCAGAAGCGTTACTGGCGGTGATGAAGCAACACCCACTAGGCACAGATGCCGCCATCATTGGTGAAGTAGTGGAAGACGAACTCGGTTTTGTACAGATGGAGACCAGCTTCGGTGGCAGCCGTGTGGTGGATTGGCTGGCGGGAGAGCAGTTGCCGAGGATTTGTTGAATTTAGTGATATGGATAGTGAGAGCACCAGTTCCCTCTCCCTATGAGGGAGAGGGCTAGGGTGAGGGTGAATAGATAAAATGGACCTGATCAATAATGCCAGGGAGTTAAGGCATAACCAAACCGATGCCGAGATGCTGTTGTAGAGCAAACTGAGAAACAGGCAGCTCAATGGATGCAAGTTTAGAAGACAGTTTCCTGTTTATTCATATATTGTGGATTTTGCCTGTCTTTCAGAGAGGCTGATTATTGAACTGGATGGTGGTCAGCACGCTGAGCAAAAAGCCTACGATGAAAAGCGAACAGCATACTTGGAGTCTAAGGGATTTCGACTTCTCAGATATTGGAATAATGAGGTTTTGGGACAGCTGCAGGAAGTTGTTGATGATATTCAGAATCAGCTGATGATTGATTCTTCAACCCCCCCTCACCCCAGCCCTCTCCCCGGTGGGGAGAGGGAGTAAAAGGCAGCTCTTTACAGCCAAAGGTGTAGTGATTAAAGCCATGAAAATACTGTTCCTCACTCACGCTTTCAACAGCCTTACCCAAAGACTGTTCGTCGAGCTGCGTGAGCGGAACCATGAGGTCTCTGTTGAGTTCGATATTAACGATACAGTGGCGGAAGAGGCGGTTAGCCTCTATCAGCCAGATCTGATTATTGCCCCCTTTCTCAAACGTGCCATCCCCGAATCCATCTGGGGCAATCACACTTGCCTGGTTGTCCATCCCGGGATCATAGGTGACAGAGGCCCTTCCGCTCTGGACTGGGCGGTGCTGAACAATGAATCTACCTGGGGTGTGATTGTACTACAGGCCAATGCTGAGATGGATGGTGGGGATGTCTGGACATCAGCTGAGTTTCCCATGCGCAGTGCAACCAAGGCGGGTCTCTACCGCCATGAGGTGACAGCAGCAGCGGTGATGGCAGTGCTGACGGCAGTAGAACGATTTGAGCAGGGTGACTACACGCCACAACCCCTCCATGAGTCTGCCCCAACACTGCGGGGACAACTGCGTCCACTGATGAAACAGGATAATCGCAGGATCAACTGGCATCGGGATGATACGGAGACGGTGTTGAGAAAGATCCGCTGTGCCGATGGTTTTCCCGGAGTGCGTGACAAGCTACTTGACCGAGATCTCTTTCTCTACGATGCCAAAGCGGAAGGAAAACTGGGAGGTAAGCCCGGCCAGGTGATCGCCCGCTGTGGGCCGGCAATATGCCGTGCAACGGTGGATGGTGCGGTATGGATCGGCCATCTGCGCGATAAGAAGGGTAGGCACCCGTTCAAGCTGCCGGCAACTCAACTATTGGCTGAGGAAGTGACCATGCTGCCGGAGGTCTCGGCTGATGAAACCAGCGGCTACCGGGAGATCTGGTATGAAGAGGAGGGGGAGGTGGGCTATCTCTATTTTCCCTTCTACAACGGCGCCATGGGCAGCAATCAATGTGCCGCTCTGCTAACGGCCTATCGTGAGGCGAGGCAGCAGAACAGCCGTATCATCGTTTTAATGGGTGGCCCCGATTTCTGGTCCAACGGTATGCACCTCAATTTGATTGAAGCGGCGGAGAGCCCGGCGGACGAGTCCTGGCGCAACATCAACGCCATAGACGATCTGGCGAGGGAGATCATCAATACCGATAGCCATATGACTATCGCCGCGCTGCAGGGCAATGCAGGGGCCGGTGGTGTCTTTCTCGCCCGCGCCTGTGATCGGGTGTGGGCCCGTGAGGGTGTCATTCTCAATCCCCACTACAAGGATATGGGCAACCTCTACGGCTCTGAGTACTGGAGCTATCTGCTGCCCCACTATGCCGGTGAAGAGAACGCCCATCTTATCTCCCAGGCGCGCCTGCCCATGGGGACGAAGGAGGCGTGTGGCTTGGGACTGGTGGATGTCATTTTTCAGAATGACTCACCGGGCTTTATCGATTCGATTAAGCATCGGGCAAGTGCCTGGCAGGGTCATCCGAATTTCAGCAACTGCTGCAACGGAAAAATGGGCAGCGCAGAAATGACGAAGCGCTGAACTCCTTGGATAGCTATCGTGAAGATGAGCTGGAGCACATGCGGCGCAACTTTTATGGCTTCGACCCAAGCTATCACATTGCGCGATATAACTTCGTTTACAAGGTGCCGAAGTCCCGCACCCCGCTGACCATCGCTACACACAGACGGCGGTCAGACATCGTTAGGAGGGAATCATGACATCCTTACCCACACTGCTGGTTGTTGACGATGAGGTACGTAGTCTGGAGACCTTGGAGCGCATCCTTGAGGATGACTTCGATGTGAAGACAGCGCTCAATGTCCAGGAGGCGGAGGAGATACTCAACAAGGAGTGGGTACAAATTATTCTTTGCGATCAACGTATGCCGGAGACGACCGGTGTCGAATTTCTCAAGCAAGTACGAGAGCAGTGGCCGGATGTGATTCGCATGATTATCTCCGGCTATACTGACTCGGAAGATATTATCAGTGCAGTAAATGAAGCGGGTATCTACCAATACATCACTAAACCCTGGCACCCCGATAACCTGATACTCACGCTCAAAAATGCTACCCGTCTGTTAGAACTGCAGCGGCAGAATGAGATTTTGTCTGTTGAACTGAAACAGACACCCGGTCGCCTGGAAGCGGCGATGACTGTCAAAAGAGAGACGCTGCGTGATCGTTACCAGTGTGAGGATGGCATTGTACGCACCGCCGAAAGTTGTATGAACGGAGTCTGCGACAAGCTGCGCCGGATCTCACCCTACGATGTTTCGGTGCTGTTGACCGGTGAGTCAGGCACCGGCAAGGAGCTGGCGGCGCGTGCACTCCACTACAACAGCCTGCGCTGGGAACAGCCGTTTGTGGTGGAGAACTGTGGTGCGCTGCCTGATGAGTTGCTGGAGAGTGAACTGTTTGGCTACAAGCGGGGCGCATTCACCGGCGCAGTGGAGGATCGTGTCGGGCTGTTCGAACGTGCCGATGGCGGTACTGTCTTTCTCGATGAGATCGGCGAGGTGTCTGCATCCTTTCAGGTGAAGCTTTTGCGGGTGTTGCAGGAGGGTGAGATTCGCCCTCTGGGCAGTGGTCGCACGCGGCAGATCAATGTGCGGGTGGTGGCTGCCACCAATAAGGATATGGAAGAGGAGGTGCGGGCCGGACGTTTCCGCGAGGATCTCTACTATCGCCTTGCGACGGTCACCGTGCAGCTGCCACCCCTAAGAGTGCGCGCCATAGATATTCCACTGCTGGCCAACACCTTGTTGGCGTCTGCAATGCAGAGCCTCGGAAAACGTGTGAATGGCCTCACGGATGAAGCTCTGGCCTGTATGCAGGCCTACCATTGGCCGGGTAACGTGCGTGAACTGCAAAACGAACTGCAGCACATGCTGGTAATGGGGGATAGTGAATGGCTGGGGGCCGAGCTGCTCTCGCCAAGAGTGCTGTGGGCCGCGCCGCAGGATGATGAACCGGTACTGGCGTTGCCTGCGGGTGTTGCCGGTACGCTCAAAGAACGGGTGGAATCCCTTGAAGCACGAATTCTGAAAGAGAGCCTGATTAGACACCGCTGGAACAAGAGCCGTGCCGCCAAAGAGCTGGGGCTGTCACGTGTAGGCCTGCGCAGCAAACTGGAGCGTTACGGCCTGGAGAAAGTGGAGCAGATACACGAGGTGGGGGATGAGAAGGCACTGAATTAGCTGGTTCCCCATGTGTAGGAGCGAACTTGTTCGCGATGAACACGCCTCGGAGCTGATCGTAAACAAGTTCGCTCCACAAGGTGAGGCTAAAGAGATGACTGCAGCCGAAAATGTTAGATAACGAACATGATGGGTATGAATAGGACGTGATGTTGGTAGAGCAGCAAGGACAACCATGGCTAAACCCAAACAGAGCCTGATCAACCAGGCCGGTGTCACCGAGTCGTTGGACCTCAATCCAACCACCGAGCACGCCTGGATCGAGGTGATCCAGAAGATGGATGCGGTCTATGCCGACCTGGTTCACTACCAGGTGGAGCTGGAGCAGAAAAACTCCGCCCTGGAGGAGGCCCAGCAGTTTATCCGCAGTGTACTAGCTGCGATCACCGATGTGCTTATCGTCTGTGATCTACAGGGACGGATTCAACAGGTCAATCGGGCGCTGGAGATAATGACCGGGAGAGATGAGGAGGCGCTACTCGGAAAGCAGGTCACCAAATTGTTTGGTGAGGAGTCTCTTGCCCTGGTGGATCGCTTTCCTGAAAAGCTGGGATCGGAGTCGATAGTCGATTGTGAGGTGAGCCTGATCGGTGCCGATGGTCGTGCAGCACCTCTGGCGATGAATTGCTCCTCCCGCTACGACCGTGAAGGGCGCTTGCTGGGCATGGTACTGATCGGCCGTCCCATTGGTGAGTTGCGCCGTGCCTACGGTGATCTCAATGAGGCCCATGAAGCACTAAAGCAGACTCAGCAGCAGCTGGTTCATTCTGAGAAGATGGCCTCTCTGGGCCGCTTGGTGGCTGGTGTCGCGCACGAACTGAACAACCCCATTAGCTTTGTCTTTGGCAATATGCACGCCCTCAAACGTTATGGTGGACGTATAACGCAATACCTCACCGCTGTTGATCAGGCCGTGAAAACAGATCACTTGTTGAAGCTGCGTAAAGAGTTGAAGGTGGATCGTATTCTCAATGACATGGAGTCACTGATCGAAGGCACTCTGGAGGGGGCGGAGCGGGTCAGTGATATCGTTCAGGATCTGCGCCGATACTCCGGTGGTCAGCCCGAGGCCACCAGCCGCTTTAACTTATCACAGGTGGTGGAGACTGCCGCCCAGTGGGTGGTCAAGGCGTGTCGGGTGAAACCGGAGATTGACTACAAAATACCGGAGGGCGTGGAACTGACCGGTAGCAAGGGAAAGATTCATCAGATTATTGTCAATCTGGTACAAAATGCTGCAGATGTAATGGAGGGTCAGGCTGTACCGAAACTCTGGATCAGCTGTGGTTTTGATGAGGATAACAGGGTTTGGATCAAGGTGAGAGACAACGGACCGGGTATACCTGAAGTGCGTCTAAGTGAGGTGTTCGATCCCTTCTTTACCACCAAGCCGGTGGGCAAGGGTACCGGCCTCGGACTCTATATCAGCTATGGTTTGGCCAAGGAGATGGGTGGTGACCTGCGGGTTAGCAATCATCTTCAAGGGGGGGCTGAATTTATCCTCGAACTGCCGGGAGAGGAGGTGGCTGATGGCTGACAGAAAAAATCTGCTATGGCTGCAATCCGGTGGTTGCGGCGGCTGCACCCTCTCCCTGCTGGGGGCGGAGTCACCTGATCTGCTGACAACGCTGGCGAGTGTGGGTATCGATCTGCTTTGGCACCCGGCATTGAGTGCAGCCTCCTGTAGTGAAGTGCCCAGGCTGTTGGAACGGATCGTCAACGATGAGATCCCTTTGGATATCCTCTGCCTTGAGGCTCGGTAATACGCGGCCCCGACGGTAGTGGTGCGTTCCATCGCCTGGCGGGTAGCGACAAGACAATGATGGCCTGGATAGAGCAGCTGGCCGCCAAAGCGGGTCAGGTGCTGGCGGTGGGCAGTTGTGCCGCCTACGGTGGCATCACTGCCGGTGGTTGTAACCCTGCTGAGGCCTGTGGTCTGCAGTATGAAGGGAGCAGAGCCGGTGGTTTGCTGGGCGCTGAGTTTGTGGCAAGCAAGGGGTTGCCGGTGATCAATATTGCCGGTTGTCCGATTCACCCAAATTGGCTGACTGAAACCCTGGTAGAGATGGCCTGGGGGGAGATGAGTGCAGCGTCACTCGATGAGCTGGGCAGGCCGAGAAGCTATGCCGATCATCTGGTACACCACGGCTGTCCCCGCAACGAATATTACGAGTTCAAAGCGAGTGCCGGATTGCCATCCCAGTTGGGCTGTTTGATGAGCACCAGGGGTGTCTCGGCACCCAGGCTCATGGTGACTGTAATACCCGCTTATGGAACGGTGAGCTCATGCCTGCGCGGCGGCTACGCTTGTATTAACTGTACTGCACCGGGCTTCGAAGAGCCGGGCCACGGTTTTACCGAGACACCCAAGATTGCCGGTATCCCTATCGGCCTGCCGACGGATATGCCAAAGGCGTGGTTTGTCGCTCTGGCATCACTCTCCAAAGCAGCAACGCCGACCCGCCTGAAAGAGAATGCGGTGGCCGATCATATTGTTGTTCCTCCCACTAACCGGACTAAGGATAAACCATGAGTCGTCGTATTGTCGGGCCTTTCAATCGGGTGGAGGGGGACCTGGAAGTGCAACTGGAGATCAGTGACGGCGAGGTGAAAGATGCCTGGGTGGTGTCGCCGATGTATCGTGGTTTTGAGCAGATTCTTCAGGGTAAAGAACCAATGGATGCACTGGTCTACACCCCCCGTATCTGCGGTATCTGCTCGGTATCCCAGTCGGTGGCATCGGCGCGTGCGATTGCCGATGCCCAGAAGTTGCCTATGCCGGCCAACGGTACACTCTCCCACAACCTGCTACTGGCCAATGAGAACGCGGCGGATCACCTCACCCACTTCTACCTCTTCTTTATGCCCGACTTTGTTAATGACATTTATGCCAAAGAGCCATGGTACGGTGCGGCCGCACAACGTTTTAAGGCGATAAAAGGGAGTGCGATAAAAGAGTTGTTACCGGCCAGAGCCGAGTTTATGCACCTGATGGGACTGCTTGCCGGTAAGTGGCCACATAGTCTGGCTATTCAGCCGGGGGGCAGCAGCCGCCCGATTGAAGTGCAGGAGAAGGCCAGAATTCAGGCAATACTCTATAGCTTCCGTCAATTTCTAGAAGCAACCCTGTATGGTGATTCGCTGGAGCGGATAGTGGCACTCGACTCATCCGCAGCATTGGAGAACTGGACCACAGAGGGGACAGCTCAAAGCAGCGACTTCCGCCATTTTCTTCATATCTCAGCGGCCCTTGGTCTGGAGAGGCTGGGGCGTGCCGCTGATCGCTTTATGAGTTACGGTGCCTATCGCGACCACAAGGGAGAACCACTGTTTGCTGGAGGCAGTTGGGATGGGCGGCTGGGTGAGGTCGATCACCAACAGATAACCGAAGACCTCTCTCATAGCTGGATGCGCCATCGAGCCGAGCCCAAGCACCCTTATGAAGGGATCACCCTCCGGATGCAGAAGCAGAGGGCGGATATAGCTGGTGTAAGGCACCGCGAATGGCGGGTGAAGTGATGGAGGTGGGTGCGCTGGCAAGGCAGCAGGTGGCCGGTCATC
>MOXG01000079.1_pt1 | contig 16995 bp, 24 predicted proteins | sample 1471191 | NCBI WGS metagenome assembly MOXG01 (sample SAMN05806437, study PRJNA327811) | mollusc metagenome | isolation source: Phylotype C (NB3) bacterial symbionts from gill | host: Thyasira cf. gouldii | place: Canada: Bonne Bay, Newfoundland | collected 2010-08-19
AAAGCGAGAATCATACGGTCAACGGTCATATTCAATACCTAATAATGGTGGATCGAGTGGCCGCCTGAACTCAGGGAACCTCTGAACAAGTCATGACCGATTACCTTGCACTCAGGAGGCGCAATATCTGCGCTGAAGATCTTGCGCCTCCTGAGCACAACTCAATTCGGCCAGACTTATTCAGAGGCTCCTTAGCCTGGGACGGCAGAAAGCACGCGATATTAGCATGAACTAATATAAAGTCAATCTATGGTGTACCCGTGTCTCCTGATGATAATTGCCGTCTGATCTCTGCTTTACGAAACTCTGCACCCCGGGAGGGGATGGAGGTGATAGAGACCCATATCTCTACGGTTCTGCTGGTGGGTGACTACGCCTATAAGATCAAAAAGCCCCTGGATCTCGGCTTTCTCGACTTCTCCACTCTGCAGCGCCGTCACCACTTCTGTGAAGAGGAGGTGCGACTCAACAGCCGTCTGGCACCTGATACCTATCTCGATGTGGTGGCGATTACCGGCACTGTAGCGGCTCCGCAGTTGGGCGGGGAGGGTGAGGCCATTGAGTATGCCGTTAGGATGAGACGCTTCCCGGCCGAGGGGTTGCTGTCTCAACATGCGGATCTGCTGACCACCGAAATGCTGGATACCATTGCAGATCGTCTGGCCCGCTTCCATGGTGAGGTCGATGTGGCCGGTGCTGATGTTGGTTATGGCGATCCTGAAATATTGATTGAACCCATGCGGCACAACTTTGATCAGGTTGACCGCTTGGTGGATGATGCCGTCTCTGTCGAGCGGGTGACTCGGCTGGCGCACTGGACCGAAGAGCGTTATCAGCAGCTCCATGGTCAGTTGCTCAGGCGCAAGGCAGAAGGCGCTATCCGTGAGTGCCACGGTGACCTTCACTTGGGTAATATCACCCTGGTTGAGGGCAAGGCGCTGATCTTCGACGGTATCGAATTCAGCCCTGAGCTGCGCTGGATAGATACCATGAGTGAACTCGCCTTCCTTACCATGGATCTGGAGGAGCGGGGGCGGAGTGATCTCAGCGGCAGGCTGCTCAACCGCTACCTGGAGCTGACAGGCGATTACGGGGGGCTGGGGGTATTTCGTTTCTACCAGGTCTATCGCGCCATGGTGCGGGCCAAGGTGTCGGTGATACGTCTAAGACAGGAGAGTGTGGACGAGACGGAGCGGCGGCAGATGATGGTGGATTTCAACACCTATATTGATCTGGCCGAGCACTACACTCAGGTGCAGACTCCGGCCTGGTGATCACTCATGGCCTCTCCGGTTCAGGCAAGAGCACCCAGGCCGCCCGTTGCATCGAAGCGCTACCTGCCGTGCGCCTGCGCTCGGATGTGGAGCGCAAGCGACTGGCTGGGCCGGCCCCTGCAGAAATGAGTGACTCGGCGTTGGATGGTGGTATCTATACCGCCGACTTCTCACGCCAGACCTATAAGCGGCTGCTTGAGTTGGCGGCTGGGGTAGTGGAAGCCGGTTTTATCGCCATTGTCGATGCCACCTTTCTCAAACAGGGGCAGCGGTGGCCGTTTCAGCAGCTGGCGGAGAGGGCGGCTGTGCCCTACATCATTCTCGATTTTGACGTACCGGAGAGGGAGTTGCGGGCGCGTATAGAGAGACGACTGCAGGAGGGCGCCGATCCCTCCGAGGCCAACCTTCAGGTGCTGGCGCAGCAGATCGCCACCGAAGAGCCGCTTACCGTTGAGGAGCAAACCCATGCGCTGACACTGGGGGAGGCGCCTCTCAATCCCACCTACCTCAAGGCCTGCCTGAATAGCGGGTAGCGCACTCTCAGAAAAACGGGATGAAGAGGCCAACCTGGTCAGTCATAGTAACTCTGTATCCTCATGGCTATAAGCAGGAGCGCAACAGCAGAGCACGACCAGTGTCTTTTTCCCATTATTGGTAATTGAGTGTGCGGTACCCGGTGAGATAAGCACACTGTCCCCGGTGGTTATCGAAAACACTTTATCCTCCAGCCGCATTACCCCTGTACCAGAGGTGATGTGGTAAATCTCCTCACTCCGATGGTGGCGGTGTAATAGCGTGGTTACTCCCGGTGGAACCCGGGCTTCAGCAAGGCTCTGATTGACTACACTGTGATGATCCGGATGCAGAAGTTCACGGATCTCCGAGCCGTCTTTAGTGAGATAGGCCGGTCTGTCCTTAATTTGAGTTTTCATTCTGTAGGTACCCGTTTTGCCGCTTCCAGAATCACCTCAGGCCCCGCCCCTCTGCGGTGGGCGTTTTCACTGATATGGCGTCGCCAGGCACGGGCTCCCGCTTGACCGTTGAAAAGTCCGAGGATATGGCGGGTGATCTTGCTTATCTGGACGCCTGCGGCAAACTCTCGCTCCACAAACGGCATCAGCTGCTCAATCAACTGGTGGCGGCTGGGCAGAGGGTGGTTGTTCCCATAGAGCTGCCGGTCCGCCTCCAGCAGAATCCAGGGATTATGGTAGGCCTCCCGGCCGATCATCACGCCATCAACACGCTCCAGGTGTTTTTCGGCCCCATCCAAGGTCAGGATGCCGCCGTTGATAATGATCTCAAGGGATGGGAAGTCATCTTTTAGCCGGTAAACCGTCTCATAACTTAGTGGTGGGATCTCACGGTTCTCCTTGGGGCTCAATCCCTGCAGCCAGGCTTTGCGGGCGTGGACGATAAAGGTGCTGCAGCCTGCATCAGCAACTGTGCCGACAAAATCGCACAATGCTTCATAGCTGTCGTGCTCATCCACACCGATACGGTGCTTGACTGTGACGTCGATAGAGACGGCATCACGCATCGCCTTGACACAGTCGGCCACCACCTGCGGTGTCATCATCAGGCAGGCGCCAAAACGCCCGGACTGCACTCTGTCTGAAGGGCAGCCGACATTGAGATTGATCTCATCATAGCCCCAGGTCTCACCCAGCCGTGCACACTGTGCCAGATCGGCAGGGTCACTTCCCCCCAGTTGCAGGGCGACGGGATGCTCCTCGTCAAAGAAATCGAGATGCCGCGGGCGATCACCGTGAATAATGGCCCCGGTGGTCACCATCTCGGTATAGAGCAGGGTGTTCTGTGTGATCAGGCGCAGAAAATAGCGGCAGTAGCGATCGGTCCAATCCAGCATCGGGGCGATTGAGAGGCGGCGGTTTAATGGTGCTATGGTCATGGTCTGGATTGTAAAGGGTTCAATATCGGTAATCTAATTCATCGCAAATAAGCTGTTCTTATAGGTGCGGCGCCTTAGTGCGGAGTCGCCTCCCGTTTTTCTCGGAAAAACAGATACCTAACCCCCAAGTATACTTACTGACGCTCCCTTTGGGATGGCTGAGGGTGGCCGAACTATCCGCATGACCCACTAGGACGATACAATAGCCCCACCATGACTATTGAGACACTGACTCTTTTACTGCTGGTGCTGCTGTTTCCCCTGCTGCTCTATCTGCTGCGTAGGGTGAACAGCGGCATACATTTGCTGGAGGCGTGGCGACGAGAGCATGATGAGGATGGTGGACTCTTCAACCAGATGGAGTCCTATCTTTTTCTGCGTGATAGGTTGAATCTGCGGCAGGGGCTCCCCTATACCCGGGACTGGTCGGCGGCCCCCGATTTTCTCAAGCTTATCGTCGAACATGCGCTGGCGACAAAGCCGTTGATGGTGATGGAGTGCAGTAGTGGGCTGACCACACTGATGCTGGGCCGCTGTTGTCAACTTAATGGCAAGGGTCGTGTCTACAGCCTGGAGAACGGTGAGCCGTATGCCGAAAAAACACGAGAGCATATCGAACGCTATGGGCTGTCGGAGTACGTTTCAGTTATCCATGCGCCATTGCAGAAGGGAGCTGTCAACGGCAGTGAATATCAGTGGTACGCACTGGATGATTTGCCCCAGGGTTCGATCGATATGCTGGTGGTTGATGGCCCCCCGGGTTTTATTCAGAAGCATTCACGCTACCCTGCACTGCCGCTGCTGTTTGACAAGCTGTCTGACAACTGCGTGATTTTTCTCGACGATGCCGCCCGACCTGAAGAGAGGGAGCTGGTAGAGATGTGGTTGGCAGAGTATCCACAGTTGAGTCATGAATATATCAAGACCGAGAGGGGGTGTTCGGTGTTGACTCTCAACAATGGGGAGCACGAACTGCTTAACTGAAGTCGCCATGTAACTATTCAGTGCAACACTGAACGTCGTACTCATTATCAGGCAATTGCTCCAGGAATCGCATAAATTCATCCATGAAGCTTGCTTTGGCATCCATGCCAAAGATATTCCTTCCGCAATTACCTGACAATGAGTACTCTGCGCGGTGTGAAGCGGATGTACTGAATAGTTACGTCGCCATTATCAAAGCTGGCACTGTACAAATACAAGTTCGCTCCTACTCATTAAATGAACTGCAGATCGATTCGGTCGATGTATTTCAATCAGAAGAACCCCAGTCACTCCAATTTACCCCTTTACGAGCTATGTTTTCCTGCTGCCTGTTTCAGCCTAGAATGGTGCCAATCGAAACTGGAGTAGTGCTATGCCTCAACAAACCCCATTTGAAAAGACCGTTGAACTGATTGATGCTGCCAACCGCGAAGATCCAAATATGGAGGCAGCGGTGGTGAGTCTGTCCCCAAAGAGTTGCTCTATGGAGAGCGGATGTCGGACATGATCGGACGTTTTATGCCGGATGCCGACGAGGTGGGAAGGATTGCGGTGCGGGCACAACACATCGAGCGCTGGAAATCTCCCGTGACGCCTTTCCGATGAACCGCGAGGGCTACTTCCGATGGCGAACCCAGCTCTATAAATTTCATGCTGATACCGTTGCCGGACTGATGGCTGAGGCCGGTTACGATGAAGCATCCATCGAGCGGGTACGAAAAGCCGTGGGGAAAAAGGCGGTGAAGATCAACCGTGATACCCAACTGCTGGAGGATGTCGCCGCACTGGTCTTTATCGAGCACTATATGCAGGCGTTGCCGACAAACATCCGGAGTACAGTGAGGAGAAGTGGATCGATATTATCCTCAAAACCTGGAAGAAGATGTCGAAGAGTGGGCAGCAGTTTGCGCTCTCCGGCAGCTTAAAGCTCCCTGAACCTTTGGTTCCGCTGATCCAGAAGGCATTGGCTTGATCAGGTATATTTAAATGCGGAACGCAGAGTACTCTGCGTTCCGCATTTTTTCAGACGGGCACTATTTGAAACAAGCCCGTCAGGCCGAAGCGTTATGGTGGGTGTCCCACTCCATTAGTGCCTGTTCCCGGTTCCCTTCGGCTTCTATCCACTCCCAGAAACGGCAAAAATCCGCTTTGGCATTTTCCAGGTGGAACACCATCTGGTGGCGCTTGTCCTTGAGAAACAGCTCGATGTTGCTCTCTACGGTATCGATGTAATCGGCGGCAACATCCCGCGCCGGTTGGCCGGTTTCACCTCCCAGGAGAATCCCTTCGCGATAGGCCTTCATAATGCCCATCTCCTCACGCTTGGCAAAGCTGGCGGTGGTGAGTGTGGGATCGCGCCGGAGGTGGAGATAGTGTGCGCGGTTGCCATAGGTGTGTTCCAGCCGTCCAAGCAGCCATGAGAGTCGGTTGTCCGCCTCGATATGGTTTTGCGGGTAGGCAAGCCGCCGGTCGCCGATGAGTTGTATGCGGGATTCGTGGGCGGCACTGTAGTTGGTGATATGCCGGCAGGCCTCGATAAAGGTGGTGGAGCCGCAACGGCCGGTATTGAGGATAAAGATATTCAACCTAGAATCCGTAGTTGGACGGCGTGAATTGCACGTTTGCGGTGGTGCAGGGCAAGGCACAACGACGCGTAATAGTTGTTCTATTGCAAGGAGTTGTAACGCCGCCATGCGCCACCGCAAACGTGCAATTCACGCTGTAGCGTGGCTCACCCAGCAGGTGAAAGGGAAGATCGAAATCAATGGTATTCATATCAGTCACTTAGCCTCAGAATGGAGCGGTCAACTGCGGAATCTAGGTTCACTGCTTCTGTTCGGGCTCACGGCCCTCTCTCTCCAGTGCCTGGCGCCACACCTCTCTGTCGTCATTGTAGAGGAGGATTGACCGGCAGATAGCCACAAGACGCTCCTCCTTGTGGACACCTGGAGCAATCAGTTGGTAGCCCTTTGATGCGGCATTGAAATTGTTCTCAATGTTGTCGATGAAATGGCTGAACACCTCTTTGGATCCGCTCAGTTCCGGGTGGTGGTTCCACCATTCGCTGTTATCGGCGAGGCGTGTTTTCAGCTGATCCAGCTTCAAGTGAATCTGCTCCTGTTTGATCAAATATTTTTGATAGATCTTTCCCTCTACAGCAGTGACAATTTTCTCGATTTCATCCCGGGTGGGTGTTTTTTGCGGGAAACCGACAGCGGTCAGCTGCTCCATGCTGAAGAGCATCACATCACCAAAAAACTGTCGTTCAAACTCTCCCGAGAGGTCTACCAGTTCAAGGGAGCGATCGATACCAGGACGGAATTCCGAGACCCCCTGCTCCCCGACGGTGCGTTTGTGCAGCATCGGCAGGTTGGCCGAGACGAATCGATCTCCGACTTCCGCTTGATGATACGACCGAGAACCGGCCCCGCCATCCTCAGCTTGAGAGCGGCAAAAGGGATAAAATAGTCAAGGTATTCAGGTTTGAATATGTAGTTGCCTGTGTAGATAGTTCTGGCCGACTGGATGCCGGCGAGGAGGTCGCCGTCACTGTAGTAGCTTTTGCGGGTGGGGTGCTCGCCGTCAAAAAATCGATTGAGCTTGGATGCAAAGTGGTTGAAGCAGTCCAGGTGGTCGTGCTTACCGCTCAAGGTGCAGCGATAGCGGAAGGATGTGGCCACCTGCTTGAAACCGAACAGATCGGCCATGTCGTGGTAGGCGGCATCATCGGCTGCCGGTAGGTTTTTTTGATGGAAACTGCAAGGGGCCGAAGTATCAATCACTGACATCTGCTCAAGGAAAGCAGTGACATCTTCGAGAAAGTTAGCCGTCATAACTGACGGTGATACCGGCGGGTCACCCACTACTTTACCGGTGAGTATACCCGCATCGGTGTCACGGAAGATGCGGTTGAGGGAGTGGAAGTAGTCGACTGCATAGAGGTCTCTGTCACCCTCCGCCGTCTCCATCTTCACCTTGAACTCCTGATCACTGTCAATGAAGTAGAAGAGTGTGTCATCACTCCCGCTGTCCCACTCCCTGAGTTTGAGGTAGGTGATGTTTCTCATCATTGACGCACCCTTGTGGTAAAAGGCGGCGGGATCGGTATTACCGATGATTCTGTCGGCAGCGCTCTGCAGATTCTTTTTGAGGCGGCTCGTCTGCTCCAACTGCTCAGACTGACCGAAGTAGTGGATGCGCAGTCCCCGACGATTGAACTTATCGGCAATGGTCTGGTGGCTTCCGATGTTGGCGGGCTCTTTGGAATCATCGGCGATGACGACGCTAATCTTGCGGTAGCGGCCACTAGCGAAGCTACCGTAGTTGAAGCGGCGGCAGAGCTCCAGCAGACTGTCGAGACAGCTCTCCAGGTGTCGCGGCCTGTCGGCGACGGGGATGACCACTACAAAATTGTAATACTCCTCCTCCTGGGCTTCTCTCTTCACTTCCAGATCTCCAGTCACTTTAGATGCCCAACTGAATGGGTATGGAAAGCTAAAACCGAGAGGTCACAAAGAGAAACAGAGTGCCTGGAGACGCTCATTATTCTAACCAAAGCTTTTCTCTACGATCTCCGCGTCCTGCTTGGCTGTTTTTATGACGAGCATTAGCGTTTTGAAGAGTAGTTAGGGAAGGCATCCTTATCGATTAGCACCTCAATAAGATTGATGGCACCACTCAGGTCGTAGTCGGAAAAGAGTGACTCCAGGTCCGTCTCGACGGCCACCTGTTTGTAATTGATGCCGAAAGCCCTGGCAAGCTGCTCGAAATCGGGGTTGATGAAATCGCAATTAATGTAACGCTGTTGGTAGTGCTGGTGCTGATTCTTGCGGATCAGGCCCATGGTGGAGTTGTTGAAAACGACGATATTCAATGGTTTGTTGTAGTTGACCGCTGTCATGATCTCCATGCAGCACATCTGAAAGCCACCATCCCCAAGGATGGCGAACATTGACTTGGTCTCATGGAACTGGGCGCCGATGGCGGCGGGGATGGCATGGCCCAGTGAGGAGACGCCGGAGTTGGGATAGTAGCGATTGCCGCTTGCAACGTTGAAAAAATTCTGAGCAAAGATGATGTTGTCATCAAAGACCACGGCATTCTCGGGAAAGTGGGCCTCCAGCTTGAGAAAAAAATGCTCGATCAGGGAGAAACCGCTGTGGAACTGGGCATAGTCGCGGTTACTAGTGCTCCTCAGGCCGGAGAGATAGTGCTGGGTCTGTTCGGGTAACGCTCTTGAGTTTCCTGTCGCCTCAATATTCCGAACCACTCCTTCCAGTGCTTCCCGTATATCGCCGTTAAGTGCCAGATCAGCGTCGAACACCTTCTCCAGCTGGGCAAAGTCATGGTCGATCTGAGCGATTTTTTTGCCGCTGAGAAGTGTCTTGTCCCACAGGTAACTGGTGCGCTCGTTGAAACTTGCGCCGAGAAAGATCAGCAGGTCCGCTTCGTCGGTGATGTACCTGTAGGCGCAACCGCCGGAGGTGACGCCGAGGCTGCCTAGTGAGAGCGGTGACTGCTCACTGATCACCCCCTTGGCCTTGAGGCTGGTGGTGACGGGGATACCCATTAACTCACTCAGATGGGAAATTACCTCCCCCGCCCCCGACTGCATGCAGCCGTAACCGGCGATAATCACCGGTTTTTTTGCATCCATAATCAGCTGGGACAGGTCGGCGATGGCGGGTGATGCCTCGTTGAATGATTGCTCTCGCTTTACGGTACGGATGCTGTCCAGGATGTCGGCATCAACCAGTTCATTCTGGATATTGAAGGGAAAGCTCAACAGCACCGGGCCGGAGTTGGGCGAGAGAAGGATTTTTGAGGTCTGTTTCAACACCTGGGGCAGGTAGTCGGTCCGCTCGATCACCCGGTTGTATTGGGTAATCCCTTTGAACAGGGCCGTCTGATCAATACTTCCCCCCTCGCCTGAACTCTCCTGTAGCCCCCCTTTGCCGAAGATATGGGTGGGTGTCTCGCCGGTGATGATTAGCAGCGGCTGCTTCTCGGCATAAGCGTTGGCGACGCCGGTGACCAGGTTGGTGGCGCGGGGCCGGCGGTGGCGATACAGGCGGAGATTTTGCCGGAAGCCCTGATGTAGCCCCCAGCCATAAAGGAGGCACCCTGTTCATGCTTGGTGAGCACTGCCTCGATGCTGGAGTCGTAGAGGCTGTCGTAGACAGGCAGGATATGGGCGCCGGGAATACCAAAGATATGATCGATACCCAATCGTTCCATATACCTGACGATCAGCTCACTCACTTTCATTTTCATACGGCTGTACTTACTCAAGCTTTATGGGGGCGGCGCTGTGCCTGTTTGGCCGCTCGACGGCGTATTATCGGCGGTGAGGGCTACTTAATGCAATTTAGGAAGACTTTAGCGGGGTGTTTCTTTGGTTTTTGCCTATAGATGGAAGTGCAATAGGGAACCTCTGAACAAGTCATGACCGATTGCCTTGCACTCAGGAGAAATCGATCGAAGGGATTCAGCTATGCTGAATACCATCACCGAAAGCTATGCTTTCGTGTTGAAAATCTTGCTAATAGCCAGCTATCAGCTGTGATCTTCGCCTTGATATTACGCCTCCTGAGCACAATTCAATTCGGCCAGACTTATTCAGAGGCTCCCTAGAGGGCCAAATAAGGGTGATATCAGAGTAGTCAAGGGTGAAGTCGAGGTTCTGTCTGAACTGAAAAATGAGTTGTATCAGGTGTTGTGTGAGTTGGATATGGAGAAGATTGCGTCAGCTGTTAAGAAGATTACAGCCTGTGACCGGCTGTTGTGCGAGGTACTCACCGGACAGGTGAATGGATTTCGCTTTCACTATCTGCTGAATCCATTTGGGGATGTATCTCTATCTGTTTGCCTGGTGAAGCCGTATCACATCTTCGACTTCGTTGGCCGGCAGTGGTCGGCTGAGGAAGTAGCCCTGTACTTCATGGCACCCCTCTTTTTTGAGAAAGTCGATCTGCCCCTTGGTCTCCGCACCCTCGGCGATCACCTTAAGTTGCATACTGTTGCCGAGAGCGATGACGGCGCGCACAATCGCCTCATCGTTTGTGTCCTGGGGTACGTCCCGGACAAATGACCGGTCGATCTTAAGTTTGTGGAACGGCAGGCGTTTAAGGTAACTGAGAGAGGAGTAACCGGTGCCGAAATCGTCGATGGCGAGGTTGACGCCCAAGTTCTCCAGCCCCTCCAATACACTGACCGCCTGTTCTGCGTAGCCCATAACAAAACTCTCAGTCACCTCCAATTCCAGGTGTTGTGCGTCGAGGCCTGTCTCCTCCAGAGCCGATTTGACCACCTCAACGATCTTATCGCGTTGTACCTGGGCTCCCGACAGATTGACCGCTATCCGACCGGCTTCCAGGCCGTCATCCCGCCACGCCTTCATCTGTCGGCAGGCGGTGACCAGTACCCACTGACCGAGTGATTGAATGATGCCGGTCTCTTCGGCGAGAGGGATGAATTTGTCCGGGGGGATGTTACCCAGCTCAGGATGCTGCCAGCGTACCAGCGCTTCACAGCCGGTCAGCTCCCCGCTGGTGAGGGAGTACTGGGGTTGGTAATGGAGGTAGAGCTGATCTCGTTCCAGTGCAAGTTTAAGCTGGCCTTCCATTTGGATTCTATCAAAGGCCGCTTCGGTTAGTTCAGCAGTGTAGTACTGGTAGTTGGAGCGCCCCAAGTCTTTTGCTCGATACATGGCGGCATCGGCGTTTTTCAGCAGACCGGGCACATCTTCAGCATCATCCGGGAAGATACTGATGCCAACACTGGTGGAGATGTGCAGTTCATAGGTACCGATCTTTATTGGCTCGTTTAAAACCGATAGCAGCTTGCCGGCGATCAGGCTGCATCATCCGGATGGCCTATCTCATCCGCCACCACGGCGAACTCATCACCGCCGAGGCGTCCTACAGTGTCTTGTTCCCTCAATACGGTAGCCAATCTTTCAGCTACCGCTTTTAGCAGGGCATCACCTACTGGATGACCCAGACTGTCGTTGATGTGTTTGAAGCGGTCAAGGTCCATGAATAGCACAGCAACCTGGTGCCCATCCCGTCGGGCACGGGTCAGCGCATGCTCACAGCGCGCGTTGAACAACAGGCGGTTGGCAGATCGGTGAGCGCATCGTAATGGGCGAGATGGCGGATACGCTCCTCCGACATTTTCCTCTCGGTGATGTCAGCGAAAATACCTATGTACTGACTGATCTCGCCTTTGGCGTCGGTGATGGCGGTTATGCTCTGCCTGACAGGAATCAGGCTGCCGCTTTTTCGACGGTTCCAGATCTCCCCTGCCCAATGCCCGGTAGTGATCAAGCTGGACCAAAGCTCCTGATAGAACTCTTGGTCATGTCGGTGGGAGCGGAGAATGCTTGGGGTGCGGCCTATCGCCTCTTTGGCGCTATAGCCGGTGATTCCGGTAAAGGCGTCGTTGACCCGCAGAATGGTACCCTCTGCATTGGTAACTACTATCCCCTCGGCGGTGCCGCTGAAGACATTCTCTGCCAGACGCAGCTCCTGCTCAGCCTCTTTTCTTTCGGTGATGTCCTGCAGTGTTCCAATCAGGTGAGTTACTTCACCCTCTTCATTGACAGCACTCTCTCCCCTTAGATGTAGATAGCGTTTACCTCCATCGAGCCGGGTGATACGAAACTCAACATCACAGGGTTGTCCGGGATCTGTTTGCACCGGCTGGATACTACTGCGGATAGCCATCTGGTCATCCGGGTGGATGGGGCCGAAACACTCCTCAAGTGAGCTGCAGGTGGTGGCTGGGGGTTCACCAAAAATTCGCTCTACCTCTACCGAACTTTGTAACTCACCTGTTTCGAGACACCAGCGCCAGTTGCCGATATGGCTATACGCTGAGCTTCAGCCAGATCGGTAGTACGCTGTGCCACCCGCTGCTCCAGTTTATCCCTGGCACTGCGGAGGGCCTCTTCAGCCATGATCCACTTAGAGGTGTCACGGACAGTGGCTATCGCCTGGAGCTCCCCCCCCCGTTCAAGAAAACTCAAGCTGATGTCCACGGGTATTTTTCTGCCGTCACGTGTTTGGGCGGACAGTGGACGCTTTTCACTAAAATGTTTTAATCCCGGATTATGGAAATAGTCTCTGCGGTAGGCGGTGTGTTTATGGCGGAGCTCGGTCGGAATCAAATCCTCAACCAGCATTCTGCACAGCTCATCCTGGCTATAGCCGAACAACTTTGCCGCCTCACTGTTGGCGCGGATGATACGTCCCTGGTTATCAGTAGTCAGCATCGGGTCAGGGGCAACGTCCAACAAGTTATCCAGGTAGCGCTGTTCTGTTTCCAGTTTGTCATTGGATTGCATTACGTACCTGATAAAGAGGATGGTGGTGATGCCGACCAGCAGTACAAAGGGGATCAGTAGTCCCGCCCATTTGATTAGATGGGTCGTCTGCTTTAGTGCTTCATTGGTTTCCCGCTCCTTGTTGCCGCTCCTCTCCAGCGCCTGGCTCGCGAGTAGCAGGATAGATTTAAGTGCCGGCAGGTCGTCAATCCGTACCCGTGCATCGATTTGGCTGGGGGTGTCTCCCCGTGTCACCAGTTGTCGAGTGAGTCGAAACTTCTCCTCGTAGTCGTTCACCATGTTGTCTACCGACTGTAGTGCCTCCGCTTCCTGAGTGCTGATCTCCAGCGCAAGGTAAGAGGCGATGGCGCTACGTGCGGTGTGCAGATTCCCCTCAATCTGAGGAACCAGTTGAGGCTCTTGCCTAAGAATGTAGTTCTTGAAGTTATGGATGAAACCGCCGTAACCAAGGCTGGTGTTGATGCGATTGAGTGCACCGGAGGCCACAGTGGCGCGCTGACTGTACTCCACCCACAGCCTATCGATGTCGGCTATCCGTTTGCTCAGGGTGAAACCGGACCAGATCAGTGTGGCAACGATACTGACCGTCAGAGCGCCGATAGAGAGTGAGTAGTGCCTGAAGTATTTGCTACTCACACTCAGTACCACCCTTTTGTGGGGTATAATAGATTGTTTTTATAGCTTTTTTTGGAATTAAATCAGATGGAGGGCCCTCATCTGACTGGTACAAATTTTCCTTCATTGCCGATACTTCCTATATACAGACAATGAAAGCATCAGCGATCATGTCATTCGTCGACCCTGTGAGCTTCACAGGCTCCGTGAAACAATTAGTTCCTTATGTTTGAAGGTAGTAACCACACCATGCTCTGTCAAGCGGCGAATCACTTTTGAGGCTGTTTTTGTAGGCGAAAAAGAGTAGTATTATCAATGTCATATGGTGTTGCTTCCTAGTTGGTTTGGGGGCCCGGTTCGTCCGGTTGCTGTTAATTGAGGTATCTCACCATCCGGCCGGTTCGACCCTATATATTGGGAAAGATCGCCGGGGCTGTGTACAATCAGGCGGTTTTTTCTGTTGATGGCAGGGGCTTTATGCTGGAAGTTGTGGATCTTGAGTGTGTACGGGGTGACCGCAGGTTATTCTCCGGACTCAGTTTCTCCCTCGGTGGGGGAACGCTGCTGCACCTCCATGGCCATAACGGCAGTGGTAAAACGACCCTGATGCGCACCCTTTGCGGCTTGGTACAGCCGACTGCGGGGGAGGTGCTCTGGGACGGTGAGTCGATCCGTAAACAGGGTGAGGATTATCGTCGCGATCTGGTCTATATCGGTCATAAGAGTGGTATCAAGGGCGACCTGACTGGTATTGAGAACCTGCGCATCAGCTGTGCTCTGGATGGCGTCTCCATCAGTGAGAAGCAGGCGTGGGATGCCCTTGAGCAGATGGGGCTGAATGGACACGAAGATCTACCTGCCCGAGTGCTCTCTCAGGGGCAGACACGACGTGTATCATTGGCCCGTCTACTGGTGAATAGATCACGCATTTGGGTTCTCGATGAGCCTTTTACCGCACTTGATAAGGCGGCGGTAGAGTTTTTGCAGTCAGTTATTCGCTCTCACGTGGATGCCGGCGGTATGGTGATTCTTACCACCCACCAGGAGGTGAAGATTACCAAGGGGCAGGTCCAGGAGTTGCAGCTTGGCTGGAAGAGGGACGGCGATGTTTGAAGCCTTTTATACCATCGTTTCCCGTGATCTTCTGCTGGCGTTGCGGCGGCGCTCGGATATCTTTTCGACACTGTTCTTCTTTGTTATCGTGGTGAGCCTGTTCCCGCTTGGTATCGGTCCGGAGATGGCCACCCTGCGGCTGATCGCCCCGGGTGTCTTCTGGGTGGCCGCGCTCCTCGCCTCGATGTTGGCTCTGGAACGGCTGTTTGCCGCCGATTTTGATGACGGTACCCTGGAGCAGATGTTGCTGACACCTCAGCCGCTGTTTCTGCTGGTGTTGGGGAAAATTACCGCCCACTGGCTGGTAACGGGTCTGCCGTTGGTGCTGATGGCGCCGCTGCTGGGCCTGCAGTACGATCTGGGTATTGATGCGCTGCAGGTGATGCTGGTGACGCTATTGATGGGAACCCCTGCTCTGAGCCTGATTGGTGGTATTGGTGCTGCTTTGACTCTTGGGCTGCGCGGCGGTGGTGTGTTGGTCTCCCTGCTGGTGTTGCCACTCTATATTCCAGTGCTGATCTTCGGTGCCGGTGCGGTGGAGGCGACGGCATCCGGCCTCGGTGGGGTGGGTCATATCTATATGCTCGGTGCGATTCTGGTGATGTCATTGGTGCTGGCACCCTTGGCATCAGCCGCAGCGCTACGAATTTCCGCAGAATGACCGGGGAAAACAATGGGTCACGACGGGGTAGAATGATTGCTGATCGCGAACAAGTTCGCTCCTACGGGCACCCTTCAGCGCCTTGCCGGGGTTGCTTCAGGACTATTGTGTACAGCCAGTAAAGTTTATAACCTCCATTCCAGCCTTCGCCGGGATGACGTGGTAGGTTTTTTATTGATAGGATGGCCGACCGCCGGGAACCAACCGGGAGGGTTACCGTCGAACATCAGAACAATTAGGATTTACAGAAGCCGAAATGAGCTCCCGACTGATCAACTGGTTTAAATTTTCATCTCCATCCACCTTCTATCCCTTGGCGGGGAGGATGGTGACGCTCTTTAGTATTCTCGCTGTGGTGCTGATCGCAGTCGGGCTCTATATGAGCTTCTTTATTGCACCCACCGATTACAAACAGGGAGAAGGCTACCGCATCATCTACATCCATGTGCCTGCAGCCTGGATGTCGATGTTTATCTACGTCGTAATGGCCGGCTGGTCGATATTGGGGTTGATCTACAATACCCGGATATCCGCCATGATGACCAGCGCACTGGCACCTACCGGTGCTATCTTTGCCTTTCTCTCTCTCTGGACAGGTGCCTTCTGGGGTAAGCCGATGTGGGGTACCTGGTGGGTGTGGGATGCACGTCTCACTTCCGCCCTGATCCTCTTCTTCCTCTATCTAGGCTTTATTGCTCTTCAGGGGGCGATCGATGATAACCGCCGCTCCGACCGTGCCGGCGCCCTGTTGGTGATGGTGGGGATCGTCAATATTCCGATTATCTACTTCTCCGTGAAGTGGTGGAACACCCTGCATCAGGGGGCGACGATCAAGATGTCCGGCGGTGCCAGCATGGATCCGGTCATGCTCTGGACCATGCTGATTATGACCTTCGGTTTCTGGGCTTATGCCATAGCCGCCGCCATGTCCCGGGTGCGCAGCATCATTCTTGAGCGCGAGCGCGATACCACCTGGGTCAGTGAATTGCCGGAGGTGAACCGATGAGTGTTGCTGAATTTTTTGATATGGGGGGCTACGCCCTCTACGTCTGGGGCTCCTTCGGTGTTTGTGCCCTGCTGATGATTGCTGAACCCCTGCTGCTTCGTAGCCGCCGCCGCAACGCCCTGCGCAGGGTAGCGCGGATTATCCGTATGAATGCCGAGGACACCAAGTGAAAGCAAGACATAAACGATTTGGATTTATCACCATCGGACTGGTCGCACTAGGACTGGCAAGCTGGTTGGTGATCAATGCCCTCGACAGCAACCTCTCCTACTTCTTTTCACCCAGTGAGGTGGCGCAGAACAAGCAGCCGAAGGATCACGTCTTTCGTCTCGGAGGCCTGGTTAAGCCGGGCAGTCTGCAGCGTGGTCAGGAGCTGACGATCCGCTTTGTAGTGACCGATGAGGCTCACAACGTTAACGTCGAGTACACCGGCATCCTTCCCGATCTATTCCAGGAGGGGCAGGGGGTGATTGCCCAGGGGCGTATGAATGCCGCAGGTGTTTTCGTCGCCGACGAAGTATTGGCTAAGCATGATGAGAACTATATGCCGCCGGAAGTGGCGGATGCTCTGGAAAAGGCGCATAACGAGGGCGTTTCAGGCGGGGTGAAAGAATGATTCCGGAAATTGGACACTTTGCCTGATTCTTGCGCTCTGTATGGCCCTGGCTCAGGGAATACTGCCCATTATCGGTGCACATAAGGGCATCCCTTCCTGGGTGGCGGTGGCAAAGCCTGCGGCCCAGGGGCATCTGCTGTTTATACTGATTGCTTATGGTTGCCTCACCTACGCCTTTCTTACCAACGATTTCTCCGTCGAATATGTGGCGAAGAATTCCAACACCAACCTGCCCACCCTCTACCTTATCTCAGGTGTCTGGGGTGCTCATGAGGGGTCACTGCTTTTTTGGGCGGTGACTCTGGCGGTTTGGACCGGCGCGGTCACGCTATTCAGCGCAGTGTGCCCGAGGAGATGACCGCCCGGGTAGTGGGGGTGGATGGGGCGTGGTCAGTGTCGGTTTCCTGCTCTTTATGTTGTTGACTTCCAACCTTTCAATCGCATGCCATATTGTTAAGACACGACTATTC
>MOXG01000080.1_pt1 | contig 16810 bp, 15 predicted proteins | sample 1471191 | NCBI WGS metagenome assembly MOXG01 (sample SAMN05806437, study PRJNA327811) | mollusc metagenome | isolation source: Phylotype C (NB3) bacterial symbionts from gill | host: Thyasira cf. gouldii | place: Canada: Bonne Bay, Newfoundland | collected 2010-08-19
TCCGAAACTTGAGTTACCAACAATTATTGCCATTACTTGCATGCAAGTGCGGCATGGAATATACATCCCAAATCATCACCTCTCAGCTAGTCCATTCCGGCATACATGACAACGACCACCCTCCAAACATCCACCCTTGCGGAATGAGCTATTATGTTCTTAGTGGTTTAAATGCCAGTGGCATCGAGCACACTACTACTTTAGTTCCCTTAATTGCCGAGAATGCCAAGTAGAGTGCCTCTACATAATGGAAGACGGTATAGCCACCTGAACATAGTTAACGCCATGACTTGAGGGAGAAGAGAGATGAACAAGCATTGGAGGCTGGGAGGCGTAGCGATCATAGCCTTGGTTGTCGTAATCCTGTTGGCAGCGTTCATGCGTTCCGGATGGGAGGCAGATCAACAACCTCAACATGAAGTCGCCATCGCCGTGGCGGCAACGCCTGCCCCGGGCCTTGTGTTCGTCGCACACGAGGGAGGCTTCTTCACCGCCGAGGGTCTGAAGGTCACACTGCAAAAGCACTCCTCGGGCAAGGCGGCACTGGAGGCGACGCTGGCAAACCAGGCAGCTATCGCGGCCACCTCGGAAAACCCGGTGATACATGCCGCCATGAAGGGTGAGAAGGTCCGCCTGTTTGCCACCATTATGTCCACTGAAAGAAACTACGCAGTCGTGGCACGCAAAGATCGCGATATTACAAACATTGCCGAACTCGCTGGGAAACGAGTGGGTGTCACCCGCGGTACCAACAGCGAGTTCCTGCTCGAGTCGATGCTGACACTAAACAACCTGCTTCCCGGCAGTATCGAGAATGTACACCTGGTGCCGAACGATATCGTCGATGCCATTGTCAGAGGCGAGGTCGATGCCATCTCTTCATGGAACCCCCACCTCTTGAAGGCCAAAAACCAGCTGGGAGACAACCATCTGGTTTTCTACGGCAATGAGCTATACACCGCTACCTACAATCTTGTGGCCATGGAGCCGTTCATTGCCCAAAATCCAGATGTGATCGAGAGAATTCTGCGTGCCATGACGCAGGCAGCGAAATTTGTCATAGAGGATCCGACGCGCGCGCAGGGATGGTAGCCAAACATATCAAGCTGAGTACCGCCCAATTCGCCGAGCTGTGGGATATCTTCAAATACGATGTAAGCCTCGATCAGGCGTTGATAACCACCATGGAGAATCAGGCGCGCTGGGCCAGATCCAAGAGGGGTGAGGAGCTATCCGCTCCCCTGCCCAATTTCCTGGATATCGTTTATCTGGATGGACTAAAAAGTGTCAATCCGGAGGCCGTTTCCATCATTCACTAGCCTGATGCCGGCAACGAATCAACCACGCACCAAGGTGAAGGAGGAAGATGAGTCGTGCGCATAAAGCAGCGGTTAATGTTCAGTGTAATGCTACCGTTGTTACTGGTGGCCGTGTTGTTTGCAGCCAGCAGGCATGAATCCAATGAAACGGAAAAATTCACCCACCAGCAGCTGTACGTTAAACAAATAGAGAAGGCGGTGTTCGATCTGACGCTGCTGGGCTACGAATTGCATGGACTCCAAACCAATCCACGGGTGCCGCGACAGTGGCAGACACGTCACCGCTCCCTGGGTGATTTGCTGGATCAGTCGGAAAGTATTCTCAAGGATGATGGGATTCATGTCGAGCGGATGCTCGAATTACATACTCACCTCTCCTATCTGTTCAGTAAATTGCATAACAGTGATAACACGGATAATACCTCAACCAATACCGTAAGCAGCGGGGTATACGGACTCAAGGAACTCGTCAGCGGGCAGATGCGCACGGCACTGCAGCTGATGCTCAGCGAGACCCACCGACTGGTCAAGAAGATCACTCTGTCCCATGATCATCGACGGGCCATCACCCGTAACACCTCCATTGCCACGATCTCTCTGATTGCCATCATCACCTCGCTATTGGCATGGCGCGTGGTAATGAGTGTTGTGGCCCCCGTTGCCCGACTGCGCAAGGGCACCGAACTGATTGGCAGCGGAGACCTTTCACACCAGGTCGGCACCCAGGCCGAGGACGAGATTGGCGAGCTATCAAGGGACTTCGACACCATGACCGCCAACCTCAAGAATGTCACCGCCTCCCGGGAGGAGATGAAGCAGGAGATGGAGACCCGCAAAAAGATTCAGGCCCATCTGGAGGAGACGGCGGATCAGCTCAAACGCAGCCATCAGCTGATCGAAATCATCGACGACCTGCGCAGCCGATTTATCAAGGAGCCCGAACCCTTCAACATGTTCGATACGCTGCTGCGGCACATACTCAACTTCTCCGGCAGCGAATTTGGCTTTATCGGTGAAGTGTTGCACGAGGATGATGACACGCCCTATCTAAAGGCATACGCCTTCAGCAACATCGCCTGGGATGAGGAGACCCAGCGTTTCTATGAAGAGCACAAGCAACAGGGATTCATCTTCAAGAATCTCGACAATCTCTTTGGCCGGGTAATCACCTCGGGTGAACCGGTGCTGGCCAATGATGTCCCACATGACCCACGGGCTGTCGGTACACCCCCTGGACACCCGCCAATAGCGGCCTTCCTGGGATTGCCGGTCTACTACGGCAGTGAACTTGTGGGAACCATCTGCCAAGCCAATCGCGCCGGAGGCTACGACCAGGCACTGATAGCCGAACTACAGCCGGTGGTCGATGCCTGTGGCCAGATCATGGCGGCACGTTTCGAACAGCAAGCACATCTGCAGGATGAGGAGTACCGACACCACAATGAGAGGCGGCTGCAGCAGCTCAGGAAGGCCGAAGAGCTGGCCGACAAACCGTTCATGGAAGAGGTGGTGGCGATTGCTGTGGATATAACCAACAGCCACATCGGCTATTTACATCTGGTTGATGAAGCACAGGAGACACTCCGGCTGATTGTGTGGAATGACGAAACCCTGGGACACAGCACTACCGTGGACGGCGAACAGTGCCCTCTGTCGCAGAGCGGAATTTGGGCTGATGCGGTGAGGCAGCGACGCACAGTGGTCCACAACGACTATCCCAACACCGACAAGCACCAAGGCTATCCCCCTGAGCACATCCCCCTCACTCGCTACATGAGCACGCCGGCACTCACTCACGGTCACGTGGAAATGGTAATCGGCGTAGGCAACAAGGAGGCATCTTACAAGGATACAGATATTCAGCAGCTGGAACTGGTGGCGGACGACGCGATGAAGATCATCATGCGCCGAAGGGCCGAACAGCAGCTACTCATCGCCAAGGAGGCGGCCGAGGCCGCCAACCGCTCCAAATCGACCTTCCTCGCCACCATGAGCCACGAGATACGCACCCCGATGAACTCCATCATCGGCATGTCCCAGTTGGCACTACAGACCGAACTTACCGCCAAACAGCACAACTACATTGAAAATACCCATAGCTCGGCCACCCTCTTGCTGCGCATCATCAACGATATCCTCGATTTCTCCAAGATAGAGGCCGGTCGCCTCGAGATCGAATCGGTGGACTTTCGGCTGGAGAGGGTACTGGACAACCTCGCCAACATGGTGGGTCTCACGGCGGCCGAGAAGAGGCTGGAACTGATCTTCGATATCGATCCCAACGTACCTCTCTCCCTTGTGGGCGACCCGGTACGACTCACCCAGATACTGGTGAACCTTGGCAGCAATGCGGTGAAGTTCACCGACGAGGGGGAAATCGTCATCACCTGCCATGTGGTCGAAACCGGATACCGCAAGGTAACCCTGCAATTCAGTGTGCGGGATACCGGTATTGGCCTGAGCGACGAGCAACAGCAGAAACTGTTTACACCCTTCTCCCAGGCCGATGCATCGGTCTCACGACGCTATGGCGGGACCGGTCTCGGTCTTGCCATAGCCAGGCGACTGGTGATACTGATGGGTGGTGAGTTGCACGTAAAGAGCGCCCCAGGCGTCGGCAGCACCTTCCTCTTTAGCGTGGTCTTCGACTTCGGAGAAGTCTCGGAACCACTGAAACAGCTCGCCACCAACAGCCTCGGCGGTGTGCGGGTACTGGTGGTTGACGACAACGACACCGCTCGGGAGATCCTTCAACACCTGCTGGAGCATTTCGGGCTGGATGTGGACTGCACCGACACCGGTAAAAAGGGCCTCGACCTGATCAAGGCCGCTGATGATGCCGGGGCGCCCTATGATTTGGCGATCATCGACTGGAAAATGCCGGGGCTGGATGGCCTGGAAACCGTGCGCACCCTGCAACAAGACGTCCACCTGGAGAGGCGACCGGCGGTGATAATGGTCACCGCCTACGATGTGGAGGAGCTTAAGGCAGCAGCTGCCGGCCTGGTTCTGCCAACTATACTGATCAAGCCTGTCAACCCGTCGAACCTGCTTGATGCGGTTCTGGTCACCTTGGGCCATGCCCCCTGGAGAGGCAGAATTGCTCTCCAAAACGACCTCCGGCAGCGAAGCATCACCGATGCTGCGTGGTGCACGAATACTGCTGGTGGAAGACAACAGGTTCAATCAGGAACTGGCGTTGGAACTACTGACCAACGCAGGGATGAGTGTCAGGGTTGCCGCAGATGGTCTCGAGGCCCTGCATCTGGCCGATACAGAATCCTTCGATGGCGTGCTGATGGACGTGCAGATGCCCAGGATGGATGGACTGACCGCCACCCGTGAGCTGCGCCGGCAGGCGCGCTTTCGTACCTGCCGATCATCGCCATGACGGCTGGGGTCATGGAGGAGGATCGCCGTGCCGTAGCCGATGCGGGCATGAACGACTACATCGCCAAACCGATCGATACCGGAGTAATGTTCGCCACCATGATCAAATGGATCAGGCCGAGCACACCGGAGAACGCCACCACCGATTTGCCGGACGATGCCCCAGCCACCAATAAGGAGAGTGAATTCGACCTGCTAGAGCATATCGATGTGGAAGCCGGGCTGAGGATGATACAGAGAAATGCCGTCCTCTACCGAAAGCTGCTGCGGATATTTCACGACACCAATGCCAATGTGGTTGCAGAGTTACGGGAGGCACTGGCATTGGGGGATCAGACGCTGGCCCGGCGCCTGGTTCACACCCTCAAGGCAGCGGCGGGAACGCTTGGCGCCCTGGAGGTACAGCAGGCGGCAGTCGATCTGGAAAACAGGCTGAAACAGGGAGCAGCCGGTGATCAGCTCGATGGCCATATCAAGCCCTCAGCCACGCCCTGGCACCGGTAATCGCCTCGATAGAGCGATTATTCAGTGCTGAGCCCAGCAGCGGCAACAATCAGCCACCCAACACGCTCGACATATCGATCCCGCTACTGCAGACATTGGCCCGACTGGTGGCACTACACGACGCCGAGGCGATCGAGGTATTGGAGCAGATGCACAACGAAGCGAATGGCAACGCCCTTCATCCCCAACTGGCACGGGTCAGAGATCTGGTTGGCGATTTTGAATTCGACACGGCACGTACACTGGTCGAACAGTTACTGGAGGAGGTGGAGGGTACACCGTCGGATTGAATTACCGCTGATGGGGGAATAGTGGCAAGGGTGTGCAGTAGCTTGCTCATCAAACAACGCCGGAGAGGAATTTAGGGGCAAAGCCCCCCTATGCTTTGCCCATTCTACCAGCGGCCGACACCGATCATTCATCGCTATCCACAAAGCTGTGTGAAATCTCGACTATGGTGTGCTCAACGGCAGTAAATGCCTGAACCGCATCAGGATTAAAGTGCACACCCGCTCCCTGTGTGATGATATCGAAGGACTTCTCATGAGAAAAGGCCGGCTTGTATATGCGACGTGATATCAGCGCATCATAGACATCGGCGACGGCCATGAGTTGCCCGGAGAGGGGAATCTCTTCTCCCCTGAGACCCCGGGGATAGCCACTGCCATCCCATTTTTCGTGATGTGTGTAGGCGATTTCCCGGGCGATGCACAGGAAGGATGAACTGCCGTGTCCCAGGTCCTGTTCCGAATTACGCAGTGCATCGAACCCCAGAGTGGTGTGGGTCTTCATGATTTCAAATTCATGGGGCTCCAGCGCACCGGGTTTCCGCAATATGGCATCCGGTATGCCCACCTTTCCCAGGTCATGCAGTGGAGCCGACTTGAACAACAGATTGATGGTGGCGTCATCCAGCCGCTGATCATAGGCGGTGTTGTCCTTCAGGTAGTTGGCAATCTCCCTGATATAGTGCTGGGTTCGGCGGATATGGTTGCCGGTTTCATTGTCCCGCAGGCCAGAGAGCAGGGCCATACCATGAATCGTCACATCCTTGGTGATCTCCAGTTCCCGCGTACGGTCACGCACCAACTCTTCGAGCAACTCGTTCTGATCAGCGAGACGATGCTGTGCCCGCTTGAGCGCCAGGTGGTTCTTTATGCGTTCTATGATAATCGGCGCTGACAGCGGCTTGGTGATGTAGTCACTTGCCCCCAATCCAAAACCGTAGGCCTCGTCGGTGGAGCTGCTACTGCCGGTCACGAAGATGATGGGAATATCCCGGGTGGCGGGGGTTGACTTGAGGGTCTCGCAGACCGTAAAGCCGTCCATGTCCGGCATGACGATATCGAGCAGAATCAAGTCGGGGCGGGGTTCCTCCCTGGTATGTGCAATCGCCTCCTTGCCGTTCTTCGCCACCAGCAGCCGATACCAGGGCTTGAGAATATCCACCAGCGTGGCGAGGATAAAGCTGTCGTCATCCACCAGCAGCAAGGTCGCATCATGTTTGTGCGTCATAGGGACTCATCCTGACTGGCGGGGTACGCACTACGGATGGATTCGAGGGTGTTGCGTGCACTACTCAGGTCGAAGCCCTGCAGTTGACCGTGCAGGCGCTCTATGAGTTCACCGGGAATCTCACCGGCCAACTGCAGCGTCAGCTGGTTACCCAGCTCCAGCGCATCCGTATCGCCAATTCTCAGCAGTTCGTCGAGTTCAGTCATCAAGTCGAGCTGTTGCCGACCCGCTTCACCCTGAGAGGGGGCGGCCTTATCAAAGACATGCTCGACAAAGGCCCGGTTAAGTGTGGAGATGACCTGCCGCAGGTTATTCTCAAAACCCTGGAGCAGGTTGTGGTATTCGCTGCTGTCACCATCGTTGAGCGCCTGCTCGAGATCTGCCGCTGAACGACTCAACCCCTCGGCCCCGATGATTCCGGCGGCGCTCTTCAGCGTATGGGCCAGATTGCGCAGGTCGTTCCACGCCTCGTCCTGTTGCATCTGACGAACGCCCTCCGGCCGCTCCCCGAACTCATCCAGGAAACGCTCCAGGGTGCGTTTGAAACGCAGCGGATCGCTGCCCAGGCGGCGCACACCTACCGCTATATCGATGCCCGGCAGGCTGGCCGGCAACATGGAGTAGATCTCAACCGAATCCGGCTCCGCATAATCACTCTCCTCCAGTACGGCAATGCGGGGTGGAATCCAGCGCAGCAGCATATCCTCCAGCAAATGTGGCTCTATGGGCTTGTTCAGATGGTCGTTCATGCCTGCCGCCAGTGACTTTTCCCGGTCACTGGCCAATGAATGAGCGGTCATCGCCACAATGGGCAGCTGGTTCTTGGGAATGGTGGTGCGGATACGGCGTGTTGTCTCGTAGCCATCGATACCCGCCATCTGGATATCCATCAGTACCAGGTCATACAGGTGCTGTTCAAGCTGCTCGATGGCATCCCTGCCGTCAGCCACACAGGTCACTTCAAGCCCCATACTCTGTAGCAGTTCGGTGGCTACTATCTGGTTCATCTTATTGTCCTCCACCACCAGCACCTCCGCCCCACGAATGGACTGGAGTGCCCTGCCCTTTACCTCCGGGGCCATGATCCGGGTCGCTGAACTCTCCCCCAACACCGTCAGCAAGGCCTCATGCAGCTGTGAAACGGTCGTGGGCAGGGTTAGCAGGTTGTCGATCTGGTGATTCTTTGCTTCGCTCGGGATGTCGTAGGGCATATCGAAGGGCAGCGTGATCATGCAGGGAAGCGGTTGCTGCGACTTTTGCTTCAGGTCATTGAGCAGCTCCTGCCTGCTCGGCAATACCTGTGCAACTATCACCAGCCCAAACTCAGGTTCACCGCTGTTATCTCCAAGCGCCTGGATAGCGTGCGACGTATCCACCACCGCCTTGTAACGCAATTGCAGATGGCCGAGGCAGGAGCAGAGTTGCCGCCGCTCCCGGTTGTCGGCATTGACCACCAGCACGCGCAGGTTTTTCAGCTGCTCCAACACGGTACCGTTAGTTATCTCCTCTTCCAGGCTCCCGATACCCAGGGGAAGCTGGACGATGAAGATGCTGCCCTCACCCGGGGTACTGCTGAGGCTGATCTCACCCGCCATCACCTCCACCAATCGCTTGCTGATGCTGAGCCCGAGGCCGGTGCCGCCATGGCGGCGACTGGCCGTGCTGTCGACTTGGGCAAAGGGTTGGAACAGACCGGCCATCTCCTCGTCACTCATGCCGATACCGGTATCCTCAATCGAGAAGCTGATAACAGCCGTATCGTCGCTGCGTTGCACCAGTCTGGCGCGGCACTTGACGCTACCCTCCTGAGTGAACTTGATGGCATTACCGATCAGGTTGGAAAGAATCTGGGAGAGACGGAGTCCATCACCGTATAGCCGGTTGGGTATATCCTCCTCCTGGAGAAAAGAGAGGCGAATGCGTTTTTCGTGAGCATCGACGTCATGCAGCACCGCCATCTCGGCAAACAGTTCAGAGAGCTGGAATGGTTCCGGCCGCAACTCCAACTTGCCGGCCTCCATCTTCGAAAACTCCAGAATGTCGCTGATAATCCGAAGCAGCGAACGGGCGGAGCGTAGAACCTTCTCGAGGTTGTCCCGCTGTTTCTCTGTAAGCTCTGTGCCGAGGGTGATGTGAGTCAGACCGAGGATGGCGTTCATCGGGGTACGGATCTCGTGGCTGACGTTGGCCAGAAACAGGCTCTTGGCACGATTTGCGTTCACCGCTGCCTCCCTTGCCCCCTCCAACAACACCTCATACTCCTTGTGCCGGCTGATATCGTAGTTGATGCCGATCATTCGTAGTGGCCTACCGCCAGATCGTACTCCAGCAATCCAGCGGCCTTGACGCTACGGAGTTCACCATCCGGCAGACAGATACGGAACTCGCTAGTGAACTCCCCACCCGACTCCATGGCGGCATTCAGTGCCTGTTCCGCCGCCGGCCGATCATCAGGATGCATCAGAGCCAGCCAGTCGCTGTAGCTGCCACTGAACGACTCCGGATCCATTTGGTAGAGCTCAAACATGTGATCATCCCAGATCAACCTGCCGGAGCCGACCTCCCACTCCCACACAGCGATGCCCCCTGCCCTGGCAGCCAGGTTGACCCGTTTGGCATATTGCTGAATCGCCTTCTGCTCCTCTTTCAGATCGGTGATGTCGTGGAAGGCCACTACCGCGCCCTCGACCTGGCCATGGCGAATGATGGGGGTGCAAAAGAGCTTCACCGGGAAGCCATCACCGGCCCTTGTCCAAAACAGGGTTTCGTAGTTTTGTAGTGACGCTGCATTGGCCGTTGCCACCAGCACTGGGCACTTCTCCTCAACGGAGCCGGCCACCAACTCCCTGTCGCGGTGGAAGAGTGCATGGGCATTCCGACCGAGGAGCTCCTCACTACTCCAGCCAAGCATCTCACCGGCGGCCGGATTAGTGAAGGTGATGAGGCCTTCGGTATCGATGACGTAGAGACCCTCACCCAGGGTGGCGGTTATCTCGCGCAGCTGCTGTTCGTTCTCTTCCAATGCCGCAAGTGCCCGACGGCTCTCGGTGTTTATCTGTGACAGCTGTTCGTTGGATTGGACCAGCTCTGCCGTGCGCTGCTCGATCTGAATCTCCTGCCCCTGACGAATCTCCTCCAGTTGCCTGACATGGCGGCGGTGCTTGTGCAGATAGCCGATGATGAGAAGGCTGATCACCAACCAGACAGAGAGATGACCGGCAATGAGTTCGTTGCGGGTACGCGTGATACGGCCAACCATTTCAGTCGCCGGCAGGGTTACGCTGATGCCACCTTTTACATCCCCCACCCTGTAGCCCTGGGCACCATGGCACGACAGACAGGCATCCTTGACCCGCAATGGCGCCATGTAGCGGAAACTGCTCTCATCACCACCTTGGATCAACTCAGCCAGCTCTGCAGTACCCTGCTCGAAGGCCTGCAGCGCCCGCAGCTCCCAGGGATCCGCACGGTTATCCGGATTGAGTGGCTTGAGACCGGTGATGTGAAAAACGACCCCCAGGTCGCTGGCCAACTCACTAATCTGACGAGTCATGTAGGCGGGATTGATCATGGTCAACTTCATGCCGTCAGCGGCGACCAGATCCCGATCCGGCACCTTAAGATAGGGGTTAGGCTGTGTCGCATCGGTGACAGGCACATAGACCCCCCCATGCTGTGCATTCCACAGACGGGTCAGCTCAACTATCTGAAACAGATTGCGCGTCCGCTCGGTGGCAAAGTCGGTGATATCGTCCACCCGGTGCTCGAATTCCCTATCGAGTGAGATGCTGACCAGCAGGTCCAGGCAACCAACGGAACCAGTAGCCAAAGGAGTGAATTGCCTGGAGGACGAACGAACATGCACACATCCCTATGCTGTGGGGAGATACTATGAATATAGACCCAACACTAGAGAATTGCCGATGAGATTCAGGAATACCCGGGAGATCTGATCCCTATCCACGGATACCCGGGGCAAGCTGCCTTGCTGCGTCTCTGCCCCGCCCTCCACGATGGCCGGCCGCAGGGGTGCCTGCATGTCGTGGGAAAACACGTAGGTCAAATCCTGCAATTCACGGTTTGATTAGGGATAAGGAAGGATAGGAATTTGCTTTGACCAAGGGAAGAGAGCGAGGGTAGTGAACGCAGCCACTACACTCCAGAAAATGGCAATAAAGGATGATCAAGAGGAAATAGAAAGGCGGAGGAAAACGGCAGGAAACAGTGCGCTTTTTTGGTGGTTTGTTGCCTGTGAGTGCGCCAAAAAGAAAAAGGTTAGCAGATACTTACCTGCTAACCCCTTTCATATATGGTGGGCCGTGGGCGACTCGAACGCCCGACCAATGGATTAAAAATCCACTGCTCTACCAACTGAGCTAACGGCCCGATAGAGCGCGGCATTATACATCACATCCCAGGACAGTCAACGGCTGATTAGCCATTTAACCGCCCTTCATTCTTACCGTAACGCCTACGGTAAAAACAGCCCCCTCATCCACCTCACCATATCAGGAGGGCAAAGGATTGGGCCAATATCACCAGGGACTAGATAGCCTCGAGTTTCCTGAATGATTCAGGCAGCAGCTTCATATCCACCAGACCGGTGATCAGCGCTTTGACAAAGGTGGCTTCCTCTTCGTAGACCAGTTTGTAGTACTGAATCTTCATGGTCATGGCGCTGCCGAAAACGATGGCGCCAAAAGCGAAGAATGATCCCAATGCCAGCGTTGAGATGCCGGTAACACCCTGCCCTATGGTACAACCCATAGCCAAGACTCCGCCGAAGCCCATCAACACCGCACCAATCATATGATTGATAAAGTCTTTGAGATCGACGAACCACTCAACACGGAAGTTGCTGCTGATCAGAGTCCATAGCAGAGAGCCACAAATCACCCCAAACAGCGCCATCACACCAAAGGTCAGGTAGGCGGAGTTAAGGCCCGATGCGGCATAACCCAGGGTCTGACCAGTGGGATTGATAAAGGTGAAAGATTGTGGGCTCAGAGGACGACTGGCCGCCGGTTTTCCCTCTTCTGACTCGGCGACAAACTCCCACTCCTGAACATAGCTGCTAAGGGAGTAGAGGTCACCCTCGGCATCGACCACGATGTTGCTGCTGACGTACCAGGCGGCGAGGACGGCGAGACCGACGACAAGACCACCAAGGATACCGTCGAAGCTGCCGCGGAATTCGCTGGATTTGAAGATATAAAAGAGCAATCCCAGCCCCAGAACTATTCCGATCACAAGGCGGGCTGTAGCGCCACTTTCACCGGCAACCAAGGTTCCAAGATCCTGGCTCTCGCCAACATTGATCGACAGTGGGCCGATCCAGTCAGCGAAAAGAACCGACATCAGCGTCTGATCGGTACCGGGAAAGGGATTGGTCATAAAGTAGGCGATAACGGAAACTACCAATACAACGACGATCGACTTTAGGTTGCCTCCGCCGATACGAATCAGCATCTTGTTACCGCAGCCGGAGGCCAGGGTCATACCGATGCCAAACAACAGGCCACCAAGAATATTATCAGCCCACATCAGCTGCCCCACCCGGTAGGGAGGAAAAGAGCCGCCGGGATTCGCCAGACCGACGGCTTCGAAAACGGTTACACCGATCAACGCCACCGCTATGGCCAGGAACCAGGAGCGCATACGTCCCATATCACTCATATTGACCATGTCAGAGACTGCACCCATAGTGCAGAAGTTGGTCTTATTGACCACGGCCCCCATAATCAACGCAATGGTAAACGTTGCCCACAAAAGCGTGGACTGCGCTTCGAAAAAGCTATCAAAACCCATACTATTCTCCCAATCGACACCAGAAACCGGGTGCCTTTTTATCTAATCTAACGGTTGAACAGCAACGTCTCCGGGAATGAGCATCCTGGCACCACCATTTAGGGAGACAATAAAAGAAAGTGGTATAGATTAAACGTATCAACTAATGTCGATCTACTCTGGTTTATGACTACACATTCTGGATAGTGCTGGGGTCAAGGGAGGGGATTATGTTTGCTAAACCGCCCGCCGGCTAAAGCCGGCGGGTTTGAGTTACGGATTGAAAGTCCAGATACGCGTCGACTTAACGACGCGTCTAACTAGGCTCCACACAACATCCATTCTTTAGATTGGCGGCTCATTCTCGCAGCTAAAGCTGACCGGCTGAGGCCAAGATTTAAACCTTATGATAGAAAAGAAAAATCCCTCTCCCAATCACTCCAGCTGCCAGGTGAGTGTCTCCATCAGGTCGATCATGAACTCGGTATCCTCATCCTCAACGCTCTGCCAGCCGGTAAAGCCGAGACTTTCCAGAACACCCGGTCCCTTCTCCGCCTGAGCCATGCCCAGGAGGGTCTGACGAATATCTTCACGGCGGTGAGCCAGTTTGGGGCCGACCATCAGTGCATGATGAATGACACCGATCTGACTCCGAACCAACGGCCGCAGCTGTTTGCGGGTAATACCTGAGAGGCCGTCGTATGCTTCAGCGAGGAAGAAGCCGACATCCGCCTCACCACGTATCAACTCCTTGGCAACAATGGGATAACTGCTGCAGACATGACGGGTGGTATTGGCGGCACTCAGCTCCGCCGGTTCAAGCATGATTGCGCCCATCAAGTGGACATCGGGATCATCAGTGGATGCCAGACAGGTACCGGACTGAAGCTCTTCGACCTCTTGTGCGGGATTGTCATCACGCACCACTACAATCGCTTCATCACCCTTTTCCGCCGCTTTGGCGATAGGTAGGAATCCTTTGTTCCTCACAAGATCGGATGCGTCAAAGGGATTGGCATAGATAAGATCCACTCCATCTTCTACGATCACCTTGCGTTGGGCGTCAAAATCATTGAACAGTTCCAGGTGGATTCCCTCACCAATGGCCTTTTGCAGCCAGGTGTTGAAGATGTACCAGCCAGAGATATGATCCGGAGTGAAGTCCGGGCTTACAGTAAAAAAATAGGACATGGTATTTGCTAGCCTCTAGAACAGTGTCGGATAGAGCTGCATGCACTCTTCAACGTTACGACGCGCCGGCTTACGCCTGACCGATGTGTAACCCACAATCTCACCGTTACGAACATTGGGGATCACCACGGCATGGACCCAGTAGAAACCGCCGTCTTTTCGCAGATTCTTGACATAACCGTGCCACTTATCTCCCTGCTCGATGGTATCCCACAGCCCTTTGAAGGCGGCGGGCGGCATAAATGGGTGCTTGAGAATATAGTGGGGTGCTCCAACCAACTCCTCTTCACTAAAGCCCGACATCTCGACAAACGAGTTGTTGACGTGGGTAATGATGCCTTCCTTATCCGTCCTGGAAACGATTAGGCGACCATCCGGAAAAGGTGTCTCTATCTCTGTGTAGAGCACCTTGCGGCTGGTCCCATCGTAATATGAGAGTGTGGTTTCCTGATAATCGCCGACAACATCGGCTGGTACCATATCTTGCATATCTGATCACTCCGAATAGGTAGCCCGCCCCGGTTCTCCGGGGTGGAGTTCTGTCGTTATTTGTCGCTGCGTCAGATAACCTTGGAGATCGCTTCAGCGGCTCGCTTGACGTCGAGAAAGATCAGCCCAAGTTTTGCGGTTGATTTGGCCAGTACGGAGACTACCGCCTCATTGCCCGCGTGGGTCATAAGCACATAACCGCTGTTGCCCTTAATCAACACTTGCTCCAGGTCACCACGTGCCAATTCCTGGGCGGTACGATCACCAAGAGATAGCATTGCAGCACTCATGGCACCTACACGGTCCTCATCCATGCCGGCCGGCAACAGCGCTGCCATCATTAGACCATCGATCGAAATAACAGCAGAGGCCTCAATATCGGCTGAGCTGCCGTTGAGGTCACTAAGGATGGAAGAAAGCATATCTTCGCGCATTGTTTTGCTCCTAGATTTTGATACCTTGAATGTAACAATTCAGAAAGTCAGAATTGACCTACTCTTTAAACATGTCTTCAGTCACATAGCGACGGGCCAGCGCCCACACCATATCTCTAAAGGCCGGCTGGTTAAAACGAGGGCGTCCATTAAGAGCCAGCACAAAGCGTTGCCCCCCGAAAAAGAGCGGCCAGAAGCCAAGTTGCTATTGCCCGCTGCGTCCATCAACCCCCAGGACTGCAATGACTGCCCCAGCTTATTCTTCAATAGCCCCTCATGGCGATCATAAAGAGATCCGAGGTCGGCGCTCAGAGCCGACAACTCCTCTGCCGCCTCGTGAGGGTAACCGTGGCTCGACAGGTAGAACCCCAGGTTATCCGCCAGTAGTACCTTACCTTCATCAGCAAGATCCGGGAGTACCCGAGCCAACACCTCTTCAATCGAGCCTTCCGGGCCTTTGACCGGCGTTTCCTCTCCAGATATCCAGCCCAACTCCTGAATGCGATATAAGAGCTGAAAAACCTCCTCCTCATCATCGATACCGGACCAGTGTTGTAGATTTACCAGGTTCAATGCAGCGTCTCATCATCACGCAGGAGATGGAAAAGTACTCTTCTTGCCGGCTCCTGCTTGGGGCCTGATACGGCATAAAAGGCGCCTGCAGGTGTCGGCTGCACAAATAAATCATCTTCGAGTGTGTAATTTTCCATAGTCATTCAACCAATTCGGGGTCCAGTGAATATAAAAGTGTCTGTACCAACATCGAAATATCCTCATGTCGACGGGCATCGACCTCAAACAGCGGCAGTTGACTAGCATGATTTTCCGCCAACTCCCGGCGGTAGTCCTGTATCGTAGGCTGGTCTTTAACATCTAGCCGGGTAATACCAATCACAACACTTGTTCGTCCAATAAATTCTTTGAACGCATTAAGAAAGAAACGCAAGTCACGAAAAGGCTCATTGCGCGCATTATCTATCATCAACACCAGACCCAAGCCCCCTTGAGTAAGGATGTTCCACATAAAGTCAAAACGCTCCTGTCCAGGAGTGCCGTAAAGGTGGATCCGCTCACCGGGACTCAACTCCATCATCCGTAGTCCATAGCGACGGTCGTGCTCGCCTTCCGGTCACGCGTCATATCACTGGCCATCTCATCTGTTGAGACTACCGGGATATCACTGATTGTCTGGATCGCTGTTGTCTTTCCCGCCCCAACAGGCCGGTAAATATTATTTTATAGTTAGCCATACTCTCTTTATATTTTTGTTTCTTCTTATAGATTGTCAGCCGCCCCTTAGATGAGCAAGTATCTTACCGAACATAGAGTGATTTTTTGCATTCTGTTGTGACTCCAGCGCCACTCGCGTTACCGCCCCCGTCACCTTCGTAGCGTCAACTGAGGCGAGCTTCATTGCTTGGCAGGCACTGTAAAAAGAGAGAACATGGCGCTGTGCGATTTGAAGAGATTCAGCCGTTTCAAGTAGAGAGTGCTCTCCCTGGGACCAGTATGCAGACATACGCATAAACTGTGGAATCACCATTAGACGGGTGAAATTCGGCCAGTTTGAAAGGTGGACAATACCCTCCAGGTCGGTGCCATCAGGGATCCGTCCCCGGGAAGACCACATGGTAACCTTCCAGTGCAACGGTTCAATAGCACACTGCTCACCTTTGGTGTTGGCAATCAGCCACTCCTCGGTCTTATCGGACTGAGTGATAACAAAGTCTGTTTCACTCTTCACCGGCTGCACACAGAGCGCCCGGAGCAACCGATCACTGATATCGGAAATCACACAGTTTTCCTTAGGCAGGAAGAGTATCTTCTTTGCCCTTCTCATCTTCAGCTCTACCGCTGTGCCTTTATCCATGGCGAGGTGCATTGCTTGCTCAAATGAGCCTTGCAGATACTCATCCGGATGGTAAAACAGCCCACTTCTCGCCTCCGGATCGGCCATATCTATATCTTCGCGGCCACCACAGCACTCGTGGGCCACACGCTGTTTATCTTCAAAGACTCGGGTTGCGGTACGCGTACCTTTTGCACCTTCAGCCAACTTGCGGGCACCTTCCTTCTCCAGAGCCTCCACAATTTCCGCTACCGGCTCAACGCCTGCCTTGGATTCGCTTAGCGTTTCAGCCCGGGAGGCGGCCTCCTCCTCACCCATGCCTGTCTCAGACG